>Ga0208863_1001595_pt1 | contig 13772 bp, 13 predicted proteins | sample RifOxyD3_FD_184040 | JGI IMG/M metagenome (GOLD analysis project Ga0208863, IMG submission 184040) | Soil microbial communities from Rifle, Colorado - Rifle Oxygen_injection D3 (SPAdes) | ecosystem: Environmental > Terrestrial > Deep subsurface > Rock core/Sediment | place: Rifle, Colorado...
ACGTATCCGATACAAGGGAATCGTGTGTGAACGATGTGGTGTAGAAGTAACTACGAGTCAGGTTCGTCGTCAACGTACTGGACATATCGAGCTTGCTGCTCCAGTAGCTCATATCTGGTACCTTAAATCCGTTCCTTCTCGTATCGGTCTTCTCCTAGATATTTCTGTAAAGAAACTCGAGCAAGTTGTCTACTTTGCTTCATACGTTATCACTGATGTATACGAAGAAAAGAAAGAAGAGAGCCTGAAGGAACTCGATGTTGCTTACAAGACTTCCAAGGTAGAACTTCAGAAACATATTCAACAGGATATCAATGAAGCAAAACTCCAACTCGAAGCGAAAGAAATTTCCAGAAAATTCTTCAATGAAACAGAAGCAACACTTACCGCTCAACTCGATCATCTCGATGAAGAATATAATCGAATGAAAGATCTTTTGAAGAGCTTGAAAGAATCGACTGTTATCGGAGAATTCGACTACCGAATTATGTACGATAAATTCCCTCATGTATTCAAAGGAGGAACCGGTGCAGAACATATCAAGACTCTCCTCCAGAGAATCGATATTAAGAAGTTCATTTCCGATCATCAGAAAGAACTCAAATCTGCTCCGAAATCCAAACAGAAAAAGATTCTCCAGAAGTTGAAACTCGCTTCTAGTCTCTTTAAATCAAACCAGAAACCAGAGCATTTCATCCTTGATGCGCTTCAAATCCTTCCACCGGATCTTCGACCGATGATCCAACTCGATGGAGGACGTTACGCTTCTAGTGATTTGAATGATCTCTACCGACGTGTTATCAACCGAAACAATCGTCTTCGAAAACTCGTAGAACTCGGAGCTCCTGAGGTAATTCTCAAGAACGAAAAACGTATGCTTCAAGAAGCGGTTGATATGCTTATCTCTGGAGATGTTCGAAGTAACCGACCAGGTTATACGAGCGCAACCAAGAAGAAACTCAAATCTCTTGCAGATGTACTTAAAGGAAAACAAGGACGTTTCCGTCAGAATCTTCTCGGGAAACGAGTTGATTACTCTGGACGTTCTGTAATCGTCGTAGGGCCAAAACTCAAAATGAATGAGTGTGGACTTCCAAAAACTCTCGCGCTTATATTGTTCCGTCCTTTTGTTATCGGTAAACTTATCGAACAAGAGATGGCATACAATGTAAAACATGCAGAAAAAATCATCGAAGAGAAAGGAAAAGAAGTTTGGGATGCTCTCGATAATGTTATCGAAGGAAAACACGTTCTTCTGAATCGTGCACCAACTCTTCACCGACTCGGTATCCAAGCCTTCAAGCCAGTTCTTATCGAAGGAAAAGCTATTCAGCTCCACCCTCTTTGTTGTACTGCCTTCAATGCGGATTTCGACGGAGATCAGATGGCGGTTCATCTTCCACTTACAGAGGAAGCACAACGAGAAGCTCGTGAGCTTATGATTACATCGAAGAATATGTTGAATCCATCAAACGGTGAACCAATCGTTATGCCGGAAAAAGATATGATTCTCGGATGTTATTACCTCACTCGACTCGCTCCAGGTGAAGCAACTCTTGCCTTTAGTTCAGGAGAAGATGCAACTCACGCATACGATAACAAAGCCATTACTCTCCATACACCTATCAAGATACGTATAAACGGAGAAATAGTTACGACTACCTATGGACGATTCCTCTTCAATGAAATTATTCCAAAGGAGCTCGGATACGTAAATGATACTCTCTCTAAGAGTGTTCTCAAGAAACTTCTTGCTCGAAGCTTCCTTATCTTCGGATCGGAAGAGACAGCATTCTTCTCAAATGAGATCAAGAATATCGGGTTCAAGTACGCAACCATTTCCGGACTTACTATTTCCAAGGATGATATGATCATCCCTGATACGAAACATACATTCATCAAGGATGGAGAAGAAAAGATCAAGGAAATTCAGAAACGATTCTGGAACGGGTTCTTGACGGAAAAAGAACGTTACGAACAATCCGTGAAGGTTTGGAGTAAAGTTAAGGGAGAAATCGAGAAAGTCATGAAGCCATTCTTCAAGGCAGAAAATCCTATCTACAATATGATCGATTCTGGAGCCCGAGGTAACTGGGGTAACTTGACTCAGCTCTGTGGTATGAAAGGACTCGTTGCCTCACCATCTGGTAAGACAATCGAACTTCCAATCAAATCCAATCTTAAAGAAGGGTTCTCTACACTCGAATACTTTATCGCAACACACGGAGGACGTAAAGGTAAGGCAGATACGGCGCTTAAAACCGCTCAATCTGGGTACCTTACTCGACGTCTCGTCGATGCAGCTCAGAATATCCTCATCCGATCGGACGATTGTGGAACTCATCATTACGAAGAAATCGTGAAGGCGACTTCCAAGACTATCTTCGGTGAATCATTCGAAGAACGTATCTATGCGAAGTTCTTGGCAAAAGATGCAATGGCTGGAAAAACCGTTATCGCTCCTGTTGGAACTGTTATCAGCAAAGAACTCATCAAGACATTTACCGAAGCGAATGTTGAATCGGTTTGTGTTCGTTCTATCCTCACTTGTGAGACAGAAGAAGGAGTATGTCAGAAATGTTACGGTCTCGATCTCGCTCATAACGACCTCGCAGAATTCGGTACGCCAATCGGTATTATCGCCGCTCAGTCTATCGGAGAACCGGGAACACAACTTACGATGCGTACGTTCCACTCCGGAGGAGTTGCGACAGTCGGAGGAGATATTACTACCGGTCTTACCCGTGTAGAAGAACTCTTCGAGGCACGAAATCCAAAATACGAATCGGCTATCTCCGAACTTGTCGGAGAAGTTGCCCTCATTCAACACGAAGGAAAGAATGTAGTAGTTACTATCCAAGCTCACGAACTCGCAACAAAAGACTATTATGTTCCGGATGACAGCTACGTTATCCAAGTGAAGAAAGGAGACAAAATCACTGAAAAACAGATTCTTGCCAAATCGAAAGAATCGAAAGTAAAAGTGAATGCCGAACAAGGCGGAGTGGTAATAAAGATCGAAAACGGAGTTATCTCCATTCGGGACGAAGAACCACAGACTCGTGAATATACCGTTGAATCCGGACGAAACCTCTTGGTTCAGGAAGGAGACAGCGTCCAGATTGGAGACAAGCTTACAGAAGGACATATCAATATCCACCACCTTATGGAAATTGCTGGAGTTCTCAAGACTCAGCTCTATATCGTGGGAGAAATCAAAGGAATCTACTCTTCTCAGGGACAAACCGTTAATTCTAAGCATATTGAGCTTATTATCCGACAGATGTTCTCGAAAGTGAAGATTACTAATGCCGGAGATTCATCATTCTTTCCTGGAGATATCGTCGATATCATTAAATTCAAGAAAGAAAACGATATTATGTCCGCTTCTGAACAGAAGCAAGCAATCGGAACACAACTTCTCCTTGGTCTTACGAAGATTTCCCTCTTCACAGACTCTTGGCTCTCGGCTGCATCGTTCCAAGAAACAGTACGTGTCCTCGTGGATGCCTCTACTGCTCGAAAGATCGACAAGCTCGAAGGTCTCAAGGAAAACGTTATTATCGGACGTCTGATCCCAACACTTTCTTATTTCGAGAACAATCGAGATGTCGGAGAATACTTCGGAACAGAGTCAGAAGATGAATACGCAAGTCGCAAGATTTACGAGGAAAAAATAGGAAATAATGAATATATCGCTGGTTAAAAACCACTAGCATGACAATAAAATCCCCATCGGATATCCGATGGGGATTTTATATATTCAGATTATATTTTGAGGTATCGCATCAATCTTTCGTTACTGGTAAGTTCTCCTCATTTCTCCGATTCCGGAATATACTGCAAAAGGAAATTCCGAAGTTCATAACTATTCACATCCTGTGTAAGATCGATATCGATTGTACTCATTCCCTTTTTCTTCAACCGAAGGCGGAGAAAAATCGGCCTCTTATTGTCATATACGATGGAAAAATCTTCGATAGAAGGATAATCATAGAATCCTCCATTAATATTGATACCGTTTTCATCCACCGCTATCTGCGTTACCTCCGGAGCATTATTCTCCATCATAAGATAGACTCAAACGAATATGAAAACGACGATGGAAAGAGCATAGAGTCCGACGAAAATCCCCCATATGATGAAGGCGAGCGAGAAAACTCCAGCGGTCGTGTACCAACCTGGACCTTTTGTGTTTTGAGTGGCGATATTCCAAGAGAACATAGGAAGTAATTATGAAAAGTAAAAAAAAATAGAAATAGAAATATGAGAGAACGATAGAATTCGTATGAAAAACGAGTACCGGAGCGAAACGTACGACTGTACGGAGAGCAAGGAAACGGAGTTTTGAATACGAATTCTGAAGTTATTTCATATTTCCTATAAGTTAGACATAATCATATTGATAATAAACCACGATGATACCGATATGACGAAACCAATGATACCATGTTGTATCGTTTCCGCTCCTTTTTTCTTTTCTTGGGATGTCAGACCAAAAAGAGCCATTTGAAATGCTCCGTAGATTATCATAATAACTGAGACGGTTGCAGCAAATCCGAGGATAAATGTCGTAGCATAGTTGATGATATTTGGGATATCACTAAAACTCACGTCTCCGTTTCGGAGCTTACTAGAATCCCCTATTCCTCCGAGTATTCCAGCGTTATCATCTGCAAAAACATGTTCTGAAAGAACAGAAGTTAGAAGAGCTGTAAAAATATAGGAAAATTGTTTCATAATGAATTTCTTATACAATAAGAAGAGTGTCTGTTTTTCTTGACCGATTGTATCTATTTTTTCATACAATCCAAATTTTTTCATTCCCAATAAAAATCCCTGTCGGAGTTCCGACAGGGATTTTTATTATTAAATATCTTTCTTTTCTCGAGCTGGCCAAGTTTTCTTGGATCCTCCCGCATCGTCTCGGTTACGTGGAGCTTCGTATGCTCTCTTTTCGTACCCTCCACGATCCTTTCGTTCACCATCAAATTTTGGACGTTCGGAATGAGACTCAGAACTTCGAGAAGCTCCTCCACCGAATACTCCACCGAATGTTTCCGCTCCGCTTCGGAGTCGTTCAGGACGATTCCCTTGATAACCTCCAGAACTTCGTTCACCTCCACCAAATCCTCCACTTGAGCGATTCCCTTGGTAACCACCTGAGGATCTTTCTCCTCCTTGGTAACCACCATTGGAACGTGGTTTGTAATCCGTTGAAGAAGAGCGATCGCTTCCGTATGAAGGACGACTAGAGCTTCCTTCAGTAGGACGATTTCCTTGGTAGCCTCCACTCGAACTTCGTTCACCACCTTGGTAACCACTTGTTCGTGGGCGGTCACTTCCGTAAGAAGGACGACTAGAGCTTCCTTCACTGGAACGACCACCTTGGTAACCACCAGAAGAACGATTTCCTTGATAACCTCCACCGGATCGACTTCCTCCACCGAAAGTACGACGACTTCCAGAACGGTGATGTCCTCCTTGTCCACCACTATTTCCTCGATTGATCCGAACGACTTCATCTCCATGAATATCGATTTGTTTCAATGTAATCTTATTACGTCGTTCGATGTTTCCGAGGAGATTACGTTCTCCACTTGTTACGAACATAATAGCTTTTCCTTCAGCACCAGCTCGACCAGTACGACCGATTCGGTGAATATATGCCTCTGGATCTTCTGGTACATTATAGTTAACAACGAGTTTAATGTCTTTCATATTGAGTCCACGTGCCGCAACATCAGTTGTAATGAAGACATTACAAAATCCATCTTGAAACCTCTTGAGAGATCTCGTTCGATCCCTCTGTTGCATATCTCCATGGAGACATCCAGTCGAGAATCCATCTCGTTCGAGCATATCAGCGATATCCTCTGTTTCATGCTTCATTCGGCAAAATACTACTACCTTTGAATCTTTATGCTCTTGAACATATTTCTTCAGCATATCATATTTCTCAAAATGGGGAACCTCAATAAACGCATGGTCGATTTTTGATACCATAAGCTCTTCTGTTGCCTTAATAGATTCATATCCGTCTCCGACGTATTTTGCAAGGAGATTATTCACTTCCTGTGGAATAGTTGCAGAGAATGTCATAGATTGTTTCACATTTCCGAGACGAGACCATATCATATCAATATCATCGATAAATCCCATATCAAGCATTCGATCTACTTCATCGAGAACGAGGTATTGTACATTGGAAAGATCGATAAAACGTCGTTCAATGAGATCGATAAGACGACCAGTTGTTGCAACTACAATCTGCGCTCCACCTTCAAGAGCTTCTCTTTGAGAACGAATATTAGATCCTCCGTAAACAGCGATAGAACGAAGATTCGTACCAAATGAGAGTTTGAAAAACTCTTCTCGAATTTGCATAGCAAGTTCCCGAGTTGGTGCGAGGATGATAACCTGAGGCTTTCGAATATTTGCATCAAGTTTCTGAAGAAGAGGGATAACAAAAGCAGCAGTCTTACCAGTTCCTGTCTGAGACTGTCCGATTATACTCTTCCCTGCCATAGCAGCCTTGATAACTTCTTCCTGAATTTTAGTGGCTTCAGTATAACCATTTTTTGTAAGAGCCGCGAGTACTTTTTCGTCGAGACCGAGTTCTGAAAATAACATAGTGTAAAAAAAGAAAAATAATAAAGCTCGAGGTTTTATATGAGAGAGGATTTTCCTTTCTTAAAGCCACGTATCATTTTCCCAAAGTATTTTTGGATATATTTGAATAATTTCAAAAAGGGATGACACACGGAATATTCCATCCGCGCGGTGAGTTTCTCATTTGGTGAGAAGAAAGCGAGGAGGGGGACTATGGTTTCGAGCAAGTAGAAACAGTCCAAGAGAGAAAGAATAGACACTATTTGTCCTCTTAATTCAAAATCGAGTGTCAGAAGTATATAGAAAAAGTGAATTTTACCAAAAGATTTTTATTCAAAATATTTCGTATCCCCTTTTTCCATGCATTCCTCGCAGTTCATCTGAAGAATATGAACTCCTCCCGCGAGACTTTTCCCGAGATACCCAGCATTATTCAGAGCATCGGTTACATATCCGCTTCGTCCACCGCTTCGGCAGATAAATATAACCTCTTTGGACCAATCGATTTCGCCAAGTCGTTTTTCGAGCTCTCCCATAGGAATGAGCTTCGATCCTTTAACTCGAATCTCTGAAAATTCCGATTTCTCACGGACATCGATAAGTTCGAGGGATTTGGGATTTTTCAAGAATTTTTCTTTGAATTCCACGGTAGTTATTTCAAGAGACATAATGATTGGATAATTTATAAAAAACAGGATTTGAATGCAAAGTTCGCATTTTTTAATGCTCTAAAATTATTTCTTTTTTCGGAGAAACCAAACTCCCCATATAACAAGTCCGATAACAACGATGATACTTACTTCCTTGGTATACAGAGAAACAATATCTGCTACTTCCTGACCAAAATAGTACCCAAGAAGCATAAGTATAAGACACCAAAGTCCTGCTCCGAGTCCCGTAAGTAAGAGAAATATAGGAAAGTTCATTCGAAACATCCCAGCAGGAATAGAGATAAGATGACGAACCACGGGGATAAATCGACCGAGAAATGTATAGAGTCGATCATTTCTCAGAAAAAGTTCTTCTGCTTGAAGATATTTTTTATGGTTTATAAGTAAATATTTTCCATATTTTTCCAGAAATGGTTTCCCAATCCATTGACCGAGAACATAGTAATTAAGAATAGCTCCGAGCATACTTCCGAGTGTTCCTGCGGCAAGTAACAACCAGAAATCAAGTCCATTTATACGAGCCAAATACCCCGCTGGAATCATAACAAGCTCCGATGGTACCGGGAAAATACTGGATTCCAAAGTCATAAGGAAAAATACGGACGTATAGGAAAGTCCTCCGAAAAAAGCGAGAATAGTTTCGAAAATTTGATGGAACATAGAATGTGTATTAGAGCTTAAAAAATTTTGCAATCTTTACTGGAAATACGAGCAGATAATCCGTCATAAATTTCTTGTTACGAAGGATATATACAATATACGCTCCAATGAGTCCTATTATAAAACCAACGATAATATCTCCGGGATAATGAATACCTGCGAGAATCCTTGAAAATCCCATAAAAATACCAGTTACAAGCAGTACCCATGCAATAGAACGACGAGTATAAAGAAATGCGGCAAGTATAGAAGCTCCGGCAAATATTCCATGTCCAGAAGGAAAAGAATTATCTGGAAGATGATCTATGAGTGGTCGAATCGAGGAAACAGTTTCTGGACGAGGCCGAAACGGAAGTCCGAGGTTGAGGATAATATATACCAGAAAGGCAAATCCGATAGAATAGAGCATCATAAGAGCCTCAATTTTGAATTGATTATTTTTCTTATATATTCCATAGAGCCAAAGACCAACAAGAACAAGCATAACAAGTGCTATCTCGATATCCGATCCGATATGGACAAGCTTCGATTGAAAAGCCGAAGTCGGATCCACGAAAGAACGAAGATAATTCAGGAGAGATATATCCTGTGAAATAAGAAAAGAAAGCATAACAAACAGTGTGAAAAATATGAAAGCAAGTATATGGAAAATGCAGAAATGACAAAAAATAAAATGGAACGATGAAACGAATCATTTGACATTTTATAGATTTGAGTAATCTCTATAAGAGATTTTTTATATTGATACATCAGAAAACTGATTGAATCAAATAAAAAATTCGTTTGTTAACTTTTTTTGAGGAGAAGACCATGCCCGCAATAACTGATACAAAAACATATCCACAAATCGTGCAAGTGATGTTTATCAGTTTTATCGCTGCGATAATCCTGCTCGCAGCGATGATCATTCAGGTCAGAGGAGTACCAGGATTAATGGAATTCTTTCATCACTGAAGTACACATTTCTCCCAATAAAAACCCCGCTCTTGAGCGGGGTTTTGTCTTTTATTTTCCCTTTTTCTCTACTGGATCATACCCGCCCTTGCTCCATGGATTACATCGGAGAATTCTCCAGATTCCTTTAAAAATACCTCGGACAATCCCCTTTTTCTCGATGGATTCCACCATATACTCGCTACAACTCGGGATATGTTTGCAATACGGCGGTCGATTCATCGCCCGAGCCCAGAAAGAATGGTCGGGAGAAAGATATTTTTGATACAGGCGAACGAGAAAAATAAAGAATCGGGAAATCATTTGACTTTATGAGTGTTTTAGATATAAAGATTAATATTACTTTTTAAATCAAACTTCTTATGAAGAAATCTTTCGCAGAACTAGAAGTTACGGAAACTATAACATATAGTGATCTCAGAGATACTTTAAAGGATTACGCCGAAACATGAGCAGCAATAAGTGACAGGGTAGTTATATCAATCTTAAATCGAGTTCAAGGATTGACCAAAGGTAACTTACGAGAACTGGAAAAGATAGCTCTAATAGGAGCCAAAAGTCAAAATAGAAGGAATTTCAAGGAAGATGCTTATAGATATTTAGAAGTAATGCTGAAAGTTTCTTATAAGTTAGACGAGTTAAAAATATAAAAAGCAAGCCTCGCTTTCGCGGGGCTTGCTTTTTATTGTCTTTATTTTTGCGAAAGAATGAGAGGAGTTCGAGGAAAAACTGAGCATCGAATGAGGTGTAGTGAACTACGATGAATGAGACGCGGAAGTTTTGACGAAGAAATCATCCATTATTTTCGCAAAAAGGTTTATTTTACGAAATCAACGATTTTTGCGAACACAACTGGATGACTGATAGCAAGATTAGAAAGAGCCTTTCGGTCAATCTTTACATTTTTCTTGTAAAGAAGGTTGATGAATACGGAGTAAGTGAGTCCGAGTTCACGAACCGCATTGTTGATACGAATAGTCCAAAGACCACGGAAATCTCGTTTCTTGAGACGTCGTCCAATATATGCATTGGTTCCTGCTTTCATAAGAGCGTTTTTTGCTCGGGTGAATACATTTCCATTCATCATTCGAAATCCTTTCGCACGAGCGAGAAGATTATTATGTCGTTTTTTGGTCATAAGACCACGTTTTACACGTACCATAGTAGTTGTGAGTTATTAGTTATAGATTTTCTTATTTTACTCCGTAAGGAAGACATCGTTGTGCTGCAAGCTTGTTTGTCGTGTGAGCAACGATACCATACTTGTTTCGTCCTTTTGCTTTCTTGCTCTTATCAGAGAGAAGATGACGTTTACATGAGTGAGCGAATATGAACTTTCCAGTTCCGGTAACTTTTACTCGTTTTTTTGCTCCTGAGTGAGTTTTCTGTTTCATAAAAAAGAAATGAGATTAAAATAAAATATTGGGGCTATTTTTTGATATGAAGGAGAATGGAAAAATTATTTCCCGCCTTCATGACCTTTCCATCTGCTTTGTAAACTTCCGCGAGAGAAGTTACAAACTCATTGACTTTATCCATTGCGAGCGCTTCGTAGTGATTTTCTCTTCCTCGAAGGGAGAGTATAATCTTGAGCGGATGTCCGGCAGTTCCAAACTTGATCGCTTGATTCTTTCGAATCTCGAGGTCGTGGTCACCAATCTTATACGTAAGTTTAATGGTTTTGACTTCGGTCTTCTTGGAATGGGATTTATTTTGGGATTTCTGTTGTTTGAACAAAAACTTTCCATAATCCATCATTTTCGTAAGAACGATGCCATCTTGCATCCCTATCTCGACGATATCCATATCCAAAGCACTTGCTTTATTAATGGCATCAGAGAGAGACATAATACCCAGTTGCTCTCCGGATTCAGCGATAACCTGAACCTTATCGGCTCGTATACTTTCATTGGTGCGTTTTGCTTTTGGGGCCATCGATTACGACTTAGTGGATACAGCTTTGAGCATCTTTGCGAAACGAGATTTCTTTCTCGAACCGTTATTGATGTGAAGAATGTTTTTCTTTACGAGAGTATCTATACGAGAATACAGTTTAGCAAGAAGTTCGAGACCATCTGCAGATTTAGATTCTAGAGCTTTTTGAAAAGCTTTGAGAGTTTCTTTGTAAAGAGCGTTGAAACGACGATTTCTTGATGCTTTGGTCTGACTTTGTTTAAGAGCCTTTTTTGCCGATGAAGTATTTGGCATGGAGTGGAATAATAATATGAAAATAAAAGGAATCCAATGCTACTTTCCCTGGGAATTATTCGCCGGGAATAAAGTGGTACTGGATCAAAAAAGTACGGGTATTGTATAGAAAAGAGTCCAAGAGTCAAATTTAAAATCTCATTTTCATTTTGCTATTTTAGCACCTTTTCAAATTGCTTCTCCAATTCTTCAATAGTCCCATTATTTTCGAGAATGACGTCCGAAATTTCTTTCAATTCTCGAATCCTTGATTCTGCTTCTGCCTCGGTTTCTCGAATAAATTCCTCGATGGTTTTGGTCGTATCGGAACTATTTTCTCCACGGAAAGTGATACGGGTATATCGGGTTTTTATATCAGCATCAATATAAACAAGTTTGAATCCTTGAAGATTTCGGAGGTATTTTATATCACTCTCACGACGCACTCCATCGATGATAATAAAAGGTGATTCACTTTGTCCCACATCCGCAAGGATAATTTCAGAAAGAACATCATCTCCGAAAACCTGTCGAAGCGCGGTCGAAAGCTGTTGCATATGATCACGTGTTTTTTCACGATGCATACGATCAAGGATATCGCGAAGAGGATTCGAGAACCGGTATACTTCCGCATGATATTTGGTAACGAGATACTTCGTGAGAGTCCCCTTTCCACACCCCATTTCTCCAGAGAGTGCGAGAATTATTTTCTGCATGATTTTTTCGAATGAAAAATAGATGGATGGATAGTATGAAAAAAATAAAAGAAGGCAAGAGAGTTTTTGTTTTTTGCAAATTTTCCATATACTGCTCGAAAATATTCTACCAAAAGAACCAAAAATTCATGTCTTTCGTCCATCTCCATACTCACACCCATTATTCATTCCTTTCCGGACTCGGAAAACCAGGAGCTTTTGCGAAGCAAGCGAGAGAACTTGGTATGCCAGGACTCGCCATCACCGATGCCGGGAATCTTTATGGTGCATTCGAATTCTATAAAAAAGCAAAAGAATCAGGAATTAATCCGATTATCGGGGTAGAAGTTATTATTTCCAAGAAAGGAAAAACAAATCGCGATAAAGATAATGAACTCTTTGAGATCGTTCTCCTCGCAAAAAACGTAGAAGGGTACAAAAACCTTATCGATTTGGTGACAGATTCGTGGCTCGACGGTATGTATAATGGACGACCACGTATCGACTTCGAAGTATTGGAAAAATACAAGAATCATCTCATAGGGCTTTCATGATCTATTATGGGGGAAATTCCACAGCATATCACGACCGGAAAAAGCGAAGAATATATCCGGGAGAGAATCGCTTATTATGAAGGACTTTTCGGAAAAGATGATTTCTATCTGGAACTCCAGGAGCATCCAGACCGTGGAAATCAACCGAAAATCAACGACTATCTCATAAAACTTTCCCGCACTTACGGGTACAAAGTAGTCGCTACTAATAATGTCTATTATATCGGGGAAAGCGATGCAGAAGCTCGTGATCTGTTCTATTGTATCGGGGATGGACGTTCTCTTGAAGACCCCGACCGTCCGACGCTTATCGAAGGAAATTACGCCCTCAGAAGCCCGGAGGAAATGGCGGAACTGTTCGCCCACGTTCCAGAAGCCATCAGAAACACTCTCGAAATCAACGATAAAATCCATATCGATATCGCTTATGGAAAAACTCTTATCCCAACCTTCGAGCTCGGAACAGAAGAAAAAGACCTCTATGCGAAATACAAAGAAAATTTGCCTGCAGGAGTAAAAACTCTCGGTGAAGAGGAATGGAATCTTCGTCGTATCTGTATAGAAGGACTCAATAATCGGTACGATTTCGGACTCGATGAAACGACTATTGTTGAATTCATCCATAAAAAAGATATTCCTGGATCGGACAAGAAACTCGTAGATATGTCTGCTCTTGAACTCCAAGAACTCGCAAAAACGTATTATACCGACAAGAAACGAACACTCATCGAGGAATGGCCAAAAGAAAAGAAGATTGTCATAGACAGATTGGAATATGAACTCGTCGTAGTTGACCTGATGGGATTCAATGGATATTTCAACATCGTCTCCGATTTCATTATCTGGGCGAAGAAAAACGGCGTTCCGGTTGGACCGGGACGTGGATCTGCTGCGGGAGCAGTACTTGCTTATGTATCGGGAATCACTGATATAGATCCTCTTCCCTACGGATTACTCTTCGAACGATTCTTGAATCCTTCACGTATTTCCATGCCAGATATCGACGTGGATTTTTCTGATTCCGGACGTGACCGGGTTATCGAATATGTACGAAATAAATATGGGGATGATCATGTTGCTCAGATTTGTACTTTCGGTACTATGGCGGCACGTGCAGCAGTAAAAGATGTCGGAAAAGCTCTCGGAATCCCCTTTGCCGAAATGAATAAACTCGCTGCTGCTATACCGAGTAAACCGGGAACCAAGCTCAAAGATGCACTCGTGGAATCGATAGAATTCAAAAAAGCCTATGATACGGACAGTCGGTTCCATATGGTAATCGACAATGCTCTGAAACTCGAAGGTTCCATCCGTCAACTCGGAGTCCATGCTTGTGCGGTTATCATCGCGCCACGACCTATGACCGATTATTGTCCGCTCCAACATCCGCCGAAGGATGCGGTTACGACCGTTACACAATTCAGCGCAAAACCGCTCGA
>Ga0208863_1001596_pt1 | contig 13757 bp, 13 predicted proteins | sample RifOxyD3_FD_184040 | JGI IMG/M metagenome (GOLD analysis project Ga0208863, IMG submission 184040) | Soil microbial communities from Rifle, Colorado - Rifle Oxygen_injection D3 (SPAdes) | ecosystem: Environmental > Terrestrial > Deep subsurface > Rock core/Sediment | place: Rifle, Colorado...
AAGATGCCTCCATCGGCGTGGTGACCGTCGATTCGGTTTTCTCGCCCGTGACTAAGGTGAATTTCTATGTGGAAGACACCCGAGTTGGGCAGGCCACTGATTATGACCGTTTGGTTCTGGAAGTCTGGACGAACGGCGCGATGGGGCCGGAAGAGGCGCTTCTTTACGCGTCGAACATCCTTCAACGGCATCTCGATGTCTTCGTCAACTACGGCGAATTGCCGGAAGAAGAGGAAGAAGAAGAGGTTGAGGATAAAGAATTTTTGAATATGACCCACAAACCGATTAGCGAGTTGGAACTTTCTGTTCGCAGCGCTAATTGTCTCGAGGCCGCCGAGATCAAAACGATCGGCGATCTTATTCAAAAGACGGAAGCGCAAATGCTCAAATACAAAAACTTCGGGAAAAAGTCCTTGAACGAGATTAACGCGATCTTGGTCGCAATGAATCTTCATCTCGGAATGAACATCGAGGATTCTTTGCCGAACAAGGGCGTAGCTTCGGCTACGGCCCCGACAGAATCATAAGGATCTAACATGCGCCATCAACGCCGCAGAAGAATGTTAGGGGTTGTTACCGCCCACCGCACGGCGAAGCTCAGGAATCTCGTGCGGGCGCTCGTCTTGAAAAAACGCATCGAGACGACGCATGCCAAAGCTAAAGAGGCCAGCGCGTTCGCGGATAAGATGGTCACGATTGCGAAGCGCGAGGGGCTTCACGCCCGCCGTCTTTTGATCACCAAAGTCCGGGATCCGGAGATCGCGCGCATTTTGATTACCCAGATTGCACCGCTTTTCAAGGGGCGCGAGGGCGGCTATACTCGTGTGCTTCGACTAGGGTACCGCGCAGGGGATGGCGCTCAAATGGCTCTTTTGGAATGGACCGCGGTATTTGAGGCCCCTGCCAAAAAGGCCAAGAAAAAGAAAGCAGAGAAATCCGTCGGAAAGGTTTCTGAAAAAACGTCAGCGAAAGAATCCCCAAAAGCTGAGGACGCGAAAAAAGAGTCTGAGACGTCGAAGCAAGCCGAGAAGAAGGATCCGGAAAAGAAGGGCGGGTTTCTTGGGAAACTCCGGAAATTCTTCAAAGGCGATGAGTACTAGGAGTCCTGGAAATGGAGCTTTCCAAAAAAGTTCTCGCAGTAAAACCTTCGGTAACTCTCGAGATAGCCGCCAAAGCGAAGGCTATGAAGGCGCAGGGGATCGACGTGATTTCCCTGAGTGCCGGCGAGCCAGACTTTGACACCCCCGATTTCATCAAAGAAGCCGCCATCGAATCCCTCAGGAAAGGGAATACCAAATACACCCCTGTCCCCGGAACTATCGAACTTCGTCAGGCTATCTGCCGCAAGCTGAAGCGCGATCAGGGGCTTGATTTTACTCCCGAGCAGATCGTGGTCGGTTGCGGTGCCAAGCACGTAATCTTTAATGTGCTTTTCGCGCTCCTGAACCCCGGCGACGAAGTGCTCATTCCTGTGCCTTACTGGTTGAGTTATCCCGAAATGGTGACCGTGCTCGGTGGTACGAATGTTTTTCTGCCGTCGACAAATTTCAAGATCACGCCTGACATCCTCGAAAAGGCGCTCACACCGCGTTCCAAGATCCTCATCCTTAATTCGCCGTCGAATCCTACGGGAGCTGTTTATTCTAAAGAAGAGCTTTTGGCGCTTTGCACGGCGCTCAAGAAATTCCAGAACGTGACCGTGTTAAGCGATGAGATCTATGAAAAACTTATTTTCGACGGCAAAAAGCATATTTCGATTGCAACCTTGGATCCCGAGATCGCCAAGCGTACGGTGATCGTGAACGGTCACAGCAAGGCCTACGCCATGACCGGTTGGCGTTTGGGGTATGCCGCTTTCCCGGAAAAGACTCTTGCCAAGGCGGTGGAGAGTATCCAGAGCCATTCGACATCGAATCCGGTTTCTTTTACGCAACCCGGCGGGGTGGTTGCCCTGGATCAGGGGGATGCGGAAGCCCAGAAGATGTGTGCAGTGTTCCAGAAACGCCGTGATCTTTTTATTGAAAAACTGAAAGTTGTGAAGTCTTTTAAGCCCTTCAAATCGAACGGTGCCTTTTATCTTTTCGTGGATATTCAAGGAACGGGCTTGAGCGGTCTTGAGGTCGCGAAAAAACTTCTCGAAGAGGTCCATGTCGCGGTCATTCCCTGCGAGCCCTTCGGCAGCCCTCATCATATCCGCATGAGCTACGCCACCTCCGAAAAGGACATCGAAACCGCCGTAACACGCATTTCTTCTATTTTTAAATAAGAGGAAAGCGAGTCTCGCCTGATCCTCTATAAAACTTCATTGAAGATCAGTGCTGTCCCGATTTTTTAATAAAAAATAATTGAAAATCAGGACGCCCACTTCGCCCGCCGAGGGCGAGGCTTCGCAAGGCGGACCGCCATCCAGCGCATCGCCTCTATTTTTTCACCTTACCATAGTACCGTTCGACATTTGATTTTTGGGGTAAACGGTACAATACTGCGAATCCATAAAATCAAAAATTTGTGGATCCCCCTTGCGCGTGCGGCGATTAGAGGGTACAATTGTATCAGAAAATGAAGCGATTATGAGGTGATTATGGGTTACATCTGGGAACATAAAGATTGGCCAAGGCTGACCTGGGAAAGCGGGCCTTTGCTACCTCTGGTCAGCCAAGCCCGAAAGGCGCAAGGGAAAATTTTAGCCAAGGTTATAGGACTTGGTTTTGAACTTGGTGGGCAGGCGCAAGCGGATATTCTCACTGAGGAAGCGATCAAAACATCCGCCATTGAAGGGGAGCGCCTGAACCGGGAGTCTGTGAGGTCCTCGGTTGCGAGGCATCTGGGACTACCGGACGCCGGGCTAACGCCGGAGACGCGGTCTGTGGACGGATTGGTGGAAGTTTTGCTGGACGCAACTGGAAATTACAATAAACCCCTGACCGCTGAAAGGCTCAAAGGTTGGCAAGCAGCACTTTTTCCGACGGGATTCTCCGGGTTTTCAAAGATCCGAGTTGGAAAGTGGAGGGGCGATGAACCTCTGAGGGTTGTTTCCGGTCCTGTGGGTCGCGAGAAAATCCATTACGAAGCGCCTCCGGGGGCGCGGATTGAAAAAGAGATGAAGAGATTTCTCTCTTGGTGGGAGTCCAGCTTGAAAAACGAGGACGGTCTTTTGCGTGCGGGAACGGCCCACTTTTATTTTGTCACCATCCACCCCTTTGAGGATGGGAATGGTCGTGTTGCTCGCGCGCTAACGGATATGGCTCTGGCGCAGGACGAAAAACTCGGGGTCCGGTATTACAGCCTCTCGTCCCGGATCATGCAGGAAAGGGAGGGCTATTACCGGATCCTTGAAGCCACATCGAAAGGCGCAGGCACGGATATTACGCCCTGGCTGGCATGGTTTCTCGAATGTTATAAACGAGCGATCGAGGATTCTGAGAAGATCATCGGTCATGTGCTAGCCAAGGCCGGGTTCTGGCAAACCTATGGCGGACTGGAATTCAATGAGCGTCAGCGCAAGGTGGTTAACAGAATGCTGAGTGCTGGAAAGGGCGGATTCCTCGGGGGGCTCACGACCCGCAAGTACGTTGCCATGGCTAAGGTCAGTCGCGCCACGGCCTTCCGGGAGATCGCAGACATGCTGGGGGAAAAAATCCTGCAGCAACTACCTGGCGAAGGACGCAGCGTTCACTATGATCTGATATGGCCGACAGAAACTTGAACTAAAGGTTTGGTTACCCGTGCGCCATGCTTCTGGTGTATATGGCGCCGGAGAAATCCCGCTTTCCATATGTCAAAAAACAAGCGCGGGACTCTATGCAACCCACGAATATCCCGAGTTTGTTCCGACCGTAACCATCAAATGGGAAGAGTTAGCGGGTCTTGTCGTTTTAATAGGACTATTTCAAAGGGCCGTGCTTACCGTGGCTGGGGAATTGATGATTTACCCTATACACTACCGTACTATATCTCTGCGACGATTTAGCGGGGGATGGACAGTTCCTTAATGGGCAGTTTGATTTTTTAAAAGGCATCAGCCGACGACGAAAACCGGTCCAGGAGAGGAAGTTTTTTGATGTAACAAGTAAAATGCATTGTCATATAATATCGCGACGCCTTTTTATTTACTGACCACGCGAGGTTTTGATGTTACCAAGCGAATCGGACAAAAATCCATTTAAAAAATTGTTCCTGGTTGAGCTCGCAGGAGAAAATTTTTATAAGAACATTGCAGCTCGGGAAAAAAGCGAGGCTTTAAAGGGAATTTATCGGCGGCTTGAAGTGAATGAGCGTGAAACCAAAATGCTTATCGAACAAGAGCTGAGGGTTATTGATCAGTATGCGCTAACGTCATCGCATAAAACAATTGTCGTCTTATTGAATTTGTTTTGTCGCTTCCTACCCCTTTCGTTGCTAAAATCTATTTTGAAAAGCATCCTGAACCGGCGGATGTATAGTAGATTGTCCGAGCAGCGCAGAGGATCAAATCCCGAGCTTTGGGATGCTTTGGTGAGGCATGAACGTCTTCAGCATGAACTTTTAACGCCTTATTGGGATCGGCCAACAGGAGGAAAATAACATGGAAAAAGAAAAACTATTTAGGAGTTATTTCTGGGTCGTGGGTGTTTATGATGTTCTTCTGGGCGGGGCTTTTCTTTTGTTCTACAAGGCCATCTATGGGTTTTTCAATATCACCCCGGCGAACCATCCCGGATATGTTTATCTTCCGGCAATTTTTATTGTCGCCGGAGGGATCGGGGAATTCTTGATTGCCCGGAACCCATTGCGAAACGTCGATCTTGTCATTGTTCGCCTTTTGATGAAGCTGTCTTTTGTTGCGATCGTTTTTTATTATTACTTCAAACAAGGCGTTCCTATTATTTTTGTGTTAATTGCTTGCTTGAGCATCATCAGCGTTGTGAAGGGACTGTCTTTTCTCTTTTGGGCAAAATCGGTAAATCGTAACGCCTGATATAACAAGTTGGGGAAAAGCTATGAGGATCGGCCTCATTGCCATGAGCGGAATCCGGGCTTGTGATACAGAACTTCTCGAGCTTGGCCTCACCCTGCCTGGTTTTGTTGAGCGCAGCAAGGTGATAGCCTCTCTCCCGAGCTTGGGGCTTTTAACGCTCGCCGGGATGACTCCCAAACAGCATAGTCTAGAATATCTCGAAATTGCCGACCTGAAACAGTTGACCGAGCTTCCTCGCCATCTCGATATGGTTGCTATATCCAGCTATACCGCACAAATCGGCGAAGCTTATGAGTTGGCGGACCGTTATCGTGAGATTCATATACCGGTTGTTATGGGCGGGCTTCATGTGAGTGTGCTCCCCGAGGAAGCAGCTCCGCATTGCGATGCTGTGGTTATTGGAGAAGGGGAGCTTTCATGGCTTGATGTGTTAAAAGACTGTGAAAATAGCTCGCTCAAACAGTTTTACGGGAATGATTCCGACGATTTTGATCTAAACCAATCGCCGCTTCCGGCCTATGAGTTGCTCGATATTTCTAAATATAATCGCCTGACGGTCCAAACCAGCAGAGGATGTCCTTTCCAATGTGAGTTTTGCGCGAGTTCGATTCTTCTTACAAAAAAATACAAACAAAAACCTGTCAAAAATGTTCTGGCAGAGATCGACAAGATTAAAAGTATTTGGAAACGCCCCTTCATCGAATTAGCCGATGACAACACTTTTATCAATAAAGCGTATTGGAAAGAACTTTTGCCGCAGCTAAAAAAACGCCAATTTAAATGGTTCACAGAGACGGATGTTTCTGTGGCGGATGACGAAGAGTTCTTGGAACTTCTTCAGGATAGCGGATGTGCGGAAGTCCTTATAGGGCTGGAAAGCCCTATTTTGGCAGGGCTTGATGGGATAGAAACGAAAGGTAACTGGAAATTGAAGCGATGGAGTAAAAATAAAGAAGCGGTTAAAAAGATTCAGTTTCACGGCATCCGCGTTGACGGATGTTTTGTGATCGGGTTGGATGGTCACGGGGCAGATATTTTTGATGAGGTTTATAATTTTACAAAAGAAACAAACTTATTCGATGTCCAGATTACTATCCCGACCCCGTTCCCAGGCACCCTCTTCTATGATCGTCTTAAAAAAGAAGGCAGGTTGCTAAAGGAAAAGGCGTGGGAGAGATGCACTCTTTTTGATATCAATTTTCAACCTGCTGGCATGTCTCCTGAAGAACTAAGACGAGGTTTTATCAATCTGGGGGTGAAGCTGTACAATGGAAGTTTTACGGAGAGCCGCCGCCGTCAATTCGACGCACAATATAAGCAATACCTGCACCAAAAGACAGTAGCTTAAATCAGGGTAATTGGCAGTCTCTTCGTTAGGATCTTGAATATTCCAAGTACCACTATCCGTCTAAACTCCTGCATTGAATCGCTTCCGCAATATGCTCCGACTGGATCTGTTCACTACCCGCCAGATCGCTGATAGTTCGGGCGATTTTAAGTATCCGAACAAAGATTTGCTCTATACAACCTACGAATATCCTGAGTTTGTGCCGACCGTAACCATCGATTGGTCAGAACTGGCCGCCCTTTAGCCAATCCTATTTGAGACGATAACTAGGGCATGGCAGTTTTTAATCTACAGCCGGGTCGGAGGAAGCGATGAATAAGCGGAAAGCAACGATCATAGTTATTTCGGGACAGGCATTACCCATATTGTCTTTAATCCCCGCTCTGCTCATGGTTGTAATGTCGCCGATGGCATTTGATGCCCCCGGATCGTCGCATCAACTCGCCCCTTATTTGTTTATTCTTGCGTCGTTTGGTTATGTTTTTGTTATAGGCTATTGTGCAGTCGCTAGCTTTGTGGCATTGGGAAGCGATAACTACAACAAGGCTTTCAACCTTTCCAAAATTTCTCTTTCTGTTTTTTTGGTTCCCGTGTTGTTTCAAATAATTATTTTGATTGCTTCCTTTAGATTTCGGTCCGAGCAGTTTCCGAACAGCAAAGATGATCAGAGGGCAAGTCAGCTTATTCATGAGAAACGCTATGCAGAAGCAACAGCTGTTTTGAGCGTTATGTTAGAAAGATCGAAAGAGAATAAAATTTGCAAAGCTGATCGTAGTCATTGCGGAGCAGGGAATGCTTATTTCGACAGAGGGCAAGCTTATTTTAAGCTTGGGAAGTACAACGAAGCAGCAGAAGATTATACGGCAGCGATGCATTTTTTTCCTGATCATGCCCCTTTTTATATGGAACGAGCCATGGCATTGTATAAAAAAGGAGATTACAAAAATAGCCTTGAGGATGTGAAAAAATCAGAAACACTCGGAATACGAAAACAACTTAAAGAGCATATCGAATATTGGAAGCACACAGATTATTCTGAAAGATCAGCGGAGTTTCAGCAAAAGCTAGATGATTATGAGGAGCTCGTGCGTAAGTTGAATGCAAAGACCGACAATGCTTCATAGCCAACGAAGAAAAAAAGACAGCAGCTTTTTTGGAATAGTTACCCCCACCATTGTCTGTCCAGACTCCGATACTAGGTCGCCTCGCAACATGCCCGGACTGGAGTTACTCATAGGCCATCAGCCAACCTTCGTTCGGGCGATTTGAGCTTGCTAGAATTACGGGTGAAACCCGATGGGGCCTTTGGGTTTCGGCGGCGGGGGTTCAAGCAGCTCTTTTATAGTCTTAAAGACGATCTGAAACTGATGGTCGTATTTCTTTTCCATCTCTTCAATCTTCTTTCTTAAGTCCGCATGCTTGAGCATGAGTTGCCGCAATTGGGTGAAGGTTCTCATGATCTGGATGTTTACCTCTACAGCTCTTTCGCTATTGAGGACGCTGGACAGCATGAGAATCCCATGCTCAGTAAAGGCATAAGGTAAGTGTCCGCCGAGGTGTTGCCTTGAAGGTATCGCAAAATGCGATACCATGGCTTCAATCTCTCGCTCAGTGAGTTGAAACATGAAGTCAGGAGGGAACCTTTTGATATTCCGTTTTACCTGCTCCCTGAGGCGAATCGGTCTTACCCCGTAGAGAACCGCCAAATCCTTATCCAACATGACTTTTTGGCTGCGAAGTAGAAAAATCTTGTTCTCAATAACTTCTTGTGGGACCAGCTCTTTTGACGAAGCCATGTTTTCTCCTTTTCTGGTTTTACAGTTATCCATACCATTGTCTGTCTAAGCTTCGATACTGGATCGCTTCCGCGATGTGCTCGGACTGGATCTGCTCGCAGCCCGCCAGATCGCCGATCGTTCGGGCGACCTTAAGGATTTTGTAATAGGTTTCAAGGAAGCATCTCAGTGATCAGGGGCTTCAGGGGAACATAACGTTATTGTCTTTTTGTTCGCTTAGGCTTTTTTGCTTCGTGTTAGAATCTTTCCATGGAAATTCGACGACTTAGGATTAATGCCCAGCTTGGAATCGAGCAGATCGAGGAGCTTCTCACCGGACTCCACTATCAGAAAAAAGAGTATGTCGCTCTGCCCGGGGAATTCGCGGTGCGCGGCGGGGTGGTGGATATTTATCCCGTGACCTACCGGCTTCCAGTTCGAGTTCAGTTCCAGGGTGATTTGCCCACACAGATTCGAGATTTCTCGCTTGTTTCTGGTGAGAGCACGGCAACTTTTGAAGAAGTGTTTCTTATCCAGGTCTCTGATATGTTCCGGAAAAAACTCCGGCGCATGGAGGAGCGGCTTGAGACCTTCGAACCTGTGGCTGGCACGAAAGACCTCGAGCGCGGCGATCTCGTGGTGCATCTCAAGTACGGCATCGGCCGCTTTCTCGGTACCAAAATTATCCCCATGCAAGGGACGCGCACTCGCTGCATGGCGATCGAATATGCCGAGCGTGAGATTCTTTATCTTTCCATCGAAGAGCCTATCGAACGTTACATCGGGGGATCCGGTACCGGGCCGAAACTTACCAAGCTTAATACTCAGGAATGGGAGCGGATCAAGAACCGGACGAGGACGGCGCTCCACAAAGTCGCGAAAGACCTACTCGAGATCCAGGCCAAACGCAGTCTTTTACAAGGCTTGGCTTTTCCCAAGGACGTGCCGTGGCAAAAAGAGTTCGAAGAAGAATTTCCCTTTGAAGAAACGCCCGGACAAAAGCGCGCGATCGAAGAAGTAAAACGGGATATGGAATCCACGGGGCCGATGGACCGCCTGCTTTGCGGGGATGTGGGTTACGGGAAGACCGAGGTCGCGATGCGCGCGGCATTCAAGGCTGTGATGGGAGGCAAGCAGGTCGCGTTCCTCGTGCCGACCACGATCCTGGCCGAGCAGCATTATGTTTTACTGAAAGAACGCGCGAAAAATTTTCCAGCCACGGTCGAACTTCTCTCCCGATTTCAATCCCCGAAAGAACAAAAGGCTGTTGTGCGATCCCTCCTGGAAGGTGCGACGGACGTGGTGATCGGAACACATCGCCTGCTTTCCAGGGATATCCAGTTTAAAGACCTGGGGCTGGTGATCATTGACGAGGAGCAGCGCTTTGGTGTGCGGCATAAAGAGAAGCTGAAACAAATGCGCACGCAAGTGGACGTGCTGACGCTTACGGCCACGCCCATTCCGAGGACGCTCCACATGGCACTCCTCGGCGTGCGCGATATGTCGGTGATTGATACGCCGCCCAAGAACCGGATGCCGATCGAGACCTTTGTCCTCGAATATCATGAAAATATTATCAAACAGGCGATCGAGCGGGAACTTGCTCGAAAAGGGCAGGTCTATTTCGTGCACAACCGCGTGCAGTCGATCGAACGGGTCTATGAACGGTTGCAAAAACTTTTGCCCGGGGTGCGGTTCGGGGTCATGCACGGGCAGATGCCGGTCGAGGGACTCGAAACGGTGATGAAAGAATTCCTGAAAGGGGAGATCGATTGTCTTATCTCGACCTGTATCGTGGAATCCGGGATTGATATTCCGAATGTGAATACGCTCATCGTGGATCGGGCCGATTGTTTCGGGCTCGCAGACCTTTATCAACTCCGGGGACGCGTGGGACGTTTCAAAGAAAAGCGCCAGGCGTACGCGTATTTCTTGATCCCGAAGAACTGGGTGATGACGCAAGACGCTCAAAAGAGGCTTAACGCCATCGAGAAATTCACCCAGTTGGGGTCGGGTTTCAAGATCGCGATGGAAGACCTGGAGATCCGTGGTGCCGGAAATCTGCTCGGGCATGAGCAAAGCGGTTTTATCCAAGCCGTGGGTTTTGATCTCTATTGCCGTATGCTCAAGAAAGCGGTGGAAGACACAAAAGCTGGGGAACGCTAAACGGGAAACGTAAAGTCTTTTTTCGTTCAGCGTTCCCCGTTTGCCGTTCCCCGAAGCCTTCTATTTGTTGTATAATACCGTCCAATGAAAAAACTCACATTGTTTCTCTTACTAGCTCTGTCGTTGTGTCTACCGCTTGCTCGTGCCGCGGAGCAGGAACTCCTGGATCGCGTGGTGGCCGTGGTCAATGACGAGGTCATCACCCAGGCGGAACTGGATACTTTCCTCCGGCCGATCTATGAGCAATACAGCAAGGAATACAGCGGGACCGAGTTGATGAAAGCGATGAACGAAGTTCGCCAAAAGATCCTGAGCCAGATGATCGAGGACAAGCTCGTGTACCAGGAAGCGGTTCAGATGGGGATCGAGGTCAAAGACGAAGAGGCGGAGAAAGAGTTCCAGATGTTCAAGGCGAAGATGGAAAAACCCGAGGAGCTTGATCAGATGCTTGAGCGAGAAGGCCTCACGATGAAGGCTCTGCGCGAGCGGCTCAAGAAGCAGGCGATGGTCCGTCAGCTTCAGGATCGTGAGATCCGCTCCAAGGTGATCGTATCTCCGGCCGAGGTCGAAGATTTTTTCAAGAATAATCCCGAGAAGTTCAAGACTCGAGAGCGCGTCCGGGTCAAGTCTCTTACGATCAAGAAAAGTGAAGAAGCGCGCAGCAAAGGGCTGACGGATGAAAAAGCAAAAAAACGGATCGAGCTTATGGCGCAGAAGATCCGTATTTCCCGCAATTTTGACCAGGTCGTGAAGGATTTTTCCGAGGACAGTCATGCCAAACAGGAGGGTCTCGGGGAGTGGATCGAGCGCGGTGCCATGATCGAATCCGTAGATGAGGTGATCTTTAAGACTCCCGTGGGGGGGATTACGGGGGTTGTGGAGACGCCCATCGGGTATCACATCTTCCGCGTCGAAGCAAAAGAACCCGAGAAAGTCAGGACCTTCGAAGAAGTGAAAGAACAGATCGCGGGATACCTCTTCCAGGAGAAAAGTAACGTGAGATTCCGTGACTGGATGGAAGAGATCAAAAAGGCGGCGTATATATCTATAAAATAAATTCCAAGCCCCAAGAACCAAATTCCAAGCAAATTTCAAAAACCAATGATCTATTTCAAAAAAAATCATAAAAAGCAAGTCGTTTTGTTTTTGGAGATTGGGGTTTGTAATTTGTTTGTGATTTGGAAATTGCTTGCCTACCGGCAGGCAGGGATCTTGGAATTTCTCACGCTAATAGAAATCGATGATGCCATTTCTTCAGGGAAATGAGGCGGTAAAAACCCCTGTCATTGCCCTCACCATGGGGGATCCCGGTGGCATTGGGCCTGAGATCCTCGTGAAAGCCCTTCAAAAGGAAAAACCCTCCAGGTGCTTGGCCTATCTTTTGATAGGATCCCGGAAAGTGTTTAAAGTGTTGTGTCAAAAGACCGGTCTTTGGCTTCCGTTTAAAACCGTTCATTCCGTTCTTCCCGGGACTCTTCGTGCCGGGAATATTTATTTTCTTGATGTTTCATCGGGATTTCCTGGTCGCGAAACGTTCAAAATGGGGAAATTGTGCCGTGAAAACGGGCGACTTGCGCTCGCGGCGATCGAAAAAGCGGCATCTTTGGCAAAACAAGGGATCGTTGATGCGATCGTGACCGCGCCCGTAAACAAGAGCGCGATCCGTCTTGTGGATAGAAAATTCATCGGGCACACGGAGTTTCTCGCTTACAAAGCCGGGGCCCGGCGATTTGCCATGATGTTCGTGAGTCCTCATCTCAATGTGACGCTTGCGACCATTCATGTGCCGCTTAAGAAAGTGAGCGGGCTGCTTACGAAGAAGTCCATCTTCGAAAAGATCCTTCTGACGGATGAAATGCTTAAAAAAGGATTTGCTATCAAAAAGCCCCGGATCGCGGTATGCGCCTTGAACCCCCATGGTGGGGAATGCGGGGATGAAGAGGCGAAAGTGATCGCGCCTGCGGTTCGCGCGGCATGCCGCAAAGGCATCAACGCATTCGGGCCGTTCTCGGCGGATCTTCTCTTCCACGCTGCCTATCACGGTCAATACGATGCGGTGATCGGTATGTATCATGACCAGGTGCTCGCACCGTTCAAGCTGGTCGCGTTCCACGACGGTGTGAACGTGACGCTTGGGCTTCCCTATATCCGCACTTCGCCGGATCACGGCACGGCTTTTGATATTGCCTACCAGGGGAAAGCCGACCCATCTTCCATGCTTGCGGCACTTCGTCTTGCCAAGAAAGCTGTTCTCGCGAAATGCTCACGCAGATAGAATTGCTTAAAAAATACAATCTCCGTATTCGCGGCCATTTGGGTCAGCATCTCTTGATGGATCCGAACACGATCCGCAAGATCGTGGATGCACTCGACCTTCAACCCGGCGAACAAGTTTTTGAAATTGGGCCGGGGCTGGGGGCGGTGACTCAAGAAGCCCTGAAGCGAGGCTTTCCTCTGCTTGCGGTGGAAACGGACAAGAAGTTTGTTGAGATCTTGACGCAGGAGCTTTTTCCGGAGTATCCCGATCATTTCAAACTGATCCACGCGGACGTACTGAAATCTGACCTGACACAGCTCATAAAAGAGAGTCAGTCCCCGGTTAAAGTGATCGGGAATCTTCCTTACTACATTAGTACGCCCATTTTGTTTCATCTGATCGAACACGCGAAAGTTTTTTCGAGCGCCGTACTCATGCTCCAAAAAGAGGTGGCCGCGCGGCTCACCGCGAAGCCCGGAGATGAGGACTACGGACGTCTGAGCGTCACAAGCCGGTTCTACGGAGAAACGCAATTTCTTTTTGATGTCTCACCGAAGTGTTTTCTTCCGCCACCTGAGGTCACATCGCGAGTCGTACGGTATACTTTCCATGGCACTCCCCAGAACGGGCATGAGAAATTCCTTCTTGGGATCATCCGTGTCGCGTTCAGCCAGCGGCGTAAAACCATTTTATCGTTACTGACGCATCACTTCAAATCGGAACATGGGCGTGAGGATATCGAACGCATCTTCGAAAAACTCGGATTTTCTTCCAAAGTTCGTGGGGAAACCCTTTCTCTCGAGCAATTCATCCTTCTTTCAGAGGCCTTGGAAGCGGCCCGGGGAACGGGAAACGGGAAACGCCTGCCGGCAGGCAGGTGAAAGTTTTTTTCGTTCGGCGTTCCCCGTTTCCCGTTCCCCGCGTTCTTCTATTTGTTGTATAATGCACAATCTTATGAAAACCACGTTAACCCTTGAAGACATCTATACTCCCGTTCATGCCGGTCTCAGTCGGGTTCCAGCCCTTATCCGGGAGACGCTCGACACGCCCATCCCCAAGATGCGCGAGATGGTCGAGCATTTTTTTTCGAAGAACGGGAAGCTCTTGCGTCCGGCTTTGATCCTTTTAGGAGCCGGACTTTCAAGGACATTGCAACCCGAACACGGGATCCCCTCAGAACGTAATGAAACCGCGGAGCTTTATCTTGCCGCCGCCACTGAGATCTTCCACGCTGCGACGCTCATTCATGACGAC
>Ga0208863_1001598_pt1 | contig 13753 bp, 4 predicted proteins | sample RifOxyD3_FD_184040 | JGI IMG/M metagenome (GOLD analysis project Ga0208863, IMG submission 184040) | Soil microbial communities from Rifle, Colorado - Rifle Oxygen_injection D3 (SPAdes) | ecosystem: Environmental > Terrestrial > Deep subsurface > Rock core/Sediment | place: Rifle, Colorado...
ACCTTCCTCACAGCTTACGCTGGCAGTCTCACTAGAGTCCCCGGCATTATCCGCTGGCAACTAGTAATAGGGGTTGCGCTCGTTATGGGACTTAACCCGACACCTCACGGCACGAGCTGACGACAACCATGCAGCACCTAGTTTTGTGCTCCGAAGAGAAGACACCTTTCAGCATCCGTCACTCACTTTCAAGCCCAGGTAAGGTTCCTCGCGTATCATCGAATTAAACCACATGTTCCTCCGCTTGTGCGGGCCCCCGTCAATTCCTTTGAGTTTCAATGTTGCCATCGTACTCCCCAGGTGGATAACTTAATGCTTTCGCTGTGTCGCTAACTGTATATCGCTAACAACTAGTTATCATAGTTTACGGCGTGGACTACCAGGGTATCTAATCCTGTTTGATCCCCACGCTTTCGTGTCTCAGCGTCAATCATGGCTTAGCAAGCTGCCTTCGCAATAGGTGTTCTGTGTAATATCTAAGCATTTCACCGCTACACTACACATTCCGCTTACCTCAACCACATTCAAGAACATCAGTTTCAATGGCAGTTCTGTCGTTAAGCGACAGGATTTCACCACTGACTTAATGCTCCGCCTACACACCCTTTAAACCCAGTGAATCCGGATAACGCTTGGATCCTCCGTATTACCGCGGCTGCTGGCACGGAGTTAGCCGATCCTTATTCTTCAGGTACCATCAACCCCGAACACGTTCGGGGGTTTTTTTCCTGATAAAAGAAGTTTACAATTCGTAGAACCTTAATCCTTCACGCGGCATGGCTGGTTCAGGCTTGCACCCATTGACCAATATTCCTCACTGCTGCCTCCCGTAGGAGTCTGGTCCGTGTCTCAGTACCAGTGTGGGGGATCATCCTCTCAGACCCCCTAGTCATCGTAGCCTTGGTAAGCCGTTACCTTACCAACTAGCTAATGACACGCATGCTCATCTCTAACCGCCGGAGCTTTAAGACCCGAAAGATGCCTCTCAGGAATATTATGGGGTATTAATTCAGATTTCTCTGAGCTATCCCCCAGTTAGAGGTAGATTGCATACGCGTTACTCACCCGTGCGCCGGTCGCCACCAGTATTGCTACCGTGCTGCCCCTCGGCTTGCATGTGTTAAGCCTGCCGCTAGCGTTCATCCTGAGCCAGGATCAAACTCTTCATGTTAAAAAATTTTGAATCTTGTCAACAGGATCATTACTCATCCGAAAATTTTCGGTTGTGTTTTACTAACCTTACTTATCTCTTCAATATTTTCAAAGAACTTTTTCTATTTTTTTGGGATTGCAAAGATACAACCGTTTTTTTTATTTCCAAATATTTTTTCAAATATTTTTTCATTTTGATGAAAATATTTTTCATCTCGCTGTATATCTGCTATTCCAATACTTCAAAAAACTTTTTCAACAAGTTTCCGCTTTTATTTTTTAAAAGGGAGTGCAAATGTAGAGGCATTTTTTTATTAAACAAACTTTTTTCAGGAAATTTTCAGGAAATTTTAATATTTTTTTAAGTCGTATTGAATATCAAATAATTATAAATGAAAATATTTTTATTATTCTATTATATATTATGTGATGTTGAATTTCTTTATCAAATAGCACCTGATGAAAACTGGTTGGTTGGTAATATATACATAATGGATAATTTATAATGTATAATGGATTAAGGAGTAGGAGTAAGGAGTAGGAGTAGGAGTAAGGAGTAGGATTAAGGAGTAAGGAGTAGGAGTAAGGAGTAGGAGTAACCTGCCAGACCCGCCTCCTGCGTAGCGGGCAGGCTGCGTCGAGCAGGCAGGGAGTAGGAGTAGGAAAAATAAATTAGAATGGAGCAATCCTGTATTGTATTGCCAGAAAGCCTGTGCGATAATATTATTATTGAAATACAGGTACAAGCGATAATGAAATATTTTCTAATGAAGGAAAAAAAGACGAACCCCCTTTCCTTGTACTCAAGAGGTACAGGAAAAATTTGGTCGGCATTACCAACTAAAGCTACTTTGCTCACAGATTTACTTTATCATAGATTTAAAATTTTTCATTATAAGATTGAAACGCTACCTTATCAGCGGGATTAACGCAACGAAATATTTTTTACAAATCATACATTAAAAACAATTTACTCAATTTTTAAAAAAATGCTTTCAAACACAAATTTTAATTTTAAAATAAATAAAAATAAATATTCTTTTGCGACCGCAATTAAAAACAAATAAACTTATGAAATTATATTCTTTCCGCATAGCTTTACTATTTATTTTATTTTGCCCCTTTTCTTTTGTTCAGGCTCAGAACTGGCTTACAAGTGGCAACCCGCTTGGCAGTACAGGTATTCTTGGTGCTACAACCAATTATGGAATAACATTTATTACAAATAATACAGCGCAGATGTATCTTACAACAGGTGGCAAGCTGGGTGTTCAGATACAGCCTCTTTCAAATTTTCATTTGTATGAAAAAACAAAAGATACCTGCTTTGTACGGGTATCAACTGCTTTGGCGAATAAAGGCGGAGTACTGTTTGGTTTGTACAATAATAATTGTGGAATAATAAAACTAAAGGAACTTACCCACTTTACAATAAACACAAATGATTTGAACCGTTTTACCGTGTTGTCTGATGGGAGAATAGGTATAGGAACGGATAGCCCAGCAGATCAACTTGATATTTATTCTGGAAAAATACGTTTACGTGAAGGTGCGCAAAATAAATACTTACTTGCTTCCGATATTAATGGTACAGGCACGTGGACAGCTTTGAATCTACAGTTGACAGGAAGCACACTGAGCCTTACCCATAATGGTGTTGGAGTAGATTTAAGCACACTGTATTCAGAGGGAACAGGTCTTACCTTGAGTGGCACTACTTTCTCCCACGCAGCCCACACGGGCGATGTAACAGGCGCAAGTTCGCTTACTGTAGCTAAAATTCAAGGCAGAAACGTTGTCTCCACAGCACCAACTAACGGACAAATTTTAAAATGGAACAACACAGCCTCGCAATGGGAGCCATCATCAGATAATAGCAACACATACATTGCAGGTACGGGAATATTGTTAAGCGGAAGCACATTCATTGCTCAAACAACAAGTCCAATTTGGAATGCTAATCAAATCCAAAATTTTCCTGTAAGCACAAACGGACCTGACGATGGACAAGTGTTGAAATACGACGGAACCTACTGGATTCCTGCAAGTGATGAAAATACGACATACACTGCCGGTAGCGGAATTAATATAACAGGAACAACAATTAACAATAATGCGCCCGACCAAACCGTGGTGTTGTCAGGGAGCGGGGCAACAACCGTTAGTGGCACATATCCTAATTTTAATATCAGCTCTACAGACAACGATGGTCAAACCCTGAGTATACATAACAACACATTAACAATAAGTGACGGAAACACAGTTTACCTACCCGATTATACAGCAGAAACAGGCATTGCTATAAACGGTACTTTCCCGAATTTTACAATAGAAAACACGAATCCCGGAGATGCAATTCAGATAACTGGCACTGGTGCTACATCTGTTACCGGGACATATCCGAATTTTACAATATCTTCAACAGATGAAAATACAACCTATTCTGCCGGTGACTATATTTCTATAAGCAATGGCATTATCACAAACACAGCACCCAATCAAACTGTTACTCTGGCACAAGGAGGCGCAACAAGCATTTCAGGGATATATCCAAATTTCACAATTAGCTCTACTGATAACGATAATCAGACATTAGCTCTAAACGGGAGCGACCTTTCTATAAGCAATAGCAACAGCGTTAATCTTTCTTCGCTTAACACCGACAGCCAGCAATTAACACTTTCAGAGAACACGTTGAGTATTACAAGCGGAAATGAAGTAACGCTGCCAAAATATACTGAAGGAACAGGTATTGCTTTAACCGGAAACTATCCAAATTTTACAATAGAAAATACAAGCCCCGGCGATGCAATATCTTTTACAGGAGAAGGCGCAACAACGGTTACGGGGAGCTATCCGAATTTTACTATTTCTTCTACAGATAACAATACAACGTATTCAGCAGGGACAGGTATTGATATTACTACAGGAATCATTACAAATACTGCTGCTGACCAAACTGTTATTTTGAATAATGGAACAGGAATAGCAGTATCAGGGACATATCCGAATTTTACAATAAACAATACACTCCCTGCACAAAGCTATACAGCCGGCTCGGGCATAAGTATTGCCAATAATACCATTAATAGTGTATGGACAAAATCGGGAGAAAGTATTTTTAATAATAATGCTCAAAATGTGGGGATCGGAATTCAGAACCCTCAAAGTGCTTTGCATATTCATGGTGGAAATACAGGTCTATCTTCGACCTCAAAATTAATTGCAAGTCCGAATCCAAACCCGATACCGGTTTCTACTGGCGGTACTCTGCAATTTACAAATCCCACAACAGGAACAAGCGTAGCAGATGGATTGATTATGGGAACATTTATGAATACCGCTTATATTAAGCAATGCGAAAATTCGAGCCTTGATTTGTATACAAACAATCAGAAAAGATTTTCAATTTCAGGAAATGGAAATGTTGGTATTGGGACAACTGCAAACCCTACAGCAAAATTAGAAGTAAACGGCAACTTGAAAATTACAGATATACCCGTACTAACACAGACAACAGATTTTCTCACAGTAGATGCAAATGGTTTTATTGGTAAGAGAAATACAGCTTCTTTAGCAGATAATTTGGGGAATCATATTGCCACCATGAATATTAATTTAGGCGACAAATTTCTCTCTGCCACAGGCGAAAATAAAGGCATAAAAATAAGCAGCAACAACAAAATATCTTTGCTTGAAGAAAGTGTGAATGGTTTCCAGATTTCAAACAACAATGAAATACCCTTCCGCCGTGGTATAAGCATAGACAATGATAATGGGGGTACCAACAACAATGGCAACTTCAATTTCTGGATTCACAACTGGCAAAATTCCGCGTTTAACTTTATGCGCAGAAACGATGACAGTAACACGAATTTTACAAATCTTGTTACCATAAAACAGAATGGAAATGTGGGGATAAATACAACAAACCCCGGGGCTAAGCTTGAAGTTGCGCACGACGATGCAAGCGGAGGCATGACCATAAACCGATTGAACGCTACCACAGCAAAAAGCCAAATAACTTTCCGGCAAAACGGCAGCGAGAAATGGTCGCTTGGTACAGATATGAGTTCAGAAAATAAAAATAATTTTTTTATCTGGGACAATACAAATTCTGCTGCAAGGTTGTTTATTAATGAGAATGGAAATGTGGGGATTGGGACGACAGAACCAAATGTAAAACTTGACGTGAATGGTTCCATACGAATACCCATAGCAAATAATACAGAACACTATTCACCGGGTATTGTTTTATCAAGTAGTGATGATTTTTCCTATAATGGACAATACCTGAATCATTATGGATTTGGATTTTTTAAACCAACAAATGGTTGTTGCAACGGGGCATACATTTCTGGCTTCAGCGGTGTGCAAATGTTTACTGGCGGAGAAAGTAGGATAACAGTTTTGCAGAATGGGAATGTGGGAATTGGGACTGTAGAGCCGGGGGCTAATTTATCTGTTAAAAATTGTGGTACATTTAGGATTGGTCCATGGGAATTTCAAGATATTACAAGCGGATACAAGCTCACGTTAAAGCGATGGTCTTTGACACAAACAGGAAGTGAAATTTCAGACGATGCCTTTGAACTGGTAGTTACAACTAATAACAATACCGACATGCATCTTAAAGGGCAATTTTTTTGTAAAGAAGTTTACATAACAGAAGATATTATATGGCCCGATTATGTGTTTGCAAAAGATTATTCGCTGATGCCACTCAGTGAAGTAGAAAAATTTATCAATAAAAACTCCCATTTGCCCGATGTTCCCTCTGCAAAACAAATAAAAGAAAACGGACAAAGTCTCGGCGAAATGAATACCATACTCCTAAAGAAAATTGAACAACTTATGCTATATATTCTTGAACAAAAGAAAGAAATAGATTCTCTGAAAAATGATGTTCAAACTTTAAAAACAACAGGCAAATAATATGAAGTGGCTTAAGTTATTCCTTTATTGTCTGTTTGCTTTTACAGGTTTATTTTATATAACACAGTTAAAAGCGCAAAACTTCGAAGGCGCAAATTTTCAAATAGAAAACGAACAGGGTGGTACTACTAAAGATTACAAGGCGCGCGACTTCATCCGTTTAAAGCCGGGCTTTCATTACAAAGCTGAAAACGGAAAAACATTTCATGGATGGATTGATGAGGGAATGGTGTTGCCTGTTCCTGATGCAGAAACAATAATAGATAATGACAATAGAAATTTAGATTATTCTGCGGCAGTAGGAACATTACCGGGCAATGTAATGATAACGCCAAATGGAGCATCTACCTATTCAATCCCCTTGCAGTTACCACCAGGTACAGTAGGCATGGAACCAGAATTATCTATTGTATATAGTAGTTTCATGCGAAATGGCTTATTAGGCATAGGATGGGATATTGCAGGTTTGTCTGCAATTAGCAGAGTTCCTACTGATTGGTATCACGACAATAAAATGGAAGGAATTTCTTTCACAAATACAGACCGCCTTGCCCTTGACGGTAACAGGCTAGTTAATATAAGTGGGGACTACTGGGCACAAAATACAGTTTATCACACAGAAATAGAAACATTTTCTCAAATAATTGCTGACGAGAATACAAATGGTGGTGATGATACTAAATTTAAATCAAAAAATTCAGAGCCACTGCATTTTGTTGTGAGAACAAAAGATGGTAGAACAATTGAGTACGGTCGCACAGAAGATTCTAGGATTGAAGCACAAGGAAAAGCAGTTGTTTTACAATGGTTAATAAATAAAATTACAGACTCCAGAGGAAACTATATCACCTTTACCTATTTTGAAGATAATGCTACAGGGGAAGCACGTATAGAAAAAATATCCTATACCGGTACTATTAATTTTACTCCTTACAATACTATTGAATTTAATTATTATCAAACAGAAACATCAACAATTTTTGTTAATGGATCAAAAGTTAATAACAATAGCATTTTAAGAAAAATTATTATAAAAAGTGAAAACACTTTCGTACGATCTTATGAATTTGAATATCTTAAAACCCAATATTTGCATAAAATAACAGAAACTGGAAGTGATGGCTCAAAAATAAATCCTACGATTATAAACTGGGGCAACCCGTCAACAACAATACATGGTCTACCTTTAGAAATTAATGACAAATTCTATGATTTAGTAACCGGTGATTTTGACGGAAACGGATATACTGATTTGATAAAAAGAGATGCCAATTACTTTAAAGTGTATTCTACAATAAATGGGATTACTGTATTAAATTCAACAATTAACGAAAGTACTAAAAGTATTATTTCCGGTGATTTTAACGGAGATGGCAGGGATGAGTTTATCAAAGCCACAAACGGCGAAACTGGGACTACATATTATTCTATAATATTTTGGGGGTCAAATAGTGCTCAGCTTTCGCAATACAATTATAGTTTTACTTTAGCGGATAATTATTTCCCCATCGTAGGCGATTTTAATGGTGATGGGAAAGCCGAATTATTATTTTACGACCACAACAATAATTTTTCATATTATTTTTTAAACGAAACAGGTTTTCATACCTTAACTAGTACAGGCAGCTTTTTAATTAACTATCCTGTCAGATATATCATTCCAATGGATTTTAATGGAAATGGAAGGACGGATTTGTTAATGGTTGGAGACAATCAAAGTAAAATTTATGAGTTAGACTTTTCTGTGGGGATAATGTTTCCATTAGGCTTTAATGAAATATGTGCAAATGGACTGGCGAAATACCTTTACCACGCAAATCATGTTTATACTGGCGACTTTAACGGTGATGGGATGTCTGACTTATTGATTTTCCCTCCTACTTCCGTAAACTCCGGGAAAGGAGAAATATATATATCGAATGGTATAGTTTTTTTACCAAAAGCGAATTGTAATATAGAATTTTTACGTCCGGGTAGTACTTCTATTTTTAATCTTAATAAAAAATATTATCAAATAGCAGATTTTGATGGAGATGGGAAAGCAGATATTTTTTATTTAAATACATCACTTGGGGAAAATACCCTTTCTATTTATTATATGCAGAAATTTGATGCAGATGAAAACAAAATTGTCTTTAAAACAACCTCTTCTAGTATATCAGAGCCAATTCTTTTTCCCGCACAAATGCTAACTTTTGGAGATTTTAATGGAGATGGACAAACAGACTGTTATTATCAGGGACAACCAGGGAATTCCTCTGTATCTATGCGCTTTAAACCTAATAATAGAGAGCGTTATATAAAAAGTATTTCAAACGGTTTTGGCCATGTTTCTAAAATTGAATATGCTTCATTGCCTCGTACAAGCAATTATGAAGCAGGAACTATAAGTGCCTATCCAATTACAACTGCAAAAATGCCCCTTATTGTTGCAACAAAAGTAATAGAGGATAATGGGTTTGGAAATACTGAAATAGATCATACATATAAAAATGGAATTATACATAGACAAGGCAGAGGATTTTTAGGTTTTAAAGAGTACTCCTCTGTAAATAACACCACAGGAGTAAAAGTAAAAAAAATATGCAATTTGAACACTAATTTCTATATTCTTCAAGATATTAAAACAGAAACTTATGTTGGCACTCCTTTAGTTGCAGAACAAATATTCACACCGCAAATACACAATTTTGGCAATAAAAGGATTTTTCCATATATAACACAAATTAAAGAAACCGATTTATTAAAAGACCAACAGGTAATTAAAGACATAGAATATGGTGCAGGTTTTATAGAGTATGGCAATATTCAAATAATTAACACAACATATGGTTCAACCGGAAGTACTGCTTCAACCTTTACATATACACAGGGGGGAAGTGCAATAACTGGCAGTTGGTGCCCATGCAAACCAAACATCATTACAGAAACAACAAATCGTTCGACTCCTGCATCTTCTCACACTGAAACAACAACTTTGAGTTATTCAGATGGTGTTGTGAATTCAATTATAGTAAGCCCCGGTACATCAACAACCCTGGAGTTAAATACGATAGGTCTGCCTGAAACTATTACCATTACTGGCGCAGATGCATTACCCCAAATAACCTTCAATACGTATGATAGCAAAAAACGCTTTGTAGTTGTAGAAAAAAATCAATACAGCCACATAGTTGAAAAAAGCTATGACTCAAAAACAGGAAATCCCTTAGGCATTAAAGATGCCAATGGCTTTTTTTCTTCATATCAATACGATGGTTTTGGTCGTTTATTACAGAGCATTTTACCTACAGGAATAACAAGCACTGTAACCTCCCAGTGGGCTGGTAATAATGGGCAAAATAATACCGCCCTGTTTAAACAACAAACTTCTACGTCCGGACAACCAAACAAAATAGAGTATTACGACATTTTCGGACGTGTTGTTAGAACTCAAACACAAGGATTTAATGGAGCATTAATCAGTGCTGATTATTATTACAATGAAAAAGGACAACTTATAAAAAAATCATTGCCATACGAAAGCTCGCCAACAGGGTTTTTTGAATATACTTATGATACTTACGGCAGAAAAACAGGCACGGCATTTCCTACTGGTGCAAGCGAACAAATTGCTTATAACTTAAACACCCATACCATTTCAAATATAGCCTTTGACGATAATAAAACATTTACAACCGACGATTTTGGTTTAACCACACAAGTTTCAGGCACAAAGTCTGGTGTTATTAAATATGAATACAACAGCCATGGTAAACCCGTTAAGATTGAAGCACCTGCCAGTACAATACTTATGGATTACGATGAATATGGATTGCAGGATTATCTGAACGACCCAACTGCCGGCGAAATACGCTATAAAAACAATGCTTTGGGGCAACTATTGGAGCAAGAAGACAGCAAGGGGAAATATACAATGTTATATGACGAACTGGGCAGGTTAAAATCAAAAACACACTCTAACGGTCAATCAGTATCATATATTTACGACACAGAACAAAAAGGTATAGGAAAAATAGCCAGGGTAGCATCATCTGATAATGTTGTGGTAAATTATAAATATGACAACAGGGGCTTTTTATCTAGTGATGTAAAACAAGTTGATAACAAAGTATTTGAAACAAAATTCGAATACAATGGCCTTGGCAGCGTAATTAAACAAACCTATCCTTCGGGGTATTTTGTAAGCAACGAGTATAATGCTTATGGGTATCTTACAAAAGTTAAAGACTCACATGGTAAAGAGATATGGGAGGGAATTGCTTATAATCAATATTTGCAGCCAACAAATTATAAAGTATCAAATGGCGCCATCTGTGTTTCAAAAAATTATGATAATTTTGGAAATCTGGGCAGTATGAAAATGGCTAACGGAACAATACAAAATATTGAATATAACATAATTCCTGAAACCGGATTAATGACTCAACGCAATGATTTAAAAAACAGCATGAACGAAGAGTTTTCTTTCAGCGACGATTTAAAGAGACTGCGTGGCACAAAACAAAACGGACAACAGGTACAAACAGTAAACTACGATGCTTATGGCAATATAACCCACAAATCAGATGTTGGAGATTATTATTATAACGGAAATCCTTATGCTGTTACTGATATTAACAATGGTCCATACCTTCCATCTGCTCGCCAATCAATAACCTATAACGAATTTCATAAAGCAGAAATAATTATTGACTCATTAAGCCCTACAGAATATAAGCACCTTGTAATAAAATACGGGACAGAAGAAGATCGTGTAAAAATGCAGATGTACCAAAACAATAATTTATTAAAAACAAAATATTACAATTCTGACTATGAAGAGGAGATAACAACAAACTATACCCGAAAACTACATTACATTGCAGGGGGCGATGGTTTGGCTGCTATTATGGTAAGCTACATTAGCAATGGTACAATTACCGATTCTTTATATTATATAGGCACTGACCATTTAGGCTCTCTCAACACCATACTGACAGAAGATGGTACTATTGCTCAGGAAATGTATTACGATGCCTGGGGCAAGCGTAGCATTTTAAGTGGACCAGACTGGTTTATTTTTGACCGTGGCTATACAGGGCACGAACATCTCGAAACCTTTGGTCTTATCAACATGAACGGTCGCATGTATGACCCGGTCTTGGGTCGTTTCCTCAGCCCCGATAACTTTGTTCAAAATGCAAGTTATTCGCAATGTTATAATAGATATAGTTATTGTATTAATAATCCGTTGAAATATACGGACCCGAGTGGATGGCTGGTAGGCTGGGATGATATAATTGTAGGAGGTATCGGGTTTACTGTAGGTTATTTTAGTTATGCATTAGCGACAAACAATTGGGGTTGGAAAGCAGTTGCTTCAGGTGGAATTGGTGCAGCTGTTGCTCTTATAGGATGGAATACTTTTGGGGCTGGTTATGGAGTTGCTGCCAGTACATTTTCAGCAGGGGCACAGTCTGTTTTTACTGGTGCAGGATTAAGTTTCACAGGTCAGTTTGCAGCATATTCTTTTATTAGTTCATGGTCAAATAAAGAAAAACTTAAAGAGGCTGATACTAAAGGTTGGAGTGGCGTATGGACAATGGGAGCCTTGATGGCATCATCCATGCTCTCAACTGCAATGAATCCATCAAACATGGGGGGTGTTGAACGACTAAGAGTTTTGTCAGGTGTTTTGATGTCGAACAATTTGTCTGACAACTTGAAAGATGGTGAATTAGGACTTCATTCCTTACACTTAGGTCCTGTAGGTTATGATTTTGAGAAAAATACTGGATATGGTATTTGGAGTAAAGATTTAACATGGGAGCAACGGTTCAATATGGGTTTTGAAACCTTACTAGGTTTAACTTTGCTCAATAAAGACATATTCATAAAATATAGGACTCCTGAGATAAAAAATTGCGGAACTATAGTATGGAAAGGTCAGCAACGATTATTGTATCTTCAAATATCAAAAATAGGTTATTATTCCCAAAAAACATATAATTTCCTTGAATCGGCTTCATACAGGTTTACAAACAGATCCTTGTATGAGAATTGGTATTTAATAAATAAAAAATAATTTTGATTTATGAGATATAAAATATTATTCATATTTTTTATTATCCCCTTGATTTGTTTTGCTCAAAAGACAATTTTTTTTACTGGAATGTCAAAGATTGATAATAATTTTTATATTGATCAAACAGAGATTGACATTGGCTCATGGCTATCATATTATTCTTGGATATTAGAGCACGATGGCTATAATGCTGCACATAAAATTTTACCAGATAGTACTGCGGTAAATTCAGATGTTTGGAAATATATTAAAACAAAAACAACAGATTACATTGATATACCCGGGCAATTTACAAATTATCCTATTGGTTACTTTCCCGAAAAATGTAATTGTAAACAATATTTAGGATATTCTCTCTACTATCCTTCATCCTATTGTATATATTTATCTTTACCAATAACAGGCATCACTTTTGAACAAGCACTTAGCTTTTGCGAATGGAGAACCAAACACATGGGAAAAAATAAAATTATTTACAGACTCCCGACCCCGGAAGAATGGTCACATTACGCAGTTACAGGCCTTTCTGATTCTGAAAAAAAAGCTGGCTATAGAGATAGTTTAGAGATAAAAAGAAAGTGTTCAGGAGCAAATTACAATTACAATCATGTTGAATTAGTATATGATATTTATTGTGTCGGACAGTTTAAGTCAGATAAAAATAAAATATTCGATATATTTGGCAACGTGTCAGAAATGACCTCAACAAAAGGTATTGCCAAAGGGGGCAATTATACTCAGTTTGCAAATCAATGCCATCCTGATTCTGTACAACATTACACCAAGCCTGAAAAATGGTTAGGATTTCGTTGTGTGGCAGAAAAAATTGAAAATAAAGAGGGTACAAAAGCTAACATTTCAGAAAACCCAACACAGTTAAAAACAAACAATGATACATCAATAACCTGGGATGGAAAATTTGGAGAATTTACTGACATTCGTGATGGTAAAAGATATAGAGTTGTAAAAATTGGAGAACAAATATGGATGGCCCAGAACATTGCTTATAAGCCTATAGAAGGGAAATACTGGGCTTATAAAAACGATGAAAATTATATTTTAAAATTAGGTTATTTATACTCGTGGGAAACGAGTAAAAACGTGTGCCCAAAAGGGTGGCATTTGCCAACAAAGGAAGAGTTTGAAAAACTTTTATTATCAGTTGGAATGTCAGATACTCTTGCTTATAAAAACTTATTACCGTCAAGTGATTTTGGATTTTCAATAATTTCCAGTGGTTTTGGCGGTGGAGTTATTTTTACAAAACCTGAATTTGGTACAGGCTTTTGGTCTTCTTCTTTATGCGGCTCAAGAAGAGTTTTTGCCTTAGTACATGGAAGGTTTTCGCCTAAAACATTTATTACAGATGAATTTTCTCCATCTATAGGCCTCTATGTCCGTTGTATAAAAGATAAATGAATTCAAATATAAGCTCATTAAAAATTATTAAGTAAATTAATTATTAACCATCAAAAATCACAAATCTATGAACACAAAAATTTTAATTTTAGCAATTGTAGCAGGCTTATTCTTCGTATCCTGTAAAAAAGAAGAAATCAAAATGCCCGACACCATGAACGTAACTGTAAGTACAAGTGG
>Ga0208863_1001599_pt1 | contig 13749 bp, 4 predicted proteins | sample RifOxyD3_FD_184040 | JGI IMG/M metagenome (GOLD analysis project Ga0208863, IMG submission 184040) | Soil microbial communities from Rifle, Colorado - Rifle Oxygen_injection D3 (SPAdes) | ecosystem: Environmental > Terrestrial > Deep subsurface > Rock core/Sediment | place: Rifle, Colorado...
AACAGGAAACAGTAATGAAACGCATTAATATTCTGATGATTAAAATAGGAAAACAACGCAAAATGGAAATATTTTCTAACTGCATATCATTCATTATTAAACAAATATGAAGTCCGAAACATTAGTTATTAAAACTGACCCAAATGGTAATTTAGAATGGCAGAAATCTATTGATATTTTAGTTTGGGAAGACGCACGTTGTGTTCAGGTTGCTGACGGTGGATATATTATTACAGGCATTACTTATGGTGAAGGGAATGCTTTTTTACTAAAAACAGATTCTTTAGGAAATACGGAATGGTTAAATAATAATTGTCTTTCCTCTGGATACAGTATTGGTAGAACAGTTGTTCAAACTTCTGATGGTGGTTTTGTATTAACGGGTAGTGTCTGTGGTACTCGGTGGAATACTTGTGATATTTTTTTAGTTAAATCAGATAATATCGGAAATATATTATGGCAGAAAACCTTTGGCGGCGCATTAAATGATTATGGGTTTTCTTTGCATACCATGTATGATGGTGGTTATCTTATAGGAAGTCAAACTTCTAATTATGGTGCTGGCAACGCTGACCTTCTTTTTATAAGAACCGATTCTTTAGGAAATGAAATTCGTAGAGGCACTGCAGGTGGTGTTAATGAAGATGGCGGAGGCAACAATATTTATGGCGGTGTGTCAGCAATATTTTCAAAAGATAGTGCTTATGTTCTCGCAGGTATGACAAAGAGTTTTGGCGCTGGTGGCTGTGATCTTTATATGGTTAAGCAAATGGAATTTTCAAATCTGATTCCAACTATTACAGGGCGAATTTATAATGATGTTGATAGTAATTGTGTTTATAACGATTCAATAGATTTTCCTGTTTCTAATCGTATGGTTCAGGCAACGGATGGTCCTTATTTCGTTTTTACAGACAATAATGGAAATTATAATCTTCGTGTACCTGATGGAAATTATAATATTGCTCAGGCAACTGTTGCAAATGATATTTTTACAGGAGTTACATGCCCGACTACCCCACAACTTTATAATGTTTCGGTTTCAGGCAACAATCTCGTTTCAGGTAAAGATTTTTTTAATTTATTATCGAATGATACTTGTGGAGTAGCTGTTAATATAGCTGTTCCTTACCCTATTCCAACATCTTCTCCTTGTATAAATCAGTCTTTCCCTGTTTGTGTTACATTCCAGAATATCGGGAGAGCTGTAACTGACGCAACTTTTCATATTGATATTAACCCTTTTATTAGTGGTTTGGTATTAAGTATTGACACAACAATTGGTGACTGTAATTGCACTCCAACAATTTCAGGTCAAACAGTTACATGTTCGCCTGGTTCTGCATTTGCTGCAAATAAAATATGTGAAATTTGTATAGAAGTTTTTGTACCTGATGATGAACTCTATATGGATTCTGTAATAAATATTACAGCCTCAATTGATGGTACTTGTGGGGGTGCCTCATTACCTCCAACAAATGCTATCCCAATTGATGCTTTAATTGAATGTGCTATTGATCCAAATGATAAAACCCTTATTAGTCCAGAAGGTTGTGGTCCTTTTGGTAATATTTCAGGAGATGAACCTATGGTTTATCAAATACGTTTTCAGAACACGGGCAATGCACCTGCACATAATATTGTTTTAAAAGATGTTTTGAGTTCTAATTTCGATATATCAACTTTTAAAATTATTTCAACAAGTCATCCAATAACCAGAGTTGAACTTTTCCCTTCAAATATTTTAATGATTTCATACATGGGAATTGAGTTACCTGATTCAGGAGAAAATCAGTTACGCAGTCATGGTTTTGTTTCATTCAGCATATCTCCAAAAAATAATTTGCCCGATGGTACTATAATCACAAACGAAGTTGGTATTTATTTTGATTTAAACGAACCCGTTATTACAAATACTACCCTGAATACTATTCGTGATATTTTACAACCTGTTACACTACCAATGTTCAATAATGTTTGTTTAAATGATAGTGCCTTTTCTTTATCAGGTGGTTATCCTCTTGGTGGCACATATTCGGGCGTTGGTGTTAGCAATGGTAAATTTAATCCTTCGATAGCGGGTACAGGCACACATCTAATAACATACAGTTATGCCATTGATGTAACAGAAACAAATTATTCTTTAAATAAAACAGGTATCTTTGCCCCTGTACAAGGTAGTGGCACAAGAGTCTATTTAGGCGACGATCAGGTAAGCAGCGCCATTCCTGTAGGTTTTAATTTTAATTTTTATGGTTCAGATTATTCAGATATTTATATTTCATCAAATGGTTTTATCACATTTAATTCAGGCAGTAGTAACGGTTGTTGTTCTGGTTCATACCTTCCGCATTATCAGGCTAACCCTTCAAATTTAATTTCATTTGCATGGTTCGACCTTTATCCACCCGGAAATGGTTCTATTGAATATTTCACTACAGGAACAGCACCCGAAAGGAAATTTATTGTTAACTTTAATGATATTCCTGTTTGCTGTAATTCAGTTCCAAAAGTAAGTGCTCAGATAATTCTTTATGAAGGTACTAATATTATTGAAATTCATAGTAGTTTTATTGAAGTCAGCGCAGGAACAATGGGTATAGTGAACAATGGAGGAACACTTGCTACGGTTATTCCAGGTCGTAATTCGGCTGCTTATTCAATCACAAATGATTTTGTTCAATTTATTCCACCGACAACTGCAAGTTTATGCGCTAATGTTGCTAAAAGCGCTATCACAGTTAATCCAATGCCTTCTGTTTATATTTCTGCCAGCGGCGCTACTTTATTTTGCGAAGGTAACTCTGTAGAATTAACAGCCATTGCTACAGGTTCAACTTCTGCAACTTATCATTGGAGTAATGGGGATATTTCACCGTCAATTACTGTTTCAACAACCGGTTCTTATACAGTTACAGTTTATGATGTTTGTGGAACTGTTGTTTCTGCTCCTGTAAATGTAATTGTAACTCCAATTCCTTTAGCAACTATTACAGCAAGTGGTTCTACTTCTTTATGCCCCGGCTATAGCGTTATATTAACATCAAGCACTGCAGATTCATATTTATGGTCAAATGGTTCAGTTTCTCAATCAATAACTGTTAATACAACTGGCATTTACACTGTAACAGTTACAACAAATGCATGTTCTGCTATTTCTGTGCCTGTAAATGTTTCAGTAAATGATTATCCATGTGGTAATAATAAAATATTGATTTGCCATATACCTCCCGGGAATGAAGATAATGCGCAAACATTATGTATTAATACAAATGCTTTACAGGCACATATAATGCATGGCGATTACTGTGGTCCCTGCACATCTAAATCTTTTACCTCTGATTCGGAAAAATCAAATGAAGATTCTGAAAATATTCCTGTTTATTCTGAAGATAAAGTTAATTACTTTGAAATTATACCTAACCCATTTAAAGAATCAACAACTATTAACTTTAAAGTGCCGGAAGAAGGAATTGTTAGTATTGAAGTATATAATTATCTTGGTCAGAAAATATCAGATTTATTTAATGAAATGGTTAGTAAAGGCCAACAGAAAAAAATAGAATTTTTTACTAACAATTTATCGTCTGGAATATATTATGCAAAATTAAAATCAGAGAATAAAGTCATAATTAAAAAAATGATGATTACAAAGTAAATCATCTAAATTAACAGTTAAAGCCCTCCTCTATTTAAGGGTGGCTTTAACTGTTTATATTTAAAATTAAAATATTAAAATATTAATTTACAATTATGCCAAAGTTGATTTTTTTTACACTTATTATTATAATCCCTATTTATTGTTTTCCTCAAAATAATTTAAGAAATGTCCAAAATGGTAAATCAATGAAAACAAAAAATATATGTGGTACTGAACAAGAAGTTGATAAGGCAGTTAATAATTGCCTACCTATTGATGCTCATCCTTGTAGATATCCCGCAAGCAGGGATTCTTTTATCCCAGATGCTTCAACACCTGTTAAATATTTTTCTTTATTGATAATTGTTGTTGATTCAAATGTTTATGGTGTAACACAAGAAAATGTTGTTTCAATGATTGCGGATGTAAACAATTATTATAGTCCTTGGAAAATTAATTTTTGCTATTCTATTGTTTTTATTGATACTTCAATGCTTTCACAATATCCTCAAAATCCAGATAGTGTTTTTAATGTAATTATTAGTGATTGGCCTAATCTTGGTCTTTCGGGAAACCCTATTAAGATAGATTATTCTGTAGTTATTAATAATAATTATCAAGGGGGGTATTCACTTGCTCATGAATTGGGTCATAATTTTAAACTATCTCATACATTTTCTTCTACTGAACTTCCAACAGATGATACCTTTTTAGGTTGCTCTGCATCATGTCGTGATAGGGTTGATTATACTTCTGCTCAGCAAGACACAGTAGGCGATTCCATGTCGGATACTCCTCCTACACCTAGAAATTATAACTGTGCGCCACCAACTGGTGTTGATAGTTGCAGTGCAGGTATGCCAGCATGGCCTGCATGGGGTTATGAAAACCTAATGGGCTATTCATATTGTCCTAATGCAACATTCTCCTCTCAACAGGCAGGTCGTATACATTGTTATATTGAATACGGTTATGCAAAATTAGATAAAAAATTAGCTTATGGTATGCTGCATTGCGACCCATTAAGTATAATTAATAATACAGTTGATAATAAGTCTATATACTTTGATATTCTACCCAACCCATTTAAAGAATCAACAACGATTAACTTTGCAGTGCCGGAAGAAGGGATTGTTAGTATTGAAGTGTATAATTATCTTGGTCAGAAAATATCAGATATATTTAATGAAATGATTAGTAAAGACCAACAGAAGAGAATAGAATTTTTTACTAACAATTTATCGTCTGGTATATATTATGCAAAATTAAAATCAGAGAATAAAATATTAATTAAGAAAATGGTTGTTACAAAATGATAAAACTACATTGATAAACTAAAAAAAAAAATATGCACTAAAAAAAATATGTTTTAAAGTTAACCTCACATGCCCTCGTTGCCATCAGCTCAATTAGCAACCACATTTTGTTTTTCGCTCAAAGCCTCCCCATAGAGTCCATAAGAACAAAAAGAGGTTGCTCCTTTTTGCCAATACACACGGCAAAAGCGGTATTTTATTTAATTTATTTCCCCTCTCTTAAAAAACGAAACGCCATTTCACAACCAACCCGATAGTATTTATTGTAAAAAAAATGATTATATTTGCGTATAATATGGTGATAATAACCCAGTTGCTAACATCGAACTAGCGCAATTTTCCATACATTTAAACCCGCAAGCCCTACGGGCATGGCGGTAGGTCTAAGGTATTTCAAACATGCGCCAGTTCGAGGACCGTTAGCAACAAGGTTATCAAAAATTCGTACAGATAAAATAACAGGATTAATAAACTCAAATAATATTGACAATAATATAATGTATCAAGACAAATAATTTTAAAGTGACAAAAGATTGCTGATACACAAGCCAACCCAGTTTCGTTTTTTTGCCAACGCTCTGTTTAATCACACAAGCTAACCCTAACACCCCACATCAAGCACATTTTGCTTTTTTATGAATCAATTAATTTTTAAGGTATTAAAAAGCAAAAAGAGTTTGATTTTTCCGGCACAAAGCCAATAATGTATTTTTATTTAATGTCTGCCATTCGGGCAGTTTAGAAGCAAACATCCCACTTGCCCTCCCACCATATTATGCTGCGAAACATGTTTTTATGTTCATAAATTATTGTTAAAATTTAGCCCTTTTATTCTTTTATTTATATATTTTTGTATTAACAATTTTAACAAATTACACATGAAATATTTAATTATAACCCTTTTTCTGTTTTTACTGTCTTTTGTTTCTAAATCCCAGCAATATGATTTCCCTCATGATAGTGCAACTTGGGAAATATCATGGCAAGATGGTAATAGTTTCCCTCCTGCTTTTATTTTTGATGATTTTTTTTTCAAACGTAATATAGTAATAAATGATAAATCCTATAACTCTGAACAATAGTGGCATATACACCAGTGAAATTACAAGTTCAATTGTTCCAAGACTGGTATTAAACCGAAAGCATATAAAATTCAGAGTTATTGATCCTATTTAGTATGAACCGTGTTTTTATAAACCAACTTTTATGAAAAAACTTTTTCTCTTATTTCTTACTGCCTGCCTCTTGCAATGCAACTTTTTTGCCCCAAAAGCAAAGGCACAGGTAAATGTGCAGGACAGCCTTGCGCTGCTTGCTTTGTATAATAGTACAAATGGACCAAACTGGTTTAATAGCTGGAATTTAAACAACAATGTCGATACTTGGTTTGGAATATATGTTATTAATGGTAGAGTTGTTAATATTGAATTATTTCAAAATAATTTAACCGGTACGTTACCTCCAGAAATTGGTAATTTAGATTCACTTGTTATTTTAAATATAGAGATGAACCAAATAGGCGGATATATTCCTATAGAAATTGGTAATCTTACAATGTTAAAAAAAATGTTTTTATCTGCTAATTTATTTTCAGGAGAAATACCCATTGAAATAGGTAACTTGACTAATTTAGAAGAATTATTTTTAGGTGGCAATAATTTGACAGGTTCAATTCCGCTTGAAGTTGTATATTTGATAAAGCTCAGGCAATTAGCATTTGACAATAATTTTCTTACAGGAACGATACCAACTGAAATTGCAAGTTTAGGTAATCTGGAATGGTTATTATTAGACCATAATGAATTTATGGGGCATATACCGCCTGAACTTTGTAATTTAAGCCATTTGGCATTTTTAGAGTTACAATATAACAAGTTTAGTGGTGGTGTACCATCCTCATTTAATAATTTTGTTAATAATAGCCTATATCACATTTATCTTAACAATAATGAACTTACTGAATATTGTAATTTACAATTAAGTTGCTTTATAAGCATATCAAATAATAAACTAACTTTTGAAGATTTAGAGAATAATATTTCTATTCCCGGAACTATTCATTATAATCCGCAGGACAGTATTTTAAACCCAATTGATACTACCATATACATTGGCCAAAATATTTCTTTCTCATCATTAACTGGTGGAACACACAATAAATATCAATGGAAAAAAAACAATGCCATTCTGGCGGGTGACACTACCGAAATTCTTGCTTTAAACAATGTTTCTTTAAATGACAGCGGTGTATATACATGTAATCTTACTAATGTTAGTGTGCCGAATATAATTTTAACCAGAAAGTTAATAAAACTTAAAGTTTTAGATACAACGAGCAATGTCTTCAACAATAGTAAATATGAATTAAATACTTTGGTTTATCCAAATCCCACCATTGGTAGTTTTATTCTGAAATCGAATTTTTCTGGGACAACAGAAATTATTAATCCTTTATGTGTTTTATTAAGGAAATTTAATCATACCGCCGAAATACCAATAGAAGTAAATGATCTCCCTAAGGGTATTTATTTTATTAAGCGGGAAAATGCAAGAGTTATTCAAACCATAAAATTAATTATTAAATAAAAATTTATTGAAATGAAAACAAACATTATAATATTCGTTTTTTTCTTTTGTGTCTTCAATGCATTCAGCAATTATCAGGGTTCATTTACTTATTCTGTCAATGATTTTACAGTTACACAAAGCAACAATTATCATATTTTATCCTTAAATGATTGTGGCTATGTTCAAACACCCGGTTCACCTATGCTACCGCTTATGTCTTATACGTATATCATTCCATTTGGCAAAAAAGTTTCTAATGTGATTGTAACTAATATTGAGGAAGCATTATATGCTGGTACTTATTCTATATATCCGGCACAAACCGGATTTTATGATGCGGAATTTACCGGCCCCGATGCAACTATATATAATACCAATTCTTTTTATCCTGCTTCTGCAATTCAATATGGAAAATCAGGCAATTTAAATGGAGCAAAACTTTCCTCTATAACTATTTGCCCTGTTAAATATAATCCTATTACAGGGGTAGTGAAAATTATTACAAAGATTGATTTTACCTTGGTTTACTCTGATGATTTAATTACAAATTACGTTAAGCCGGGATTTACCAATCAACAGAGCTATAACTCATTGATAAACCAAGTGGGTTCTTTAGTTCAAAACAAAACTGATGTAAGTTCATTAATAAACATACCTATACCAACTTCTACAGCCAAAAATTTACCTTCTTCATTACTATCCGGAAATATCAACGCAAATGTTGATTTTGTTATTATAACAAATGATGCTTTGAAATCAGGGTTTCAACCAATCATCGAGTGGAAATTGAAAAATGGAATTACGGCTGCCATTGTAACGACAGAATGGATTTATCAAAATTATACTGGATGTGACCAACCAGAACAAATACGTATGTTTATCAAAGATATTTGCCAAAATTGGAATACTCAATATGTACTTTTAGGTGGGGGTAAAGATATTATCCCATTACGTTATGTATGGATAAATGCGGGTCCAGATAATACACCCTATGGGCAATTTACAGTAACAGATTTGTATTATTCCTGTCTCGATGGTAATTGGAATGCTGATGGAGATGTTACATTTGGGGAAGCAAGATACAACAGAATAGAGGGAGCAAGCCCCGTTCATGTTGGGATTTCTGCAGATATTGATGGGGTTGATGTATGGCCGGATATAAAAGTTAGCAGGATACCTGTAAATAATGTTACAGAATTAACAAATGCTTATGTTCCTAAGTATTTTGAATATGTGCAACCATCGCAATCAAATGCCCTGAATAAAAATAATGTATTACTGTTCTCCGGACCAACAGCTTATTCAGATACTGATTTACTATGGTCTGGGCCGTATGCAAATGATAATTTGAGACAAAGTTTTCCAACAATTACCCCAGCTGAACTCTTTTATAATCCTAGTTCAGGTAACCCTCCAGGCACAAAACCTTTAGTTTTAGATGCAATAAATGGGAATTACAACAACACAAAATTTCATATTATTTGTGGTTATGGTCATGGTTTAGAAGACAAATTTCAGGCTTGTGGTTATTCAAACATAAATTCTAGCTTCATAACAAAAAGCGAGATTGATGGGTTAACTAATACCGATAGGGGACAGATCCTTTTTCTAAATCATTGTTTAACTATGGCATGGGACAGAGATGGTATAGCAAACCATTACATAACTGCAAATAATGGTGGTGTTGCTATTTTAGGTTATAATCGCCTAGGTATCATTTTTAGCCCCCGTGATCAGAACAAACCGTTTTTCGAAAACATTTATGGAATAGACAATCACATGGGTGTTGCTTTTAATAATGCGAAAGTCTTAAATCACTCTGATGTATGGAATCCACCAACAACAGATAACAATGCTCGTTGGAATTTTTTTACATTTAACATGAATGCCGACCCCAACATGGAAGTATGGACAGATAACCCTGCCAGTTTTACATCTGTTACAGTTACACCATCAACAATTAACACTCAAAATGTGAATGTAAAAATAACTGTAAATAATGTTCCTGCTGACTTAACTGTAACATTCACGCTATATAAAAACGGAGAGGTTTTTGCCACAAAAACAATTATTTCAGATGCCCCCCTTCCAAAAACCTGGACATTTTCAGACATACTCGTTAAAACGGCAGCCGATGGTTTGTCCTACACAATTACTGCTAAAAATTATGTACCCTACGAAGGAATAATTCCCGTAAATTTTACAGATTATTCCCATCTATATGTTTTAAGCAATGCCATTACAGACAATAATAACAATAACACAAAGGCAGAGGCCGGCGAAATCGTAACAATGGGTATCACCCTAAAAAATGTTGGCACTATAGCAGCTACAAAAATACTAACATTAGACTGGGAAAAGTTAAATCCCAATGACGATGTGATTTCTATTAATACAGAAACTCAAACCTACACAAACATTGCAGCCAATGAAATACAATTGCGAAATTATATTATTACTATAAATGCAGCTTCTACATATCTTACCGATGGTCGCAATATACATTTTTATCTGAAAGAAGGAACAGCAATTCTTACAGATTTTTATTTGCAGGTTTACAAACCCGAATATACTTTAACAATAAAAAATATTACGAACAGCGGATCTGATGATAATCTTACTACAGGAGAATCGGCTACAATGATTCTGGAACTTTTTAATACAAGCCTTGCCGATGCAAAAAATGTTACTGCTGTTTTAAGTGAAAATGGCACATGTTATACTACTATTACACAAAATACAGGTTCTTTTGGTAATATTGCTTACGGGGGTGCTGCACAAAATTCTAATGCATTTAGCTTTACTGTAAACAGCATTCCTCCAGGTGGTAAATATTTTTTTGACCTTGTAATATCATCTGACTATAATCCTCAATGTACAACAATTCTAGTAAACGTACCAAGCCCTGTGCACCCACAACCCATAGAATGCAGTGCATTAAAATTTACAAACACAGGAATAGAAAATACTTATTTAAATAATGACGAAATTTTAGTTTACTGGGAACCTGTTTCAGATGCTATAGGATATAATATTTATAGATGCAACTCTAATGAAAATGGCGACAATATTGGCAGCTATGTGAAATTAAATACATCATTGCTGTTAAATGCTTTTTATAAAGATATTAGTTCTATTTTAACAACCCAGTCATATTATAACTACAAGATTACGAAAATAAATCAATATGCTATTGAAAGTGCCTTTTCATGCGAATTACACGCATGGACATCCATGATTGCAGCAAACTGGCCTGTTGAAACTGGCATAATATCTACAAGTCCGCTTAATGTTGCAGACGTGAACAATGATGGATTGGCTGAAATTTTTGCAGTGAAATATCCTACGGGAATCGCAGCATATACGCCAGCCGGTGCAAAATTTTTACCAGTCGGTGAAAATGGGTTTAATAATATTTTAGATCCTTCATGGGTGCTTCTTAGAACCTGGCCGGCTTTAGGGATAATAGACGGAGATGATGACAAACAAGATGTTGTTGTTGGATCTTCAACAGATGTTTTTAATTCAAACAACAGAACCTTTGCATTTAATTCAGTAGATGCTGAAGAAATATGGAAATATCCAAATGGTGTTTACATGGGATCAAGTAATACGAGCCCCGTAATTGCAGATATTAATGGAGATGGTTTCAATGAGACTGTTTTTATTGTAGCGAGCCCAGATGGAACTAGTCCAATCCAAATTGTTGCACTGAATAAAGATGGGCAACTCCTGAATGGTTGGCCAAAATTATTAAATGCAACAGATGAAGTTAATGGTCTTGCAGTTGGATATTTTGGAGGTGGAATTAAAATTGTTGTTGGTGCAAAAAGCGGTGTATATATTTATAGGTCGGATGATACACAATATAATATATTTGCGATAGGAAGCTATAATTATAATTCGCAACCTGTGATAGCAGATTTAAATGGAGATCATGAAAACGAAATACTTATCGTTGCAGCAGTTTCACCAAGTGCTGGTAAAATATATGCAATAAATAGTTCAATGAATCCTATTCCATATTGGAATGGCAAGGATGTTTCACTTCAATCAAATACAAATTTCCCATCTGTTTCTGTTGGTAATGCAAATACTGATATCCACCTTGAAGTATTTTATTATTCAGGAAACAATTTATACGGGTGGGATTGGGAAGGCAATGATTTGTTAAATATTTCATTCACAAATACAGGAACACGTAGTTTCTCTGCACCTGTAATTGCGGATATTGACAACAACCACTCTGATGCTGAGATTTTAATATCAATAGAAAGAGAAATTAAAGCATTTAAAATTGACGAAACAGAAATTATTGGATGGAATTTAAAATTTAAGGGATATGTATCTTGTCCTCTTGTAGCAGATGTGGATAATGACGGAAAAAACGAACTTCTATTTAATGCAAACGGAAAAATGTATCAATATAAAACTCCTGGTACACCAGAAAAGAATGAATGGCCTTCATTCAGGTGTAACCCTCAAAATACAGGAGCTTATGCCAACCCATGTATATATTCTTCAATCCCTCTTGAAATAGGATCAAGCTATCCTGCAGTAACAACATGGTCTGTAAATAAAACATTACATCAAAATCTTGTTATCAAACAGGGCAAAACATTAATAATAAAAAGCACCGTTAAATTTCAACAAAATTGTAAAATAATTGTTGAAAGTGGAGGAACACTTATATTAGACGCTTGCCGCCTTACGAACTCCGATATTTGCGGAAACTCTCTTTGGCAAGGCATCGAAGTATGGGGTAACCCAAATCAAAATCAATCATTGACAAATCAAGGCTTTGTTAGACTAACAAACGGTGCAACCATAGAAAATGCAATATTTGGCATAGTTGCTGGCAAGATGACACTTTCAACCAGTAATGCCCTCTTTCCTAATAATTATTCGTTAGATGCAACAACAACAGGTGGGATAATATGGGCAGACGGTGCAAAATTTATTAATAATCAGATAGGAATATTATTGAAAAAATATAGCACAAACACGGCATTAAACAATAAAAGTCATATTAAATTTTGTGAATTCAAAACTACAGCCAATTTGTTAAATGGGGTCTATCCTTTTACATTTATTGCACTTTTGGGCATTGATAATGCAAGTATTGTTGCTAACACATTCATTAATGAAAATACCTCTGTAACCGATGTAACTAAAAAAGGCTATGGCATTTTAGCAAGCGATGCAACCTTTTCTGCTTCTGCTTCAAGCACAAGTGTACCTACCCGAAATACTTTTGAAAATCTTTATTATGGTATTTATGCGTTTTCTAGTAATCCCTTAAGAACATTCACATCACAGGGAAATGAATTTATCAATAATGCTCGTGGAATATCCTGTAAGGGTATGAATTATTCCAAAATCATTTCAAATGAATTCAATGTCGGTTCATGTAATAATATACAGAGCGACCCCGGTATTGGCTTGTATCTCGAAAATTGTACAGCTTATAAAGTGGAAGATAATAACTTCACAACCACGCATGGAGGAACTTATGGTACTGCAATCTATAACAATGGTTTTAATACAAATTATATTTACAAAAATCATTATACAAATTTGAATATTGGTATCATATCGGCAAATTCTACAATAAATTCAGTATCTAAAGCAATATCGCCTCCGCCTGTAATAAATTTATCGGGATTGCAGGTAAAATGCAATCATTACACAACTTCAGGCATGGTAGATTTAGCAGTTACATCAGGTCAGATAGGTTCACCGCAGGGACTTTGCGATGTACGAACATCCCCTGCCAATAATATTTTCAGCCATATAGATAATGAGAACAGTAATTTATGGGACATTTTTACTAATCCTTCCGTTACACCGTTTGGTTATTGCTATACACCCGCGAGCCAAAATATTACAGGATTATGGAATTATAATTCTTCAATTGTAACGCCAATACCTTGTACAAGTTTTGGTTTATTCAATGAAGCTACAGATTGCCCTTCAACTTTGGGTACAGGTTCCGGTACGGGCAGTAGCGCTCTGATAGCAAAAATAAACGCTTACAATACTCAGATTAATACATTATCCTTACAAATAGACGGAGGCAACACACAAGCCATTTTAAACAAAATAAATTCAAATTTAGCAGGTGGGAAGCTTAAAAACGCAATACTTGCTAATGGTCCCTATTCATCCGATACAGTATTAATTGCAACAATAAAAAAATCAAATCCTTTACCTCCGGGAATTTTA
>Ga0208863_1001603_pt1 | contig 13712 bp, 8 predicted proteins | sample RifOxyD3_FD_184040 | JGI IMG/M metagenome (GOLD analysis project Ga0208863, IMG submission 184040) | Soil microbial communities from Rifle, Colorado - Rifle Oxygen_injection D3 (SPAdes) | ecosystem: Environmental > Terrestrial > Deep subsurface > Rock core/Sediment | place: Rifle, Colorado...
CCCGCCGCAACTATACCCAACTGATTGACCAGGTAACAGCCGCCGGCGCCAAAGCCCTGCTCATGGACGCTTTTTTCCCTGAGCAAGAGGATCCGGCCACAGACCAGGAGTTCGCGGCTGCCATGCAGCGCAGCAAGATAGTCACTCTGGCTTCCGCCATTGAATATGCCCCCTCCGGCAAACCTACAAACATGGTCACCAGCCTGCCGGAACTGACGCAAGGGGCCAAAGCTGTAGCCCACATCAACTTCCAACCCGATGAGGATGGAGTAAACCGCCAAACGCCATTGGTCCTCTCCTACCAGGACAAAACCATTCCTTCCCTGGGCCTGTCCGGCGCTATGGCCGGTCTGGGAGAAACCGCTTTTCGGGTTGATGACTACTCGATCAATATAGGGACCCGCACAATCCCCCTTGACGCCCAGGGCATGATGCTGATCAACTACATCGGTCCACCCGGGATCTACCCTCGCTTCTCATTCTCGGACGTATCGCGCGGCCGAGTGCCGGCCGAAAACCTGCGCGGCAAAATTCTGTTCATGGGCGCCACTGCCCTGGGGATCTACGACATGCGGGTCACCCCCTTCCATACCAACTCACCCGGGGTTGAGGTCCATGCCAATATTGCCGACAGCATCATCCGCGGCTCCTTTATCCGCAGGAGCGGCCTGGAGGCGCTTGCCGACCTGTTTTTCATCATCTGCCTGGGGGCGGCGGTGTTTACGATAACCGCCAGACTCAAACCGATCCTGGCTGTCCCGCTGGTGGTAGCGGTTATGTCATGCCACTGGGGGCTTGTGTATCTTTTCTTCCTCAACGGCGCCTGGCTCGGGATCATATACCCTCTGGTGAGTATGCTGATCAGCTTTATCCTTTCTCTCTCATACCGTTTTATTGTTCTTGACCGCCATGCCCGCGAGATCCGCTCCATCTTCTCCTCATATGTTTCAAGCAAGATCGTTGACCAGCTGGTCAGCGACCCCGGCAGTGCTAAAATCGGCGGTGACTCCAGGGAGATCACCATTCTATTTTCCGACCTGCGCGGCTTTACCACCTACTCCGAGTCGGTTGATCCCTATCTGGTCCTCAAAACCTTAAACGAGTATCTTGACGCCATGACCCGGGTGATCATGGACCATGACGGCACAGTCGATAAATTCCTGGGAGACGGGATCATGGCTTACTGGGGCGCTCCGCTCCCCCAGAAAAATCATGCTGAACGCGCTATGGCCTGCACCTTGGCCATGGCCGAAACCATGAAACGCCTGCAGCAGAAATGGCAGGCCGCCAATGTCCCCAGCCTTTTCTTTAGAATCGGTATCCACACCGGCGAGGCGATTGCCGGCAATATCGGCGCGCAAGGGAAAAAAATGGAGTACACGGTCATCGGCGATACCATCAACCTGGCATCACGGCTTGAAGGAACCGCCAAATATTACGGAGTGGATATACTGGCAAGTCAAATGACCCGACAAGCAGCCGGAGAACAATTTTTGTTCCGCGAGCTTGACCGCATCCGGGTAGTTGGCAAATCAGTGCCCATTACTATCTATGAACTTCTGGGCAAGACCAGTGATCCTCTTTCCCGGGAGAACAGGATCAAAATCAGCGAATACAGCAAAGGACTCGAGCTTTACCGACAGCGCCGGTTTGCTGAGGCAAAGTCCATATTTGCCGCAATACTGGCGGATATGCCGCGCGACACCCCCACACTTCTTTATCTGGCGCGCTGTGATCACTTCCTGGAAGCCCCTCCTCCTGAGGATTGGGACGGGGTCTTTGATCGGACAACCAAATAGCTCCCAGCACCCTTTCCTGCCGGATAAGAACGTACACTTTTACATTGAGATATTTACGATACAACCACCCCGTGTTATAGTAGTAAATACATCCTTAACATTCTAATTTTTCCAGGGAGCAGCTTTATGCGAAATACTTTGTCTCTCTTACTGGTTATCCTGACCCTTGCAGGCTGTGGCGAGGCTCCTCTGCCGTCCAGCTCCCCCATCATTCCCCAAATGAAAATGGCCGGTGAGTACAAAGCCAATGAGCCCCAGGCGTTGGCCGTTGACCTGCAAGGCCGAATCTATGTCGGCCAGAGCGATGGGGCGGTTATGGCTTTTGACCAGACCGGGGCAAAGGTTCTGACCCTGGCCGCCACGGATGCGAACGGCAAGCAACTTCTAAAAAATCCGACCGGAATCGCCGTAAACCGGGATACCATCTATGTGACGGACAGCGACCTGCAGCGCATAGCGGTCTTCAATATGGAAGGACGCTTTCTTTACAGCTTCGGAGAGAAGGGTGGTGATGCCAAAGAGTTTAAATCCCCACAAGCAATTGCGGTGCATGACAATGTCGTTTATGTCGCTGACACCGACAACGGCCGCATCCAGGTCTTTGGCGCCAACGGTGTCTTTCTGAACTCATTCAACGGCGACGGCCGTGATGTCCCGCCCGAAAAACAACTGAGTGAGCCAATCGCTATTGCTGTCGGCCCTCAAGGACATCTTTACATCATTGATGCCGACGATCAACGCCTGAAAATCTTTACGGCAGCCGGCAAATTCGTTGAAGCACTGCCGCCGATAGTCAAGGCCGCTGCCCTGGCCATGACATCCGATGGCTTTTTGCTTGCCGAAACCAACAGCTACAGCATCAAAAAATTTAACTTCGACAACAAACTCCTCTTCTCCTTCGGATCTTTTGGCGATGGCCGGGCGCAATTCACAACTATAACAGGCCTGGCCGCGGACAATAAAGGAAATGTCTATGCCGCTGACCGCAAACGCGGTCTTGTTCAGGCCTTTGCTTTGGAAATTGGCCAACCATATCCGGACTGGCGCCGTCCGCCGCCGCCCACCTCGGTACGCTGGCTGCGCTCAATTGTAACTGTTGCCGAGAAAACTGCCTGGGACGACAAAGAGAATACCCTTTATGCAATTGATCGAGAGACCAAAAACATTCTGCTATTCAAGGATGGTGAAACAGTCGGCACCCTGACCGTGCCGGCCAGCACTATAAACGCGCTGGCTGTCGATGCCACCGGGTCTCTCTGGGCTGTCGACTCCAACAACAAACGACTGCTGAAACTTGATCGTCAAGGTAAAATCTTGCTGACCGTCGGGTCATCCGGCAGCGGGGCCGGCAACTTCTCTAAACCTACAGACATTGCTATCTCAAGTGACGGTCTCATCTATGTAACCGACCGCGGCAACCGCCGGGTGCAAACCTTTAATGCCGAAGGCGTTTTCATGAATGCCTTCAGCACCGGCAAAGATGGGTTACCGCTTGACTCCCCTATCGCTATCAGCGTCAGCCCCGACAACACTGTTTACGTTCTCGATAAGGGTTCGAAACTGATAACCGCCTTCTCTGCGTCCGGCCAGGTGTTGCTTGCCTTCGGCGGCAAAGAAAAAGAACCGGAAAACCTGGATGATCCAGTCGATCTCTATGCAAACGGTCAGGAGGTCCAAGTTCTCGATGCCGGGACAAAAAACATCAAAGTATATTCCACTGCCGGCAAACTTATCCGCCAGTTCAGCTGCTCCGGCAATGAGAGTGGAGACCTGCACAAACCAACCGCCATTACCGGTATGACCGACAACAGCTTTGCCGTCTCCGATACCGGCAACAACCGGATTCAGATCTTTACAACCGTGCTCACCCCAAGCCTACCGGTAAAATTCAGTGCTGCACCAGGCATGCGAACCATCGCCCTCACCTGGCAGAAAAATCCGGAGCCTTACGGCATCACCTATCGCATCTCCAAGTCCGAGCAGGAGAACGGACCGTTCACCACCTTGGCGGAGGTCAAAGAAGAGCGCTATAACGACCGTGATGTCAAACCCAAACAGATCTACTACTATCTGCTTACAGCGCTTGCCGAAAGCGGTAATCAATGCTCCAGCGACAACATTGTCAGCGCTACTCCAAATACTTACGTCCCGACAGCGCCAGGCGGTCTGACGGCTCAAACCAAGGAGTGGTCGGTAACTCTCAACTGGGATGCCAATCAAGCCGGATTTTTCTCTCACTTTCTCATCTATCGCCAAGTCAAAGAGGAACGTAAACTGGTCGGCAAGTCTCTCACCCCGACGTTTATCGAAAAATCACTCTCACCCAACACCACTTATAACTATATGGTTTCCGCAGTAAGCATCGACGAAGAGGAGAGCCCGGTCACTGCCCTCTCCGCTACCACCATTGTCGCGACAAAGCCGCCGGTCGAAATAAACGTCATCGAAATGTCCAATATCTTTTCGAACACATACAAGCTCTATGAGGAGCGCGGCCTTGGCAAAATCAAGATTACTAACAACCTGGGCGACCCTATTTCAAAGCTGAAACTCTCATTCACCATTAAAGACATGATGGACTTCCCCTGGGAAACAGAGATCCTTGAACTGGGCCCGGACATGAGCCAGGAATTCGTTCTCAAAGCGGTTTTCAACAATAATATCCTGACGGTCACCGAGGACACCCCGGTCCAGACCGAAATCAAGGCAACCTATTTCGAGAACAACCAACTGAAAACCTTTAACCGTAACCATACGATTACCATCTATGAGAAACACCGGTTGATGTGGGACGTTCGAGACCGCTTCGCCACATTTATTACCCCAAAAGATCCGCTGATCCTCGATTTTACGCGTGCTGTAGTCAGTCAGTTCGGAACAAATGCGGTAATTATCCAGCAGGCCGCAGCACTTTTTGATGCTCTGAGCCTGCTTGGCCTGACCTACATGCAGGACCCCAGCAACCCCTACCAGGTAACCTCGGGGAAAATAGATATGGTCGACTATATTCAATATCCGCGTGAAACCCTGCAACGTAAATCCGGGGACTGCGACGATCTGACCGCTCTCTATTGCGCCGCGCTGGAAAGTCTGGGTATCCGCACTCTGGTCGTTGAAGTGCCGGGACACATGTTCATGATGCTGGCAACCGGCATAGAGGCTGATGAAAAAACAGATACCATGAACAACCTGTTCATCATCTACGACAACCAGCTATGGATACCGGTAGAGACAACTCTGGTCGGTGGCCCTTTTGTCAGGGCGTGGGAACAGGGCAGCAGCACCTACTTAAAGTGGATGGACAAAAAAAGTCTGACCCTGCTAGATATCCGGGGCGGCTGGGGCACTTTCAAGCCCGCCTCCCTGCCCAATGTCGCCTGGCGGCCGCCGGAAATCAGCCGTACTAATATTGAAGGCAAATTCCCTGATGATTTCCGCACGATTCGCAAGCTCAGCACTCGCCTGAACAGCCGCAAATATTTTGACAGGTTGGCGACCAATCCGGCCGACACCCAGGCATTGCTGCAAATTGGTATCATTTATGCTAAGGCCGGCGAAGCCGAAGAGGCGCTGGTCGCCTTTGTCAAAATTATAGCGACTGAACCAGGCAATGCCGCAGCTCAAAACAATGCCGGCAATATCTATTTTATCCTGAACCGTCTTGAGGAAGCATGCGCCGCCTATAACATTGCCGGGGAAAACGACCCGCAAGACCCGCTGATCTGGGTCAATCTGGCCCGCTGCTACCGAAGTCTTTCCCAGCTTGACAAGGCAAAAGAGGCTTTTTTAAAGGCCCAGGCACTTGATCAGAACGTTGCTCAACAATACCGAACGTTGTCTCTTGAACTGCAAAGCGTTTTATGAGTAAACTAAAGAATCAGAGGATTATCGAGATAGAATATAGAGGTAGGAGGAGGAGATCATGAAAAAATACATAGCGTTGTGTCTGGCTGTGTTGCTGGGCTGCTCCGTTGCCCAGGCAGATGAACCTGGTGCGACCAAACAAAGTTTCTGGAACAGAGTTCGCGCCAAGATCGAACAGATCATCCCGAAGAAGAATGTCGCGAAGGAGACGGTGGTCGGAGGTGTCCGCGGCGATAAGGAGGAGCGTGTCGATCTCTACTGGAAGGGGGCCGATGAAAAAGCTGTTTCAGCCCCGGCCGAGGAGATCGAAGCCTTCCAGAAAGCCCTTGAATATGCCGACAAAGGGGAAAAAGAGGCCGCCCGCGCGGCATTCGACAAATTCCTTACTACCTATCCGGACAGTTCTCTTCTGCCCGATGCCCAACAGGCTCTGCAGTTTCTGGCAGCTGGCGAATAACCAGTAAAGGTCAGATTCTGCCTCTTATATGTACACCGAAGGGCAAGGCCGGTATTGGCCTTGCCCTCTTTTTTATTACAGTGAGGAGTAGCCATGATAAAAATCAAGAGAACCATTCCTGACTGGCTGATTGGAGGAGTTCTTACTCTCATATTTCTCTTCATATCGATTACTGGGGTCGGTGATTTTACTGAGTCCCTGGAGATGAAAACTCTTGACCTCAGAACCGGCATCAATATGCAGGATGAAAAAAATCCTGATATTGAACTGGTCGTAATATCCGATGATGATCTATCCGAGCTCGGCCGTTTCCCCTGGCCGAGAAATATCCTGGCAACCGCGATTGAAAATCTGGCGAAAGCCGGAGCAAGGGTAGTAGCTCTCAACATCGTCTTCCCGGAACCGGAGGAGAGCGCCGGATTAAAAGCGCTGAAAGGGCTTAAGGAGAGCGCCCGGGCACTAAAACTGCCGACTGGCGAGCCCTGGCAGAACTTCCAAACCCAGCTGGAACAAGCGATAGTTGATCTGGATAATGATACAAAGTTAGCCAACGTCATTAAGTCAGCCGGGAATGTGGTTCTGCCAATTTATTTTGATATGCAAAGCGAGGCGGTTGACAAGCAGGCACCCGATTTTATCTCCGGCAACGCCTTCAAGAATTTATCCGGCCTCGATAACACTGCGGCCCAAGCCGCTCTGATCAGAGCCTCCAAAGTCAAACCTCTTCTACCGAGCTTTGCCATTAACGCCGTGCAGATTGGCCACCTCAATCTGTTTCCTGACAATGATGGCTCGATCAGAAACCAGATCCATGTGCTCGGCTATCTCAAAGATATCTACTTCCCATCATTTCCATTTGCTATCGTCAAGGCGTTTAAAGGATTGAAGAGTGAAGATATTAGAGTTGTGCTCGGCGAAGAGATTCAAATCAAGTTAAATCCCTCTACAACAATTAAGGTTCCAGCCATTGATGCGCAGATGCGGACCCAGATTGTCTGGAATAGCGGCCCGAACATCTCTTTTCATCAAACCAAGTTCAGCAAAGTATTTAAAAACCAGATTCAACCATCTAATTTTAAAGACAAAATAGTTGTAATCGGCCCAACAGCTCCCGGCATAGGTGACAGCTATGTTACTCCGGTATCTGCTCAACTCCCCGGCATTGAGGTGGTTGCCAACTCTGTCGCCAACATATTATCCCAAAAATTTATCGCCAGGCCGGCCTGGGTGGTTTTCCTTGAATTAGGCCTGTTACTCATCTTCGGATTGTATATCACCTGGCTTTTACCCAGACTCAAAGCAACCCGGGGGGCGCTTATCACCCTTCTGCTGTTTATCTCGTCCGGCGTCTTCGGGACTTTTCTATTTCTTTCTCAGCATATCTGGCTGAAAATTGCCCCGCCGATGCTCTTACTTGCCTTAGGTTATCTTCTTGTCATTTCAAAAAGTTTCCTGATCTCTGAAAAGACAAAAGAGAAGGTTGAAGCAGATTCAGTCGAAACCAATAAGATGCTCGGCTTATCCTTTCAACAACAAGGCATGCTTGATCTGGCCTTGGAAAAATTCAGAAAGATCCCTCTGGAAGAGGAGGGGGTCAAGGATCTGCTTTATAACCTTGGCCTTGATTTTGAGCGCAAAAGACAGTTCTCAAAGGCCCTTTCCACCTATAACCTCATTATTGCAGACAAGAAAGAGTTCAAGGATCTGACTGAAAGAGTCCCGAAATTGAAAGACGCCGAGGCAACCATGATCTTCGGATCCGGTGGTGGCAGCAGCCATCCTGGGGATATCGGCGCGACTATCTCTTATATGGACACCAAGCCTACTCTCGGCAGATATCAAATCTCAGGGGAACTTGGGCGCGGCGCAATGGGAGTTGTCTATAAGGGTGAAGATCCCAAGATCCATCGAACCGTTGCTATAAAAACGATCCGCCTGGCTGATTTTGATGAGGATATGGTGGATGAGATGAAGGCCCGCTTCTTCAGGGAAGCTGAATCGGCCGGCCTGCTTACCCATCCCAATATCGTCACGATATATGACTGCGGAGAAGAGCACGATCTTGCCTATATAGCCATGGAATTTCTTAACGGCACTGATCTTGTACCATTTGCCGGCAAAGAGAAGATGCTGCCGCTCCGTGAGGCCCTCGATATTGTAGCCAAGGTAGCAGAGGCCCTTGATTATGCTCACGCCAAAGGGATAGTACATCGCGACATAAAGCCGGCAAACATCATGCGGATAACTGAAACGAAAGAAATTAAGGTTACCGACTTTGGTATCGCCAGGATCACCTCATCCTCCAAAACCAAGACCGGGGTAGTGATGGGCACTCCCTCCTATATGTCGCCGGAACAGGTGGCCGGCAAAAAAGTTGATGGCCGCTCAGACATTTTTTCTCTGGGAGTTGTGCTGTTTGAAATGCTCGCCGGCCAGAAACCTTTTCGGGGCGATGACATGACCTCTGTAATGTACAAAATTGCCCATGAAAAGCATCCATCCATTAAAACCGTCAATCCGAAGGTGCCGGCCGTCTTAGATAAGATTCTCGATATCGCCCTGGAAAAAGAGCCGGAAAAACGCTACCAGAAAGCCGGCCAGATGGCAGATCATCTGCACCAGATAATCACTAAGCTTGATAATATCGCCAAACGATCATGAAGATAAAAGCTGCCGGAAAAACCGATATCGGCCTGAAAAGAAAGCTTAATGAGGATAGCATCCTCATTGCCGGCGACGCCGGGTTATTTGTTATTGCTGATGGCATGGGAGGACACAAAGCCGGTGAAGTAGCCAGCAGAATGGTAATCGATACCTTGGCCGATTACTGGCAAAAAATAGATAACAATACCCCGCCGGCCTTTTTGGAGGCGGTCACCAGGGAGATCTCCCATAAGGCCAAGCACCTGATCAATTCGATCGCCTTAGCGAATGCCTTAATCCATGAGGCTCAGAAGCAGCCGGAATATTACAAAATGGGCTCCACCGTCTCCGCCCTGCTGGTCGAAGAGGACTCCATCTGGCTGGCCAATGTGGGGGACAGCCCGGTTTACCTTTACAATCGTGGCCGGCTTACCCAGATTTCCGAAGAGCACTCCATGGCGGCTGAGCAGAGAGGAACCGGGCAGGATCAAATCCAGGAAGCCTCTGTCAATCCCCTTATAAAAAATGTTTTAACCAGGGTTCTTGGTCTCCATCCGCAAGTGAATGTCTATACTACCCTCCTGCGGCCGGAACCTGGAGATCTGCTGCTTATGTGTTCCGATGGCCTTACAAATCATGTCTCAAGCGAGGCCATTTCCACCGTACTAGCCGACGCCACCCTCTCCCTTGAAAGAAAGATTGATGGATTGATTGCCGCTGCAAATCAAGATGGCGGCACCGACAATATCTCCATAATCCTCCTTGAGTGTCTGGCAGAAAGGGGCTGGCGAAAGCTCAAAAGAAATCTGCTCAAAAAAATCTTTTTTGCCGACAATTGAAAAACTGCAAACATATTATGATTTACTTTTACTGTATCAGTAAATTGTTATAAAATAAGGAGTTCCTAAACAAATTACCGTTTCAGAAGTTTCTGGCCTGAAGTCTCATTGCATTACTAAGGGGCACAACTGAGAAGCATGGGCTCACCATCTCACCACCAACCATTTCATCGCCTTTTCCAGCGCGTTATAGTTGTGCTGTTATGTCTGGCGGCCCTGCTGCCATTTTCCCCTGCCACTGCCAATCCGCAGCCCTATGCCCAGGAAGTTGAGCTCAAAGCGATCTTTTTTTACAATTTTCTCCATTTTGTCTACTGGCCGAATCAGAAAGAGGAACAAAATGCGGCCAGCCAGCTCGACATCCTCATTCTAGGCAGTTCCCCAGCCTTATCGGCTTCGCTTGCCGCTCTGCAGAAACAACTACAAGAAACAGGCAAGAGCGGCATCAAGGTCACCCAGGTTGCAACTTATAACAGCACGATTGATCTAAAGAGCTGCGATCTGCTCTATATCAGCCCTGCCGAGATGAAAAATCTGCAGGCGATCCTCGCCAAGATCGGCAATTCCCCAGTCCTGACAGTGGGGGATACCGAAGGGTTTCTTGAGGCCGGCGGCATGATCAACATGCTGGTCTCCGAAGGCGCCCGGGTACGCTGGGAGATAAATCAGACCCCTTTAGAACAGGCCGGCATTAAACTGAGCGCCAAACTTCTGCAGATTGCCGTAAGGGTAATCGGCTCACCAGAGGTTGCCAAGGCAAGAGTGGGGGGGAGCCAGCCTTGATCCACTTTCGCGACCTGCCTATCCGGAAAAAACTGGCGTTGATGATGACAGCCACCAGTGCTATCACCGTCCTGCTCGCCTGTCTTACCTTCTATTTTCTGGTGATCAACCATTATCGCCGGATCTATGAAGAGGATATCAACGGCCTGGCCAGGGTCATCGGCCAGAACTGTGAAGCTGCTCTGGCCTTCAACATCCCCGAGGATGCCAACAAGGTGCTCGCCTCCCTTGAAAAAAGGCCGTCCATTGTCGCCGCCCATATTGATACCAGACAAGGCTCTCTGTTCGCCCGCTATCAAAACGCCGCCAAAGCAGCCGCGGCAAGCACCCAGAATCAGCAACAACTCCAGGAACAAGATCACATTTCTGGGATCCTCATGGTCAGCCAGGAGATCACGGTCGGCAAAAATTTGCTCGGCACCCTCTATCTCTATGACGACATGCGGTATTTCTCGGAGGCCCGCTCTCTGGCCGGGCTCATTTTGGCCGTTGTGATCCTGCTTGCCCTCGCAGTCTCCATGCTGCTGGCCAACAAGTTGCAGACTTATATCCTGGGCCCGATCCTCTCGCTTGCCACCCTCTCTCATACTGTTTCCGAAAAGCAGGACTACTCGGCCCGCGCCGCCAAACAAGGCAACGACGAAATCGGCAACCTGACCGACGATTTTAATAAAATGCTTAACCGCATCGAAACCAGAGAGGCTGATTTGCGGGAGAGCGAAAGCCGCTTCCGCACCCTGATTGATCAGGCCGTCGACCCCTTTTTTCTGCATGATCTGGACGGCGAGATTATTGATGTCAACCAGCGATTGATCGAACGCCTCGGCTATACCAGAGAGCAGCTGCTGACCATGCCGGTTGCCGCGCTTGACACCACAGACCAAACACCGGAAGAGTTAAAAAAATTCTGGCACTCCATCTCCCCGCGAAAAACCATCTCGCTTGAAAAAGAGTTCCGGCGGCAGGATGATTCAACCTTTCCGGTGGAAGTCAATCTCGGCAGGCTTGACTTTAACGGCAAGACATTCATCATGAATTTTGCTCGAGACATCTCCGAACGGAAGACGGCAGAACAGGAGAATCGGAAACTGGAATCACAACTGGCCCAGGCCCAGAAGATGGAATCCATAGGCACCCTGGCCGGCGGCATCGCCCATGACTTCAACAATATCCTGACAGCAATTCTTGGCTATTCAGATCTTGCCCGTTACACATTGCCACCCGGCAGTCCAACGATTGAAAAAATCAACGAGGTCATCAAAGCCGGCAACCGGGCCAGGGAACTGGTCAAGCAGATTCTCACCTTCAGCCGCCAGGCCCCCCAGGACAGAGGCCCGGTTCAGGTGCAGCTCATTGCCAAGGAGACAGTAAAACTCCTGCGCGCCAGTATCCCGGCCTTTATTGAAATTCGGCAGGATATCCCGTCTGACTGCGGCAGTGTAATGGGTAACCCGACCCAGATCCATCAAATCCTGATGAATCTCTGCACCAATGGCTATCATGCCATGCGCAATAAAGAAGGGGTTCTGGGGATAAAACTTGCGCCGGTCCATATCTCTGCCGAGGATATCATGACCAATCTCAACCTGGTTCCGGGCAATTACCTGCAAATTGAGGTGAGCGATACCGGCCATGGCATGGACAAGGCCACCCAGGAAAAAATATTTGACCCCTACTTTACAACCAAACCGCAGGGCGAAGGCACCGGCATGGGGCTGTCCGTAGTGCACGGCATCGTCAAAAGCTATGGCGGCCATATCTCGGTGTACAGCGAACCAGGCAAAGGTTCGACGTTTCACGTCTATCTGCCCATGATCGACTCCCCTAATCTCAACGCAATTGCCGATCTGGAAGTCATCCGGACCGGTAACGAACGTATCCTTCTGGTCGATGACGAGGAACAGATCGTTCTCCTCGAAAAAGAGCTACTCGAAGGCCTCGGATATCGAGTGACCACGCATATCTCCCCGGAAGCTACACTGGCCGAGTTCAGACAGCATCCAGAGGCCTTTGATCTGGTAATCACTGACATGGCCATGCCCAAGCTGACCGGCACCCAGCTAACCCATGAACTGCTGACGATTCGCCCTGATCTCCCCATTATCCTTTGTACCGGATTCAGCGAAACAGTCAACGCCGAGATCGCGAAAACCTTAGGGATCAAGGAGTTCATCATGAAGCCGGTCCTGCGTAACGAACTGGCAAAGACTATCCGCAAAGTGCTGGACCACGATTGATTGCTACCTTGGCCGATTTTCAAGTGCCAGCAGTGATTCTCCTCTAATAGCCAAGGTAAAATACATCCCTTCGATGATAAAACTCCTGCTGATTGCATAACTATCGGTTAACAGGAGGGAGCCGTTCGAGTTTTCCGGGATTCCCAAGCTGAAACTTTTATCCACTGGTAGAATCGCACTTAAAAATCTGCCGGCAATGGTGTTAAGCAGTTCATCCAACAGATCGGCCTCGGTCTGTTCGGTCACTACAGATGAGACAGAGCCATAGACGATGCTGGTCAGATGTTTCAGCAGGGAATTCTCCATGACAAGCTTAAACTCGCCCTGGACAGGATCATGCACCAGCAAGGAGACGCCCCGGGTCTCCGGGGTGTACTGCGGTGTACGATCGGCTGGTATTACCTCGGTAAATGCCGTATTCTCCATGATTTCGGAAATCACCTGCTCAAGTATTGCGGACCAAGCACTCTTCTCACCCGTCACCTTATCACCCTCCATTTTCGCAAAAAGCGCGTAACAACCCGTTGAGTTTCGCAGGTGAAACAGGTTTATCCAAGACCCCCATCGCCCCGAGGGCCATAAGTTCCTTCTCTTTAGCCGGGTTTCCGGCACTGGATATGACAAATACCGGCAGATCAGCTAATTTCGGGTTCGCCTTGATCCATTTCAGCAGCGTCGTGCCATCCATCACCGGCATGGTCAGATCGGTAAGCAGCAGATCCACCGGAGCGGTTCTGATCTTTTCGAGGGCCTCTTTGCCATTGGCCGCCTCAATGATCTCTGCTCCCTCAAAACCGGCCATCTCAAGACACCGACGGATAAACATCCTTGCCGTACCCGAATCATCGACAATGGCTATACGCATTACAGGTCTCCTCCGTTCACTCTTCACTGCGGCCAAAGGCCGCCTCAGCCTTGACGAAATCCTGTTCGGCGGTCAGCATCACCAGGGCCAGTTCATCGCAACTCAAGGGGATAAACAGTTCATAGGCTTTATCTAAGGTGTTTTGCAAGGCGTCTGCACCGGTTCCAGCTCCGAACATCACGGCAACGATATCAGCCAGATGAATGGTATAGACCAGGGGCTGCA
>Ga0208863_1001604_pt1 | contig 13665 bp, 16 predicted proteins | sample RifOxyD3_FD_184040 | JGI IMG/M metagenome (GOLD analysis project Ga0208863, IMG submission 184040) | Soil microbial communities from Rifle, Colorado - Rifle Oxygen_injection D3 (SPAdes) | ecosystem: Environmental > Terrestrial > Deep subsurface > Rock core/Sediment | place: Rifle, Colorado...
GTGCGCGAATCACGGCTATAAAGGGCGAACCACGATCATGGAACTGCTCAAAATCAACGCCGAACTGGAAGAACTGATCGCTCGCCGCGTCAGCTCGCATGAACTGCTCAAGGCGGCACTCACCACAGGGTTCCTGCCGCTGGCCGACGATGGCACTAGGCGAGTGCTGGACGGCACCACCAGCCTTGAGGAGATCGCCAGGGTGGTGGATCTGACCGAACGTGTTTCTAAATTGCGACAATAACCCGGCAAGCTACCATGCCACTCTTTCAATACAAGGCCGTCAATAAAAAAGGCAAGATCAAAACCGGCAGCATGGATGCTGCGAACCTTGCCGATCTTGAGCAGCGTTTGCTGCGGATGGGGGATGACCTCATCACCGGCAGTATCAAGAACGAACGGCTGGTTCTGTTCGGGTTGCACAGGGTTCAGAGGATCGACCTGATCAACTTTTGTTTTCACATGGAGCAGCTTAACCGGGCCGGGGTGCCGATTCTGGGAGCCCTGGCTGATATGCGCGACAGCATCGAAAACACCCGGTTGCGTGAGGTGGTCGCCGGCTTGATCGACGAAGTGGAAGGGGGCAAAACCCTCTCCGCAGCCATGGCCGATCATCCGGCCGTCTTCGATTCCCTGTTTGTCAACCTGATCAGGGCCGGCGAGGCTACTGGGCAATTGGCGGAGGTGTTCGATTCCCTTACCAAAACCATCAAATGGCAGGACGAACTGGCCTCCTCGACCAAGAAGCTCTTGATGTTTCCGGCCTTTGTCGGCACAGTGGTTCTAGGCGTTACATTTTTTCTGATGGTCTATCTTGTTCCCCAGTTGGTAGGATTCATCAAGGGGATGGGCCATAAACTACCATTTCACACCTTGGCGCTGATGGCGGTTTCGAATTTCTGTATTCATTACTGGTACACCATAATCGTAGTGCCGCCGGCTATTTTTTTCGGGATTAAAATGCTGGCTGCCAATAACCCGAAGGTGCGTTACTCCCTGGATGATTATAAACTGCGGGTCTGGCTGATCGGTCCGATTTTAAAGAGGATTATCCTGTCACGTTTTACCAACTTTTTCGCCATGATGTATGCTGCCGGCATTCCGATTTTACAATGCCTGGAGATCTCCGAAGGAATCGTGGACAACCTGGTTATCAAGGACGGCTTGAAACAGGCGGGTGAGAATATTGCCGAGGGGGTTTCCATTTCAGGCAGTTTTGAGAATACCGGGCTGTTTCCACCCCTGGTCGTCAGAATGCTGAAAGTCGGAGAAACAACCGGTGAGATTGACAAGGCCATGCTTAATGTCAGCTATTTTTATAATCGTGATGTCAAGGAGATGATTGACAAGGTGCAGAGCATGATCGAGCCGGTCATGACTATTATCCTGGGTGCTATCCTCGGCTGGGTGATGCTGTCGGTGCTGGGCCCGATTTACGATACGATCAGTAAAATCAAGATGTGATGCCGCCTATGCCTTTTTTTCGTAAACATAAATCGCAGAGGATTTTGTATCTCACCGCTCAGCGCCTGACCGTCTATGAATGGCACAGGAATGTTCTGACACCGGTCGGCTCTTTCAGTCCGGATGCGGAGGGTGTGGCCGACTTCGGCAGCTATCTGGCAACCCCGCCGGCTATGCCGCTTTATCTGGTTGCCGATCTGATAGAGGAGGATTTTCGAAACGAAACTACGGCCCACGTCCTCGGCAAGGACCGGCAGGAGCTGCTTGACCGCAAGCTCGCGCAGTTGTTTCGCGCCTCTGAGTATCGTTGCGCCCAGATCCAGGGGCGCGAGGAACAGGGGCGGAAGGACGATAAGGTGTTGTTCAGCGCCCTGACCAATAATGACCTGCTGGCTCCCTGGGTCAGGAGCATTCTCGAACACAAAATCCCACTTACAGGTATCAGTTCCGCTCCTTTGCTTATGGAAGTACTCGCCAGGCATGGGGATTTCATGCAGAGACATCACATGTTGCTGGTCAGTATGAATAGGCAAATCGGCCTGCGCCAGACCTACCTGCAAGAAGGACATCTTAAATTCAGCCGTCTTTCCCCTATACCGGTCGTGGAAATCGAGAGCCTTTCGGAAACCGTCAGGGCGGAATGCCGTCATACTCGGCAATATCTGGAGCGTTTGAAGCTTATTCAGCGCGATCAGCCTCTCGAAATCCACTTGTATACAACGGCCGAGGTCTGCGCCGAGTTGAGCCGGAGTAATCCGGCGGTCGCTCTCCAGCCTTTTTATTTTTATGAGATCGAGGCGATAGCCCGAGAATTTGGCGCCGGCTCTCCGCCTGAAGAGCTTGGCGTTCTGGGGATCTGTCTGGCTTTGGCCCTGCGCGCCAAGGGTTTGCCAAATCATTATGCCGCTGCGGCAGCCACGCGTTACCACGGCCTGCGGCGTCTACGTCTGCTCTTGAACCTGGCAAGCACCAGTGCCATTACCCTGAGTCTGGCAATCGGTCTGCCGCCCTTGCTTGCCGGAATCAGAGACCTTTCGCAGACCAAAAGTCTAAACAGTGAGGCAAGGTTGTTTGATGAGCAATACCAGGTGCTTAGGCAGAATTTCCCGGCAGCCCCCATCTCGGCCGGTGAGATGAAAAGCATTGTGGAAACTGTTGATGCTATCCGTAAGCAAACGTTTTCGCCGATAGACATGATGGCCCTGGTGAGCCGGGCTCTTGCCAACTGCCGTGAGATCGAGTTACAAGGTTATGAGTGGCGGCAGGCGCCGGTTGTAGATCCGGAGTCCGGCGCGGCGGCCCTCGGCTGCAGCAGTCCGGGAGCAGGCAGCGGTCAGCAGGCTGCTGCAGGTGGTCTGGTTCAAACAATGCTTACCGGGAAAACCGGCGTCACCACCATACTTCAGTGTTCTATCCAGCCATTTTCCGGTTATCAGAACGTCTATAACAGTGTGAGCCGTTTTGTCGCCGAGCTTGAAACAAACCAGGGTATAAAAGCCATCCCGCTAAAAATGCCGATTGAGACCGGTTTGGCCAACGCCACTAGGGCCACTCTGGACGGCGAGGGGATCAAGGCCGAATTTACCCTGAAAATCGAGTACAGGCCGGTGCCATGAATATCAAGCTGCCCTTTTCCCGCCAGGATATGGCCATGTACAAGCTGCCGGTGTTGCTGCTCGCGGTTTCCATGCTGGTCGGCGTTGTTTTTTCCGCGGGCGGCCATTATTTTCGTAAGAGTCAGGCCCAGGCGCTTCTTGTCGCTCAAGGGGCACGAGCAGGCTCGGAAATTACATTGAAACAGGCAGAGGATGAAAAAAAGACCATTGAGGAGTATATCGAGCGTTACCGGCGGATAAAGGCGGCGGGATTGATGGAAGAAGAAAGCCGTCTGGATCTGGTGGAAGCTATAGGACGGACCCGGGAACGGTATAAGCTTTTCCCTGTGCAACTTGAGATCGATCAGCAGAACGCCGTAGTTCCCGGACCTGCCGGCCTTGAAAGCAGTGAAACCGGTTTTTCGTTACAGGAGAGTCCCCTCCGGATTACCATGCCCTTGCTGCAGGAGGAAGACTTAAGCCATTTGCTTGAAGATCTTTATAAAAACAAGGGATTATTCGTTGTTGAGTCCTGTTCAGTCACTCGGGGCGGCGGAACATCCCGGCTCAGCAATCTCGGTCTCGAAGCAACCTTGAGCGCTGCCTGCAGGATGCATTGGATTACCATCAGGCAGTCTGGTAATTAAAATGGTGTGCATTGACAATATGATAAGGAATTAAATATCATCAAAATTATGAGGCCATTTTATAACATTAAAAGCTGTGCTCTGGCGATTGTCGCTATTTCTCTCTTTTTTCCGGTATCAGCTTCGGGAGAAACATTGGGGCGCTTTTTTTTAACTCCGGCAGATAGAGCAAGGCTTGAAAAGCTCCGCCAAAATCCGCTTTCCGAGAAATCAGATACCGATTCGTACTCCACAGCCCCGATAATGAGCGGACCAAGCCTTTTTACCCTGAACGGCATGGTCATCAGGAACGATGGCGCTCATACGATCTGGCTTAACGGCGCGCCGTATACCAGCCCGGCTCTGCCGGCAACCGTGAAGCTGAGCAGGCCCTATAAGGGGGAAATCGAGATCGTTGCTCCGGGCAGCGGCAAGGTCTATCCCCTGAGACCGGGACAGACCATAGACGCCATCAGTGGCCGGATACTTGATACTTACGAGCCCGCCTCTCCGTCGACCCCGGCAAGTCAGATTTTTAAAAGGCATGGGCCATGAAGCACCCCCTCTCGCTATATCGTTCCCAGCGTGGGGCCGCTTTGCTGATCTTGTTCATGCTGATTTTGCTCGTCGGCTCGGCAATTCTGCTCAAGGGGCTGAGCGGCAAGAAACCAGGTGCACAGCAGAGAGAGGCATCCCTTGCTCAGCTTGCCGAGGCGAAAGAAGCGTTGATCGGTTTTGCGATGGCCACCGGTAGATTGCCATGTCCGGCTGACCCTGTTATTGCCACCGGCGCCGCAAATGCCGGATTGGAAAGGCCGGCATGTACGCTGGCGGCAGACAGAACCGGAGTATTACCGTGGGTTACCTTGGGTATTGGTGAGACCGATGCCTGGGGCCGGCGTTTCAGCTACAGCGTCACGCCTGCATTTGCCGACAACCCGAGCACCACTGCCACGTTCATCCCACCCGCAACTTGCATTCCGGCCCCAAATCCCACCCAATCGTCTTTTGCGCTGTGCAGTGATGGTGATATCACCATTTTAGATACGGCAGGCGGCGCAACCATGGCTGACAAAATCCCGGCGCTGATCCTATCGCATGGCAAGAACGGCTTTAATGCTGTTTTGGGTACAGGAGTACAGATATCCCCCTCCACTGACGCTGATGAAAACGAAAATAACATGGGCAATGCCAATTTTGTCAGCAAAACAATCTCTGAAACCTTTGATGACGTTGTTGTCTGGATAGAACTTCAGAAATTGAAGGATATGATGCAAAAGGCGCAGAAATTGCCATGACAATGAGATCTGTAATGAAAGATTTTAAAGGGTTTACACTTGTTGAAGTGGCCATTGTTTTGGTAATCGTCGGCTTGTTGCTGGGCGGGCTTATGGCGACCCTGCGTCAGACCACCGAAAACGCTAAGCGCAGCGAGACCAATGCCCTGCTTGCCGAGGCGAAGGAGGCGTTGATCGGGTTTTCAATGGCCAACGGGAGATTACCGTGCCCGGCTGATCCCACCATTGCCACCGGAGCAGCCAATGCCGGATCGGAAAGGGTGGGATGTACGCTGGCAGCCGACCGTGCCGGAGCATTACCTTGGGTAACTCTGGGCATCGCTGAGACCGATGCCTGGGGTCGGCGTTTCAGCTATAGCGTTACGCCTTCGTTTGCCGATGATTCGAGCACCACTGCTACGTTCATCCCGCCTGCAACTTGCATCCCGGCCCCAAATCCAACCCAATCGTCCTTTGCGCTGTGCAGCGACGGCGATATAACCATTCGAAATGTCGAGGGCGGCGCAACATCAATAGCTGCCGGCATCCCGGCGGTTATCATCTCGCATGGCCGGAACGGTTTCAATGCCTACCTGAGTACAGGAACACAGATAATCGACCCCTCTTCCGGCGCTGATGAAAATTCTAATGCAATAAATGATGCGGGGACTCCTGCCGAATTAGTCAGCACCACACCCAGGGATCCGGATCCATCAGCTGTTCCGCCTCGAACAGAATATGACGACCTTGTCATCTGGATTTCGCCCAATATTCTCAAGTCTAAAATGATCACTGCCGGAAAGTTGCCTTGAGCATCGAACGTTCCCCTGAACAGCTTGAACATCATCGCCGTTTGTGGCGGCGAATACTGCTTATTATCGCATTTAGCCTTTCCGTTTCGGGATACGCCGTGCTGGCCGTGTATCCCGAAACCTCTATGGACAAGGCGATCTCCCGGGCCTTCTTGGGGATTGGGCTGCTGGTCGGCGGGTTTGTCGTAGCCTTACTAAGCCGGGTTGTGCCATGATCAGACTCTTTTTGCACTTTGCCCGCACAATCATCACGTATTCAGCCTGTTGCTATTTTGTTCCGATCAAGGCGCCTCTTCGATCAAAGCAGTTTACCCCCGGATCGATGATGGAGTACTGGGAAAATCTACTCATTGCATTTCATGTATAACCTGTTATTATGATTGTTACTTATTGGAGTTGATTCAGCTCGGATTAAAAAATACATGGAGGCACTATGAAACAGATCAATAATCAGAAAGGTTTCACCCTGGTGGAAATCGCTATCGTGCTGGTAATCATCGGCCTGCTCCTGGGCGGCGTGCTCAAGGGTCAGGAGTTGATAACCAACGCTAAGGTTAAGAATATGATTAACGATTTCAGAGGGGTAAGCGCTGCCTATAATGCATATATAGACCGTTATAAGGCGGTACCGGGGGACGACAATGCGGCAGCCGACAGGTTTACGGGTGCAGTTAACGGTGGCGGTAATGGCACTATAACCGGCGTTTATACAGCTATAGCCGCGCCGGCTAATGCTGCGGAAAGCAACAATTTCTGGCAGCATCTCCGCATGGCCGGGCTGGCAAACGGCATTGCCACCGCCGGCCAGGCTCTCCCGCCCACCCATTCTTTGGGCGGGTTTCTTGGTGTACAATCGCAGATCAGCGCTGCTGGTAACCAGACGTACGGGATGATCGGTCCGGTGGTTTGCGCCGGCGGCATCCCCTGGAGCATTGCCCAATCTATTGATACCCAGATAGATGATGGCAACAGTGACACTGGTACCGTCCGGACCGGGGCTGCTGGTGCTGTCAACCTCGCTACTACTCTTGCGGTATCAGGTGTATATGGCCCTGCGGTTGCCCCGCCGGCTGCACCAGGATTGCACACGGTTTGCATGGCGCTGTAAAAATGATATGAATTTTATTTTATGGTAATTGGCGCAAGTAATACTCAGCTTGTCGTCAGATATGTCTGATGCGGAAAATAAGGCCGGTTATCTCCTTGGGAGATTTCCGGCCTTTAAGGATTGTGTTTGATTAAAGTAATGGTTTCAAGCCCCGGCACCTTGGCAAATTCGTTTATGTTGCCGGTCAGTACCGCACAGCCATGGACCAAGGCTGTTGCCGCTATAATCAAGTCATGGGCGCCGATCATCTGTCCTTGTTTAGCCAAGGTTGCAAATAATCCGGCATGAACCCTGGCCACTTCGGTGGTAAAGTCAAGGACAGGTACCTTCCCTAAAATTGCTTCCACAAAGGCGGAACGTCGACTCTTTCTTGCCTCGCTGGTCGCGTAATGAATCCCAACCAACAACTCGGAAACGGTTATCGAACTGATATAAACGTCTCCGTACTCTTCCCATTGCGAAAAATCTATGGGAGAACCTGATCGTTCAATGTGGACAAAGACATTCGTGTCCAGCATTAATCCCATTTATTGGTCTCCATCGGCAGCTGTTTGCGGATATCCCTTAACTCTTTTGCCAACTCTTCTGCGTCCTCGCCAAGTCTTGGCAGTTCGGAAAATAACTTGTTCAGGTCTTTCACCTTTAACGGTGATTCCGAGGGCACGGGAGTTATTCGGGCTATCACCTTATTACCACGTTCTAATTCAAAACTTGCTTTCTGATAGAAAACCCGGTTGAGCAGATCCGAAAATTGCCGAACCGCTTGCGTTACATTTACTCGCTCCATCGTTTTCTCCTGTTATTTGTTTGTCACTGTAAAATCATATAATATAATTATCGTACTACCCGTGTCGGAGATTGTAAATAGTTTGATTCGATGTTTTGCCAAATTACGATATCAAGAGAGCGAGGCTGCTGCCAGATCAACAAGGGCCTGGAAGCTTTTTGTTTCGTAGATCCGTTTGCGCAGGGCGATACTGTTTGGAATTCCTTTGAAAAACCGGCCGGCCTGATTTTGGATTCGGGGCAGGATTCTCGCGGTCGGCAGATGTTCGGCGGCAAGCTCAAGGTAACGGCGCAGGACATTAAAGCGGTAATGCAGGGATGGGGAAAGATTGACGGTCGGCGAGAAGATCCAGGGGGCGTCGAGGGCTGCCCGGCCGATCATGACCGCATCGCAGCCGGTTTTTCGCAGCATGCTCAGGCCATCTTCATGGCATCTGATCTCGCCGTTGCCGATAACCGGTATGGTGACAGCCTGTTTGACATTTGCTATTTCATTGAAGGCTATCGGCCCGGAAAAGCCGTCGGACCAGGTGCGGCCGTGCACAGCGATCGCGGCAGCCCCGGACTCTTCGGCCATTTTTGCAAAATCAACTACCACGATCGAGAAGTGGTTCCAGCCTATCCTGGTTTTTATCGTCACCGGCAGCTTTGAGGCCTTGCTGACCTTGGTGATGATTTCCGAGGCGAGATCGAGGTTTTTGAGCAGAGCCGCGCCGGCGCCTTTCTGGGTCACTTTTTTTACCGGGCAGCCCATGTTGATATCGATTGCGTCGATGGGCTGTTCCGCCAGGATTGCAGCGGCCTCGGCCATGATATCGGGCTCGCTGCCAAAGAGTTGCATAACAACCGGCCGCTCGGCCGCTACGGTCTGGAGAAGATCCCTGGTCGATTTCTGGTTGAGCACCAGGCCGTGGCAGCTGATCATCTCGGAATAGCAGAGACCGGCCCCATACTCCCGGCAGAGCAAGCGCAGTGGCAGATCGGTATATCCGGCCAAGGGCGCCAGAATAAAGGGATTGGTTTGCTGCAGTAATATCTTGAATCGTTCATCAGACATAGTTTCTTCTTTATGATTCAACAGTTAACGGTCTGCAAGCCGGTTGCTTTGAGTTGCAGGCATGGCGGGCGACAGTTAGCTATATTCTTACGCTTGCGATGATTTATATCTTGACGATACGGATCCGGCTGATCATTAAAGAGCCGGAAAGGGCAAAGGTCAGGACAAGGGGATGAAGCTTAAAACCGGCAATAGAAACCTCTCCGAACCAGAGGTTCTGGTGGAGCGCGCCGCATGACGCTGCCGCCGCCAGCAAAAATACGAGGAGGAGGGAGGTCGGGATAGGTGTGCCTTCGAAATACTTCACCTTTTCGCCTCCATCGGACAGCTCTTCGGTAGTTATATTATAACGGGCCAGGCGTGATACCCCGCAGGCGACAAAGTAGGCTAATACTATTCGGTCGTATAGGCCCTGCATGCCGCAACCGTAACCAATCATCGCCGGAGCGACACCGAAGGAGATTACATCGGCAAGGGAGTCGAGTTCTCGCCCCATCGCCGATGCCTTCTGGCGCCATCTGGCAATGCGACCATCGAGAACGTCAAACACCAAGGCAGCGAACACCAGAAGAGAGGCAAAATAGATATGGTTGACCTCGTCGGTTTGCAGGTGGGTCATGGTTGAGAATATCGCACCTGTACCGCAGATAGCGTTCCCGAGCGTAAACCAGTCTGCCAGTTGGAACTCTCGGATAATTGATAAAGGTTTAACAGGTGGTCTGTGTGTCGTCATCTAATCGGATCTCCTAGCGGATTTATTTGCATCGGTTTGTAAAGGAATGACAAACACCCTTGCGCCGAGGAGTATAGATGCACCACCAGACGCGGTGCATTTGGTGAAGATAAAAAGAGCTGACGAGTCAAATTGACGGCAGGCAAAATGAAGTTATAGCCCGCTTGTCGCGGCGGGAAGATTCAAAAGCCCTGCGCCAAAGAAAGGATCCCAGTCGGCTTCGCCCAGATCAGTGGCTGTGTTGACCAGGCGGGTGCGGACGTCATATGGAGAAAGTGCAGGATCCAGGCCCAGCAGCAGCGCAACACTGCCTGATACGTGCGGGCAGGCCGCGCTGGTGCCGTCGCCTGTTGCATACGTCGATCCTTTATAGGTTGAGCGAATCTGCGCGCCGGGGGCGGAAATTTCTACTGTGCTGCCGTCGCTGCTCCAGGAGGGATGCAAATCAAGCGAGTCGGTCGCGGCCACGGCGATCACCGAATCATAGGCGCCCGGGTAATCTACGTTGTCCGTCGCCAGATCCCCGTCGCCATCGTTGCCGGCGGCTGCCACCAGCACCAGGCCGGCATCATATGCCAGCGCACAGGCCTCCCGCAATGCTTGGACATCGGAGTTGGAGCCCAGGCTCATGGATATCACATCCATTCCCTGTGTTACACTCCATTCGATGCCGGCGATAACGTCGCTTGTATAACCTGAACCATTTCGGTCGAGCACTTTCACGGCATAAAGCGAAGCCCGAGGAGCAACCCCGACCACGCCGATCGTGTTGTCCACGGCGGCTATGATGCCCGCGCACCAGGTGCCGTGTCCATTGTCGTCCTCAGGTCCTTTGCGAGAGTTCTGAATGTTGACACCGCCTTTGTAGTTCGTGGCCAAGTCCGAATGATTAGTCTGAATGCCTGTGTCCAGCACCGCGACTTTAATCCCATTGCCGGATGTCATGTTCCACACACTATCAGCGCCAATTTTATGGATACCCCAAGGGATTTCCTGTATGGGTGGCGGTGTTGGACTCGGCTTGGAAGATTTGCCCATTGCACTCATGGGGGCATCTTCTTCCACTCTTTCAACATGTGGGTCGGCAAGCAGGTCCTGATTGGCCTTGGCGACCAACGGCGTCTGCACGGCCAAGCCATGAATAATCCCCAATTGATGGATGACTTCTAAGCCGTGCGCCCGGGCCAAAGCCGGCAGGGCGGTCGCCTTCACGCCTTTCTTGAATGTAACGATCAACCTGCCCGGCTGGTCTGCAAAACAAGTCCCTGCTGCGGAATATAACGCTAAGACCATAACTGTAATAACAGTGTTCAACTTCATGATAGTGACCTCCTGTACAGGATGGTGTCCATGCCAATATTTTTCTATACGTCAACAAATCTCGGTATTTTTGTCAAGATTAATCTTGTTTTTATGGCCGTTCAGCAGGGCTATGAAGGGTATTGCATTTCCAGGGCAAGTCTAAAAAAAACTATCTGGAGAAACTTGTTCTTGCCAGGGCTATCAATTTCGGGAAATATTATGGTTGAACCGGATCTGATATGGAGAGATGCTCATGCATAAAAAGAATTGCTGGGAAGTGAAAAAATGCGGCCGCGAACTTGGCGGCCAGAAGGTGAACGAACTGGGTGTCTGTCCGGTTGCTGTTGCAGAGAAGCTTGACGGCCTTAATAAGGGCAAGAATGGCGGACGGGCCTGCTGGGCGGTCGGCGGCACCATGTGCTTCGGTTATGCTCAGGGCACCTTTGCCAAAAAAATAGGCGATTGTCTGTTGTGTGAATTTTTAGAACAGGTCAAGCAGGAAGAGGGTGACGATTGGGTCAGCACCAAGGAGATTCTGGAAAAGTTACGGCAGTGATTTTTTGTCATTCCGTTATTCCGGAATGACATTTTCCGGAATAACGAATTTTTTCTTGCCTTCTCAACACAATAATTGATATATTATAGATCAAAGTTCCTCGATCTTGTCGGTGTCGAAAGTCACTGCTTACTCCACTGGCATTGTCCGGATCCGGCAAGCTATTGGTTGAACACCACGACTCAGGATATTCCCTTTGGCATAGATTAGCTATTATCAAGTATCCTCAAGGAGGAAGATCATGAAGCGCACTGCGTTATCCCAGGCAATCGCCTCGTTTCTCATCGCCCTGACCCTCGTGCTTCTCGGGTATTCCGCAGCATCGGCTCTGGTATACGACATGACCGTGCGAGGGACCGATGCCATTTTCCTGGCCGGCAGGACGGATGTGACGATACCCGACGCCAACGCCCCCTGGATGACTTTGCTTCGCCACTCTTACAACTCCAATCCCAACGGCTTTGAAAACTATCAGGAGACCACGCCTGGTTTCGTCACCGTTCGTTCGGGCGACACCATCCGGTTGGCCATTCCGGCGGTTGGTGCCGTCGATTTCTTCAACGGTTTTAGCGGGGCCGATTTTGGACCAGGCGGTAATGGTTTTAACAGCGTTCTCTACTCGCTGGGCGGGATCAGTGGGTATAAAGGCCCACAGGGCGCTCTGACCGGAGTCTTTCTGAATGATGCGATCCCCAGCGGCGGCCCGGCGCCGGCAACACTCGATTTCTCTTCGGCCGCCATGGTTGACTTCATGACGTTGTCTCCGCTGCTTGGTCAGATCTTCTATATCGGCGACGGATTCAAGAGCGGTGGGGTCGCCCAGCAGTTCATCACGCCGGCCGGTGCGACCCGTCTCTTTCTGGGCATTCCGGATGGATGGAGTTTTAATGGCTATCCCGGCTACTATGATGACAACGACGGATCCTACCGAGTGAGCCTCATGGTGCCCGATAACAACCCGGTTCCGGAGCCCGCGACTATGTTTCTTTTCGGTTGCGGGTTGTTGGGTCTCGCCTGGGTGGCCCGGAGAAAAAAGAAACAGGCGTAGGCGCTGGCCTATCGCGTTTCATTAATCAGTACAAAAATCAGGCAGGTGGAAAGGTAATCGTGAAGGTTGTTCCTAGGTCATCCGCCTAAGGGGAATAAAAATATTCCTGAATAGCAACCAGATGAGGCTGAAACCAAGCAATCCAATTAATTATTAATCATGTACCCTTTTTCAGACCACCTCTGTAATGCATGGCTTTTGCTTCCTTCTACAAACTCCACCTTCATAGGTTAAATACCTTAGTAAGTATAAACCAGCTCGCAACCAATATCGCAATCATCAAGATCATCGAACGGTATCCGTGCGAGATTGCGGCTAAGGCCTGCAGCACCCGAGGTTTGGAGGGCTTCCCGCATGACACGCACTCCTCGTCGAACACATTTATCTGATTACCGCAATGCGGACAGGGTCTATTCATAACATCCTCAAAAATAAACAGAAATGGGAACACTCATTATTCTGATCAAATTGTCAGATTATTTTGTGGCCTCGTGAATTTTTTCTTTTGCTGTATGAAAAGCTTTATCAATTTCTTTACCCGCTTTTTCAGCACTGCCTTCTTTTTTGCAGGCAACCGTTGGAAGTGCTAACGCTACCAATGCGAAAAGCAATACTGCCTTTGATTTAAATTCCATTTTATTTGCTCCCTTTTTATTCGTTAGCGATATTGTGATAGGAGTATTGACGGGGGGCATTCATAGTGTGACCACATTCTCAGCACTTTAACGACATTAAGGTCTTCTAAAACTTGGTAAATCAATCGGTGCTGAATGTTGATCCTCCGTGAATGCCTCCACGAAGGCGATCCCATGTTTCTCCAGATTTGATCGTGCCTTCTTTGGATCCCATTCGAAATTGTAATCCATGAAGTGGGTCCCTCTCAATGATTAATGATGAATACTACCGAACGCTTTTTCTATAATGCTTTTTTAGGTCTAAAAAAAGCATTATAGGTCGCAAAATAGCCATTATTTTAATGTAGTTGCTGTAAGATATCAACAGGTTAGCTTGTCAGACCCCACTTCATCCAGATAAAGACTAGACTCTATCGTCAGCGTCGGACAGTTCTCGTTTTAGCCCAAAAAATCGATTATGTAGTCTAATAATATCAACTAGTTACAAAACGCCCCGATCAGCATTCCACTATCATATCAATAAGTTATCGTGGTCCGAGCGTAAACATTCGGCCAACCCGTCTCATGTGATATCAAGAAGTTAGTATGTGTCTGAAGTTGCGCTCAAGTGGATAGAGCCATAAGTCCTTGATTGGCACGCTGATTTTTCCTGCAGGTCCAAGCTTT
>Ga0208863_1001608_pt1 | contig 13612 bp, 12 predicted proteins | sample RifOxyD3_FD_184040 | JGI IMG/M metagenome (GOLD analysis project Ga0208863, IMG submission 184040) | Soil microbial communities from Rifle, Colorado - Rifle Oxygen_injection D3 (SPAdes) | ecosystem: Environmental > Terrestrial > Deep subsurface > Rock core/Sediment | place: Rifle, Colorado...
AGATGGCCAAGACCATGTACGACAACATCGACACGCTGTATGCAGCGCACAATGCGGCCAAGGCGATCAAGCGCGAAAGCGCCGTCAAGGGCATGCCGGTGCCACTGCACCCCGGTGCCGCCAAATACTACAAGGAAGTGGGCCTGATCAAGTAAGCGACTTGTGCCCTGCCGCAGCCCCACTGTTGGGGCCGTTTTTGTTCCAGATGTCTGCGAGATGCCCATGAGCCATGACCACGAACCCCAAAGCAAAACCCTGAACCGTGCCATCTTTTGGGTGGCCTTGCTGTTTTCCAGCTTTCAGCTCATCACCGCGGCGTTTAGCCCCCTGTCCAGCCAGGTGGTGCGCGCGGTGCATGTGGGCTTTGTGCTGCTGCTGATTTTTGCGCTGTTTCCGCCGTTTGAATTCAGCGACCGCCATGCCGCCAAAGGACGTGTCCTGGGCTGGCTGTTGGGGCTCACTGGTTTTGTCTTCAGCCTGTACCACTGGGTGTTCGAGGCCGACCTGACCCAGCGCGCCGGTGAACTCATTGCCATGGATTGGGTGATTGGTGTGGTGACGGTGGTGCTGGTGTTTGAGGCCGCACGGCGCGTCATGGGATGGGGCCTGCCCATCATTTGCGGTGTGTTTCTTCTGTATGGCCTGTTTGGCCAGTATTTGCCGGGTGCCCTGGCGCACCGTGGCTTTGGGGTGGACCAGATCGTCAGCACGCTGGGCTTTGGCACCGAGGGCATTTACGGTACGCCCACCTACGTGTCGTCGAGCTACATTTTTCTGTTTATCCTGTTCGGCGCTTTTCTGGAGCAGGCCGGCATGATCAACCTGTTCAACGACTTCGCCATGGGTATGGTCGGCCACACACGCGGCGGCCCGGCCAAGGTGTCGGTGATCTCCTCAGGCCTGATGGGCACCATCAATGGCTCGGGTGTGGCCAATGTGGTCACCACAGGGCAATTCACCATTCCGCTGATGAAGCGCTTTGGCTACAGCCCGGCTTTTGCCGGCGGTGTCGAGGCCACATCAAGCATGGGCGGGCAGATCATGCCGCCGGTGATGGGGGCGGTGGCCTTCATCATGGCCGAAACCATCAACGTGCCCTATGTTGCCATTGTCAAGGCGGCCCTGATCCCGGCTATTTTGTATTTCATTACCGCCTTCTGGATGGTGCACCTGGAAGCCGGCCGTAAGGGGCTCAACGGTCTGCCCAAAGACCAGTGCCCCAACCCCTGGACGGCCGTGCGGCTGCGCTGGTACCTGTTGCTGCCGCTGGTGGGTCTGGTGGTGTTGCTGTTTTCGGGCTACACGCCGCTGTTTTCCGGCACCGTGGGGTTAGCGCTGACGGTGGTGCTGATTTTTGGTGCGGCTGTCATGACCGGTGTGAATAACCTGGTCTTGCGTGGCCTGTTTTGGGTGCTGCTGGGGCTGGCCTGTGCCGGCTTCTTCCAGTTTGGCGTTGGCACGTTTTTTGTGGTGGTGGCGCTGCTGGTGGCCCTGACCCTGATCCGGCGCGTGGGCGGCGACGCACGCAAGCTGGCGATTCAGGCCATGGTGGATGGTGCCCGCCACGCCTTACCGGTGGCCATTGCCTGTGCGTTGGTGGGTGTCATCATCGGCATGATCAACCTGACCGGTGTGGCGGCCGAACTGGGCGGCCGCATCATTGCCGTGGGCGAGGAAAGCCTGTTTCTGGCGCTGCTGCTGACCATGGTGATTTGCCTGGTGCTGGGCATGGGCATTCCGACCATTCCCAACTACATCATTACCAGCTCGCTGGCTGCGCCGGTGTTGCTGAAGCTGGGTGTACCGCTGCTGGTGTCGCACATGTTCGTTTTTTACTTCGGCATCATGGCCGATCTGACGCCACCGGTGGCACTGGCCGCCTTTGCGGCAGCGCCGATTGCGGGGGTCAGTGGCCTGAAGATCAGCATCCAGGCACTGCGGGTGGCCATCGCGGGTTTCATCGTGCCCTTCATGGCGGTCTATAGCCCGGCGCTCATGCTGCAAAGCGGCGACTGGCTCGACACAAGCTGGATTGTGTTCAAGGCGCTGGTGGCGATTGCCATGTGGGGTGTTGGCGCCATTGGCTTTCTGATCACGCCACTGAACTGGACTGAGCGCGTACTGGCCATTGGATCGGCCAGCCTGCTGGTGGTGGCGCTGCCCTTGACCGACGAACTGGGCCTGGGCCTGATTGCCGCCTTTTTGGCATGGCACGTCTGGCGCAGCCGCGCCAAATGAGCACTTGGTGTTGTTCCTGTAGGGTCGACTTCAGTCGACCAGGCCGAATAAATTTGGCCTTACAGGCCCTACAAACTCCTGCATTGGCGGATTGACGCATGGTCTCACTTGGCATTTGCCTGAGCCTGGCCACCGCGTTGCAAGGCGGGCCGGTGTTTGTGCCGGTGACCGAATTTACATTGGCCTGGACCCACTCCATTGAGAAAGTGCGCTGGGAAGAAGACTACGTGGTGCGGCTTGATGCTGTGCGTGGGCAGCCAGTGCTGCAGGCGGTGCAGGCCCGGGTGCGCGGCTCCGCCGCCGGCATGGAGCCGCCGCCCGATGCATTGTTGCGCCAAGGCTGGTATCACTACACACCAGCAATCACCACCCCGCCCGAGCTGCGCCTGACCCGCTCGGAATTCACCCCCGATTACGAAGTGTGTGTGCAGGGTCGCTGCCGACCCATGGCCGACTGGATGGCCTCAGACGGCGGCGTCACGCTGCTCAAAGCCTGTCTTCAGCCCGCCAGTTAGCCCGGAAGAAGCGCAGCGCAATCCGGGGGCGAGCAACCGACCCGGATTGGCCTCAACGTGCCGCAGGCAAAAAAAGCGCTTGCAAATCGTTTAAAAAGTCAAAGCCGCGCACGCTGGGCTGGACGTGTGTGCCGTCCACCGTGAGCAAACCCTGCGTTTGAGCTTGTTGCAACCCGGCTTGCAGCGCCGACAAGGGCATGCCGGTGCGCTCGGCAAACAGACCGGCATCGAACCCGCCTGCCAGCCGCAGTGCGTTGAGCATGAACTCAAACGGCAGCTCGCCTCTCTTGACGTCGCTGTCCTGCACCACGCACTGCCCCGCCAGAGCTTGTGCCATGTAAAGGTCCGGGTTGCGGGCTCGCACCTGGCGCACCACCCGGTGGGCAAAACTGAGTTTGCTGTGGGCACCAGCGCCCAGCCCCAGGTAGTCGCCAAACTGCCAGTAGTTCAGGTTGTGCACACTGGCGTGGTCAGGCAGGGCGTAAGCCGAGACCTCGTAGCGCTGCAGGCCAGCCGCCCTGGTCATATCTGTCATCAGGTCCAGCATGTCGGCGGCCAGATCGTCCTCCACGGTGGCCGGCGGATATTTGGCAAAGTAGGTGTTGGGCTCGATGGTGAGGTGGTAAATCGACAGGTGCCGGGGCGCCAGCGCCAGCGCGGTGCTCACATCAGTGCGCAATTGTTCCAGCGTCTGGCCGGGCAGGGCGTACATCAGGTCGAGGTTAAAGGTGTCAAAGTCAAGTGCCGCTTCTTCGACCGCCGCGATGGCCTGGGCGCGGTCATGGACCCGGCCCAGTGCGCGTAAAAAGTCGTCATTGAAGCTTTGCACGCCCACCGACAGACGTGTGACACCGGCGCTGCGGTAGGCCTTGAAGCGGTCTTTCTCAAAGGTGCCGGGGTTGGCTTCGAGCGTGATTTCGGCGTTGGGCGCCAGCCGCACCCGGGCCCGGATGCCGGCCAGCAATTGGTCGATGGCTTGCGGCGAGAACAGGCTGGGCGTGCCGCCGCCCATGAACACGGTTTGTACGCTGCGGCCCCAAATGAGCGGCAGCGCGGCTTCCAGGTCGGCCATCAGGGCATCAACATAGCGTTGCTCGGGCAGCTCGGCGGCGCGCATTTCATGCGAGTTGAAGTCGCAATAAGGGCATTTCTTGAGGCACCAGGGCAGGTGCACGTAGAGCGACAGGGGCGGCAAGCTGCCCAGTTGCAGGGTGCCGGGGCGCATGTAGTGCTGGATGTCGCGTGCTTCTTTGGTCACTTCTGACGCGGGTGAATCAAGATGGATCGGGATCATGTGGGGTCTGTGAAGATGACAGCATTCAGTGCGTTTGTGGGGCGCGCTGCGCGGCAGCCGGATGGGGCGACCGCCTCATACTGGGGTACCAGAAATCGGCGATCACCCCATCCGGCTGCCGCGCCGACTTGGTGGCTCGCGTGCCGTTTGGTCTGAATACCTCAATACCAACCGCCAAATACACATTGGTTAGATACACGCAACCGTCTAGCGAGGTAGGCCCTGTGGGGGGCTGACGATTTCTGGTACCCCAGTATGAGGAAGCCCGCCACAGGGCCTGCCTTGCGGGTTCAGCTAGAAAGGCTACAAAGGTCTCCGGCTTCACAACCAGCGCTCACGCATCAGCGCCACCATGGCTGCCGCTGCCCGTCCCCGGTGGCTGTTGGCGTTTTTCACTTCCACTGGCAGCTGGGCAAAGGTTTTGCCAAATTCGGGGATGAACATCACCGGGTCAAAACCAAAACCGTTGGACCCCATGGGCTCACGGGCGATCTCACCCACGACCCGGCCCACCGCCACCAGTGGCTCCGGGTCATCGGCCGAGCGCAGCGCCACCAGGGTGCTGACCATCGCCGCACGCCGGTTGTCGATCCTTGCCATCTGCTCCAGCAGGGCGCGCACATTGTTGTCGTCGCTCTTGGGGTAGCCGAATTGGGTGGCATAAAAAGCGGTTTGTACGCCCGGCAGGCCACCAAAGGCGTCCACACACAGGCCGGCATCGTCGGCCACGGCGGGCAGGCCACTGATCCGGGCGGCATGGCGCGCCTTGGCCAGCGCGTTTTCAATGAAGGTGTGAAACGGCTCTTCGGCCTCGGGAATGCCAAGCTGGCCTTGCGGTACCAGCGCAAAGCCCAGCGGCGCAAACATGGCGTGTAATTCGACCAGTTTGCCGACGTTGTTGGAGGCCAGAACAATTTTCATGAAGCTGACTGATTGGCAAGTGAGGCTTGTTGGAGTTCAACCAGTTCACGAATGCCCTGGTCGGCCAGTGCCAGCAGCGCATCCATCTCAACGCGGCTAAAGGCGGTGCCTTCGGCCGTGCCCTGGACTTCGACATAGTGGCCGCTGGCCGTCATGACCACGTTCATGTCGGTGTCACAGGCCGCGTCTTCGGTGTACTCCAGGTCGAGTAGCGGCGTGCCTTGGACGATACCCACCGAGATGGCGGCCACGGCTTCACGAATGGGCGAGCGGGTCAGCTTGCCTTGCGCCAGCAAGCCGTTGACCGCGTCCTGCGCAGCCACAAAGGCGCCGGTGATGGCCGCGGTGCGGGTGCCCCCGTCGGCCTGAATCACGTCGCAGTCCAGGTGCAGGGTGCGCTCGCCCAAGAGTGTCAGGTCAAACACCGAGCGCAGGGCGCGGCCGATCAGGCGCTGAATTTCCTGGGTGCGCCCGGACTGTTTGCCGCGTGCGGCCTCGCGGTCGTTGCGGCTGTGGGTGGCGCGCGGCAGCATGCCGTATTCGGCGGTGACCCAGCCCCGTCCGCTGCCTTTTTGGTGCGGTGGCACCTTGTCGAGCACCGAGGCGTTGCACAGCACCTTGGTGTGGCCAAACTCAACCAGTACCGAGCCTTCGGCGTGCCGGGTGTAGTGGCGGGTGAGGGTGACCGGGCGCAGGGCGTTGGCAGCGCGCGCGCCGGTTCTGGAAAATTCAGTCATGTCAGGGTTTGGGTTGAAGTGAAGAGGAGGCTTTTTTTATGGCGCTCAGACGGATGGTGGTGTTGATTTCTGCAACGGCGCGATCCATGCCTTGTTCGTCGAGTTCGATCGGTGCTTCTTGCGCGAACGCCGACTCGGGTGCTGGCAGGGTGGCGCCAAAGTTGCCATCGTGCGTGTTTTGGCTGGCGGTTGGCGTGTTCGTGGGCGCCAGCAGCCCGGCTGAGTGCCAGGCGAGGGCGAGACAGGTGACGTTATCCCCCCGGTCGCCGCCATGGTGCAAGGCATTGTTGACCAGGTCGGGCACCGCTTGATCGACCGGCTTCAGACTCAATTCGTTCACAATGTCTTGTTCTGGCAGACTCGCCCACAGGCCATCCGAGCACAGCATCAGCTTGTCGTCTTGCTGCAAGAGCAGGGGTTTATTGACACTGAAAACAGGTCGGGTGGGCGAGCCCAGACAAGTGAACAGCACATTGCGGTTGAGTCCGGCGGGGTGCTGCGCCTGGTGATGGCGGTGGCTGTGCGCCAAAAACGAATGGTCCTGGGTGCGCGTCAGCAGTTGCTGTTGGCGCACCAGGTAAAACCGGGAGTCGCCACAGTGGCTCCAGCTTACCTGGCCTGACTGGATCACGGCGACCACCAGGGTGGTCCGTGGTGAGTCGCTCATGGCCTTGCCAAATGCGTACTGCAGAATCTGGCGATGGGCAGCCATCATGGCATCTGACAGAAAATCAGCCACATCGGCCAGTTTGGGTTGTGCTCGCTCATTGAACAGACTGGCCACGGTTTCCATGGTCAGGCGTGCGGCAACTTCACCTTCCGGGTGCCCGCCCATGCCGTCGGCCAGCATCAATAAAACACAATCACGGGTGTAGCAGTAGCCCATGCGGTCTTCATTGCTCTTGCGTCCACCCTGACGGCTCACCTGGAATACCGAAAACTTCATGGCGCCTGATGACTCGGTTCAAACTGCTTGGGCCCTGATTTTTTAGAGCCGTCAAGTATGCTCCCGAGCTGGAGCTTGACTTTGTCGCCCATCGTCAGTTGGGTGTAGCGACGCACGCCAGCGCGGTTCAATTCCTTTTGCAGGGAAAAAACAGACTGCGGCCGCGCCATCGGATCCAGGGCCATGCACCATTGCACAATTTCCACCAAGTCGTCTGAATACACCCCGCGTAAGCGTTTCAGGGTCTGGACCACCTTGTCGTCGGCAGCGCGTTGCGGCGCTTCGCTGGGGGGAAAGCCGTGCATGCAAGCGTAGATGCAGGCTCCAATGGCATAGATGTCGGTCCAGGGCCCCATGGGGGTGTCGCGGCGGTACATCTCGGGCGCGGCAAAGCCGGGGGTGTACATCGGGCGAATAAAGTTGCCCTCTTTACTCAGGACTTCACGGGCCGCTCCAAAGTCGATCAACACGGCCTTGTTGTCGTCGGTGATGAAAATATTGGCGGGCTTGATGTCGAGGTGCAGCATTTTGTGCTGGTGAACAATGCGCAAGCCGCGCAAAATCTCGTCAAACAGCGAGCGGATGGTGGACTCGCGAAACACCTTGCTGTGCTTCAAATCCCGGGCCACCACAATAAACTCCTGCAAACTGGCGCCTTCCAGGTAGTTGGTCACCATGTAAACGGTTTCGTTTTCACGGAAGAAATTAAGCACACTCACCACAGATGGATGAGAAATTTGCGCCAGCGCACGTCCCTCTTCAAAGAAACTTTTCAATCCCAGCCGGTACAAAGACAGCTTTTCAGGCGGCACCTGGGGTACCAGCAGGCCAGGTTCGCGTGTGACCAGTGTGGCTGGCAAATATTCCTTGATGGCGACTTGTTGCGCGTCACTGCTGTCTGCCAGATAAACCACGCCAAAGCCACCCGCTGCCAGCCGCCGAATCACCTGATAACCCCCTATCAAGGTACCCGGCGGTAGCGGCGATGGTTTGGATTTGGACATACTATTTAAAGTGGGCGAGCGTGGGTAAGAACGGGAACCGGGTTATTCTTGAGGCCACGCAACACCACAGATGATTGATATGTCAGTTTATAGCATGACCGGTTATGCCAGCGCTCAGCGTAGCGCCGCCACAACGTCCCCCGCGGCCGAAAGCACGGCATCGTCAGCCGCGCGTCTGGGGCTTGAAATCCGCTCGGTCAACAGCCGTTACCTCGATTTGACCTTCAAGTTGTCGGAAGAGTTGCGCAGCTTTGAGCCCGCCTTGCGTGAGTTGCTGGTGCGCCGCCTCAAGCGCGGCAAGGTCGAGGTGCGTGCCGCGCTGGAAAGCAACGCCGCCAACCTGGTGGCCGAGCCTTCTGCGCGGCTGCTGCAACGTCTCAATACGATCCAGGACAACGTCAAGACCTGGTTGCCTCTGGCCACCCCCTTGAGTGTGGCGGATGTGATTCGCCTGACAGTGGGCAGCACGGGGGGCGAGCACGATTGGCAGGCCGACCTGCTGGTGCTGGCCGAGCAGGTGCTGGCGTCGCTGCTGGCCGCCCGCGAGCGCGAAGGTGCCCGCCTGGTTCTGATGCTGCAAGACCGCATGGCGCAATTGCGCAGTCTGGCAGCGCAGGCCGAGCCGCTGGTACCCCAACTGGTGGCGCAACAACGCCAGCGTTTTCTGGATCGCTGGCGCGATGCCATGGGCCTGGTCGAGGGCGGCGCTTTGCCCGAAGCCGCGCAGGATCGGGCGCTCGCCGAAGCCACCGCCTTTGCCATTCGCATCGATGTGGCCGAGGAACTGACCCGGCTGAGTTCCCACTTGGATGAGCTCGACAGGCTGCTGGCCAAGGGTGGCGAAGTCGGCAAACGGCTTGACTTTTTGATTCAGGAGCTGCACCGCGAAGCCAACACATTGGGCTCCAAGTCGGCGGCGCTGGAACTTACGCACATTTCGGTCGACATGAAGGTGCTCATCGAGCAGATGCGCGAACAGGTGCAAAACATAGAATAGGTGCCTTGCCGTCTTTTTAAAAGAGTCTCGCCGTGATCGACTACCCCGGAAATCTGTTTGTTGTGGCTGCCCCGAGCGGCGCTGGCAAGTCCAGTCTGGTGAACGCATTGCTGGAACTGGATGCACTGGTGCGGCCTTCGGTGTCGCATACCACGCGCGCACCGCGCGGCCAGGAAAAGCACGGCCGCGAGTACTTTTTTGTCTCCGAGCCCGAATTTGATGCCATGGTGCAGGGCAATGCCTTTGTCGAGTGGGCGCATGTGCACAACTACCGCTACGGTACCTCGAAAAAAGCCATTGAAGAGCGCATGGCGCAGGGCTCGGACGTCATTCTTGAAATTGACTACCAGGGTGCCCTGCAAATCAAGAAAATTTTCGCCAATGCTGTCACCATTTTCATTTTGCCGCCCAGTTGGGAGGAACTGCGCTCGCGCCTGGAACGGCGTGGCGAAGACGCCTCCGATGTGATTGACGTCCGGCTCGAAAATGCCGCCGCCGAGATGGCGCAGGTGGCGCAATTCGACTTCGTTATAATCAACGAGTTATTTGATCGCGCCGTGTTTGACCTCAAATCCATTGTGCATGCACAGCGACTCAAGTATCTGGCGCAGCGCCGCGCCAGAGCAGACACCTTTAAAGCACTGCATATTGCCTAGTGCGCCCCACCTGGTTTTGGAGAATTCATGGCCCGTATCACTGTTGAAGACTGCCTATTGCAGATCCCTAACCGCTTCCAGCTGGTGTTGGCGGCATCCTACCGTGCACGCATGCTGAGCCATGGCCACACCGCCAAGGTTGAAAGCAAGAACAAGCCTGGCGTGACGGCCCTGCGTGAAATTGCAGCCGGCAAGGTTGGCATTGAAATGCTGAAAAAAGTGCCTTTGTAAGCCGGGCTGGCACGGCATCAAAAAGCACCGCTTGCGGTGCTTTTTTGCGTGGGGTGTCCAAATACGCATTCGGCACGCTATATTCATGGCATGTGCGCCGCAACCAACAAGACCCCGTCAGATCGCCATCTGGGTGTGCCCACGCCCAAGGTGTTGAGTGCTGCCGAATCGAATGCGACGGCGGCCAGTTTTGCCGGGTTGACCAGCAAACTTGACTACCTCAGCGCCACCGATCTGCAAAGCGTCCGAATGGCTTACCGCTTTTCAGACCAGGCCCACCTGGGGCAGCTCCGCAACAGCGGTGAACCCTACATTACCCATCCGATTGCCGTGGCGGCCCAATGTGCCGAATGGAAACTTGACGCCCAGGCGCTGATGGCCGCCTTGTTGCACGATGCGATGGAAGATTGCGCGGTCACCAAGCCCGATTTGATCGAGCGTTTTGGCTCGCCTGTGGCCGAATTGGTGGACGGACTGACCAAACTCGAAAAGCTGCAGTTCAACACGCGCGAAGAAAATCAGGCCGAGTCGTTCCGCAAAATGCTGCTGGCCATGGCGCGTGACGTGCGTGTGATTTTGATCAAGCTGGCAGACCGCACCCACAACATGCGCACGCTGGCAGACGCACCGCGCGCCAAATGGGGACGTATTGCCTCGGAAACACTCGACGTCTATGCGCCCATTGCGCACCGGCTGGGGCTCAACCAGACCTATCGGGAGCTGCAGGACCTGGCGTTTCGCTATCTGCGGCCCTGGCGCTACGCAGTTTTGAGCAAGGCGGTGACCAAGGCCAGGGGGCGCCGCCGTGACTTGATTCAAAAAGTGCAAGCCGACCTGGAGGCCATGTTTGCCCGCCATGGCATGACGGTGCGGATTGCCGGCCGCGAAAAAACCCTGTATTCGATCTATCACAAGATGACCGACAAAAACCTGAGTTTTGCCCAGGTGACCGACATCTATGGCTTTCGGGTCATCGTGCCCGGCCTGATTGACTGCTACACCGCGCTTGGGCTGCTGCACCAGCTCTACAAACCGGTACCGGGCAAGTTCAAGGACCACATTGCCATCAGCAAGATCAATGGCTACCAGTCCTTGCACACCACACTGGTCGGGCCATCCGGCATCAATGTCGAGTTTCAGGTGCGCACCGAGGCCATGCATTTGGTGGCCGAAACCGGTGTGGCTGCCCATTGGCTGTACAAGGAAAGCCCCAACGACGTGAATGCCAACCCGGACCGTCTGGGGTCCAAGTGGTTGCAGTCGCTGCTGGACATTGGCGACGAAACCCACGACGCTGCCGAATTCTGGGAGCATGTCAAGGTTGACCTGTTCCCCGATGCGGTGTATGTCTTTACCCCGAAAAGCCGCATCATGGCGATGCCGCGCGGCGCCACGGTGGTCGATTTCGCCTATGCCATTCACAGCAGCGTGGGTGACCATGCGGTGGCGGCAAAACTCAACAATGAGCAGGTACCGCTGCGTACCGAGGTACATAACGGGGACGTGATCAAGGTCATCACCGACCCCGACTCTTACCCCAACCCGGCCTGGCTGGGCTTTGTGCGCACGGCGCGCGCGCGCTCCAAAATCCGCCAGCATTTGCGCACGCTGGCGCAGGACGACTCGCAAAACCTGGGTGAAAAAATGCTGGTGCAAGCGCTGCGCTCTGAAGGCATTGAACACTTGCCGGATGAGCAGGGTTCGATGGCGGATGTGTGGGACAAGTTGCTGCGTTTTAGCGGCAATCGCACCCGTTCTGATCTGCTGGTGGAAATTGGCCTGGGTCGGCGCATTGCCAGCATTGTGGCCAAGCGTTTGACCAAATTGCTGTCCGACGTGGGGGAAAAACCCAATCCCCTGCTGCTCACGCGCGAGCGTTTTACTGAAGGTGAGTCGCTGGCACAGGGCAGCGTGGCCATTGACGGCAGCGAAAACACGTCGGTGCGCTTTGCCATTTGCTGCCGGCCCATTCCGGGCGATGCCATCGTGGGCTACCTGGGGCGGGGCGAAGGCCTGACCATTCACAACAGTGACTGCCCGGTGGCCGTCAAGCTCAAAAACAAGGACAGTGAACGCTTCATTGCCGTGGAGTGGTCGGATGAACCCGTGCGCCCCTTCGAGACCGGCATTGTGGTCACGGTCAACAACAACAAGGGTGTGCTGGCCAAGGTGGCGGCGGCCCTGGCCGCTGCCGAGGTCGACATTACCCAGGTCAGTATGGCCGACGAGTCACCGCAGGGCGCCATTGACATGAGGTTCATCATTGCCGTGCGCGATGTGCATCAACTCGACAGTGCGTTGCGCAGTTTGCGCCATACCCCCGTGGTACTCAAGGCGCAACGAAGCAAAAATCACAACTGATCGGGTGGCGGCTGGTGTGCGCCAGGGTGCCGCCGCGGCACATGCTGGCGGTAGCGCCAAAATCGGGCCAGCAGCGGCTTGACGCTGGTGCCGTGCACAACAATGGACAGCGTGACCACCACCAGCGTCAATTGCATTAATTCCAGTGCCAAATCTTCAGTCAGGCCATGCTGGATGGCGTACATCAGATAGTAAAGCGAGCCAATCCCGCGCACGCCAAACCAAGCCACCAGGCCGCGCATGGTCCAGGTGGTGCGGGTGCCCAGCAAGCTTGTCATGACGCTGACCGGTCGCACCACGGCAAAGACAAACAGCGCCAGCGCCACGGCGCGCCAGCTCCAGGAGTCGACAAACAGCGAGCCACCAATCAGCAGCACCAGCATCAATTCCGAGAGCCGTTCCAGGTGTTCCTTGAAGACCAGTGATCGCCCGCTGATGGTCGCCGTGGCATCCAAGGGTTCAGTGTGGGCGAGCGACTTTGTTGCTGCGTCATCACCGGGTGGTACCGGACCATGTTGCGCTGTGCCAAGGTGTTTGAGTTCGGTTTGTCGTAGCGCCACGGCGGCAAAAAATACCGCCAGAAAACCCCAGGCATCCACCATCACACTCAGGCCATAGACGACGCCGATCAGCCCCAGTCCGAGAAAGTCGTTCATGAGTGATTGTGTTGGCGCCAGCCGACGCAATTTGCGGCCCCCATGCGCCAGCGCCACACCGGCTGCAACACCAAGGCTGATGCCCGCTGCCGTGGCCCACAGCACATCGGCCAGCACCCAGCGCAGGCCGGATTCACCCAGATCGTGCAGCCCAAGCAGGCCCAAGCCCAGCATCACAAACGGAAAAGCGCTGCCGTCGTTCATGCCGGCCTCGCAGGTCAGGGTAAAGCGCAGTTGGTCGCGGTCGCCCGGATGGCGGGTCTGTACATCGGTGGCCAGCACCGGGTCGGTGGGCGACAAAATGGCCCCCAGCAAAATGCCAACGCCCAATGGCAAATCCAGCAGGTAGTAGGCAAAGGCGGCGATCAGCCCGACACTTGCCACCATGGACACCGAAGCCAGCAAAATCGGTGCCCGCCAGCGCGTCAGGCTGACCGGCACCGGCATCTTGACACCGGCCGAAAACAGCGAGATCAGCACCACCACTTCGGTCAGTACCTCCAGCAGTGCAGACTCCTTGAGCGGATTGAAGTGAAAGAAATTGAACACCGTCGGGCCCACCAGCAAACCTGCAGCCAGATAGACAATGGCCGGCGTCACGGGCAGGTCTTTGAGCAAAGAGCTGGTCAAGCCCCGGGTCAGCAACAGAGCGCCCACCAATAAAAACCATTGGGCGTTAGTCATGATGTGCGCAGTGGGCATGCCTGTTGCTCAAGGCGTTGTGAGTTGGCAGGGAAGATGTGCTGTGCATGGTGTCTGTATTTGGGCTGGCGTAGCGTACTATTCTCATGGCGCTCGGTCTGTGTGCCAGACCACCGACGGCGCTGTGCTACAGGGCATTACAAAAAACGCTGCAACGGAGGCAGGGGGAAAATCCGGGTGCTTGTGAAAGTTGGGTACCATCAGCTTTTTTGATCAACGCCTTTCCCCATGCCTGACATCAGTTCCTCCCTGTTCTGGATCGCCGTGCTCCAGATCATTGCCATCGACATCATGCTCGGTGGCGACAACGCCGTGGTGATTGCCCTGGCCTGTCGCAAGCTGCCGCTTGAACAA
>Ga0208863_1001610_pt1 | contig 13578 bp, 8 predicted proteins | sample RifOxyD3_FD_184040 | JGI IMG/M metagenome (GOLD analysis project Ga0208863, IMG submission 184040) | Soil microbial communities from Rifle, Colorado - Rifle Oxygen_injection D3 (SPAdes) | ecosystem: Environmental > Terrestrial > Deep subsurface > Rock core/Sediment | place: Rifle, Colorado...
TAAAAAAAGATTTTGAAAACAGTTTGAAAAAAATTGAGGATTTAAATTCTCTGGAAGAGCTTTATAACAAATATTTTTCTCGCAAAGCAGGGGAGATGACAGAAGTTATGAAAAATTTGAAAGAGTTGACTGGTGACGCTAGAAAAGAAATGGGTGCTTTGGCTAATACTATCAAAACTGCAATGGAAGAATTGTTTGAAAATAGTAAAAAAACTTTGGAAAATAATAAATGGGAAACATTGCTTGAAACTGAAAAAATAGATATTACGCAAGCAAAATTACCTGTGGAAAGAAAAGGACATTTGCATCCAGTAACTCTAGTACAAAATGATTTGGAAGATTTTTTCACTTCTATGGGTTTTATGGTGCTTGATGGGCCTGAACTTGAAAGTGAATTTTACAATTTTGAAGCAGTCAACATTCCTGATGATCATCCTGCTCGTGATATGCAAGACACTTTTTATATCAAAAATCGTGATAATTTGGTAATGCGTACTCATACTTCATCAGTTCAAGTCAGGGCTATGCAAAAATATGGCGCACCACTTCGTATGATAGTTCCGGGCAAAGTTTTTCGTAATGAAGCAACCGATCCACGACATGAACATACTTTTCACCAATTAGAAGGTGTAGTGATTGATAAAAATATTACTTTTGGTGACATGAAAGGTGTGATTGAAAGAATGGTCAAACATCTTTATGGTGAAGATACTCAAGTAAAACTTCGTCCTAAATTTTATCCTTTTGTAGAACCTGGTGTAAATGGGGAAGTGACTTGTTTTCTATGCAAAGGAAGTGGTTGTAGAGTTTGTAAAAATACTGGTTGGTTGGAAATTTTTGGTGCAGGTATGATTCATCCTAACGTTCTTAAAGCTGGTAATATTGACCCAAAAGAATATCAAGGTTTTGCTTTTGGTTTTGGTTTGACCAGACTTGTTATGTTAAAATATGGTATTGAAGATATTAGACATTTGGAGAGTGGTAATCTAAAGTTTTTACAACAATTCTAGACAATGATTTTGTTATAAATGTTGTAGTTGTTGAAAATGTTGTAACTGATAATTCAATTACAACAAACGAAGTGGTACGACATTTAGAACATTTAAACAAATTAAATTTAAGAAAGATCCTTTGCCATCTTTCAGTGGCTTCAGGATGAATAAAACAATATGAAAATTTCATTCAAATGGTTAAAACAATATGTAGACTTGTCAGAATCTATTTTGGCTGAGGAAGTCGCTGCTAGATTAAAAGCTAGTACTGTTGAAGTAGAAGAATTGATTGATTTGTCAAAAAGTTTTGAAAATATTGTTGTTGGTCAAGTCAAAAGTATAGAAAAACATTCCGATGCAGACAAGCTAAATGTTTGTAGTGTTTTTGATGGTAAAGAAAATTGGCAAGTAGTTTGCGGTGGTAGCAATGTTGTAAAAGATATGAAAGTAGTTTTTGCTAAAATTGGTGCGAAAGTAAAATGGCATGGCGAGGGTGATTTGATTGAACTATCTAAGGCTAAGATTCGTGGTGTAGAATCATTTGGTATGATTTGTGCTTCTGAAGAAATTGGTTTGGGAGAAAAGTTCAAGAGCAAAAGTGAAAAAGAAATTTTGGATTTATCAAGTTTAGATCTCAAAGTAGGAGATAATTTAGCAAAAGCCTTAAATCTGGATGATGCTATTTTTGATATTGATAACAAATCACTTTCTAATCGTCCTGATCTTTGGGGACATTATGGAATTGCTCGTGAAGTGTCAGCTTTATTTAACAAAAAATTAAAAGAATATAAAACCGAAGAAATTAAATTTTCAAAAAATGGTGGACAAAAATTGTCAGCCAAGGTAGAAGATAATAATCTTTGCCAACGTTACATGGTTTTAGCAATGGACAGTATCAAAGTGGCAGATTCACCAGAATGGTTAAAAACAAAATTGTCAGTTGTAGGCTTGAAATCTATCAATAATATTGTCGACATTACCAACTTTATTATGCTTGACTTAGGTCAACCTATGCATGCTTTTGATAAAGCAAAAATTTCTGGTACGGAAATTTTTGTTAGAAAAGCAAAAGATGGTGAAAAATTCATGGCTTTGGACAATAATGAATATGAATTAAAATCAAGTGATTTGGTAATCGCTGACAATGAAAAGGTAGTCGCCCTTGCGGGAATCATGGGTGGACAAAATAGTGAAATTACTGAAAATACTACAAATATTATTTTTGAATCTGCCAATTTTGGTGCTTCTAATATTCGTAAGACTTCGACTAGACTTGGATTACGTAGTGACTCTTCAGCACGTTTTGAAAAAAGTCTAGATCCAAACATGACAAAAATTGCTATGCAAAAAGCGATAGAATTAGTTATGCAAGTTTGTCCAGAAGCTAAAATCGTTAATAAATTGGTAGACGAAAAATCATTTAGTTTGAATCAAGGACCCATAGAAATTTCACTTGAATTTATCAAAGCAAAATTAGGCTTAGAAATTGAGAAAAAAAATGTCATAAATATTTTATCAAACTTGGGTTTTGTGATTACCGAAAAGAAAGATAAAATGTTCGTAAAAATACCTACTTGGCGTGCTACCAAAGATATTAGTATTCCTGAAGATTTGGTCGAAGAAATTGCTCGTGTTTATGGTTATTCAAAAATAGAAGCAACTTTGCCAACTTTTATTATTAATCCACCAGAAAAAAACAAATTGAGAGATTTGGAAAGAAAAGCACAACAAATTTTGTCAAAGACCTGTGGTTTTACAGAGAGTTATAGTTATTCTTTTGTTTCTCCACAAATTTTGCAAAAGTTGATGTTGAATACTGAAAATCATTTGGAATTAAATAATCCAATTGCTAAAGACAGACCATATTTACGTCGTAGTATTTTACCAAATTTACTCGAAAGTCTTGAAAAAAATAGTCATGAGTTCGATGAAGTGGCTATGTTTGAAATTGGTCAAGTTTTTCATGTTGAAGAATCTGGTGTCAGAATGGAAGAAAAAAGTGATGAGCTTTTACCACGTCAGGACACAATGCTTTCCTTGGTTTATAGTGCCAAAAATAATAAAGTACCATTTTTTGAAGTGAAGTCTGCTTTGGAGAAAGTTTTAGCTGAATGTGGAGTGGATTTTTCTTGGCAAGAAAGTGAAATAATAGAAAATTATTTACATCCTGCACGTTTGTCAAAAGTGGTTATTAATGATGTGGAAATAGGAATAGTAGCTGAATTGCATCTTGCTGTTCAAAAAAATATTGGTATTGATAATAGAGTGGCAGTATCGGAAATTAGTTTGGATAAGTTGGTAGATTTTATACAAGAAAAAAATAATTATCAAATTTTATCTCAATATCCAGCCGTTCTTCGTGACGTCGCTTTACTCGTTGATAAAAAAGTTACTAATTTAGAATTGTTGAATACTATCAAAGCTGTTTCTGATTTGATTACCGAAGTTGAACTTTTTGACGTCTTTGAAAGTGACAAAATTGGCAAAGACAAAAAGAGTATGGCTTATCATATTACTTATCAGTCAAATGAAAAAACTTTGGAAACTGAAGAAGTTGAAAAAGTTCATGAAAAAGTTTTGGAAAAGTTGAAGAAAAGTGCTGGTGCGGAGGTGAGGTAACGTTTTGAAATTTATTTTTTAAATTTTAATATAGTAAGTATGGTTAACACAAAGTATATTTGGAAGTTTGTTTCTATTGTTCTTTTGTTTTTATTTTTTGGTATGGGTCGTGTAGATGCTTATGATATAAATTGGGAACAAAAAATATATCCAGATTTGGGAGAAGGGTCAAGTCTTTTTGGTAATGATGTCGAAATACAAGGTAATATTGCTGTAGTTTCTGCTTATTTAGAAGATTCTATTGCTGAGGATAGTGGTTCTGTATATGTTTATATCTGGGAAGCTGGTTTTTGGCATCAGGTACAAGAGTTGGTTCAAACTAGTAATGAAAGTTCTCCATTATCTGCTCAATTTGGTACTTCTATTGCTTTAGATGGAGATTATTTAGTAGTAGGTGCCCCTACTGACGGTAATCATAAAGGGTTTACACTGGGTGCTCAAGGAGCTGTATATGTTTATAAATGGTCTTATACGGATAATAAATTTGTAGATTATAAAACGATTACTGATCCAAATTTAGTTGAAGGATCACTTTTTGGTTTTTCTGTTGATATAGATGGTGATAGAATAGTTGTCGGAGCTCCACAAATTTCTTTGAACTCGGGTTGTTATTTTGAGAGTGGAAAAACGTATGTTTTTAAATTAACACCTGATTGGCATACTGAAGCTGTTTTTGAACCGGCACACAATACTTGTGATACTTATGCCTATGAAGTAAAAATTTCTGGTGATTTTATAATTGTTAATGCCATGGAAGATGATTTTCATGGTGAAGATTCAGGAGCTGTATATGTGTATCATTATGATGAGAGATTAGATAGGTGGACTGAATTTCAAAAAATAAAATATTTGGATCCTCAAACTTACGGATATTTTGGACAAAGTATTGATATATATAAAGAGTTTATTGTTATATCTAGTGGTCATATTGTCCCATATGGAGGTAATTCTAGACCAGTATTTATTTATAAATTAATGGGTGATAACACTTTTCAATTAGTTCAAGAAATAAGTATTGCTACAAATAACTTTTATTTTGGTCATGATTTGTCTTTAGTTGGTAATTATCTTATTATTTCCAATCCTTTTGATTCAGAAGTCAGTAATGCTGGTAAAATACATACCTATTATTATGATAGTAACTCTTCTACATTTGTAGCCAATATGGTTTTAGAGCCAAGAGTTGGTCAAACTAATGATGCTTTTGGTTATTCAGTTATGACTGATGGAGAAAAAATAATAGTTGGTTCTCCTTTTGATGATGATAATGGTCACTCATCAGGTTCAGCTTATATATATGAAATAAACTAAAATTTTTATTCATAATAAAAAATCTCAACTTTATTTGGGATTTTTTTATTTATGTGTTATAATAAATTTAGTTCATAAAAAACTTATTATATAAACTTTTAACTTTACAAACTTAATCGCCTGTCCTATGTTTGAAACAAGTAAAGATCTACTTTTTGTAGTTCTATCTCTTTCTATATTTTGGTTTACGATATTTCTTTGTTGGTTGCTGTATCAAGCAGCGAGAACTCTTCGTAATATCAATAGAATCGCGGAAATTTTAACAGAGAAATTGGAGCTTATTAGTGAAGCCGTCACTTTTATGCGTGATAGAGTAGATCATTTGTCTAGCAAAATGGGAGTTGTGAGTAGTATGTTGTCTGGTCTTGTAGAAAAATTTATTGTGGGTAAGTTGGCAGATAAGTTGGATGATAGAATGGCTGCTAAGAAAAAGAAGACGAAGAAATAAGGATTAAGAAATAAGAAATAAAAAGTACCTGTCTAATTGGATGGGTATTTTTTTATTAAGTATTGTTTCATTGATTTATTGTCCAATTGTGTTTTTTCTATGAAATTATGGCAATGAAGCAATGGGTCAGTGGTACAATAAAACAATTTTTTTGACTTGCTTTTTACTGTGATTTACCGTAAAATACAATAGCTTTTAAATATTGTTGATATTGTTAAATATTCTTCATTTCCGTTATTTTACTAGATAAATAGTTAATCTTAAGAAAGATCCCTCTCCACCTACGCTCTTGTTTCACAGAGCTTCGGAGGATCGGGATGATGTGTCCTATGGATTTCGTCCACCTTCACGTTCACTCACATTATTCTATTCTGAATGGTCTTACTAAGGTAAAGGCCTTGGTTAAGGCTGCCAAAGCTAAGGGTTTCAAAGCTTTGGCTTTGACTGATTATGGTTCGATGTACGGCGCTATTGAATTTTATCAAGTTTGTTTGGCTGAAGAAATCAAGCCAATTATTGGTTTTGAGGCTTATGTCATGTCTGGTAGCAGAAACAATTTGGAAGAAGACAAAAGCATTTATCGTCTTATGTTATTAGCGGAGAATTTTGCTGGTTACCAAAATTTGATGAGGTTATCTTCGCGTGGACATTTGGAAGGATTTTATCGTGACAAACCTTGTGTGGATAGAGAATTGTTGCGTGAATATGCGCCTGGTATGATAGCTTTGTCAGGACCAATTGAGGGTGAAGTTCCCCAACTTTTGAAAGCAGGCAAAATTGAAGATGCCAAAAAAATTGCTTTGGAAATGCAAGAAATTTTTGGTAAAGGAAATTTTTATTTGGAAATGCAAGATCATCCGGCAATTTCTGGACAGCTGGATGTAAATACCAAACTTATTCAGATTGGCAAAGAATTGGATATTCCACTCGTAGTTACTCGTGATGTTCATTATTTAGATTTTGCTGATGCTGAGGCTCAAGATATTTTGCGTTGTATTGCCAATGGTTGGAGAGTGGATCAAAGTGATAGAGAGGATTATCGTCAAGTTGATCGTTCACTCAATTCAGCCGAAGATATTATTTCTCGTTTTCGTCATGTGCCTGAAGCTCTGGAAAATACGGTGAAAATTGCCGAGAGAATTAATTTGGAGATTCCACTTGATGTCTGGCATTTCGCACCTGTGGATATTCCTGAAGGCAAGACTTATGATGATGTTTTGCGTGAATCGGCTTTTGCCGCAGCTCCAAATTTTTATCCTGAAATTACCAAGGAACTTACGGACAGACTTGATTATGAACTTGATATTATTAAGACCAAAGGTTATTCACCTTACTTTTTGTGTGTAGGTGATTATGTTGGCTATGCCAAAAGAAATGGCATTGTGGAATCTACTAGAGGCTCAGCTGCGGGCTCACTAGTTTCTTATGTTTTGGGTATTACGACTGTTGACCCAATGCGTTTCAATCTTCCTTTTGAACGTTTCCTCAATCCTTTTCGTCCTAGTCCACCCGATGTCGATACTGACTTTGCTGATGATCGTCGTGGCGATATGATTAAATATGTTACTGAAAAATATGGCTCTGACAAAGTAGCTCAGATTATTACTTTTGGAACCATGGCTGCTCGAGCAGCGGTGCGTGATGTTGGTCGGGCTTTGGGTTTGTCTTACAATTTTTGTGATCAAGTAGCCAAACTTATTCCTCAAGGTTCACAAGGTTTTCCTATGACTATTGAAAGAGCTTTGGTAGAAGAACCTGAATTAAAAAAATTGTACGATGTCAATGTTGATGTCAAACGTCTAATTGATTTGGCGCGCAAAGTCGAAGGTTGTAATCGTCATACTTCTATGCACGCTGCTGGTGTCGTGATTTCACCAACGCCTTTGACAGATTTTACACCAGTACAACGTGAAGTCGGTGGTACTAGAATTGTCACACAATACGAAATGCATGCTGTAGAAACTGCAGGAGTTTTGAAAAACGATTTTTTGGGAATTCGCAATCTTTCTATTTTAGGAAATGCTATGGTGATTGTCGAAAAAACTACTGGTGATAAAATAGATATTTATAATTTGCCACTTGATGACAAACCTACTTTTGAAATGTTGGCACGTGGTGAAACTATGGGTACTTTTCAGCTTGGTGGCTCTGGTATGACGCGTTGGCTCAAAGAATTGAAGCCAAGTAATATAAACGATATCATGGCAATGGTAGCTCTTTATCGTCCGGGTCCGATGGAAGCTATTCCTGAATATATCAAAAGAAAATATAATCCAGAATTAGTGTCTTATCTTGATCCACGCATGGAAAAATATTTGGGTGCTTCTTATGGTTTGCTCGTGTATCAAGATGATGTGATGCTCACAGCTATTCATTTGGCTGGTTATGATTGGATGGAAGCAGACAAATTTCGTAAAGCCATGGGTAAGAAAATTCCTGAAGAAATGGCAAAACAAAAAATAAAATTTTATGATGGTTGTCTAAATATTGGTAAATTAAAAAAACAAACTATTGATGAACTTTGGCACGCGATTGAACCTTTTGCTGCTTATGGTTTCAACAAAGCACATGCTGCCAGTTATGGTATCGTGGCTTATCAGACATCATACATGAAGGCACATTATCCTGTGCAATATATGACAGCCGTACTACAAGCTGAATCAGGGGACGCAGACAAAGTTTCTGCTATTGTTGGGGAGTGTCGTCGTCTTGGGATTGATGTGTTACCACCTGATGTCAACGAAAGTTTCAAATCTTTTGCTATGGTTTCGAAGCCGGGTGAAAAAGGCCGTATTCGTTTTGGTCTCTCTGGTATCAAAAATGTTGGTGAACATATTTGTGAAGTGATTTATCGTGAAAGAAAAGAACATGGTCCTTATCAATCTTTAGAAAATTTGATTGATAGAGTAGCGGACAAAGATTTGAACAAAAAATCTTTGGAAAGTCTAGCTCAATCTGGAGCTCTTGATTGTTTTGGTATTGATAGAGCTGTGCTTATGGCAAGTAGTGAAAATATTTTGATTTATCTTCGTCAAGGTAGAGACAACAAAAATACCAATCAAGATTCACTTTTTGCTGGTACCAGTATTGATGTAGATTCCAAAGTAACTTTGCAAAAAGCAGAACCTGCTACGATGGAACAAAAATTAGCTTGGGAAAAAAATTTACTTGGTATTTATGTTTCTTCTCATCCTTTTGTTTATTATGAAAAATTTTTGAAAAATAAAGTATTGAATTTGTCTGAAGTAGAAAGTTTTGATCGTGATGCTTGGGTTGTCGTTGGTGGTGTGATTGATTCACTAAAAAAAATGATTACCAAAAAAGGTAAAGTTATGATGTTTGTAACTATTCAAGATAGAACTTCTAGAATGGAATTACTTATTTTCCCAAAAACGTATGAAGAAACAAAAGATTCTTGGGTGGAAGGTAATGTGGTTTGTGTTGTTGGTAAGACTCCAAAAGAAGAAGGTGACAACAAAATTTTTGTAGAAAAAGCCTATGTTCTTAACAAACAAAATATTGGAGAAGTAAGTAATTATCTTGTGACTATCAACAAGTCAAAAGAAGAAAATGTGGATATAAAACCAGATAAATATATTATTATAAATATTAATAAAAATGATTTAACCCAAAATTTGGAAGCCATAAAATCTTTTTTGCAACAAAGTAGGGGAGAGTATTTCGTTTATTTTCAAATGGGTACTGATAAGATGAAAACCAATTTTCAAGTTGATTATTCAGATGAATTTGAAATTGGTTTGAAAAATATCGTGGGGAATGTTAGTTTGGAAGTTAAATAATTTTTTTTAGATTTATCTCAATATTATCTCTATTTTATTTTAATAAAGCATGAGAATCTTTCCTCCCCAGGAGGTTCAGTCTTCGCTGAAAAACATAAAAGCACTTGTTTTGTTCATCGATTCGGCATGATTGGTGATCTTTTTGAGCCTTTTAAGCCTTTCTGGCTTTTCAAGCTTTTTTGGCATTTCTCTATTGACTTTTTGGCTAAAATATGGTACTAGTTTTGTATAAGTTCTTTGACAATTTGTTTGTTTTTATAGCTTTGGGTATAAATTTGTTCTTATTTGCAAGGACGTATTTTTTCCCAAAGCTATCTGCTTCGAGTTGAGATCGGGAGGCGTCACCAAGTTGGTTGACGCTTCAAATCTTCTTGTTTTCGTGAGGTTTTGAAAAATGATCCGTAACATCATCATCGCTCTTTTCGTTCTTTTCACTTCCTGCACCGATGGCATCGGTGGCATCGTGTCTTCGGATGGCGGCGCTTACTCTGATGTTGTTGAAGATGCAGGAAACGTGGTCCCGCAGGACGTCGTCGCCGATTCATATGTCGGTGACACGTCGGTGGACACGTTCGTCGTCGACACCAGTTCGTCGGAGGAGGACATTTTCCTCTTTTCCGACGTGTGGCATAAGTCGCACTGTGGCGCGGGGGTGCAAGAATGCGGCCCGTTCAACAACTTCGAGTGTTCTCCGTCGCCTGAATCTTGTCAGGTTTCGGCCTGCAACATCAGCGGGTGTTGTGTTGTCGGTTTTGTGCCTTGCAACACGGATTGTTGTCAGCAGGACAATGAGTGCGCGCAGGATGAGACCTGCGATGGTGGGCAGTGCAAGAAATTCACTTGCCCACCAGCGGGGCTGACGTCGGAATGTTTCGTGTTCAGCATTCCGTATAGGAATGTCTGCTTCACGTTGCACATTCCGTCACCTGGCTGCACCGCCCAACGTCCCGTCGAGTGTCGTTACGACGACACTTGCTGGGATGATAGCGTCTGCGTCAACAACACCTGCCAGCAACTCAACTGCACGGTAGGGCTCGACGCAGGTTGCTACGAAACCGACGTCATGCCGTTCGCGGCAAGTTGGCTTTGTGTCTATGACACAACGCCAGACGGCACGGCCTGCGACGACGGCGACGCCTGCACCGACGTCAGCACCTGCCACGGCGGACAATGCCGTGGCGTGGGGCTGGCGGGCTGTAACTCGCCGTAGCAAGCAAATAGACAAGGGACTTTGGCGCGAGAACTTAGAGGGAACTCGCGCCATTCCCTACAGAGTATTTCTTGTAAAAAAGGAATATTGTGTAGGTAAAAAACAACTAAAATAACTAGATTTTCCTCTGGTTATTTTCATTTATTTTGGTTTTGCTGTATAATTGATAAACAATCAAAAGTCCATATGACTTTATAAACTTTTCCTCCCAAGGCGGATCCGCCTTGGGAGGAATAGACTTTTAAATTCACTTTATGCACTGTCCCGTATGTAATTCAAAAGAAACCAAAGTTGTAGATTCTCGTTTGACGCAGGATTCTTTTGCAGTGCGACGTCGTCGGGAATGTACCAAATGTCAGTACCGTTTTTCTACTATGGAAGAAATGGAATTATTAGATATTATTGTTGTAAAAAACAATGGTAAGAGAGAAACTTATGCCCGTACTAAAATAGAAAAGGGTATTATGCATTCACTTTCTAAGCGTCCTTTTTTGCAAGAAAATTTTGATAGAATGATTCACAATATTGAACGTGATATCCAAAAAAGGAATAATCGTGAAATCGCCAGTAAAGAAATAGGTGAGTTGGTGATGAAACATTTGAAAAAATTTGATAAAATCGCCTATATACGTTTTGCTTCCATTTATCGTGCTTTTGAAGATGTTAGCAATTTCAAAAAAGAAGTAAATTCTCTTTAATTATAATTTAAAAAATTTTTTATGGATACAAAAAAAACTATTTTTACTGTTGTTGTTTCAGTTTTTTTAACAGCTGTAATTTTTGGAATAGGCTTTTATTTTTGGCAAAGTGATCAAAATCAAAAAGTGCTTTCTTTGATGGAACAAAAAAATCTACAATTGTCTGAAAAATTAGAGAAATCTTTGTCAGAAAAACAAATTATCAAAGAAGAAACAGGAGAAACAAAAAAAGAAGAAAATATATCTGTTACAGAGGTGGCTGAAGAATCTTTGGTTTCATTGTCAGAAAATCATGTTAATAGACTTTTTACTATTGATTACCCAAGTGATTGGATAAAACAATTAAATGAATCAGGTGGTTTGATGGCTATTTTACCTCCAGATGACGATCATAGTGTCGTGACTGTTCGCTATGTGACTGCTTATGATAATATTGATAGCTGTGATTTGATGATCTCACGTGATTGGCCTGGTATGACTGCTACTTTGGTGGATACTGCCCAAGATAGCAGACTGCTTAGATATGAAGCTACAAATAGATTTGGAAATAAACAAATAGCGTATGTTGTTTATGCAGGTGGTGTTGAAGGTTATCCTGTTCATGATTGTACTATTATAGATTTTGAAGATGTTTGGACTACTCACAAGACGATTGCTTCTCAAATAATAAATAGTGTCAAATTAAGAAAATAATAATTTTATTATGGATAAAGAAAAAGTAAAAACACCAGCAGAACAACCCAAAGAAATTAAAGAAACTTTGGAAAAAAAAGATGATACTAAACAAGATGTAGATGTCCCAGAATATGTTGGACCAAAATTTTATGGTACAACTCATCCTCGTCAAGAAAATGGTGATGTTACAAACAACGCTAGTTTGTACGATCTTGTTGAAAAAAATATCAAATGGTCACAAGTAATCTATAACCAAAATAAAAAGATCAAACGTCGTCTGACCATGATGGTCATTGGTAGTTATTTACGCTTGTTTTTGATATTGGCTCCAATTATTTTGGGAGTTCTTTATTGGCCTGAAATTTTGGCTAAGTTCAATGAATATTTTGGCTCTTATTTGCAGGCCAGTGGCTTTGACCTTTCTAGTTTTTTGGGTGGAAATAGCACTTCTACTTCACAAATCGATGCCGCTCAAATCCAAAAATTTTTACAATCGAGATAGTGGTTTTATTTTTAGTTTTTTAAAATTTAGTTGAAAGAAAAAACAGTCTAGAAATAGGCTGTTTTTTAATTATTTTTTTATTGTAAAGTTATACACAAAATAATAGTCAATATAGTTAAAAAATGGTATAATTGTTACATAAATTCGATGCATTGATGATGAGATTATTTTCAATGTTTTTTTCGCATAGTTTCTATGCATTGTTTCAAAAAATTGAGACCAAAAAATTTGCTAATTTATGGCTTAATCATAGTCTTCTTTTTGTTATTTGCCGTAAAGACAAAAGCTGTGATGTATTCTCCAGGAGAAACTTTAGACCCATCTTGTTTGCCAACTGATCTTAATTGTGGTGTTTATCCGTCTGTTTCTTTGACAACTTCTACCTATGCTGTGGGTGATATTTTGTTTGCTAGTACTACAAATAGTTTTGGATTATTAAATCTTGGAACTCCTGGACAATTTTTGAAGGCTACCGCTTCTGGTATTGCTTGGGACAGTATCCCTGGTGGTGGTGATTTACTTTCTACTAATAATCTTTCTGATTTGGCAAGTTCATCTACTGCTCGTTCTAATTTGGGTTTAGTAATTGGTACTGATGTACAAGCATTTGATTCTGGTTTGGCTGATATTGCTGGTTTATCTTTTGCAGATGGAAATTTTTTGGTCGGCAATGGTACCAACTGGGTAGCTGAATCTGGAGCTACTGCTCGTACATCACTCGGACTTGGTAGTGTTGAAAACACAGCTTTGTCAACTTGGACAGGTAATACTTTTATTTCAAGCTTAGGCACTATTACTACTGGTACTTGGCAAGGTAGTACAATTGATACTCTGTACTTAAATTCTTCAGTAATGTTGTCAGGAGAAAATATTTCAGCACTGACTAATGATAGTAATTTCATCACAAGCTCTACTGCAAGAACTTCTATCTCTGAAAATGTATTAGGATTGACTTATGACAATGTGAGTGGTGTATTAAGTTTAGACGGAAGTTACAACATTCCACTCACCGCAAGTACTACTAACTGGAACAATTTTTATAATACTCCTTCAACAAGTATTGCTCTAGGTACAGGCTTAGCTTGGAGTGGAAATACGATACAGGCAGATGGAACACATAATATTCCACTTACAGCAAGTACAACAAATTGGAATAATACTTACAATACAGTAACAGCTTCATCAAGCGATTGGACAACAGCATTTTCTTGGGGCAATCATGCCGATGCAAATTATTTGTCAAGTTATACAGAAACAGATCCAATTTGGAATTCTGTTAGTTCTACATATTTGACAACAACAACAGCCTCAAACACTTATTTG
>Ga0208863_1001611_pt1 | contig 13568 bp, 12 predicted proteins | sample RifOxyD3_FD_184040 | JGI IMG/M metagenome (GOLD analysis project Ga0208863, IMG submission 184040) | Soil microbial communities from Rifle, Colorado - Rifle Oxygen_injection D3 (SPAdes) | ecosystem: Environmental > Terrestrial > Deep subsurface > Rock core/Sediment | place: Rifle, Colorado...
GGGAGCACCGTCAGTGCCATCCCGACCATCTCGGCCGTCTCGACCAGAATCCCCCTTCTCACCCTGGTCCCCTTTGGGCCCAGGCACCGGCGCCGGGGGTGGCGTCGGCTTGTACTTCCTCTTCACGCAGGCCTTGACGTCGGGCTCACCCTTACGGGTTTGCCCATAGAATCCCGGACCGTGTTCCCCACAGCAGAATTGCTTCGTGGGGTACATCTGGAGGCAAGCCTCCATGCAGTCCGAAGGAGTCGTGCACTGCGAGTCATCCCCCGCGGACGGGGGCTCGACCGGCGCGACACCAGTCGAAGGATCGCCAGGCGACTCGGCCGGAATGGCCGAAGTCGCATTGTCGTCGTTCGACTCGGCCGGAATGGCCGGAGTCGAATACCTCGGCCAGACCGGAGCCTGGGCCGAAGCCGGCGACGCCATCAAAATCACCGACACCAACGTGCCGGCGACCACCCCCGCGAGGGTGGATTTTCCGAGCTTCGTCATGAAGCTCCTCCTCCCCTGGGTAGGGGCGGCCACGCAACTTTGGAGACACCGAATACATTCCGGTATGGCCTCCATCATCGCTGAGGAAACTAGCTATTTGAACCAACCAAATAGACAATTTCCTTAGCGACAGATAAGTCTTGTGGGAAAATTTGACCTGACGAGGCCATGATTTATTCTATTTAAAGAACGGCATACTATAACATATTTTGACATTTTTGTCAAGAGTATTTATACTTATAGTTATAAACATGCTTTTGCTATAGATAGTTAGCTAAAAGCTTAAAGAAACTATTGTCCTATTGCCCCATTGTTCCATTGTGGCATAACTATCAAAGTCAATATTACAATAGGACAGTGAGTCGATGAAACAAAATATCTACCTTTAAAAGGTTTAAAATTCACCTAATTTCTAATTCCTAACCTGTCTGCCGACAGGCAGGTTTCTAATAAAATTTCAAATTATTAATACCAAAATTTTGTCTTTAATTTATCAATAAATTAGTTAATTATACATTGGACATTTTATCCTCTCCGCCGAATCGGCGGACGGACAAGTTAGAAATTAGAAATTAGGTGAACCTGCCTGACGGCAGACAGGTTAGAAATTATTAACGTATTTATACGTATAAACAACACTATTATTTATAACATTTTAATAAACAAATAATATATGCCAAGAAAAGAAGGAGCACCAACAATCATGCCTTTTGAACAAAGAGAAGGACTACCCCGCGAAACATCACCAGAAAAACAACCCAAAAATCTCTCCACCAACATGGCTCAAAAAGTAAATCAATTGTTTACAGACAGACCAGAATTGCTAGGGGCAACTTTGGAAGCTATTATGCGGGAGCTGGGAGAAACATTTGAAGTAGGCAGAATAGAAACTAAAATGGTCAATATAAGTAATGAACTAGATAGACACTACCGCCTAACCATCGCCAAAAACAAAGACACTGGCGAAGAAAGGAAAACCGGACTAAAAGCAGTACGCAACCCTGATGAAAAGTATAAAAGCGAATCTTTTTCGGCCAATGTAGAAACTACTGCTACCACCAAAGATCAAAAAAATGTAGAGACTCTACAAAAAAAAGTCAAAGAACTACGAGACCAAATGTTGGGATTTTTTGTTGTCCTAAAGACCATCAGAAACTACTACCAAACACAAGATCTAGCAGTACCAGCAGAGATTGCTGGCTATACAGCTGACTATGAAAGTGCGATTGATACTTACAATTTTTATCTAAACTCACTTATAAGCTTGAATGCCCAAATGATAGAAGCTCGTATTAGAAATTTGACTGAAGGCAATCTTTTTGCTGAAAGTATCTCTAGTGTAATGCAATATTTTGCGGACTTATCAGGACAAGGAAACGACAATGCCAAGATTGGCACCAAAGAAATAATCCAAACTCTAGAACAAATTGAAAAACAACTACAAGCTGACACAAAGGCACTCGAAGAAATGTTTGTATCCTCTGGTGCTGGTGATGGTAAACAAACTTTGGCAGGTCTCTTTGACACAGAAGCAAAAACCAGCAAAAAACCAGGTGAGATACCAGACATAAGAACCTTGGACGAAAGCTCCAAAAAAAGAAAACAAATAGAACAAATGTTTGCTGACAACGAATTAACAAAAGAAAAAAGTACTGAAATTGTCCAGCTGGTAAACATCGTCAATAGATTCTACAAAATATATAGACAAATTAAGGACATAAATACAAAGCTGGAAGAAGCAAAGAATAGTAAAAAACCAGAAAAAAGTGAAGCTGCGACAAGATTTGCTAAAGAAAATTCATCTCTTCTTGCCAACTTGAAATTATTACAAAAACAAATCATAGAAAAACTAAACAACCTTGTCCCCTATCTTATTGCACTAGAAACAGGAAATATGATAGGCAGAACGAAAAGGACAGATCCAGTCTTCAACAAACCAGGCAAAGCTTTTGAAGAATTGACAAGTTTGAAGAATAAATAGGGATAAAAATAAAATTACAAATCTTACAGGCAAAAATTACGAAAGTTATTTATATTTTTAGTAACGTCTAAAATTCATCTAATTTCTAATTCCTAACCTGTCTGCCCTGCCTGCCGGCAGGCAGGCGACAGGCAGGTTTCTAATAAAATTTCAAATTATTAATACTAAAATTTTGTCTTTAATTTAATAATAAATTAGTTAATTATACATTGGACATTTTATTATGAAAAAAATACCAGATTTTCTAAAAGGAATTATCCGTGATCCTAGGCAATTAAATTTTGGAGCAGATGCTGAAATCCGAGAAGTCAACTACGAACCACCAGAACTTGACTACAACCCAATACTCGAAGCAGAACTTGCTAAATTTGCTAGCAGTCTGGACCGAGATCCGGAAACTGTTTATTATCCTTTTTGCGGAAAAGACATAACCCCAGAAAGAGCTTTCCCAGATAGCCATGTCATCTTCGTAGACAACGATGCCAACTGTATAAATGCGCTAAAAAATAATAAACGCGATGTCAGACAGGCCTCTGCTATAGATTGGCTACCAGCCGAAAAAATAGATGTGCTCGTCCTCGTCAATCCAGGGAGCGGTGTCCCTATTGAATATAGTTTAGAGGCGCTAAAAGAACAAGGAAATATTTGTTGTACCGATTATCATAGTGTAGCTACTCGCTTGGCTAGAAGACCTGATTTAGAAATAAAAAAAATCATCATCCCAGCAAAAGATGATAAATCTGAAGCAATAGAAATAACAGAAAATCTTGAGGATTACTTCTCCCCTGTCAGCACAGATGAAGAATGGCAACAGGCGGAAACCTCCAGATTTCAAATGTCTTATGAAAATGCCAGAAAAGTTTTGGCTAGTCTTGTGACAAATAGTAGAAATATTTTGTACGACTATGAAACATTATTGGAATATATAAAAAGAGAAAACCCGGAACAAGATTTTGACATTGTTCCTATAATCACTTATCAAGGTCAAACTCTGATGAGAATGCCAAACAAAAAATTGTTGGCTAAAAATTATTTGGTGGTGTTTGGGAAGAAATAGTTATGTTGTGAAGAAATCAACTAGAAATAGTTGGTTTTTGTTATTATACAATTGCGATATTGTCCCACTGCCCCACTGACCCATTGTTCCATTGACATTTTTAACAGTGTTTTTTTATGGAAATGACAAAAAAATCATTTTACATTTTAATAATTTATGCCTGTCAAACATAAAAGAAAGCGCAATCGTCTTCCTAATTTTGATTATAGTAAATCTAAAATGTTTCTCCCCCTAGTAGGGGAAGCCTACCTGCCGGCAGGCAGGTTAGAGGGGGTCTTTAGCAAGATAAAACGTTTTATTATACTCTAGACCTCCCCTAACCCCTCCTAATAGGAGGGGGATTGTCCAACATTTTTAACAAACTTTTTTTATATAATTAAAAAGTAAATTTAAACACTTAAAAACAATGCCTAACTTAGCATTGTTTTTAATATAACATCCAATATTTTTTCTATTTCCCCAAATAAACATTTTTAAATTCTTGCAAAGATTTTTTTGTCACCTCATCCAAATTTGGAATATTGTCTTGCAAAAATTTTTGAGTCTCAGCACTATCTGGTTCACCATCCATCATTTTTTCGAAAGCTTCTGCAGATTCATCTGGCAAAACTTGCATATAAGATAGTAATAAGTGATGAAGAAGACGACTATAAAGATCAACTACCATATCTTCTTTCAACTTCTCGGGTATTTCTTGGCTGTGTTTTTCGGCGAGAAGTGCTTCCAAAAAAGTTCTATATGGTGTAGGTATTTGTGAAGTCATATATAATTTCTAAATTAGTTAAAATTTAAGATGCTTGTCTGTTGTTTTCCATTATTATTCTACCAATTCTTTCTAATGTAGAATTTTCTGGCTGTGCTTTACCGCTAGAAAATAATTCTTCTGAAGCTTTGTCCAATTCTGTTCTCAAAATATTTTTTTCACGTGCACTAAAGGCAACTTTGTCTAACAATTCTATAGCTTTTGGCAGAGTAGCTCTATTTGGATAATTTTTGTTCCATTGATACCAAAAATTCCAACCAAGTTGTCTATTGACAATTTCTTGTTGTAAAGCAGTATTTTCCAAAGGATCACCAAAACCATAGCTTTCTTGAGTAATTTTTCTCTTAGACTCTGGCAAATTATCATAATAAAATTGCTTAGCCATCTCAGCATAAACCCAAGTCTTACTAGTACTAGTAGGCTGTGCTTCTATACCTTTTTCTTTTAAGAAATCTTGGAAACTTTTAAATAGTTCATCAGCCACAGCATCCACTTCTTTTTTACCATGTTTAGCTTCAAGCTTAGCTAAGTTTTCAGCCAAAATACGGTTTGCAGGATTTTCTTTATTACGATCCAAAAGCTTTTTCTTATCAATAGCACTTAAACCTTGAGCATCTTGATAAGCCAAATTAGACTCAATTTTTTTGTCTATCGCTTTTTGAGGTAATTTTACTTCTTTTTTGGGAGCTGGTTCTTTTTCCTTAGTTTTTTTTTCCGGTTTGACAGGAGGAACTGGTGGAGTGTCCGACATACTCTCACCATCTACTCTACGACGTCTTTTGCCAGGAGTTTCCATAGCTTTACGAGGAGCAAAAGGTAATGGTACACCAAATCCGTCATCAGCAATATCTATTTCCGGAGAACTAAAAGTATAAGTACTATCTTCTACTCTAGACAAATCCTGTGGACGTAAACTGAAAACATATTCACTCCTAGCAGGTATTGGTGCAGGAGGCGGAGACACTGGCAAATCAGGCATATCTTCACGGACATTGGTAGCGATAATATGATCTATTCCTTTGTTTACGTCAGTAAAGGCAATCTCAGCAGTGAGACGTGGTTTGCCAGTTTTTTCATCAAACAACAACTTGAACAAATCAGGTTGAGTATTTGGATCTATTTGTATTTTGCCATCAGGTCCGAGTGGCAAAGAAAAGGCAGCCTGACCACCAGCAAAGTCAGCTTTGTTGGCATAAAAACGATAAGAAAATTGTGGAGCGACATCTGACATCTTGTTACCGTTGAACAATTTTTTGATATTATCAAATCTATGGTCAAACACTCCGTCAGCCGTATGTCCACCACCTTTTAGCATATCTCTAATATTGGCAGAAGCATCGAAGACGCCGATACCATTCTTATCAACACCTGCTTTACTCATAATTTCACGACCATCAAAAATAGTACCACGAACTTTGTCACCAACTTGAACTCTAGTATCTGTCACATCAGTTTGATAAGCGGCTTCATTGGCTGGGACATCTTCGGCAGTGACGGTATGTTCGTAAGGTAGATTTGGTTTTGTAAAATCTATATCACCTTCCAAAGCTCTACTAGTAAGAGCTGTCTTTTGGTGCAAAGAATTCAAATTACCATGCCAAATTCTTTTGTCCGTAGGAACAACACCATTACCATAACGATTTCTAAGCTCAGTCAACATTCGATTTGAATTGCCAGTATTGTCTATATTAACACCACCTCCAATAGCTGGGACAATTTGTTCTTGCATATCTACTTTTATTCCCAATTCTTGTAAATCGTAAATACTTTCTTGTGACAAAGTACCACTACTCAAGTCAATTCCTTCGGCATAAACTCGCCCACCAGACATATTGCCATCGACAATTTTGTAAAGTCCACTTCTCGTACCATCTGGTACCATCTCAAGTCCATCAGGCAAATTGATCTGTACATTTGGGTTGAGAATTGCCAACTGCTCACTATGCATATTTGGACTAAAAGTACGACCAGCCTCAACAACCAAGCCCTGTTCAGCCACAGAATAACCAGACGCCCTAAGTGAAGCTATTTGTTCGGGAGTAAGATTGCCTGCCGGGAAAGTCTGAGAAGGAATCTTCATACCTGAATTACTGGTACTTTCGCCGATTGGAAATATTTCACTCATAACAGCACCGATACCAGCACCAACGACACCAGCAAACAAAGCAGTCTTAGCTACTTCTTTTCGACGAAAATCTTTGAACTCAGAATCTTGACTATCTGCTTCACGGATAAGTCTATCATATTCTAAACCAATTTGAGATCTTAACTCTTCAGGAGAAAATTCTGGTCTAACAGCTGCCAATCTACGTAAAGCCAATTTCATTTCACGCATAGATGTTATCTTGGTACCGGTTTTAGTGGCTTCTTCTTTTCCTGTTGAAAATAAATCTATTCCCAAAGTTTTTTCTACATCAAGACGAGCATAAATAGCAGCAATACTCAATTTATCGTTGTTGTCGATATGTTCTGGAGCAGAATTTATAATACCCTCTATATCAGCAACAGAATCATCAGCACGTAACATATCATAATTAAATTTACGTACACCACGAGAACGAGGTCCTCCTGGTTCTTTACGTAAAGCATCACGTCTAAGTTCCATACCTCTATCATATTGCAAGTCTCTAGCTCGTCTAACACCAGCAAAAGCACCACCCATGACAGCACCAAGAGCGATAGGTGAAGCAATAAATTTGGCCAAACCATTTCTACTACCACTACGAACTGCCAAAGCGATAGCACTACCACCCGCGGCATAACCAACAGGTGAAGCAAACAATTTACCAAGTACTGGAATACTCTGTAATTTATCCACAATTTTGGTAGACAAACTTTTTACTCCTTCTGGTTTTTTCTCTCTCACATCACGAGCCTTGAGACCAAGATTGATATCAAGTTTGGCTATACTTTTGATATGTTCCATAACAATAAATTTGGCTTCTGGACCATAGCTTTCCATGATTTCTGGAGCAAACTGTTCATCAATATATTTTTTGTAATTTTGAGCAATTTCAAAAAGGTTGGTGGCATACATGAGACTTTCAGAATCTTTGTTGTCCACATTGGAAAAATTAAGATTCTTACTTTTCATAAGAGGTCTGATTCTATCATGAACAAAGGTTTCTACATCCTGACGAGTGCTCAAACCACCAGTTACAAACTCACCAATAAGTACACTCACTTCTGTCTGGACATCTTCATCGGTCACTTGTTCACCCTGCTCTTCAGCTTCTGCCACTTCCTGTGTATAGTCAGCAATAATACTATCTAAAAGTTCAAAACTAGCATCCATACGATCACTCGCCGTACCTTGAGTTTTGCTCTTGCGGATACGAGCTTCTATTTCAGACATCAAATTTTTATTGTTTTGAATTTCAGCCAAAGCTTCTTTGTAAAACTTATCCAAATAAGCTTTTTCAGAAAGACGTACAAAATTAGAAGCCACAAATTGACGTGGACTCTTGACAGCATCTACCAAAGTATTACCCAAACCTTTGGCCATGTCTTTGGATCCTTTGAACAATCTACCCAACCAATTACGCTTTGGTTCAGCAGGGACAGCTGTTTCTTCATTTTTTCTACGCCAACGATTCATGTACTCATTTAGTTTTTCTTCGGCTTGTGTTTCAGCCAGACGTCTGACAATTCTCGAGATATCTACCACAAAAACTTTGGAGTCTGGTAATTGAACAGGTTCTTTTTCAATAATTACCTTTGGCAACTTTTCTTTATGTTCAAGAGGCTCTTCCTCGATAATTACTTTTGGTAGATCTTCCTTGTGTATAAAAGGAGGTGGTGTTATTTTTACTTCTTCTATTATTTCTGGTACTGGCAATGCTAATACTTCCGGCTTCTCAACTTGCAATTTTTCGAGCAATACCAATTCTCTTCTCTTACTCATTTCTTCCATAGCAAACTTATAATCTTCATCCACACTACCTTTTTGACGAGGATCAAGAGAAGTAAGATTGGCTTCTAGCTTGGTGCGCCAATGTTGTTTTTCGCCCTTCATATCTGGACGAATATCAAAATATTTTTGACTATGTTTTTGTAAATCAGCAGTAACAGAACTAATCATGTCAAATTGTTGTACTTGCAAATTTAGCCAGGCTTCAGCTGCTGCCTTGTCACTCTTGTAAGTCAGAGTATTGCCATGATTGAACTCTTTAGAGATGTTACCATTCATCTTTTCAGCTCTAAAATAATCCATGAATTTGTTTTCTTGTACTAGTTTGTTTAGAGCATCCAATCTTTTGCCGACACCACTTTTTATTTCATTTAAAGCATCTATCATATCATTGACAGGAATACCTTCTTTTTGTCCATTGCCATGACCATCGGTGACCTCCATAAGGCCGGTGGATTTGTCAATTCTACCCATAGAAGATTTGACAGCTTGCACAACCCAATCCAATTTTTTCTTTTCCTCACCTGAAAGTGTAACCAATTTATCTTCCAAAATTGAAATACCTGTGTTTACTTGTTCTAATATTTCTTGATTAGCTTTTTCGACTTCAGCATTTATTCTAGTACCTATTTCATACAGACGCTGTTCTACATTTGAAATATTGTCAGCCAATTGAGAAGAAGATTCTTCGCCAGAAAAATCATTTTCCAAAAGTGCTTTCAATTCTGCTATTTTGGTTTTCAAATTGTCGGCGCGTTTGCCCAATTTTTCTACCAAAGCAACATATTTTTCCGCACGTTCTTCGTACTTTTCCAAATTTTTTTTGCCTTCATGACGTGCAGCAGAATCTATTGAAGATGTTGCTTGTGAAGGTCCAAATTTTTCTGTGTTTTCGGCCATATTTTTCAGCTAAAAAATAAATTAGAAACTAAAGACTAGATATCTTGTGCAAAGTATCTGATATCTTCTTTTTGTGAGTTAAATCTTTGACTCTTTTTTGTAAATTTTTTATTTCTTTTTCCAATTGACTCAATTCTGAATCTAAAATTTTTAAACCAGCAAAAGATTTTTGATCAATTATTTCTTTTTTAACAATTTTTTTGCTAGATTTATTTTTGGTAGTTTTTTTGACAGCTGATTTGGTAGATTTGCTTGCCTTTTTTTTGATAGAGACTGAAGCTTTATTTGTACTAATTTTTTTTGGCATAAAACAAAGATTAAGACGAAATTAAAAATTTATTTACGAAGTACCAAAACACTCATTAGTAGTACTCCCACTATAAAACCTAATAACGCATTTAAAAAAATATTTGGTTTGACTGGCCATTTTGTTGCCACCGGTTCATTGACCACTTTCATCGTCACGTCTCCTCCAACATATTCCCAACCTTGAGTTACAAGCGCATTGGCGGCAGCAGAAGCTATTTTGGTAGCTTCCTGCGCATCTGAATGAAAAGTAGAAATATTCAAAACACCTGTACCATATACTACAGATGGAACCAAAGTACTTTGCCAAATTTTACGTTTTGATCTTTCACCATCGCTTTCAAAATAATTCCAATCAACACCATTATCAGCCTGTGATTTTACCTTTTGATAAAAGTCATCAGTCTTCATGACTTGAGCGACATTCTCGCCTACTCTTTCAGCTGAACGTACTACAGTATAAGGATCCACACCTGTCCTGGTTTTGGAAATTATCAGTACTTGAGCATCTGCTCTATATTGCAAAGGAAAAAGGAAAGTCAAAGCTGAAGCAACCATGGCCACCAAAATACCAACTAAAAAAATTAATTTGGAACGTCTGAAAAGAACTTTTAGAGGCGAATTAGAAAACATATAAATATATTTAGTTAATAATGCGTAATTATTATAACATTTTATCGAAAAATATACCAACTTTTTTTAACAAAAACACCTTGATTAATTCAAGGTGCCTTTGACAACAATATTTATTTCTTCATTGTTTCTCCAGAGAGTAAGTCGTAAATCACTTTTATTCACTATAACAGTTCTCCAGAGATTGTGTGGATCAACTTTGTTTCCATTGATAGATGTAATAATATCTCCTTTGCGTAAATCAGAAACTTTGCTACCAGGACTGACAACAAAGAAACCATTGCCTGGTGTCTGTGCTACAGCACTGATACCATGACGCTCCACAAAATAACCAGTCCAATCTATATCACTATTTACAAATTCAGATTTTTCCAACAAATTTGGTAGCTGGTATTCTGCATACCAAGCTGTCTGCAACAAACCTTCTTTATCGACAAATCCCACAAAATGTCCTTCCTCTGTCATGACAATATTACTAGCAGAAGTATCAGGCTCAAGACGCAATCTACTATATTGTTCTGTTATTTTGTGAGTATTATCTACTACTACGATGGTATCCCCAAGCAGACGCTCTTTCCAAACATTGTAATCAGAAATCCAAACTTTGGTACCATTGACAAAATTATCCCAATTTGGGAAAGACATTACCCGAAAATTATTTCCTTCAAACTTCACATAAACAAAACCTCTTTCTGTATCAAAAACTGTTTTTTCAATTTTGTATTCTATACCCTGACTATCCAAAGCTAACCAGCTAGCCAGTTTTGTTTTGTTGAATTCAGGATAATACATCACTCCCCAACCATTGGAAGTAAGCATCGCGGTACGACCCAAAAACGCAGATTCCGGATAAAAGTTGGTAGTTACTTCCCCTGTTTTGTCAAAAATATTTATAGTACTGTACTCGAGTCTTCTAGCCGCCAATACACTAGGTGTCTGACTCCAACTTTCTATTGTGCTATTTTTGTTATTTATAAGTCTATTATTTATCAAAAAATTACCCTGATCTGTATAAGAAGAAGGCTCCAACCAAGCTGAAACTACCAAAGAACCAGTAACACCTGCCAAAAGTGAGATAATAGTTACATAAAAAATAAGACGAACATTTTGCCAAAATTGGTGTGTTGAACTAGAATAAATTTTTTCTGGTAAGTGTGGAGGTTGTTTTTTTATCATACCCATCTAATAGTAAATAATACAAAAATATATAAAATCAAATTAAGAGCCAAAAAGCCTATTTGTTTTTCCCAGACAATATCTTCTTTGGTCAAATGGAACCTAACAAACAATTGCAGTAAATACCAAATCCAAACTGTCAAAAGACCAAAAGCCAAATATCCAAACGGCAGATAAACCAAGACCCACATCAATTCAAAAATAACCGTAGCAAATATAATAGACCAAATTAGCAATTTTTTGAATTCAGATTTGAAATACAAACTCCAAATCATGTAAGCCGCCAAAGCAGAATAAACAGCTGAAACTGAACTAATCAAGACAAAAGAATAATTTGGAAAATACAAATGCCAAGCATAAGCTCCGATAAAAAAAGCATAAGTATTGAAAACATAGAGCATCATCATCATACGACGCAAAGGCTTTTCTTTGACATGTATGCCATGACTAATCTGAGGCCTCGACCAATAAGCAATAAAGAAAAAAACTACCAAAGGAAAAAATATAAATACATAACGAAATATCAAATTTTCTACAAGCAACATCAAAACGATAAAAGACCAAGAGGTCATAAAATTTAGTGCCACTTCTGTTTTATCCAAATTGTAACGAAGAGCAATAAAAGAAAAATAAGCCACTAAAATAGCAATACTAGCATAAAAAACCCAAACGCTCGGAAAAAAATTTATTAACAAAAGAGCAATTGGCAAAATAAAAATCGAAAAAACAGCAATAAAAGCAGGCTTAGTATTCTTGGTCATAACAAAAGTTAAAGCAACAGACTATTTAATATTTCTATAATTTTGTTTTTGCTAGCAGTTGTATCTATATCAAGGCCTTGTTTTTGCATTCTCACAATCTGCAAAGTAGCTGACAAAAAATTTTCTCTCTCTTCTGTCGGCACACGTACTTCAAGCAAATTGTTTTCCAATTGTTTGGCCAGACTAACAATATCTGATTCACTATTTGTGACAAAGTCAATTTGTTTTTGTACTTCAACTTTATAGTCTGACAACAATTCTTCGGGACTAATTACTGGTTGTAGAGTGGTCTCTTGTAAAGAGGACACGTCATTTGACGAATAATCTTTGACACTATATTTGTTGAAAAGCAAATAAAGAATGACTGAGACAGAAATGATTACAAAAAAAGCAATGGCTCCAAAAACAGCCAAAACCCAATCAAATTTTTTCTTTGATGAAAACATATTTTTAATTAGAATAATTAAATATTATTATACAACACTTCCCTAAATCTTGCAAAAAACGTACAAAAAAAGTACAATTAAACACAGAAACACCTAAACACTCCAACAAAATATATGAACACATTTCAAGATAAGTTAAAATTGAAAATGTATAATTATGCTAAAAATGTTTATAGATACACAAAAAATTTCCCAAAAGACGAACTATACGGAATAACTTCACAACTCAGGAGATCGGCATTATCGGTAACTTTAAATTTCATAGAAGGTTATGCACGTTTCAAACCAGGTTATAAACTACAATTTTACGAAAATTCTTACGGCTCTTTAAAAGAATCCAAATTCTTAATTTTCTTTAGTTATAATGAAAAATATTTGACAAAAGAAGATTATGAAAAATCCATAGAATTAGCTGAAGAAATAGGAAAAATGCTCTGGTCAGAAATAAAATCAGTAAACAATAAAGATTGATATTTAATCAATCTAGTGTTATAGTGTTGCAGTGTTTACATGTTTATTTGTTTTTATGCCCACCTACGCCATCAATAAAAAAGCCAAATTTGACTACGAAATCCTCGAGACTCTGGAGGCTGGCTTAGTATTGACTGGCCCTGAAGTAAAGTCTGTCCGCAACAAACAACTCAAGCTAAGTGGTAGCTTTGTCACCTTTCACAATGAAGAAGCTTATCTGCTAAATACCCATATTTCCAAGTATAAATATGCGAGCCTCAAAGACTACGAACCAGAAAGAACTCGCAAAATACTGTTAAACAAGAAACAAATAGCTTATTTAACAGGAAAATTACAAGAAAAAGGCTTGACAATCCTGCCTCTTGCAGTGTATACTAAGGGACGAAAAATAAAAGTAGAAATAGGTATTGGACGTGGTAAAAAGCAATACGACAAAAAACGTGTCATCAAAGAACGCGAAGATAAACGTGATACCAAACGCGCCCTCAAAGGTGATTATTAAAATTTCAACATCTGAATTTCAAAAATAATTTGGAATTTGGATTTTGTCATTTATAATTTTGACACTACGGGGATGACAGGATTCGATAGTTGGATCTTGTTACCTTCCATAAGCATGTCGAGGAGCTACGCTTTCCTCGTAAATACCGGCGTAGAATTTCTAAGTGC
>Ga0208863_1001614_pt1 | contig 13555 bp, 8 predicted proteins | sample RifOxyD3_FD_184040 | JGI IMG/M metagenome (GOLD analysis project Ga0208863, IMG submission 184040) | Soil microbial communities from Rifle, Colorado - Rifle Oxygen_injection D3 (SPAdes) | ecosystem: Environmental > Terrestrial > Deep subsurface > Rock core/Sediment | place: Rifle, Colorado...
GCCGCCGCAATCAGCGGTGGCATCGCCGATGATCTGCTCGCGCCTGCGTTAAACTGGCTGGAAGAGGATCACAATCATATTGTTACGCTTGGCGATAGCGATTACCCGCAAGCGCTGCTCAACATCGCTGACCCGCCGCTTTTGTTGTATATCAAAGGACGGCGCGATTTGCTGAATACCACAGCGCTCGCCATCGTAGGCAGCCGCAATGCCACACCACAGGGTAAGTGTAACGCGGAGGAATTTTCAAAATCATTGAGTGATGCCGGACTGTGCATCATCAGTGGCATGGCGCACGGTATAGATGCGGCCGCCCATCGTGGCGCATTGCGCGGAATGAGCAGCAGCATCGCTGTGGTCGGAACGGGGCTGGACAAGGTTTACCCTGCGGCCAATCGTGATCTGGCTCATGCTCTTGCAGCACAAGGCACGTTAATCTCGGAATTCCCGCTTGGCACGCCGCCCGTCGCCACAAACTTTCCGCGCCGCAACCGTATTATCAGCGGCATGAGCATCGGTTGTCTGGTTGTAGAAGCTTCGCTGCAAAGCGGTTCGCTGATCACCGCACGGCTGGCTATGGAGCAGGGCAGAGACGTATTCGCCATTCCCAGCTCCATACATTCACCGCAAAGCCGTGGCTGTCACGCACTCATCAAACAGGGCGCAAAATTAGCGGAATCGGCCCAGGACATACTCGAAGAATTGCCCGACGTGCGCCACGTATATTCAGGCAAGCCGGAAACGCCCGACTCGCAAAATCAGGACTCCGATCTGCTGGCACTAATCGGCTTCGATCCGGTGAGTATGGATGGGCTTTGTACACGCAGTGGCTTGACGGTTAGTCAGCTATCCGCCATGCTGTTGCCGCTTGAACTGGAAGGCCGCATTACTGCGCTACCCGGTGGTTTGCTCCAACGAATTCACTAAACACCACGAAATCATGTTTGAAATATTAATGTACTTGTTTGAGAGCTATATCGATGCGGGCAGTTACCCGGCACCGGATAAGCTGTCGCGCAAACTCTCTGCCGCCGGTTTTGAAGGCGAGGACATAAACGAAGCATTAACCTGGTTATCGGCCTTACAAGTGCAAAACTCCGATAGTTATCCTGCCACCCTGTCGCATGCAGGGGTACGTTGTTTTGCCGAACTGGAAATCCAGCGCATCGATGATGAGGCCCGCCAATTTCTATTGTTTGCCGAACAACAAAAGATGATTTCCGTCATCGAACGTGAAATTATTATTGACCGTGCTGTTGCACTACAACAAAAATCTCTCGGACTGGACAAGCTTAAACTTATCATATTGATCGTGCTATGGAATCGTCATCAAGACCTTAGCCCGCTGGTTATCGAAGAGTTGCTCACTCCCCTACATTCCACTCATTTACATTGAACAACGCGCATGGCAATTAATCTTTTAATCGTAGAATCACCGGCCAAGGCCAAGACACTCAAGAAGTATCTGGGTGATGATTTCGAGGTGCTTGCCTCCTACGGGCATGTGCGCGATCTCGTTCCCAAGAGTGGCGCGGTAGATACCGAAAATGGTTTTGCGATGAACTACGAAACCATCGCGCGCAACAGCAAACACATGGATGCAATCTCCAAAGCGGCCGCTTCCGCTGAGAATATCCTGCTGGCGCCCGATCCTGACCGCGAAGGAGAGGCAATTGCCTGGCATATCGCTGAGCTTTTGAAAGCAAAACGTGGATTAAAAAACAAGAATCTGCAGCGTGTCGTTTTCTATGAGATCACGCAATCTGCGGTGCGCGAAGCGGTCGCAAACCCGCGTGAAATTGCCATGCCGCTTGTCAATGCACAACAGGCACGACGCGCCCTGGACTATCTGGTCGGATTCAACTTGTCGCCGTTATTGTGGCGCAAAATTCGACCCGGGTTATCAGCCGGCAGGGTACAAAGCCCCGCCTTGCGCCTGATTGTCGAGCGCGAGTTACAAATTGAGGCATTCACCAGCCAAGAATACTGGACGGTGCATCTGGACAGCCACAAAGACTTCCAGCCATTTTCATCCCGGCTATTCCAGTATCAGGGCAAAAAACTGGAGCAACTTTCGATTGGCAGTCAGGCCGAATATGACGCCATCCTTGCCAAACTGAGCGACGCCAAACTACCGCCCAAAGTCGTGCGGGTGGAAAAGAAAGCCAAGCAACGCTATGCCGCCGCACCGTTCACCACCTCCACGCTCCAACAGGAAGCCGTACGCAAACTGGGTATGTCTGCCGTACGCACCATGCGCACTGCGCAATCGCTATATGAAGGGGTAGATGTCGGTGGCCAGACCGTCGGTTTGATTTCCTATATGCGTACCGATTCGGTAACGCTGGCGAAGGAAGCCGTGCAGGAAATTCGTGACTACGTTCAGGAACATTTTTCCGGCGATTATCTGCCTGGCACACCGCCCACTTACAAAAGCAAGACCAAGAATGCCCAGGAATCGCACGAAGCAATACGCCCGACTTCCATCACGCGCACACCAGACAGCCTGCGTGACCGCCTGACCGTTGATCAGGCCAGACTATACGAAATGATCTGGAAGCGCACCCTGGCCTGCCAGATGGCACCGGCGCGCTATGATACTGTCAGCGCCGATATCCGTCTGGGCGGCGACGACACACTTTTCCGTGCAAATGGACAAGTACTTGTTTTTGCTGGATTTATTAGCGTTTACATGGAGGACGTGGACGATGCCGAGGAAGAGCAGGGCAGCAAACTACCACCACTGGCTGAGGGCGATATATTGCCGATAGACAAGCTTTTCGGCGAGCAGCATTTCACCCAGCCTCCACCGCGCTTCACGGAAGCCAGCTTGGTCAAATCGCTGGAAGAATACGGCATCGGTCGCCCCTCAACTTATGCCACCATCATTTCCACGTTGCAAACCCGTGAATACGCCGTTCTTGAAAAGAAGCGCTTTATGCCCACCGATGTGGGTCGCGTAGTCACGCGTTTTCTCACAGATCATTTTACCCGCTATGTCGATTACAACTTCACCGCCTCGCTGGAAGACGAGCTGGACGAAGTCTCCGACGGCAAACGTGACTGGATAGGCGTACTGGACGAATTCTGGAAGGGCTTCTCCGGTCTGATCAAGGAAAAAACCAATATTGAACGCCCGCAGGAATTACTGGATGAAGCCTGTCCGGAATGTGGCAAACCTCTGGCCAAAAAGCTGAGTCGTTACGGCAGCTTCATCAGCTGCACCAATTACCCGGAATGTAAATATAAACGCAGCGTCAGCGGCGAAACGCAGGACGATGCCAGCGCTCGCATAGATCTGGGCGCACACCCCGACACGGCGCAAACCGTGCTGCTGCTGCGCGGCCCTTACGGCCACTACGTGCAGTTGGGCGAAGTAATCGAAGGCGAAAAAATCAAACCCAAGCGCGTCTCATGGCCCAAGGAAATGCCCATTGAGCAAGCCGACCTGGTCAGCGCCCTGAAGCTGCTGTCTCTTCCGCGCGATCTGGGCTTACACCCGGAAACCAACAAAAAAATCATCGTCAATATCGGTCGTTTCGGTCCTTATATCGGCCATGACGGCAAATTCAAATCCATCCCGCGTTCCGACAATATCTTCGAAATCACACTTAATCGCGCAGTCGAATTATTGGCGCAAGCCAAAGATGGCAACGCCGTGTTGCGTACACTGGGCGATCACCCGGAAGACAAGACCACAGTCGAAATTTGCAGCGGACGCTACGGCCCTTACGCTCGTCACGGCAAAATTAACGCCACGCTACCCAAAGATGTCTCGCCCGACGAGATCACGCTGGAACAGGCTCTGGAGCTAATCGCCGCCAAAGCCGCAAAAGGGGACACCGGGAAAAAGGCCACCAGAAAAGCCGCCACAAAACCTAAAGCAGCAGCTAAACCCAAAGCAGCAAGCAAGGCCGCAAAATCCGCCATAAAGAAAACAGCAGTCAAATAAACCTGAGTATTTTTACCGGGAAATGTTTCACGTGAAACATTTCCCGCGCTGACTTGCTGCCACATCCAAGCTGCCCGTAATTCATAACAGACCTCCTTACCGAAAAATATTCACGAAACCTGTCAAACCGGAATTTCGCGTCCATTTTTCCACCCTAGCTCACCCCTTGCCACCCCCCCGGCAACGCGCTATAGCGCGTTTTGCGCAACCTCCTCTAAAAGCCCCGTATCTATTAACTTACAGAGATGTGTGTTAGCAAAGCCATGCTACAACCTCAAAACTACCCGCTTCATGCCCTAGCCATAAAACGTATCTTCCAACACTGTTATCTTATAAATGCCAAAACTAATGGCTATTTCAAATAGCGTTCATGCAAGCCTAGCCTATTGCTCCGGCCCGATGAAGTCCTAAGCAGCATACTTCACGCGCCGGTCTTGAAAGTAACTCATAACGCGTTCTGGGTTTTGTTCCATCATCCTCATGAGCGCTGGTGGCGTCGCGTAGTTTTGCTTTGGTACGAACTGGCAGGCGATAACTTGAAGCAGGCACTTGCAGTTCAATTTTTGTTCAAAAAACCATAAAAACCCTTTTAAGGCCTCTATTCAAAGCTCCGGCCATGCTAGCCCTAGTCCAACCATTAACGGCCGCCAAAAAATCGATTCTATGGCGTTTTAAATGGTCGTTATTTTCACAATCTAATAGAAATTTTGGATCCCGTTTGTAAAAGTTGGCTTGGCAGATACAGGCATCATGATTTTTAACTATCTCAGCGTAATTCGAAAAATAAATGGCCACGATAAACGTGGCCATTTTATTTTTCTGCATGCGCACAAATTATCGAAATTTTGAGAACTTGAAGCAGGCACTCATTTCTTCACTTTGTGGGAATAATTTCACTTATTCTGACATCCTACAAAACAACAAAATTACACATCGAGATTTTTAGCGCCAAGTGCATTATTTTGAATAAATGCGCGGCGCGGTTCTACCAGATCACCCATCAGAGTGGTGAATATTTCGTCGGCAGCAATCGTGTCTTCAATACGCACTTTGAGCAAAATACGATTCTTCACGAACATAGTGGTTTCCCATAATTGCTCCGGGTTCATTTCGCCCAGACCCTTGTATCGCTGAATACTGAGGCCACGCTTGGCTTCTTCGAGCAGCCATTCGATGGCCTGCTTAAAGCTGGAAACGCCGCGCTTCTGCTCACCGCGTATCACATAAGCTGTAGGAGTAACCAGTCCGCTCAATACATCTGCTGTCTGACGAATCTGCCTGTAATCACTGCCTTGCAGAAAATCTTTATCCAGATAGCTGATAGAATAATTGCCGTAATAAAGTTTTTCCAGACGCAGACGCAATTCACCTTCTTCGTCATTATCGACGGTGACTTTGATAACACCACCGCAGGCAGCATCCAGCAATTGAGCGCTTTTTTGAGCCTGGTCTGCATCTTCCAACGATAGAGTAGGTAGAATCAACAAAGCATGACTCGCTTCCGGCGCGATGAAATGCGACAAGCGATCAATGACAGCTTCAGCAAGAAAATATTTTTTGGCGATTTGTTCCAGTGCTTCACCCTGAATCGGCGTTGCTTCCAGTTCCGGATATAGCGATGCATCTTTAAGCGCATTGCCCAACAAATAACTCTTCATCTCGAGATCATCCTTGAGGTAACGCTCATCCCGGCCTTGTTTTATTTTATACAGCGGCGGCTGCGCGATGTAGATGTGACCCCGCTCAACCAGCTCCGGCATCTGGCGATAGAAAAAAGTAAGCAACAAAGTACGGATGTGCGAACCGTCCACGTCCGCATCGGTCATGATGATGATGCGGTGATAACGCAACTTATCGGCGTTATATTCATCCTTGCCTATGCCTGTTCCCAATACGGTAATCAGCGTGGCGATTTCCTGAGAACTGATAAGCTTTTCAAAACGTGCCTTTTCCACGTTGAGAATCTTACCCTTAAGCGGCAGGATGGCCTGGAACTTGCGGTCGCGACCTTGCTTGGCAGAGCCGCCCGCAGAATCACCCTCAACCAGATATAACTCAGACAAAGCGGGATCTTTTTCCTGACAATCCGCCAATTTTCCCGGCAATCCCATACCATCCAGCACACCTTTACGGCGGGTAAGATCACGAGCTTTACGTGCGGCTTCGCGTGCCCGTGCGGCTTCGATGATTTTTCCCACGATAATTTTCGCGTCATTGGGCTTTTCCAGCAGGAAAGCGCTCATCTGCTGGCCAATCAATTCTTCAATGACAGGGCGAACTTCGGATGAAACCAGTTTGTCCTTAGTTTGTGACGAGAATTTCGGATCAGGTAATTTTACTGACAATACCGCAGTCAAGCCTTCGCGCATGTCATCGCCGGTCGGATCAACCTTGGCCTTTTTCGCCAATTGTTCAGTTTCTATATATTGATTTAAGGTGCGTGTCATGGCAGCACGCATCGCTGTCAAATGCGTTCCACCATCGCGCTGAGGAATATTATTGGTAAAACATTGCACATTTTCCTGATAAGAATCATTCCATTGCATGGCAATTTCAGCCGTCATTCCGTCTTTCTCGCCGGTAGCATGAAAAACTGTCGGATGCAGCGCAGTCTTGTTGCGGTTCATGTATTGCACAAAACCTTTAATTCCACCGGTAAATGAGAAATTTTCTTCCTTGCCATTACGATGATCAATCAGAGCAATTTTCACGCCATTATTTAGAAACGACAATTCACGCAGACGTTTGGCGAGAATATCAAAATGAAACTCAACCAAACCAAAAGTTTCTTTTGCGGCCAGAAAATGAACGAGGGTACCTTTCTTTTTTGAAGGGCCGATTATTTTGAGCGGGGCTACCGGATCACCATGGCGAAATTCCATAAAGTGCTCCTGTCCTTCACGATAAATGGTTAATTTCAGCCATTCGGACAAGGCATTAACCACAGAGACACCTACGCCATGCAAACCACCTGAAACCTTGTAGGAATTGCTATCAAATTTTCCACCCGCATGTAGGATAGTCATGATGACTTCAGCCGCCGAGCGACCTTCTTCCTTGTGTATATCTGTTGGAATACCGCGACCATTGTCGCTAACACTAATAGAGTTATCTGCATGAATAATAACATTTATTTCATCGCAATGACCCGCCAGAGCTTCGTCCACAGCATTGTCTACCGCTTCGAAAACCATGTGGTGCAAACCAGTACCATCGTTTGTGTCTCCAATATACATGCCGGGACGTTTACGGACTGCTTCTAGGCCTTTAAGTACCTTGATGCTACTGGAATCATATTCACTCATCGGTTTCTTTCTTGATATCGGATTGTTTCACGTGAAACATTACATAAAATTGTTTGAAAAATCACATTTTTCCCGTAATTAAATGCGCATGGGCATCACCACATATCGGAAGTCCAGATCATCAGGAGATGTAATTAAAATACTGCTGTTAGGGCTACCAAACGAAAAAATGGCTGTTTCGCTGTTGATGCTATTCAATCCGTCCAGCAAATAATTCACATTAAAACCAATATCAATTGCCTCTCCATGATAATCAGTTTCAATCTCAACCTGTGCCTCTTCCTGTTCACTATTGCTACTTATAATACACAAGTTTTTTTCAGTAAGTACAAAGCGAACCCCCCTAAACTTCTCATTAGATAAAATAGCTGCCCGCTGTAAAGCTTGTTGAACCAGTGTTCTGTTGATACTCAAGTGATTGCTGTAATTCGGTATAACTCTTTGATAATCAGGGAATTTTCCTTCTATTAATTTAGTGATCAACTCTATGTTTGAAAAAGTGGCTCTAAGTTGTTGAGTTGAAAATTCGATTTCAATTTGATCATCGTCATCATTACTAAGCAATTTTGACAGCTCCATGATTGCTTTGCGCGGAATAATAATTTCCTGTTTTTCTGAAGTTGTTTCAATATCTATTGCGTTATAAGCCAATCTATGCCCGTCAGTCGCGACAGCCCTGAATTTACTATCTTCGATGACAAAAAGAACACCGTTCAAATAATAACGTACATCCTGCTGAGCCATGGCAAATTGAACAGAACTTAAAAGTGTTTTAAGTGCAGTTTGACTTAATTTTAATTTATTAGAATTTGCAATTTGGTTATTTAACTTTGGAAAATCCTGAGCTGGTAAAGACTGTAGATTAAATCTGCTTTTATTTGATTTAATCTGAGTTTTGTTTTCCTTGGTTTCAATGGATATTGAACTTTGGTCGGGAAGTATACGTAATATTTCCTGTAGTTTTTTGCCGCCCACTGTTATTGCCTCAGCGGAATCATCGCTAGATTCTGTTGGTATTGTCGTGGTGATTTGAATTTCCAGGTCAGTAGAAGTAAAGCGAATTTTACCAAATTCATTTTCAATCAATACGTTAGATAAAATAGGCATCGTTTGTTTACGTTCTACAATACCAACAACCGTCTGTAATGGTTTGAGCAAAACTTCCTTACTTATCTTTTTAATAAACATAATATAAATTCCTAATAAGACTAATAATGCCTTAAGATCCAGTGGATAAGTACAAAAATTTAATAATAAACAATATGTTACTTATCAAATTTAGTTGTGTTGTTACTGTTGGTTAACAGCAGGTCTTATGTGGATAAATAAAACAATCAAAATATTCTAAGAGATATGCACACTTTATTAACAACATATCCATAGCTTTATACTTAATACCATGAGAAATATTTACTAAGTTTCGTCATTTTAGAACACTTACGTGCTTTAGTCGTAAATTGAGATTCATAACTTAACCTGTCAGTGTTTGCAGCAAGGTATTGTAATCAGCATCAATAGTTGTATCGCTTGCTCTTAATGTAACCACTGTTTGGCAGGCGTGAATCACGGTGGAGTGATCTCGGCCTCCAAAGGCATTACCAATTTCCGGCAGGCTCATTGTGGTTAATTCACGCGCCAGGCTCATGGCAATTTGCCTGGGGCGGGTAAGGTTTCTGGTTCTTTTCTTGGACAGCAACTCGATAATTTTGATGCGATAATAATCCGCAACGGTCTTTTGAATATTATCAATGGATATTTGCCGGCTCTGCGCAACCAAAATGTCTTTTAATGCTTCTTTTGCTGTTTCAACTGAAATAATACGCTTGTGAAATTTGGTATATGCTTCAACACGCTTTAACGCGCCTTCAAGTTCCCTCACATTGGAATTAACATGTTTGGCAATAAAAAATGCAACGGCATCATTGAGTGAATATCCGCTGATTGCAGCTTTCTTGAGCAAAATGGCAACACGCATTTCCAATTCTGGGGGTTCGATTCCGATGGTAAGTCCCCAGCCAAAACGGGAAACCAGCCGGCTTTCCAGACCAGTTAACTCCTTGGGAAAAGTATCACTGGTCAAGATCACCTGTTTGTGTGAATCAACCAGGGTATTGAAGGCATAAAAAAATTCTTCCTGAGTTTTGGCTTTTCCGGCAAAAAATTGAATGTCATCAATAAGTAAAACATCCAAAGAATGGTAATACTGTTTAAATTCCTCAAATTTGTTAGTTTGGTAAGCACGCACCACGTCGGCAACATAACGCTCAGCATGCATGTAGCAAACTTTTGCATGCGGTTTATTAATACAGATTTGGTTGCCAATCGCTTGGGCCAAATGGGTTTTACCCAGACCCACGCCGCCATAAATAAATAATGGGTTGTATGAAACACCGGGTAACTCGGCAACTTGTGTCGCCGCAGCAAACGCCAACTGATTGGCTTTACCAATAACAAAACTATCAAAAGTTAAATTTTGGTTTAATTTTCCATAACCCCTGAAGGAAGTTTCTATCTTGGGCTTAGTTTCAACGGCAACTTTTTTAGTGTCTGCTATGGGAGGAGTGGGAGGCGAATTGCTGGTCGCCGTTTCTACAACACGGAATTCAAATTGAGGGACGATGGCATAAGCCAGTTTTGCCTGGCGGTTTATTTCAGGAAAAAAACGATCTTGTAATATTTTTAATGTAAATGTATTAGGCGCAGTTAAAACCAGATGGCCATTGTCACCTGTTAATTTAAGAGGCTTAATCCAGGAATTAAATTGTTGGGGTGGAAGGCTCTTTTCGAAAGAGCGTAAACAGGTATCCCAGAAGGCGTTTTCTTGCATATAGATCTAAATGGATGTGCAAATAAGCATGAACATTACCGCATTCTACAGACGATATCAAAACTTATCCACAGGCAATAAAGTAAATATATCTTGACACAAAGTTGCTAACACATTGTAATACCGCGTTTTATGACTTCCCAAGGATAATTCAGAATGAAACGCACATACCAACCTTCCGTTACGAAAAGAAAACGTACCCATGGATTTTTAGTACGCATGAAAACACGAGGTGGACGAGCTGTAATCCGCGCCCGTCGCGCCAAGGGCCGTGCAAGACTCGCTGTGTAAGCATCAAAATAGCTTTTCAGCTGCGCAACGCATTCCGCGCAGTGAAGGCTATGGCCATTGTCTGAAGTCACACGTGGTCTCAGACAAGTATTTCAAGCTTTTTTTTGTGGTGAATCACACAAAAAATTCAAGGCTGGGCATCGTTGTGGCCAAAAGATACATACCAAAATCAGTAGAAAGAAACCTGGTTAAGCGTGAAATCAGGGAGCTTTTTCGTACCCACGAAATCAAGCGATGCGGTATTGATCTGGTCGTGATGGCGCGTAACGCCGAGCATTCGGATAAAACTGCGTGCAGGAACGGTTTGAGTAAACTTTTCAGTCGGGTGGCAATAAGATGCGCAGAATCCTGATTAAAATTATCCGTGGCTACCAATATTTCATCAGCCCGCTGAGCCCGCCGACATGCCGTTTTACTCCCAGTTGTTCTCATTACGCATGCGAAGCCTTGGCCAGACATGGTCCGATTAAGGGCATCTGGTTGAGTATCAAGCGTATCGCGCGCTGTAATCCCTGGCATCCAGGTGGTTACGATCCGGCACCATAATTAATCAAAAAAATACCACCATGGACTTTCAGAGATTTTTCCTGTTTTTAATTTTTTCATTTTCGCTAATGATGATTTGGGATGGCTGGCAACGTTATCAGCACCCGCAAGTCGTTCAGCAGGTAAATACAGTAAAGTCTGATTTACCTGTGGCTACAATAACGGCTGCTGATGTTGCTGCACAAGCGACAATAGTTCAGGCGTCTGAAAAACAGCCGGCAGGAAAAATAATCAAGGTTAAAACCGATATCCTGGAAGCAGAAATCAGTAGCGTGGGTGGCGATATTCAGCGCCTGGATTTTTTAAATCACCCTGATGGCGAGGACAAAAATAAGCATTTTGTATTGTTTGAAAAGGGTGCGAATACACATAGTTATGCAGCACAGTCTGGTTTATTGGGCGAGGGTATGCCTAACCACAACAGTATTTTTACCGTTGAACAGGACAGCTACGAATTAGCAGCAAATGCAAATCAACTTCAGGTAAGACTGACTGCCGAAGAGTCGAACGGGGTTAAAGTCGTCAAGCTGTTAACTTTTCACAAGAATAGTTATGTTATTGATATTACATATGAAATTGAAAATAGCACTGACGTAACATTAAATACCTCGGCTTATTACCAATTTATTCGCGATAGTGTTGCTCCGGCAGGCGATTCGATGATGTTACCCACCTATACTGGGGCGGCGGTATATACGGAACAGGAAAAATTTCAGAAAGTTGCTTTTTCAGATATTGATAAAGCTAAAGTTGATTATCCTAAAGAATCCGATAATGGCTGGATAGGTATGCTGCAACACTATTTTGTTGCCGCCTGGATACCTGAACAAAAATCAAATCGTGAATTTTTTACACGTAAGCTGGATAACGGATTGTATTCAGCGGGTGTTGTTTTGGCTGTCCCGGCCATTGCGGCAGGACAAAAATCGGTTATAACCGTACCGCTTTACGCGGGTCCGGCCCAATCCAGTCTTAATGACATCTCACCCGGACTGGGTCTGACAGTTGATTACGGCTGGCTCACGGTTATTGCTACACCGATGTTTTGGGTGCTGACTTTTATTCACGGTCTGGTGCAAAACTGGGGCGTGGCGATTATCGTGCTGACTGTACTGATTAAAATTCTGTTCTTTCCGTTGTCGGCAGCAAGCTATCGTTCCATGGGAAAAATGCGCCTGGTTGCTCCCAAGCTGGAAAAAATAAAGCAGCAGCACGCTAATGATCGCGAGCAACTGAATCGCGCCATGATGGATTTATACAAAACCGAAAAAATAAACCCGCTGGGCGGATGTCTTCCGGTTTTGATTCAAATCCCGGTATTTATCGCGCTGTATTGGTCTATTCTGGCTAGTGTGGAAATGCGCTACGCACCGTTTTTTGGTTGGATAACCGATCTGTCAACGGCTGATCCCTACTACATATTGCCCGTCATTATGGGGGCCAGCATGTTTATTCAGGCCAAGCTTAATCCGGTCCCACCTGATCCCATGCAGGCCAAGCTGATGCAAATCATGCCGATTGCCTTCAGCGTTATATTTTTCTTCTTTCCGGCGGGTCTAGTGTTGTACTCGATCGTCAATAATGCGTTGTCTATTGCTCAGCAATGGTATATCACCCGCGGCTTAGAGGTTGAGGCTGTTGCAGCCAAACGCTGATACGATAGCCGCAATAGCCACCGCGCAAGGGCGCGGAGGTGTAGGGGTGGTGCGAATTTCCGGAAAGGGGATTGCCGCTATCGCACTAGCGGTATTGGGTAAATTGCCTGTACCGCGCCATGCTACCTTGGGTGATTTTCTGGATGGGAATGACCAAGTCATCGATCAGGGTATCGCCCTGTATTTTCCTGCACCACACTCCTACACAGGTGAAGATGTTCTGGAATTGCAGGGCCATGGCGGTACCGCCGTGTTGCACTTGCTATTACAACGCTGCCTGAACCTGGGCGTTCGTCTGGCTGAGCCTGGAGAATTCACACAGCGTGCTTTCCTCAACGATAAGCTGGATCTGGCACAAGCTGAAAGTGTGGCGGATCTTATTGATGCGACTACGAGCGAAGCGGCACGTAGTGCCATGCGTTCATTGCAGGGTGAATTTTCTTCTGCTATTCATGTTCTGGTCGATCAGCTGGTACGCTTACGGATGCTGGTTGAAGCAATGCTGGATTTCCCGGAAGAAGACATCGATGTTGCTGACACCCGTCTTCGTGATTCGATACTGCAAAATGTTCAGATTAAATTGCAGCAGACTCTGGAGTGTGCGAAACAAGGAAGCTTGTTGCGTGAAGGGGCACATATCGCGCTGGTAGGACGGCCGAATGTCGGTAAGTCAAGCCTGTTAAACCGCTTGTCCGGCGAGGAAATCGCCCTGGTCAGCGATGTTCCGGGTACGACGCGCGATGTCATTCGCCAGGCGATACAGATACGCGGCGTCCCTTTACATATCATGGATACGGCCGGTTTGCGGGTCTCACAGGATGAGGTTGAAAATCTGGGTATGGCACGTACCCATCAGACGGTACAGCGTGCCGATTTAATTCTGATGCTGCTGGATGCGGCGGGCGGATGTAGTGCAGAAGAGCAAAACATCATATCCGGCTTCCCCGCTGATATTCCCCGACTGCTGGTATACAACAAG
>Ga0208863_1001616_pt1 | contig 13547 bp, 11 predicted proteins | sample RifOxyD3_FD_184040 | JGI IMG/M metagenome (GOLD analysis project Ga0208863, IMG submission 184040) | Soil microbial communities from Rifle, Colorado - Rifle Oxygen_injection D3 (SPAdes) | ecosystem: Environmental > Terrestrial > Deep subsurface > Rock core/Sediment | place: Rifle, Colorado...
CGAAGAATCTTTTTTGCGTAAATGGGGGGGTAAGAACAGAAAAATCGCTAAATCCTTGGAATTTCGAAGGATTTAGCGATTGTCCGAGGGGGGGGAGTGCGAAAAATCAGCTAATCGTCAGAGCTGGTTCACTCACCGCGCCGCCGGTCGCCGTAATATTCCGCCGTATAGCCCGCATGGACCAGTAGCGGGACCCGGAATCCATGTGAAAGCCCAGCGCGCCTGTCTGGAATTTGTAGACATCGTAATACGCGCCGAATGTATAATACCCATAATAAAACAGGGTGTTTGGAACAAGAAGCTGGTCTGGGCCAACTTCAAAAATGCTGTCAAGCGGGTCAAAACCGGATGCGTCGTTGATAAAAAGGTACGAAGGATTGGCGGCGTTCGCGATGGAGTCGATGACCGCGGTGTCGCCTTCATGGTTGACGATTGTTTTTCCAGCCGTGAAAAGCCCCCCCAGGTAATACTTGGTCGACGTGAAATTCAACGTAAGGCGCTTTTGCGCGGTGTCCACGCCGGCGGTCGCCACCTGCGCTGAAACAATGGGGAGATGGCTGTTTTGGCCAATCTCGTCCGTGTGGCCGTCAACAATAAGTGACCAAGGACCGAGAGGACCGCCTGTCTTGAACGGCGAGTAGGTGTCGGCGCCATCAAACCATCTTTTTGTGTTTACCAGGTGGGGGGCGTGTCCGGCGTCCGTCCCAAAGTCCTGATCAAATACGCCAACCCCATGGTATGGGTGCTCCGGGGTCGCGCTCAGGTTTTGGAGATATCTCTCCGCGTATAGCGCTTTGTCTACCAGTGATTTGGCGTGCATGAGTGAATGGCCGTCTATACGGGTCACCAGGTAATAATTATAATAGGCGCGGTTCAAATCGCGCGCTTCTTTAAATGTCGTGGGAGAGGCCGTGTATCGGGTTATATGGCTATACCATGAAGGGAACAACTCCTGCTGGGTAACGCCGATATAACTTCCCCCCGCGGTGCGTATGGGCCTGTTTGTTCCCGCTTCATATGTTCCAGCAACATTAGTGTCTATGTTCACCAGCCATTGGTCGAGTGACCGTATGTTGTGCGCATAGCTGCCGCCGGGCCAAAGCGGGTGATTGTCGGTGGCAAAATTGGTATTGACTTTATACGGTATGCCGTAGGTCATGACAATATAGTAGATTTTGTCCCTGAATTTTACCGGGCCATCATAACTTTCAAGCTTGGCATTAACCTTTGTCAGTATGCTGTCGTAGAAAAAGGAATAATCAAGGGCCCCGTCCATGCTGGTGTTGTAACCGGTACCGGTACGCGTTGGAATACCGAGTATGTTCTGCGCTGGTATGCCGCGTCTTTGCATGTAATATTCCGCAAGGTCCCGGGTGTCCGGCAGTCCATTACCATTACTATCGGGCCAGTTGACGCTATAAAGGACAAGGACGCCGTCGGGCCCTGCTGGCGTCGCTGACACGGAGAAAGAGCCTATTATTAAAAACAGCAAGAATAGCGCTTTCATGCCAGCCCTCCATTGTTTATTAATCAAAAACCCCCTAGTAAAAATATATTGTTTTTTTGAAAAAGGATAGATTTTATTGGCCTTGTTGTGATTCAGACAGTGCGATGACCGATGGTCGATTGTTGGCTGCTGTCACTGTGGGGGAGACGAGGTTCAGCGGGTCACAAGCCCGGGGTGTTCGTATTCAGTCGGGTTTAAGCATCGGGTGGGTGTACCGCTGCCATAGGACCGGCTGAACAAACGCATCGGACAATTATTGATACAGGAGACAGGTGCCAAGCGGCGTTTATCCGCTCGGCGTTCTATGCATCTGCTTGTTTCCTTCAATCCATTTTTTCAGGCGTTCATTGGCTTGCGGTGCCAGATCGGCTATAATATAGGTGTACTCATCCAGGTCAAATATGGCAAAGTAGCGGTTATGATAAACGATGACGGCATCTTTTCCAGCATTTGTTTCTTCTTTGAGTGTATCAATGGTTTTGTTTGTCAAATCCGCCAGATGTTGTTTGACCAAGTGGAGCTGTATCAGACTGTAAGTCAGGAGGGTAAACATTACATGGGCTTCCACCAGGGATTCGTGTGGTGAAGTAAATGCGCCGATGTTCCAAAAATGCTTAAGCTGGCGGTGCCGTTCCTCTATTTGTGTCCGTTTTTCGTAATAGGCGAATGCTTCGCCTGGCTGGTTGGGCTTGAAGGTTGACGCCAACACCCAATAGGACACTCCGCCGTTTATAATAGTCGTGCGCATGACTGAAAGGTAGAGTGTGACCTGACATGTGTCCCATATCCCGGTGTTTTCAACGCATGCGACCTCTTCGATATACTGAATGCCATTTTTCTCATACATTTTCCATGGCTTCCATGTGCCCTTCCATTGGGGTGACGCCACTGCCAAGACCGCTTCCTTGTACATGTCCATATCTGACCGTAATGGAATCAGTATGTCGGCCTTCGCTTCCTGTTTCACCATGGTAATGAATGCCCCATCAAGATACCCCTTGTCGCAAATCAAAAGCTTTATCACATCGGTCCCAACCGAATCAGTAAAGTCCTTTATCAACGCACGCCCCTGAACCAGTTCATCTGTGTTTCCAGGACCCCATTGATATCCGCCTACCAAAAAACTCTGTTCGCTAGTACCGACGTGAATCAACTCACTTAACCCGTAACAAAGCCGGAGAGGAACTGCCTTTCGTTGTTCGTCGGTCAAATGCGAAAGATTCAGGCGCTGCCCGTTTTCATCTACCGGCATGCGTGCAGCCCCTTTATAACGTGGGTTGTCCGGAACAACTACATGCGTCTGGTCCAAAATGAATATCCCATGCTTGTCAAATGAGCGGTTGTGCCGTAAAAATTTCACTACATCGCAATTGTACCACTGCCGTAATGACCCCGGCGGTGTGTCCTTGAAAAACTTGCGCACCCCGTCAGAATCAACCGGCGATTCCCGCTCCTTCCGGTTCTTGTTGTTGAAACCGCCCTGTAACCCGCCAACATTGAACTTCACCCGCGACAATATCGGGCCGCTCTTTAAAAGCCCGGGTAGACGATCATACGCAGCAGTCGTATGCATCCGCATCTGCACCCCGCAGCACAGCAGAAACCATACAGGTACTTCCTCCTTCTTCCTCGGGGACGGATAACTTGCACCGCATAGCTCGAAAAAACGAGTGCCAAGTAAAAAAGCGAAAAACCGATCCTGATAACTCCATCGGCTTAAGTCCATGTACTCTACATCTCCTTCGCGCAAACGAGACAATACCTTAACCTTGTTCTCCTCATAAATAATAGGTTTGCCATGCGTTTCCTTCATCGGTATGCCTCCGTCAAAATAGAACGGATATCTCCCAATATCTTCTCAATCCGCACATCGACTTTCCGGAGCTGTTTGAGACGCAATTGGAATTGTTTGTACGCTTTGGCCTTCTGCTTAATCTGTACCGTGTCTGCTCGACGAACCATAGCCATATGGCGCTTTCCATCAGCAGACCATGTCAATGCCGGAAATGGCCCATGCCTCTTACCCCGATGGCACCGGCATCCAGGATACGGACAGGTCTTATAAACCTCATAGTAACTGCCCAGTATCATTGGCTCGCTCCGGGCAAGCTGCCAGCATGTGCTTGTGAACTCCTGGATTTGCTCATGCAGTTGTTGTCTGAGTTTGCTCAGGTGGCCAGAAAGGTCTGGCCGATCGGAAAACGGTTTTGTTGTACTCATGTATGCTTAATATAGTATATTGCATACAAGAATAGCAAGCATAATCGCATTTTCCAGAATAAAGTGCGATATGGCTGTTATTGCATGAAATCCAGATGGGTGATTACCCGTATTCCCAGAGGCGTGCGGCAAGATATCAGTGTGGATAAATTATACTGTCTGAATCACAGTGGCCTTGGCCACGCGGGCCCTATGGTGGTTTAGCCGTACAGGTATTGTATTCCCGCTCCAGTGAGAACGCTCACGCAAAAGAGTAGCGCAATTATCCGTAGCGTATCGGCCTTTGAGCGGTTTTCCCGCACCAGTACCAGCAGGCCCAGGCCTGCGCCAGCGCATAATCCGGCAATAGCCGCGCCAAAACTGATGATCCCTTTTAAAAATACCTGGGATACCGCGACCGAGGCAGCGCAGTTGGGGATGAGTCCCACAAGAGCAGCAAGAAGAGGCTGAAGCGTCCGGTGATGAGCCAGTGCCTGGTGCAGGCGGGTCTCGCCCGCACACTGTACCGCAATGGTGATGAGCAGGGTTGTGGCAAAAAGAAAAACAAAGACTTTTACCGTGTGCTTGAGCGGATGTATAAGAAGCATGGGCAAAGGCTTGGTTCCCGAACATTCGTGGCCGCAACATCCTTCAATGGTCTCACCATATGTCTCAACCCCATGGGTTTTTATTGTTTTTCCGGAAAACAGGTCAATCGCGTATCCGGCTGCTATCGCGATGAATATTTTACAGGCAACGAGCGGACCAATGAAGCGGGCGCTTCCGGGCTGGGCAAGCATAATGGGGATGGCCTCGTCCGATGTGGAGAGGAACACGGCAAGGAGGGTTCCTGTGGAGATTAGACCCCGGCTGTAGAGCACAGCAGATATGACTGAAAAAGAGCACTGGGGTATGCAGCCAAACATGGCGCCAAGAAGCGGACCTGCGGTGCGTACGCGCCGGATATTGCGCTCAAGCGATTCGCCGAAACGGCGTTCAAACAGCTCGATTAGCACATAGACGGTAAAGAGGAAGGGGAGAAGTTTTATCGTGTCGAGTGCTGCTTCAAGGATGATTGCGATCATAGGAGTAGGAAATATAATAATATGGGGCGCTGGGATGGAATTTTTAGGGCCAAATTGCCATGCGTGGATGATGTGTATTTTTGGAGGGGCGTCATTCTGCTGTTGGTGTTTTTACCTGCTGAATGACGCCCGTACCGGATGGATTATTGTGTGCCTCATGTGTGCTGAAAGATGCCCCTGCAGGATGAATGATGCCTGCATGGGGCCAAATTGCCATGCGTGGATGATGTGTATTTTTGGAGGGGCGTCATTCTGCTATTGGTGTTTTCACGTGTTGAATGACGCCCGTACGGATTATTGTGTGGCCCCATATGTGCTGAAAGATGCCCCTACAGGATGAATGATGCCTGCATGGGGCCAAATTGCCATGCGTGGATGATGTGTATTTTTGGAGGGGCGTCATTCTGCTATTGGTGTTTTCACGTGTTGAATGACGCCTGTACGGATTATTGTGTGGCCCCATGTGTGCTGAAAGATGCACCTACAGGGTTTTGAAATGAGATAATTCATATATTTTTAATAGAAATTAAAATGGGAGGAATGTATGAGTGCGCCGAGCGAAATTTATACTGACCAACTGGTGAAAGTCCAGTCAGGGGAAAGGTTAGCCACCACCCCAGAACCGAACTCTGCACCTGACGGGGTAACCTGTCTTCGTGAAGCCAGAGGGAGGGGATACCGGGCCGCAACGCAAGTGAAGGGGTTGAGCCCCGAAATGCTCCACTGTTCCGGAAGCCGGCGGTTTTCATATGCGCGGAAGGCAATAATCCCGTATCCGTTTTGGCAAGGATACGGGAATCCGGCGGGGTCTGAGACCGTAGCACGGTATCAAACGGAAGGTATGGGAACTCGGGAGGCCCGTTATGCTCCCTATCGGGTACGTGTTACCAAGCCGAACAAAGGCAAGGTGTCACAGATGGCGTATCGGGTTTCGGACCAGTTCATATTAGTGATGAAGCAGGGTAATGCCTGTGGAGCGAAGGGGCTGGCAGGAAAGTCATTTTTTGGCGGAACTACCTTGTCCGTACCTGGAGACGGAATAGCAAGCAGGGTTTCGGCAGACGTAACTTGCGCGTTTGGCGGGGAGACTTTTCTGAAGAGCCGGATGCGGGAGGAGCAGCCGACAAGGCTGCAATCCAGCTGGTGAAAGTCCAGTCGTGTCAGTCGCCCATGTCGGACACGAAACGATGCCACACCCCAGTGCAGGCAACCATCTGGGGAACGCGTGGTGTAAACGGCCTGGCCGCCTATGCTTGAGAAAAAAAAAGCTGCGGTGGGAGCAACCTGGAGGTCTAGTGAGTGTAGAAGCTTGAAGATAATCGAATGATTGCAGCCTCGTAATACCGGTTCCATGCTGAAGTTGCATAGCATGGGCAGTCTGGTGCGCTGAACGTGTTTCTGCGAACGTGAAGCCGATGCTCTCTGCGAAGAAGTGGGTAAATGCAGCGGAGAGGCACCACGGGGTATGGATCCATACGACTACACAAGGATTGCAGAGATAATGTCGGGAAGGTCTCAGGTTCAGCAGGGGGTAGTAGCAACCTGCAAAGACCATCCTTATAAGGAAAACGAAAGAGGATGGAGAATGTGAGATTGACGCATGAGCCGTATGAGCTAAGAAAGGAAGGTAACTCTTCCATAGCAAAGGGGCTCTGGACGCTTGGTGGTCACAGGAGTTTTATGAATGACCAGACTTGAGCTGGACAATCATCCATAAAGCTATGGTGGCGAGGAAATAAGTAAACCGTTGGAGGCCTTTGGCGTATGTGGACTAACACTTTAACCAGACCATTAATGGGAAGATTTATTTCTAAAAACGACTTGCGAGCCAAGGTCAGAACCGGATTCGGGAAAACCGACCGTCCGGGATCGCAGGGAGGCTGTGTGAAACGTGACGATGGGAGTCGTGCTGAGGCCCACAGCGAAAGTTTGTGGAAAAGCCAACGAACCCTAATGTGCGCGCGCTCAAATTCTATCCCGACAATCTGCAAGTCCGGTTCTGTGAGGGGCGTAATAGCTTCCTCACGATAGGAAGAAAACTATTGTAAGGAGGTTATGTATGTCTACTCGACGCTCTACTCGACAAATCACGAACATTGTAATTATGGCCGCGCTTTTAACAGCAGCAGGACTGTTGATGTCTTGCAATGCAAAAGAGAAGCAGGTGCAGGAAATACAGAAGACGCCCGCCCTTGTGTCAGAGGTCCAGGCGCTTGCGGCCCAGACCACCTGTCCGGTCATGGGCAACCCCATCGACAAAACGATATTTGCTGATTACAATGGCAAGCGGGTATATTTCTGTTGCGGCATGTGCCCGGCCGAGTTTAAAAAGGACCCGGAGAAATATATCAAAAAACTGGCTGACATGGGCCAGACAGTGGAAACCATAGAAACAGGAAAGTAGTATGCGCAGATTGGCCGCAATATTGGCAGGCGCCATTGGCATTTTCAGCGCGCTGTCGAACACTACCGGAGCGGCCCCTGTTTCCGTGAGCAGTCACCAGTCCGCGATCCGGGTTTTTGTCAACGAAGCACTGGAAAAAAACCCGCTGCTCAAGGCGTACGCCCTCGACAGTGAGGGCGCGGAAAGAGCGGCGGTTGCGTCCAAAGGTTTTATTGCGCCCGAATTTTCCGCAGCCTACATGCCCGGTATGGCTGGCTCTACCTTCGAAATCGATTATTCCCTCCAGCAAATGATCATGTTCCCGGTCAAATGGGCTGCCATGAACAAGGCCGCTCTTTCGCGCGCAATTGCTGCCCGCGCAGAGGCCATGGCCGCAGGCAACACACTGGCGCTCGATATTGCCCATGCTTACAACCAGCTCTATTATATTGACCGGAAACTCGATCTGGTGGCAAAGGACCGGCAACTGCTCCAGGTCGCATCCGCTGCTGCAAAAAAACAGTATGAAATTGGCATGGGAAGCCAGGCACAGGTGCTAACCCTTGATATTGAGACCGAGCGGCTTGCAACAGACAGTATTTCACTTGGCCTGCAGCGCGTTTCAGCCGCAGCCATGCTCACAGCGCTTCTTGGCGATTCAGCTGACCGTGTTTTTGCAGCAACACCTGAGTGCTCCATTGCGGTTTTCCAGACCCTACCACCAGATTCCCTGGCGCTTCTTGCTTTGGCGCAGCGGCCCGATCTTGCGGCCATGGAGGCTGAACAGGCAATGGCCCTGCACGAAAAAGACGCCAGCCGTATGGCCTATTTTCCTGATTTCATGATAGGCGCTGGATACCGGCAGCGGCAGGCTGTGGATGCGACTGATTCGTGGTCAATCATGGCGGGCATTACCCTGCCCTTTGCGCCCTGGTCACTGAAAAAATACAGCGCAACAAGCGGTCAAATGCAATTGGCCCATGCATCCATGCAAAAGAAATACGAGAACATGAAAAACATGGTTAAGGCCGAAGTATTAGACGCGTTGTCCAATCTTGCCCGCGCTGCAAGCCAGTTGCGGTTTTACGGGCACACAGGCATACCCAAGGCCGAACTGTCACTGCAGTCTGCCATTGCCTCGTACCAGCAGGGAAAAACTGAATTCTCCATGGTTATTGACAATGTCCGCATGGTCATCATGGCGCGCGAACAACACGCACTGGCCGCCCAGGAATACCTGGACGCGCTTGCCCGCCTCGATTTTACCATAGGACTTCCCATGCCAATGGCCCGGGAAGGAGAGAAATGAAAAAAGGAATTATAGCGGTTGTACTACTTGTTGCCTGCGTTGCCGGACTTATTGGATTTTTCGCAGGCAAGCAGGGTATGGCCGCGCATCACGACCACGGATCTGAGGCAGGGGGGATGAGCGCAACACCTGGCGCAACAATCATGTATTACCGTTGTCCCATGCACCCGTGGATAACCTCGGGCAAACCCAGCAAATGTCCCATATGCTCCATGGACCTTGTCCCGGTCTCAAACGATGGGGGCAAGGGAAGCAACATAAAAATAGACGCTGCCACCATACAGGCCATTGGCGTTACTTCAGAAGAAGCGGGCAAACGCACCCTGGTGCGCGAAATCCGCATGCCTGGCATTGTGCAACCCAACGAACGCAAGGTGGTCTCCATTGTCACCAAGGTGGCGGGCTATATTGAAAAAGCGCAGGTCAATGCAACAGGAGAAAAAGTACGCGCTGGACAGACCCTGTTTGACATGTACAGTCCCGACTGGGTAAACGGACAAGAGGATTTTTTACGCGCCCTAAAAACAGGGGATTCGTCGCTTGCGGAAAACGCGCGGCAGAGGCTTCTTACGCTCGATGTTCCGGCGTCAGTCATCGATGGCCTCAGAAAAAACAACGCGACCATGCGGCGCCTGCCTTTTGTGTCGCCAGCCTCGGGCGTGGTCACCGAAAAGATGATCACTGAAGGCCAGAGCGTTTCACCCGGCATGCCCCTGTATACCATTACTGATTTATCCGAGGTCTGGGTTATGGGGGAAGCGTACCAGAACGACCTGGCGTTTATCGCGCAGGGCCAGAAGGCCGAGGTGGTGCTTGACGTGCTCAAAGGAAAGGTCTTTTCCGGCACCATTGCGCTCATCTATCCCGAGCTAAACCCTGAGACACGCACAGGAAAGGTGCGGATTGCGCTTGCGAACACGCAGGACCTTGCGCTCAAACCCGGCATGACGGGCCTGGTCACGGTTATGGCAATTGCGGCAAAGGACGCGGTCGCTGTGCCCGAACAGGCGGTCATCCACTCGGGCAGGCGGGACATTGTGGTGCTCGATCTGGGCAATGGCTATTTTGCCCCCCGTGAAGTGATGCTTGGCCCTGTTGCCGCGGGCTATGTCCAGGTGATAACCGGCGTGCAGGAACACGAACGCGTGGTCACCTCCTCGCAGTTTCTCATTGATTCCGAGAGCAATTTACGCGAGGCGGTAAAAAGGCTTGCCAACATGCAGACAGGTGATACCCTCCACGGCCATCCTGAAAATTTTACCCCGCCCCCTGTTGTATCGCAGGATTCGGCCCAGCGGACCTGCCCCATCATGGGCGGGCCAATCAACAAAAAAATGTTTGTCGATTATAAGGGAAAAAGGATTTATGTCTGTTGCGCCAGGTGTCTGCCTGATGTGAAGAAAAACCCGGAAAAGGCGATCAAGACGCTTTTGGACCGGGGAGAGAAAGTGGCCAATGCTCAAAAAAATCATTGAATGGTCAGTTGCCAATAAAATCATTGTCCTTCTGGCAGGATGCATTGTCGCGGGCCTTGGCATACATGCGGTACTTACCACGCCAATTGACGCCATTCCCGACCTCTCGGACGTGCAGGTCATTGTCTATACCGAATATCCCGGGCAATCGCCCCGCGTGGTAGAGGATCAGGTCACCTATCCTCTTACCACAGCCCTAATTTCAGTACCAGGATCGCGCATTGTGCGCGGGTATTCCTTTTTTGGCTATTCGCTGGTGTATATCATTTTCGACGATGGCACTGATATGTACTGGGCGCGCAGCAGGGTGCTTGAATACCTCAATTACGCGCAGAAAAACCTTCCCAGCGGCATAACGCCCACTCTGGGGCCCGATGCAACAGGCGTTGGCTGGGTCTTTGAATACGCGCTCACATCTAAAAAGCGGTCGCTTGCTGAATTGCGCAGTCTACAGGACTGGTACCTCAAATACGAGCTTGCCAGTGTTCCGGGCGTAAGCGAGGTTGCCAGCGTTGGCGGATATGTGAAGCAGTACCAGGTCACGCTCGATCCCGCCCGGCTTCAGGCCTATGGCATTTCATCAACCATGGTTGAAATGGCCATAAAAAACAGCAACAGCGACGCTGGCGGCGAAACTGTCGAAATGGGTGAAATGGAATTCATGGTGCGCGGTAAAGGCTATCTCACCTCATTGGACGATATTAAAAACATTCCGGTCATGCTGGGAAAGGGGAGCATGCCGCCGGTCTATCTCTCTGATGTCGCGACTATCGCCATTGGTCCTGAAATGCGGCGCGGTGCAGCAGAACTCGACGGCATGGGCGAGGTTGTTGGCGGCATTGTAATCATCCGGTTTGGCGAAAATGCGCGCACAGTCATTGAGGCGGTCAAACGTAAATTGGTTGAAGTCCGGCCCGGACTGCCCGAGGACGTCTCGATTGTGACCACCTACGACCGGTCTGGGCTTATCAACCGGGCCATTTCCCATTTACGCGACAAGCTTGTGGAGGAAATCATCATTGTAGCGCTGGTGTGCCTTGTTTTTCTTATGCACGCGCGCAGCGCCTTTGTGGCGGTGTTTACCCTGCCGCTGGCCATTCTCATGGGTTTTATTGTCATGCGGTTCCAGGGCATAAGCGCGAACATTATGTCGCTGGGAGGCATTGCTATTGCCATTGGCGCCATGGTGGACGCGGCAATTATCATGATTGAAAACATGCACAAACACCTCGAGACCGAAGAGTTGCTTCCCCTCGACAAACGGCGAACAAACTGGGCAATCGCCGTGGAAGCCGCGGTGGAAGTGGGGCCAACGCTTTTTTTCTCGCTTATTGTCATAACTGTTTCTTTTTTGCCGGTTTTTACGCTCGAGGCGCAGGAAGGCAGGCTCTTCAAACCGCTCGCGTTCACCAAGACCTATTCCATGGCCGCGGCCGCCCTGCTTTCAGTGACCGTTGTGCCCATACTTATGGGATTTTTTATCAGGGGAAAGATTCTTCCCGAAAATAAAAACCGGATCAACCGGGTTTTACACCGGATCTACGAACCTGTGGTCCAATTTGTGGTCACGCGTCCCAAGCGCGTCATTGGTGCCGCTGCGCTTGTGCTGTGCGTCACCCTTGTTCCCATTACGCAGCTTGGGTCTGAATTCATGCCTCCTTTGTGGGAGGGTGATCTTCTGTATATGCCCACTACTCTGCCTGGCATTTCAATAACCAAGGCGCGCGAGCTGTTACAGCAGACTGACCGGATAATCAAACAGGTGCCTGAAGTCCAGAGGGTCTTTGGCAAGGTGGGACGGGCCGAAACCGCGACCGACCCAGCGGGACTTGACATGATCGAATCGACCATTTTACTCAAACCGCAGAAAGAATGGCGCAAAGGCATGACGCGGAAAAAGCTTATTGCAGAGCTCGACAATGCCATACGCATACCCGGGCTTACTGATTCGTGGACCATGCCAATAAAGACGCGGATCGATATGCTGTCCACTGGCATCAAGACACCGGTGGGTGTTAAAATATCAGGGCCCAATCTCGATTCGCTCCAGTCCATTGGCGCCAGGGTCGAAGCGGTGTTGCGCGATGTTCCGGGAACCGCTTCTGCCTATGCGGAGCGGCCAACAGGCGGTAATTATCTCGATATTTCTATTAACCGCCGTGAAGCGGGCAGATACGGATTATCGGTCGAGGACATACAATCTGTCATTCGCACTGCCATCGGCGGTATGGATGTCACCACCACGGTGGAAGGGCTTGAACGCTATGGCATTAGCGTGCGGTATGGACGCGAGCTTCGCGCAAATATTGACGATCTCAAGCGGGTACTGGTGCCTGCTCCGGGAAATGCGCAGGTGCCGCTTGGACTGGTGGCGGAATTTTCCATAAGCAAGGGGCCCATGGTGGTGCGTACAGAAAATGCACGGCCAAATTCATGGGTTTTTGTGGATATCCGCGACATTGATATTGGCTCCTATGTTGCACATGCGCAGCAGGCAATTGCGCGGAAAGTTTCTCTGCCAGCGGGATATTCCATTGCGTTCAGCGGCGAATTTGAATACATGGAACGCATGCGCAAAAAGCTCATGGTAGTGATTCCCCTGACCCTTGCCATTGTTGTCATGCTGCTTTTTCTTAACACCCGCTCTTTGGCCAAAACCGGCATTGTGCTTTTAGCCGTGCCCTTTTCCCTTGCTGGCGCGTTCTGGGCAGTGTACCTGCTGGGATATGATCTTTCCCTTGCCGTATGGGTGGGTATGATAGCGCTTGCGGGCCTGGATGCCGAGACCGGGGTGGTCATGCTGCTCTACCTTGAGCAGGCTTTTGACAAGGCCAAAAAAGCCGGCGCCATGCGCACTCTTGCTGACTTGCGTGCTGCCATTGATTTTGGCGCGGTGAAACGTGTGCGGCCAAAGATCATGACCGCGTCAGTCATTGTTGCTGGCCTGCTGCCTATTATGTGGAGCAACGGCGCTGGCGCTGATGTCATGAAACGCATTGCCGCGCCCATGGTTGGAGGGATTGTGACCTCAGTGGCAATGGAACTGCTGGTCTATCCTGCGGTATATTTTTTATGGAAAAAGCGGGAAACGGAAACTAGGGAAAAAAGTGGAGCTGAGGGGAGTTGAACCCGCCTTTGAGGCTCATTACTGTAGTATGCCATCGAGATATTGTCTGCCTTGTCCTGATTTCAAGAATTTTTCTCTCTTCATGGCCTCCTTACGAGTGGCATATCCGGTTTCGTGATAAACCAAACGCCAGGGACCATTTTTTAAAGTAAATCTTCCTAAACTTCCGGCAGTAATATCATTGTGTTCTTGAATACGCCGTTCCAAATCAGCAGTGTAGCCGGTATATCGCTTGCCCGCCGTATCACTAAACAAAACATAGACAGTGAACATTGAAGGATTGAAAGTGGAGCTGAGGGGAGTTGAACCCCTGGCCTCGTCATTGCGAACGACGCGTTCTACCAACTGAACTACAGCCCCATATATTCTAAAGTTACCTCGGCTGGTCATTGCGAATCCGCCTGAGGCGGATTCTACCAACTGAACTACAGCCCCATATATTCTAAAGTTACCTCGGCTGGT
>Ga0208863_1001617_pt1 | contig 13538 bp, 8 predicted proteins | sample RifOxyD3_FD_184040 | JGI IMG/M metagenome (GOLD analysis project Ga0208863, IMG submission 184040) | Soil microbial communities from Rifle, Colorado - Rifle Oxygen_injection D3 (SPAdes) | ecosystem: Environmental > Terrestrial > Deep subsurface > Rock core/Sediment | place: Rifle, Colorado...
CATCTGCCGTATTTTATCTGACCGCAGTGACCATGCTTCCGTGATGGTAAACACAAAATCAGCATCCAAGGCCAAGGCCGCTGACTGTATCGCCAGCGCAGAGTGATCTTTGTCCTTGATGCTTCCCAACTGAATCATCACTGGGATGATTTGCTTGCTGGTCAGATTGCCAACAAAAGCGAGCGCCTGAAGTTTTTCGCCGACCTCCAGAAAACCGCGCGCTTTGTCGATCAGCGAACCAATAATATCCATGTACGCTTGCGGTGGAGTGCTGATGGGTGCCTCAATCATTTTTTCCTCAAAATTTGTCACCGGTCGCGCAAACCGGCTCTTCACTACACATCACGAAAGCTTGGACAACCGCGCCAGTACCGACGGATCAAATTCCCGACTGTTCAATAACTCATTGATCGAAGAAGGTCGAGACTTGAGTGCATCAGCTACGAACCCTCTTCGCTCATCAATAACCGGAAGCACTTTTTCTCGCAAAAATACTCGCTCCTCATTAGTCAGTCGTTCATCACCGATTACCAGCATTGGCATACAGGCACATTATCCAACACAATTGCACGGAAAATTCAGGAGCTGGGGGTTTTCTCAAGACTTTATTCTGATCACCGTATCCGGCACTCTTCAGGCTAACTGGATGATCTGGTTGAGCCGCTCGCATACCTGCATGAAAAACACATCATCCAGTCTGACCAGCGGATGGGGGTAGCTAAACGCAGACGCCAGTCAAACGACTTGGGCTGGTGGCACCGCGCTGGCGAACGCGCAACCCAAGACCGTCATCCTCTCTCTGTTCAAAATTGCCGTGCGGGTCAAACCCCGTCCCGGTGGGTCTCGAAAATGTCACGGAAACGCCCGACGCAACCCGTGAAGGCCGCCAGCACCGCCGGATCGAAGTGCGACGGCAGGGTGCGCCCGTCGCCCACGGTGATGATTTCGAGCGCTTTATCGTGAGAGAACGCCGGCTTGTACGGTCGCTTGGAGCGTAGCGCGTCATACTGATCACAGATGTTCATGATGCGCGCCGACAGCGGTATGGCCTCGCCCGCGAGGCCCTGCGGATAGCCGCCGCCGTCCCAGCGCTCGTGATGCCCGTCCGCGATCTCGGCGCCCATGACGAGATAGGGCGAATCGGTGCCGCGCAGCAGTTTCCCGCCCAGCCCGGCATGCGTTTTCATGATTTCCCATTCGTGCGGCTCGAACGTTCCCGGCTTGCCGAGGATCGCGTCGGGGATCGCGATCTTGCCCACGTCGTGCATCGGGCTCGCGTAGTAGATGGTGTCGCAGAACTCCGCGTCCAGGCCCAGCGCCTGTGCCATATCCACGGTGTAGAAACTGATGCGCGCCACGTGCGCGCCGGTCTCCTCGTCCTTGTAGGAGGCGGCGCGGGTCATGGTGACGATGGTTTCGCGATAGCTGGAGACGAGCTGGCGGGTGCGCTCCTTCACCTGCGCGTCGAGAATGCAGTTGTAATCCGCAAGGAAATCGCCGTATTCCTTGAGCTTGAGCAGGTTTTTCACGCGCACCCGCAGCTCCCAGCGGTCCACCGGCTTGCTGACGAACTCTTCCGCCCCCGCTTCCAGCGCTTTCACGAGCGAGCTGCGGTCGTGCAGCGCCGTCACCATGATGATCGGCACCGAGCGTGTCGCCTCGGCAGCCTTCAGCGCGCGTGCGACCTCGTAGCCATCCATGCCTGGCATCATGATATCGAGCAGCACGATGTCCAGCGGATGCTGCCGCGCGAGTTCGAGCGCCCGTTCGCCATCGGCGGCCTCCAGCACGGTGTATCCCTCGACCTCGAGCATGGCGATGAGCAGCCTGCGGTTTCTATCCTCGTCGTCGACGACCAGTACCCGCGCCGGCTGCTTTTCTGTGTTCATAATTTCTCCCCGATGGGCAAATAGAGTGTGAAGGTGCTGCCTATTCCGGATTCGCTGTCGACCTCGATGGTGCCCCCATGCAGTTCGGCCAGGCGGCGCGCGAGCGTCAAGCCCAGGCCGACGCCGCCGTGCGCGCGCCAAACCGCCATTGAGCTGAACCAGCGGCTGAAACAGCTTCGCCAGGTCCGCGCGGCCGATGCCGATGCCGGTGTCGGCCACGGCGATTTCCAGGCGGCCGTCACTGCGCCGCGCACGTACCGTGACGCTGCCCCCGTTGCGATTAAATTTGACCGCGTTGTCGATGAGCGCATCGAGCATCCGGCACAGAGCCTGCGGATTCAGTTGCGCGCTGCCGACGTCCGGTGCCACCTCCAGCGTCATCGTCAGGCCGCGCGCTTCGGCTGCCGGGCGCTGCCCGGCGACGCGCTCCGCCACTGCGGCGGCGATGTCCACCGGCTCGCGCGCGAGCGCGGTGTCCGTCGCATCAAGCCGCGACATTTCCAGGATACCCTCGACCAGCGCAAGCAGCTGCTCGCCGCTCGCCAGTATATCGGCGACGAACTCGGCCTGCTTGGCGTTGAGCGGGCCGGGCACCTCGTTGTGCAGCATCTCGGAGAAGCCGATGACGGAACTGAGCGGCGTCCTCAGCTCGTGGGTGACGCTGGCCATGAATTCGGATTTCATGCGGCCCAGGCGCTCGAGCGCCTGACGCGCCCGCCGGCTTTCGGTGACGTCGGCGATCACGACCAGTACATGACTGGCGCCGCCGATCGGCGCCATGCTGAGACTGACTTCCACCGGCACCTCACTGCCGTCCTTGCGCCGCGCGCACAGATCGAGCCCGGTTCCCATGGCGCGCATCACCGGCGCGGCGAGGTAGCCGGCGCGCATCCGGGCATGGCCAGCGCGCTGGCGCTCGGGCACGAGCAGATCGACGTTCCTGCCAATCAGTTCCTCGGGCCGGTAGCCCAGCGTTTCCTCCGCATGCGCATTGGCGAACGTGATGCGGCCTTCGGCGTCGCAGAGGATAATGACTTGCAGCGTCGACTCGACCACCACGCGAAAACGCTCCTCGCTTTCCCGCAGCGCGTCTTCCGCCTGCTTGCGCGCCGTAATGTCGAGCCAGAAACCCACCAGTTCTTCCGGTTCGCCAGCTGCGCCGCGCGTCAGCCGCGTTTCGTCGTGCATCCAGCGCCACGAACCGTCCTGATGGCGGAAGCGGTACTCGCCGGTAATGCGCCCTTCGGTGAACAGCAGCGCCTGATGCGCCAGCACCCGCTCGCGGTCTTCGGGGTGGATGTTGTTCACCCAGAACCCCGAATCCTTGAGAAAGTCCTCCGGCGCATGGCCCAGTTGCCCGCGCACGTTGGCGCTGACGAAGGTGGCGCCGTAGTCGCCGTATGCCTTGGCCGAGTAGATGACGGCTGGCGTCGCGCGCAACAGGTAGTCCAGCCGTTCGCGCGACTGGCGCAGCGCCTCGGCATGCGCCAGAAGCCGGCCGGACATCAGCCTGACGCCGGACTCGAGCGCGGCTATTTCGTTGCCCGCGACGTCGACCGCCACGTCCTCGCCCAACTGCTCGCGCACCAGCGCCAGCGCCTCGTCGCGCAGCGCGCGGATCGGCCGCAGCATCCGTCCCGCATAGACGTAACCGGCGACGAGCATCGCGAGCAGCGCGATGGTTATCACTGTCACCAGTGCGAGCGCGGTCCGCGCATGCTCCTCGGCGCGAGCCCGTTCGCGCTCGCTGACCGAGCGCTGCAGTGCGATCTGCACGTCGAACGCCTTCACCGTCTCGGCGCCGAACGGGGTTGTGGTAAGCGCCAGCCAGGCGATGGCCTCGTCCTTCTCGCCCGCCTGCCACAACTCGAAGAATTTCGGCTGCGCCAGCTTGTAGCGCTGGTAGGCGGCGCGCAGATCGGAAAGCGCGCGCAGCTCATCCCCCTCGTGCGCGGTCCTGCCGTAGGCGTCGAGGCGATCTTCGACGATCGCGTACCACTGGTCCTGCTCGGCGAGGATCCGTTGCCGGTCCTCCGGGTCGCCGATCATGAACTGGGAAAACCCGTAGCGCAGCCGCCACAGCGCCGATTCGGCTTCCGCGAGCTGCACCGTGGTGAGCAAGTGCGTCTGGTACGCATCGTCGTTATGCTCGCGGTAATCCAGCGCGATCGACCAGATCGCCGCCACGATGCCGAGCACCAGGAGCAGCGCCATGCCGAATCCCAGCCGCAACCGCGCCACCAGCGACCACTTCATGCTCCCCCCCGCTTGGAAATCGGTGTCATTCGGCGTCGCCTCTCAATAGGGCACAAAATCGTGTTCGGGGATCACCTCGCGCGCCGGCGGAGGCAAAACCGACCGGCGGCGCGACCGCAAGCAATATGCAGCGCAGGATTCCGCGTCTCATTCGTTTCTCCCCTCCAGCAGCGCCGCCACGCTCGCCAGAAACTCCTTGTAGCGGATCGGCTTTTCCAGATACCCGTCGAATCCTTCGGCCAGTAGCCGCTCGGCATCGCCCTTCATCGCCAGCGCGGTGAGGGCAGCCACCTTGAGCGCCGCAGTGCGCGGATCGGCACGCAGACACTTCAGCGCCGAGATGCCGTCCATACCGGGCATCTGCACGTCCATCAGGACCAGATCCGGCGCATGCGCCAGCGCGACCGCGATGCCCTCGGCACCGCCTTGCGCGCTCAGCACTTCGTGGCCGGCCACCTCAAGCACGGTAGCGGCGAGCTTGAGGTTCGCCGCATCGTCGTCCACCACTAGGATTTTCGCCATCGGGTTTCCTCTCAGCTGCCGGCGCGCTTTGGCAGCGCGCGACGCAGCTCGGTGAGCAGCTCGTCCGTGTTGAGGTTCTTCTTCGCCAGGATTGCGCTCACGCCGCCCTTCAGGCGCGCGCGGTCCTCAGCTGTGATGTCCTTGGCGCTGAGCACCAGGATCGGGATGCGCGCCATCTCAGCCGTTTCACGCAGCGCGCATGCGACGTCGAAACCGCTCACCTCCGGCATGATCAAGTCGAGAATCACGAGATCGGGCTGCGCGCTCTTCGCCACTTCGATCGCCTCGGCACCGCCATAGGCACGCAGTACGTGGTAACCCTCGGCCTGGAGCATCGTCGCCACCAGATCCACCGTCTTCACGTTGTCGTCCACCACCAGCACGCGCGCCGGCGCGCCGTCGGCGCGCACATCCATCAGCCCGGCGAGCGTCGCCACCAGCTCCTCGCGGGCGAATGGCTTGTGCAGCACGCGCCGGGCGCCGAGCGTAAGGCCGCGTGTCGCGTCCTCTGATACAGTGACTATCACCACCGGCGTAGCGGCCAGTTCCGGCTCGGCCTTCAAACGGCGCATGAATTCCCAGCCGTCCATGTTCGGCAGGAACACATCGAGCGTAATGAGATCGGGCTTGCGCTTGGCGGCGCGCACCAGTCCTTCTTCGGCGGTGGCCGCGCGCATCACTGCGAACCCTTCGGAGCGCAGTTGCGCCGTGATTAGTTCGGCCATGCGGTCGTCGTCCTCGATCACCAGAGCAAGCGGCGCGACCGGCCTGGATGGGAGGGGGCTCTCGGCTACCGACTCCCCTTCCCGCATGGCGGGTGCGGTCGCACGGTAGGGGAGCCACACACAGAATTGACTACCGAAGCCCGGGCGGCTCGCTACGCCCACCGTGCCGCCGTGCAGTTCGGCCAGGCGTCGCACCAGCGACAATCCCAGCCCGGTGCCGGCGTGGCGCCGGGCAACCGAACTGTCCACCTGGGTGAAAGGTTCGTACAGCTTCGGCAAATCCTGCTCCGCAATGCCCATGCCGGTATCCTCGACGGTGATCGCGAGGAATTCGTCGTCCTCGCCTGGCGGCAGTACGATGAGCCGCCCCGGCAGCGCCGCGTCGAGAGCCACCTCGGCGCGCGTGCAGCGGCGCGCGGAAAGCGTCACCGTGCCGCCCGCAGGCGTAAACTTGACCGCATTTGAGAGCAGGTTGTAGACGATCTGCTTCACCTTTCTCTCGTCGGCCAGCACGGTATCGAGCGCCGGATCAAGCCGGGTGTCGAGCCGGATGCGGTGCGCAAGCGCCTTTTCCCTGACGATCAGCATGCTCGTCTGGAGCAGCGCCGGAAGGTCCACCGCCTCCGCATCGAGCTGCAGCATCCCCGCCTCGACCTTCGACAGATCGAGGATGTCATTGATCAGCGACAAGAGGTGCGTGCCGGCGTCAAAAATATCGGCGACGAAACCGCGCTGCTTCGCCTCCAGCTCGCCGAGCAGGCCGTCCTTCAGCATCTCGGAGAAGCCGATGATCGCGTTCAGCGGCGTGCGCAGTTCGTGCGACATGTTGGCGAGAAAATCGGACTTGGCGCGGTTCGCCTCCTCGAGCTGCGCCGTGCGCTCGGCGACGCGTTGCTCAAGCGAGGCGTTGAGATCCAGCATCTGCTGTTCGGCGAGCTTCGCCTTGGTCACATCGCGAAGCGTGAGAATCGCCAGTAGCGGCTGGCCCGCTGCGTCGCGCGCCAGCGTGCCGCTGTACTGGAAGGTCTTCTGCCAGCGTTGCCCAAGGTGACGGACGGATACGTCCAGGTTGTGCAGCGTCTCGCCGCGCAGGACGCGCGCCAGCGGCCACTGGTCCACGGTCAGGCGCGTGCCACCCGGCGTCACGAGATCGAATGTATCGGTAAACTCCAGCAGCCGGCGAAGGTATTCCTCGGCACTGGTGAAACCGTGCATTTCGATGGCGGCGCGGTTGAATTGCAGTATCTGCCCATCAAGTCCGGACGCCACGACCCCCTCGCCGAGGTTCTCGAGCACCGTCTGCAACTGCGCTTCGCTCTCGCGCAGTTGCGCCGTGCGTTCGCGCACGCGCTGTTCCAGTAGTTCGTTCTGCTCGCAGATCAGCTTCTCGGCGGCGCGTTCGGCGCTGACATCGCGAAAGACGAGCACCACGCCGCCTATCTGGTCCTCGGCGGCGCGGATCGGCGCCGCGCTATCGGCGACCGGCCACTCTGTGCCATCGCGCGCGATGAGAACACTGTGATTAGCCAGGCCCTGAACCTTGCCGGTCGCGAGCACCTTTGCCACCGGCACCTCAGCCGGCACGCGCGTCTGCTCGTTGACGATGCGGAACACCTCCTCGACGGGCCGGCCCCGCGCCTCGGCCAAGAGCCAGCCGGTGAGCTGCTCCGCAACCGGGTTCATGCGCGTGATGCGCCCGTCGGTATCCGTCGCCAGCACGGCGTCGCCGATAGAGTGCAGCGTGGCGGCAAGGCTTTCCTCGCTTTCTCGCAGCATGGCCTCGGCTCGCGCGCGGGCGGACAACTGCCGCCGGATCATGACGTAGGTGGACGCCAGCAGCGCCGCCAGTAAGAGCGAGGTGATCGCAGCCAGCGCGTTCCTGAACTCCCGCACCTGGGACTGTTCGGCGTCGCGCTCCTGAAGCAGGCGGTGTTCTTCTTCATCCATCTCGCGCAATGTACCGAACAAGAGCTCTCGCGCCTCCCGTAGCGGCGCGCCTGCCGCGTAAGCTCGCGCCGCCTCGGCGCCTTCGTTCTTGCTCAGCAGCTCGTTGCGCCGGGCAATCGCCAGGCACTCGTCCGCCGTTGCGCGCAGTTGCGCCCAACGCTTCGTCTGGCGGGAATTGTCGGCAACCAGTTCGCCAATCCGCCGCAGCGATATCTCGCGCTCCGCGATCGCCGCGTCGCGCGCGGCGAGGTGGGTAGTGTCGGCCGTGAGCCGGTAATTTTGCGCGCTTAACTCGATGAGCAGCGAGCCTGACTTCGTTTCGGCAAGCCGATCGAGAACTTCATGGGTGTGCATCACCCAGTACGCCGCTTGGCGCGCCTCATGCGCTGCGTACCAGGCGCTCGCGGCGAGCGCCACAAACACGAGCATGGCAAGGCCATGCGCGGCGAGCAGCTTAGTTTCGAATTTAAAGCGCGGATCCATTGAGCTTCCCTCGATCTCTGGCCTGACAGGGTTGAGGCGCGCTCGCGCCGATGCCCTCCGCTTGATCAGGAGTTCCTCATCGAAGCGACAAATCCGGCGCAGCATACGTTTCAAAGCGAAAAACGAACCAACACCGTCGTCATTGTATATGCGGGAGAGAAAGAGAGGCAAGATGATATTGGAATGTACTGGAAGAAATTGGACGGGGCTCGCCGAAGGGCAGTCAAATGGCCGAGGCTATCGTGAGGTGAAGCCTGAACTACCGGCTTCGGTGCCACCAGTCGCCAAAAGTCGGCGCTGGCGATACGCCGGTTCAGAGCGAAAACTGAAACAGCAGATCGGACTTCCGCCCCTGCAAGCCGTCGCTGACGAATACGCCACCCTGCTGCGGGCCGGTGGCGGCATCCTTGAACCTAAATTCGGCAGTTGACATTGTAAAACCAGCTGCTAACGTATGCGGCTATGAGATACGGGCTGACAGGGAGAATCACCAAGCGGACAAGTGCCTTTTTAAGGTTCAGTGTCCCCCGGTCAAAGGCACGAAACGCACAGGTAAAACATCGCGTGTGACAACGGAACCATCCTCTTTTTTTTCCAGCAACATCAACGACTGAAACACCACGCCCAGCGGAATCACCAGACGCCCGCCCGGTTTCAATTGCTCGATCAATGCGGGCGGGAGATGACTTGCAGCGGCGGTCACGATAATGGCATCAAATGGCGAGGCTTCAGGCCAGCCGTAATAACCGTCCCCCGTCCGGATGTGCGCATCCCGACTGTAACCGGTCGCTTTCAGATGTGCGGCAGCCAGCTTAGCCAGCGCATCGATGATTTCCACGCTGTATATTTGCATACCCATTTCCGCCAGGATAGCAGTCTGATACCCGGAGCCTGTGCCGACTTCCAGCACCTTGTCGCCGGGATGTACGCCAAGCAGGTCGGTCATCAGCGCCACGATAAAGGGTTGCGAGATAGTCTGCTCATAGCCTATCGGCAGCGGACGGTTAAGACAGGCCAATTGCACCAACTCTTTTGAGACAAACCGATGGCGATCGACCCTGGATATTGCCGCAACAACCTCAGCAGATAAAGTCTTGCGACCGGTATAGACGGCTGTTTTGGCCGCATCGGTCAGCACCTCCTCCACCATTTGACGCTGCGAGGCCGCGATACTCATCGCGAAGCACTCACGGCCAACTTGCGCAAGCGCTGATACAGTTCACGCTCTTGTTCGGTGATTTTTTCCGGTATGTGTACACCGATATGTAAATACAGATCGCCCGTATGACCGCCGCCGAACGCCGGCAGGCCCAAACCTTTCAAACGCAACACGGCAGCGGGCTGGGTGCCGGGCGAAATGCTTACATTGACGTTTTTCTCCAGCGTTGGAACCTGCAAATCGACACCCAGCACGGCATCGGTCAGCGCTATCGTTTTTCTGTGTATCAGATCAGCGCCGTCTCTTTCGAAACGCGCGTCAGACAAGGTGCGTATGGCGACAAACAAATCACCGGCAACGCCTTTAGGATCGATTGAAGCCATCCCCTTGCCGGCAATGCGCAGCACCATCCCCTCCTCTATACCACGAGGGATATGAATCGTCAGGTTTTCTTCCTGCTCCACGCTGCCGCTGCCGTGGCACTGTTTGCAGGGATTAGTGATCAGGCTGCCACGCCCGTGACAGGCTGTGCAAATATTGATCTGACGGATTAAAACCTGATCCTTATGGCGACTACTGGTCACATGCCCCGTGCCCTTACAAGCCTCGCAAGGCAGAGGCTGGGCACCGCCAGCCACCCCCGTGCCGTGACAGGAGGAACAGTTCACCGGACGGCGCAAGGCGAGCTTCTCGTCGCCCCCCTGCACCACGCGTGCCAGCGTAATATAGTGCTTCATTTCGATATTCGCGCCGCGAGATGGTCCTGCGGGTTTGCGGTGAAAGAAGCCCTGAAACGGACTATCGAAATTAAGTCCGCCGAACAGATCGTCGAAATCAATCCCGCCGAACAGATCGTCCCGGGTAAAATCAGACACACCGGGAAAGCCGCGCGCATCGTATTCAGCACGCTTTTTAGCATCGGACAAAACGGCATAAGCCTCGGCGATTTCCTTGAAACGCGATTCAGCCCCGGCTTCCTTGTTTCTATCGGGGTGATACTTCATCGCGAGATTGCGAAAGGCATCCTTGATCGCTTTAGGGTCAGCATCGCGACTGACGCCCAGCACCTCGTAGTAGTCGCGTTTTTTCGCTTCAGTCATAAACGAGCCTTTAAGCTGCGGCCCTGTACTCGGCATTGTCGTTCTTTGCTTGCGCGCTTTGTTCAGCGGTTTTTGCATAGATCGCAGCCCCGGCTTCCTGCAACACTTTTTTCAGCGCCTCGGCATGAGTCGTCGCGGACTCGACCTCTTTCTTGAACAACGCCTGTTTGGTCTCATGCAAACAGGTTTCGATGCGCTTCTTGAGTTCATCGGTGAGCTTGTCGGCGAAATTAACGAGCAGCTTTTCGGCTTCATAACAGGTTGCATCGGCGCTGTTGAGCTTTTCCGCATCGTCGTGGCGCTTCTTATCCTCACCGGCGTAGCGTTCGGCATCATTCACCATGCGCAGCTTTTCGGCTTCAGACAACCTTGTGGAACCTGTGATGCTGATGGACTGGGTCTTGCCGCTGGCGGTATCCTTCGCCGACACGCTCAGGATGCCGTTGGAATCAATATCAAAAGTCACCTCGACCTTAGGAATGCCGCGCGGTGCGGGCGGCAGGCCATCCAGATTGAACTGCCCCAGACTGGTGTTATCGCCCGCCATCGGCCTCTCACCCTGAATGACATGGATGGTGACGCTGGTCTGCATATCTGCCGCCGTGGTGAATATTTCGCTGCGTTTGACCGGCACCGGCGTATTGCGGGAGATCAGCGAAGTCGCCACCCCGCCCAGCGTCTCCACCCCCAGCGTCAGGGGCGTGACATCGACTAACACGATACCGCCCACTTCGCCGGCCAGCACCCCGGCCTGTATCGCCGCACCACAGGCGACGCACTCCATCGGGTCTACGCCCATTTCCGCCTTGTGACCGAACAACTCCTCGAAATAGCTGCGCACCGCCGGCATACGGGTAGGCCCGCCGACAAAAACCACCCGTTCGATCTCTTTGCTGCTGACGCCCGCATCCTTTAAAGCCTGCTCGACCGGCCCACGGCAACGTTCGATCACCGAATGCACCAGACGTTCGAGTTCGGTTCGATTCAGATCCAGTTCGAGGTGATGCGGTTCACCGTTCACCACCGCCAGATAGGGCACGCTGATATGGGTGCTGATGCTGGCGGACAACTCGATCTTAGCCGCCTCGGCCGCTTCCAGCAGCCTGGCCGATGCCCGTTTATCGGTTCTGACATCAATCCCGACGGACATCTGAAAGCGTTCGGCCAGATACTCGAAAATTTTCTGATTCATGTCGGTGCCGCCCAGTTGCGTATCTCCGCTGGTGGACTTAACCTCAAATACGCCCTTACCGAATTCCATGATGGTGACATCCAGCGTACCGCCGCCCAGATCAATCACCGCGATGCGCAATTCCTGCCCCAGCCGGTCTAGGCCATAGGCCAGCGATGCCGCCGTCGGTTCATTGACCAGACGCACGACGTCGAGTCCTGCGATACGACAAGCATCTTTGGTGGCGGCGCGCTGATTGTCGTCGAAATAGGCGGGCACGGTTACCACAGCCTTTTCTACCGGCTCGCCTAAAAACGCCTCCGCATCGCGTTTAATTTTTTGCAGCAAAAACGCGGATAACTGCTCTGGCGTATAGTCATGAGTCAACAGATGCAGCGTTTCACGTTTGCCCATGCGGCGTTTAAATGCGCTAGCGGTGCCCTCCGGATTGGATGAAGCCTGACGGCGCGCAGGTTCTCCGACCAGAACCTGTCCGTCTGTGGTGACGGCGACATAACTGGGAAAGGCCTTGCCGCCGATGCTGATGCCTTCCGCACTGGGGATGATGACAGGGCGCCCGCCGCGCAACACGGCCGCAGCCGAATTGGAAGTACCAAGATCGATGCCGATGATATTCATGTGACGCTCCTGTGTTGCACCGCGAGATAGCCCCGCAGCGATGATGTTAATTATTAAATAAATTATGCAATATAATGATTTAATTTGTTTTTATATATATTTTACCGTCGCTGTCCGTATAGCCTTTATGAGCCGGTTCAGGGTAGCCGTAGTGCAGCGCATTCAGATAACGGGCCGCAGCGAAGATTTCATCCTGACTCCAGAGCAGGTTCAGGCTAGCCTGCCAGCGCTCAACCTGAATCAGCAAGCTGCTCCAGTCTTTTGCCAGTCGCTTATCCCGCCAGTGTATTTCTTCGCCGTGACACGCAACGCAATGCGTCTCATAGAGCAAGCGACCGGTCTCTTCACCGGCCTGCGCGGCAAGCGGCAGTAACAACAGCAGCATCTTGAGACAATTCATATGCGATTACTCATCTTTTAACGGAATGAACAGCATGCCGCCTTCACGCTGCACCAGCACCGCAGCGCGACGCCCCGCACTGTCCAGCGCGGATCGCAGTTGACTGATGCTGGTCACCTTTTGACTGTTGACTGCAATGACGATATCCCTAACCTGTATTCCCGAGCGCGCCGCCACGCCGCTGACGCCCTCAACCAGCAGGACGCCGTCGGTATGCATCGCGCGTTGCTCTTCGCGGTTGAGTTCGCGCAGCGCAAGACCAATCTGTCCCGGTGTCACCTCCTGTGGCGCGACCTTTTCGTCCCCCGCCTCACCCAGACTAAGCGCAATATTTTTGCTCGCCGCATGACGCCAGATCAACAGGGTCGCCGCAGAGCCGGGCGCCGCATCGGACACTGCACGCAACAGGTCTTCCGAACCGGCGATTTCCTGACCGTTGAATTTTAATATAATGTCGCCGATTTCCAGACCGGCCCGTCCGGCAGGCCCGTCCTTTTCCACCGAAGACACCAGCGCACCTGTGGCCTTGCCCAGCTGGAACGACTTGGCATGATCCGGCGTGACATTTTGTATCGTGACACCCAGCCTGCCCCGTTTGACCGTGCCGTGTTTGAGCAATTCGTCCTTGACCTTGATCGCAAGATCGACCGGAATGGCGAATGACAGCCCCATGTAGCCGCCGCTGCGGCTGTAGATCTGCGAATTGATACCGACCACTTCCCCCTTCATATTGAACAGCGGCCCGCCCGAGTTGCCCGGATTAATCGGCACATCGGTCTGTATGAACGGTACGATTTTTTCACCCGGCAGGCTGCGCCCCTTGGCGCTGACGATGCCTTGTGAAATCGAATTGGTAAAACCGAACGGAGAACCGATAGCGACCACCCATTCGCCCACTTCCAGCTTAGTTGAGTCCCCGATGTGCACGACCGGCAAATCCTTAGCCGAAATCTTCAGCAAGGCGATATCGCTGCGCTTGTCGGTGCCTATCAGTTTGGCCTTGAATTCGCGCTTATCGATCAGTCTCACCACAATCTCATCGGCGTCCTCCACCACATGCGCATTGGTAAGCAAATAGCCGTCCGAACTGATCAAAAATCCGGAGCCTAAAGACTGAGGGTCTTGCAAAACTCCCGAATGACCGAAGTCAAAGAGATTTCGTCTCACCCGTGAGTGAGATTTTCTAGTGATTTCGACGCCGTTTATTGCGCTATCCGTCCATAATCGTTATATTTTTACTATTTAAT
>Ga0208863_1001622_pt1 | contig 13505 bp, 16 predicted proteins | sample RifOxyD3_FD_184040 | JGI IMG/M metagenome (GOLD analysis project Ga0208863, IMG submission 184040) | Soil microbial communities from Rifle, Colorado - Rifle Oxygen_injection D3 (SPAdes) | ecosystem: Environmental > Terrestrial > Deep subsurface > Rock core/Sediment | place: Rifle, Colorado...
ACTTGTGGTGCATTTGAATCCGGATCAGCAGTTCGCTGCAAAAGACGAGAAAATGGAAGGAGATTTAGAGCTCAAAATGGCAGCATAATCGCAGGTGTTCAGGCGACAACTAGGTTGACAATTTCCGCCGGCAGGATTGGCTTTCAAATGTTCTGTAAGTGCTTTAAGGACTGCGCCCCCACATTTTTTGGAGCGATGATAAAGAAAGCGCCTAACCGAATGGCTGGACAAAAGCCGAATACGATCATTTGCCATTAGTTTGCTATTTGCTATCGCCTCGATGGTCAGCAAATTTGAGACCAGATGTTTTCCTCGTCCCAGTTCGAATTCTGCTTGGATATGATACAAGCCGGGCTTTGAAAAAACCGATCCTCCAGCTTCTTCAAATACGCTAATGTCCCTTCGGATTGGTTTGTTCTGATATAGCGCAACTTTTGATACTGGTGTGCAATACCGTCTCGGCGATTTGAACAGCCGCCTTTCACCGCCTGGATGGATAATCCATATTTTAAATTCTGCATAGCCGGGATCGAATTTATCTGGTATGTATCCCATCTTTCTCTCGCCGTGAGCCAAGCGTAGTTCAACATCTAATTCAACAGGGCTGGCACAAGGGAATGTCATATTTGTCATGCTAATAGTTAAGACGAATTCGGAAGTAGAGCTGTAACGTGTCGGCTCATTGGGTTTGTTTAACCCCGACACAGGATCAAACCTTGAGCCGCCGGGATAAACAGCAGCATTGGTGTCGCATTCTGAAAGCCAATTTCGCTGTCCATTAAGAAAGTTAAAGTAGTCGTCAGAAAAAGGAGTGTCCACCCGGCTACTGGCCATAAAATTACTAGGTGACGATACGTGCTCAAGGTTGAATATATGCCCCAACTCGTGAATCGTCGTAAATTCAACTTCCCTGTTAAAGTCGGCAATACTAGAGCGGAGTTCATTGATTGCGCCGAGAAAGATTGCACAGCCTTCTCTTGGGGTGCCAGTAAAGACAGATGTAGCATTGGGGTCGTCGTCTGTTGCATAGCCACGGTCGAACATGATTCCAAACACGCTAGGCCGTGGCTGGTATCTGTCCGCAAGTATCAATGCAATTTTATTTACCCGGCCTGTACCAGGAACGTTTCCAGTGAGCTGTTGAACGCAACGATGAAGATCGAGTGCATCAACATAGCGCTGATCATCGGACACCAGTGATTCTTGATCACAGTGATTCCTTGTTAACAACTCTATAACGTTATTAGAGCCAGTAGAGAAGTGGGTTCCAATGAATTTTGGATCCCCAACAAAGGCGGCGGGTACATCTACGGTCTTACTGGCCATCCCAATATGGCACTCGAGCATAACCATTGGCGCCACCTACTCATTAAGCCAATCAATTTCTATGGACTCTTGTTGTGGCTGTTCGCCTTCTAAATTGAACACCAAGTTCAACTGATAATTGCCTTTAGGAAATTCTTTGGACAACACGATTGTTATGGTAGTCGCCCCTTCCTTTGTCACAACACCAATATGAAGGTCTTTCCCGGCAATAACGGATTTTGCCTTAACACCATCCGCCGGATTGAATAAGCCAGAACGAACTTGATCTATCATAATCGGACTTGAGTAGGTTACAACGATATCTTTATTTTCGTCCGCCTTCTTGACTAAAATTCTGCTCTTATCAAACTTCGGTTTTTGTTTTGGCGGGGCAGGTACTTTTGCTGAAAGAGAGGTCTTGTAAGTGGCTTGCTTTTCCAGTGCAACTAGTTTTACCCCATCTGGATTTTTCTCGTCAGGTAGAACTCGGAATAGCACTGGGCCATATGCAGTTGTTATATCTTGTCCTATTTCAGCATTCGGATCATTATAGGCATTGCTACCCTTATCCTTAATCAGACCAAGACGTGCTTCCATTTGATTTAGCTTGATTTGTTCTTGCTCAATTTCCAAATTCAGGTCGAGCCTATCTTTCTCAGGATAGTTAGCAGTGTGGCTTTCGTAAAATTTACTTTTTTCTTTCAATAAAGCAACCTTCTCCTCTTGGGCTTGGATGTCTTCATTCGCTTTTTTGATAGCTGCAGCTTTAGCATCCGCTTTGTCTTTCGCAGCTTTTTTTTCAGTATCTGCCGCATCCATCTTGGCTTTCTGAATATCAGTTGCAGCGGATATTGAGCCACTAGCTAATGCCGATGAGTCTGCATCCAGAGATACAGTCTTTAGCATCCCATCTTGCGTTGTCACCTGAAAAGTAGCTTTCGACAAATATGACTCCATATCTACCGTGTAAGTATTGTTGGGATCTGAAAAGTTTTTCACCTCCACCTTGATAGTTCCATCGGATTGCGGAGTCAAGATAACATGAGGGGCTGGAAGTGAGTATCGGAGTCCCACTTTCCCTTGTGACGCAGGCGAACTACTCAGTGTCGTTGTGCACCCCCCCAGTAGGATGGCGCATGACAATAGGCTTAATAGCCACCATTTTCTAAGGAACATTTGAGTGGCTGTATTCATTTCGTACCTCCCTTGCTGCTTTCTGATGCCGCCTGCCCAGTTAGCGTTTCTTCATTTGTTACGCTGACAGAAATAGTCATTGCATTACCATCTTTATCTTCACCTTGCCCACCAACCAATTTTGTTCCATTTTTGCCAACTACAATTTTAAAAAGATAAGGTGCTGGGATGGCCCGTGTAGTGCCCTTGCCAGGCTCATTAAGGGCGGATTTAACAGCTGCGGTTCCGAGCGTTCTGATCGTGTCCACAAGCTTGCTTGGAACATCAGTTGAGTCCAGCACGAACTTGGAATCTGTCAATACGCCTTCATTAAAAGTTAACGTAGAGTTATTTTTTGACATGAATGCATGCAGGTCTATTTCCATTTTTTTGCTGGTGTCAGGCATCATTAATACTTGGCTAGTTAGGTTGCCTTTACCATCTGAGTAAACTAACAAGAAAGGCGCTTGCTCGTAGTATCTGATACCAGTGGCCTTGTCGTCTTCTGTACTACTGGTTATTGGCTTAGCTGAATAGCCTGCACAACCTGTTACAAAAAGAGCAGCAAGCACGCCAATTATGTTTATTTTTACTGTCATATTTTTCTCCGTGTTAAATGCCCCAAGCTCGAATTTAACTCTCAACTATTTCCCTTAATCAAAGCCACCACACTCTCTCTGGTCGCCTTGTCATCATCAAAGCCTCCATGCTCGACGCTTTGCGATTCCTTCCCCGGCGCTACCCAGGCGCGCACGTTGAGCAGCGCTTGTAGCTTCGCATCGAAATATTTTTCATGCCGAGTATCGGCGTGATCTTGCCCTGCTCGAACGAGTGCGAGATGAGGTAGAGCAGCGAGCGGCTGTAGCCAAGTATCGGTTTGCAGCTTGGGTCTTTTTGCTCGGTGGCATCGGTGAGGTGAAACTGGTGGTAGCGCTTCACGCGGCCATCCTTGATGGCGGGGATGACTTTGTCGGTGAAGGGATCCCAGCACACAGCGGGGGCCATGAAGTTGACGCTGTCGAAGCTCCAGCCTTGCGCGCTCAAGCGATGGATGAGGTGACTGCGCAGTATGCTGCCTGCGGAATGGCCGATGATGTGCAGGCGCACTTTGCTCTTATCCTTGAAGTACGGCGATTTCTGGCAGGCAGTGGGGGGCACAGACGCCTTACCGCGTCTGAGTATAGAAAATCCGGAAAGACTTGCCGTCATAAGATTCCCCCTTTGATACAAGAATTACCACTGGTGCTGTTTTCTGCTTAGTGCGGGAAGCATGAATTAACGCGCCTAAGCTCCAATCAACTCTGCTTCGCGGGTTCAGATCGTTTCCGTTGTTGGCTCTATTTCGAACCTTGGAACGGACTCCCTGTTTGAACCTGTCGAAGCAACTTGCTCCAGTCACCTGTGCTAGGGGATACGCCGTTGGCCGGGCATCGTGCGTGCGATGCAGTGTGCTTCTGGTGGACGTGCAAGTTTTTCGCACGATAATTCAGCACCTTAATTTTTGTCAAGGAAATTTTATTGCGTAACGCTTTGTGTAGCCAACTTCATGTTATTTCCCTTAAAAACGTCCTTTGACCGCTGAAAATCTCTATTCGCGTTCAAAAACAATGTCCAGCGAGTCAATAAAGATGATGGCAGTGGAATCTGGGTAATTTCCATCCGCAACGATCTCGAATGACAAATCCAGTTGTTGCGCACCTATGGGAAGCTTGGCGTTGATGCGATCTATACCGGCATCGTCTTTCCATTGGAAACGGACTGGTTCTGTGCGCCCCAGATAGGTGACCTTGGCGGATGCGGTGCCATTGCCAGTTAACCAAGCATCACCGCTCACATCAATTTGAATCACAGCCGGAGCTTCCAGCGGCGCAGCCAGTTTTAGAGTTACGTCGCAACGCGCAGCGTCATGCTCAGGGTTCTTCTCGCCCACCTTGGCGCGTAGCTTGTTAAAGTAAACGCTGGCACCTCGCCCATCCAGAACGATGATGCGGCTGGTGTTGCTTTCGTCGCAGCGGGTGGACTGTTTGCCGAACGTCACGCTCTCGAAAGTCGGCCCGGCGAAGGCCGAGGCACTGCAAAGCAACAGGGCTGCCATGGTTGCTGTTCTTATCAACATTTCGATTCCCTGCGTCATTAGATGATCTCCACTCAAAATCCCCATTTTCGCTCAAAGACGATGTCAAGCGAGTCAATGTGGATCAGCGACGTGGAGTCCGGATACTGTCCATCGGCAGTGATTTCAAATGACAAATCCAGTTGCTGCGCTCCTTTGTCCAACTTGGCGGAAATGCGCTGAACGCCAACATCGTCCATCGGATGGAAATTGATCACTTCCTTGCGCCCAAGATAGATGACCGTGGCGGAAACCACGCCTTTGCCCTTGATCCGATCAACTCCACTTACATCAATCTGAATCACCGCTGGAGCCTCCAGCGGCGCAGCCAGCTTTAACGTCACATCGCAACGCGCGGTGTCATGTGCAGGATTCTTCTCGCTCACCTTGGCGCGCAGTTTGTTGAAACCCACGATAATGCCGCGTCCTTCCAGCATGATGGAGCGGCTGGTGTTGCTCTCGTCACAGCGGGTGGATTGCTTACCAAAAGTCACGCTCTCGAAGGTCGGCCCGGCAAAAGCAGAGGCACTGCAAAGCATCAGGGCTGCCATGGCCGCTGTTCTTATAAACATTTCGACTCCCTGCGTCATTAGACGACCTTCAATTAAAAGCCCCATTTCTGCTCGAACCCGATGTCCAGCGAGCCAATGGAAATGATCGCGGTCGAATCCGGTGGCTCGCCGTGGGCAGCGGATTCGATGATGAAATCCAGTTGCTGAGCCCCCTTGGGTAGCTTTGCGGCAAAGCGCTGAACACCAGCATCATCCATCGGATGGAAATTGATCGCCTCCTTGCGCCCCAGCATGGTGAAAGTCGCCGAGGCCGTTCCATTGCCGGTCACGCGACTGCCTCCATGCACATCGATCTCGATTACCGCTGGGGCTTCCAGCGGTGTCGTCAACTTAAGTGTCACGTCGCAGCGGACGCGATCCGGGAAGCGCACCTTCTTGCTTACCCCGGCCTGCATCCGGTTAAAGCCCACGATAATGCTTCGCCCCTCGTGCATGATGCTGCGGCTGTCGTTCTTTTCGTCGCAGTACGTGGACTGTTTGCCGAAAGTCACGCTCTCGAACGTCGGCCCTGCGAAGGCCGATGTACTGCAAAGCAGCAAGGTGGCTAACGCGGCCATGAAACTATGCCTAATTTTCATGAGTACCCCTTCCTCTATTCACCGCTCAAAATTTCTCCGTCCACTTGATCAATACGCCCAAGACATGTCGAACCCGATGTCCAGCGAGCCGATGAAAATCAGCGCCGTCGAGTCTGGGTAAGCACCTTGGGCCGAGGCTTCGATGGTAAAGTCCAGTTGCCACGCTCCCTTGGGAAGTTTGGCAGTCATACGATCCACACCGGCATCGTCTTTCCATTGGAAGCGCAATTGCTCCTTGCGGCCCAGCATGGTAAAAGTCGCTTCTGTCGCGCCCTTGCCGCTCAGTAGCGAATCCCCATGAACATCAATCTCGATCACCGCCGGAGCTTCCAATGGTGCGGCTAGTTTCAGTGTCACGTCGCAACGCATGTGCTCGGTGCCGCTTGCCTTGCTGCCAACCTCGACCAGCATCTGGTCGAACCCGACTATGATGCCCCTGCCTTCGTGCTTGATAGATACGCTGGCATTTTTCGCATCGCAATGCGTTGAGTGCTTGCCGAAGGTCACGCTCTCGAACGTCGGCCCGGCGAAAGCTGGGGCACTGCCGAACAACAAGACTGCGGAAACTACAGTGAGAATATGTCGGATCACTATTTTCATCACTTGCCCCGCTCGATCTCGACATCTAGTGAATCGATGGCGACCAGCGCCGTCGAATTCGGGGATTCACTCGTGGCAACTGCCTCGAATGATATGTCCAGCTTATTGACCCCTTTGGGTAGCGTAACAGTCACTCGATCAAATCCGTCGGCATCCTTCGCATCGAATCGCAATCGCTGTTTGTGCCCATTGAGTGAAATTGAGGCTGACGCAGCCCCGTGTCCGGCCAATTGGAGTAATCCAGATACGCCTGCCTGAATGCTTGCTGGTGCTTCTAGCGGCTCGGCCAGTTTCAGCGACAAATCGCAACGAACACGATTTGGCTCAACCGCATTCATCCCCGCCCTAGCCTGCAGGTTACCGAACTGAAGGCTGATGCCACTGCCATCCGGTACGATATTAACCAGTGTATTTTTCGCTTCGCAATGCGTGGACAACTTGCCGAAGGTCACGCTCTCGAAAGTCGGCCCGGCGAAGGCCAATGTGCTGCAAAACATCAGGGCAGCCAATGCAGTGGCGCAAATGCCTTTCGCCAATCTTCTTTTATGGCTTTGATTCAAACACGGCCTCCAGCGAATCAATGGCGATCAGCGCTGATGAGTCAGGGAAATCCCCCTTCGCGAAAGCCTCGAATGTCATGTCCAGTTTCTTTGCCCCTTTGGGCAAATTGACCATCACGCGATGGAAACCGGCATCGTCCTTCGCATCGAAGTTCAACATTTGTTTGCGCCCATGCATCGCAAGCGTTGCAGATGCCATCCCCTTCCCAGTCAAATGGATCACTCCACGCACATCCATCTGGATTGTCGCCGGGACGTTCAGCGGCGCAGCGAGTTTAAGCGTCACATCGCAACGCGCCCTATCACGCCCCCGAATCTTCGTCCCGCCTTCGGCATTCACCTTGTCGAACAGAATCGAGAATGCACTCCCATCCGGGGCTGTCGTCGCGCGCGTACTATTTGAATCGCAGCGGGTGGATTGCTTACCGAACGACAGGCTATCGAAGGCGGGTGCGGCCCAAGCAGCGGACATACAACTCGCGAACAGTACCATCAACGCAAATTTAGTAACTTTCATTATCGCCACACTTCACATTCACCCATTGTGTCTTTGGCATCGACGACGCTGCCTCGCGCTACACTTCGGCTATTTTTCTGAATAATTTAATACCAGCTTAATTTGCCGAATCACGCCTTTTTCCCATATCTTGCCGTATTTCCTTGATTTCATCCTTGGTCAGCCAAAATATGTCCAACTGCTTCCTTAAAGGTAAATAAAGGACACGCTTATAAAATTATTGCAAACACCAGAATCGGAATATCCGCCCCAATCCCATACGGAATTCCTGGCCCCGTACCGTAATATTTGAATCCCTGACCAGCTAAAGCTGCTGCTCGTTTTTTGTCTGTTGCACTCACAATCAAACTTCTGCAACCGCTGTTTCGGGCTGCAGCGATTCGGGTTTGATCGAGTAGCTTACTGAGCCCACGACCTCGGAAATCCGGATGTACCACGCACCGGTTCATCGAGCCGATTGGCGCGGGCAATGAATCAATTACCCCGTGATACCCTTCCGGGTCAGGAACATCGGTTATCAACTCGTGGATCGACAATCGTGCCGCAGCCACCACACGGTCACCACATAACACGGCCCAGTGCTTGGATATAGGTTCAATGTCGTCAATCCATTGGGTCTCGCAATCTGGAATTTCAACTTTGCTACGCCACGCCACCACCCGCAAGGCGTAAATACTTTCTAACATTTTGGGAGCAGTGACTTCGACCAGAACCAACTCATCCAGATTAGAAAGATTAGCCTCGCTCATACTCAGTCGCACCGAATCACGATCAATACTTCAGCAAGTTTTGCGGCTCGGATTTTCGCCGCATGTCTAGTGTTGCGCAATGGAAAGAGCCTCCAAGTGTTTGAAAATGACGGAAGTCACAAGGGATGGGTTCAATCCCCCACGATTTCATGAACGCCATCAACTCTTTCTCCTGCGCTTCAACTACGACCCGCTTTTCATCGATGCTCAAAACATTCATCGAAATCCAACTGCTGCTCATTTGCAACATCGGACCAACTGGGTTCGCAGTCGGATGCGGAGCCTGACGGACTTCCCAGTCTGCAAAAATTGAAGGAATGACTGGCAGACGTTCTGGATTCACCAACAGCTTTCCAGGTGCCAGCGGAATCAGCGTGGCATCAATGTGCATCGGCTTGTCGTCCACGACATCAATGATCGTCAACCGATAGCCGGGTGGCAGATGGCGCCTGAGCCATTCGATGCCCATGTTATTGGTCACATTGCTGCGCTGCCCGACAACGTCAAAACCAAAACGAATGAAGTCTGCTGCATCGAAAGTCGGTTCAAACTCAGTAACGGCGTAAACTCCCTCAAGATTCGGCTCATATTGTTGATGGTAAAGCTCGTCGCGCAGCACCGGTCTGGGGGCCGCTATCCACTTGGCACCACCAACGAAATATTCCTTGAACAAGGTTCTGAACGCTTCGATCTCAAAATACCGGCAGCGCCAAGCCATGGGAGCTTCAATGATTGTGTCACCTAATACCAAGGCCACATCACGCGGCATCGCTGCATACAAGCCGCTTGGGCTGTCCCAGTTCGGAGTGCTAAAACTTGCGGAATGTGAGTGCTGATCTGGGCGACGTACTTTCACGCCCTCACGCTCAAGCAGGCGAGCAAACCCATTCAACTCTTCTTCCGCCTTTCGCAAAAGCCACGGCTCAACCGGCTTTCCGCCTTGTGTCACAAATGTCTCGTGGCTATGCTCAGGAATGCAGCCCAAAACAGCTGGTTCGGTTGGTGGCCAGCACGCACCATCCGCCCTACCGACAATAACCTCCTCTAACATACCCCATTCGTCAGATGCCCAAACAGGGCTTATATGGTTTTCTGCATTGGAAATTTTGAATGGCATAGTGCAGCGATTCCTCTATTCTTATCGGCTTCCGACACTTCCTGCTACGAAATTCTTTTGATTTTTTAGGTCGGTAATGTATCGTATCAAAAGGTGGTTTTTCATTCCACATTTATGATACTGAGCACGTTAAAAGAGATAGAAATTGGCCAGATTTGATAGCCATACGGTAGGCATAGCAGCAGGCATTTCATCCGCTGCCTGCTTCGGGCTTATGGCAGCGATGGTAAATCAATTGGCCGATACGGTTCCGGCTGCCGAAGTCACTTTTTTCCGGGGCGTGGCGGGCATTGTTATTTTGTCCATTCTGATACGAAAGCAATTTCCCCTCCTAGTCCAGAAAGGAGCAGTGAGTATCTGGATACGCGCCGTTGCAGGTGCTGTTTCCATCCTGTGTTTCAGCTGGAATCTCCAACTTGCTGATGTGGGGACTGCAAACATTTTGTTTAATCTGTCGCTGATATTTGTGTTGTTCGCGGACTATGCAGCCGGGCGATCACGCCCATCAGTACAAGTTATCGCCAGCGTCATGCTCGCCATCGTCGGCATTGGATTGTACTGGTATGGCAACAAGATGATTGTCAATGTGCAGATACTGACCTTGGGACTGATCGGCGCAACAGCGGCAACCATCGCCTACACCGCCCTAAACCATGCATCGAAAAAATACGATCCTTGGCTGATCGTGTGGACTGTTAGTCTGATGTCCATTCCCATCTCGCTGCTGGCAAAAAATGGCGACTGGGTTATTCCATCTGCTACCGGCATATTGATGCTTGCGGGCATCGCTATCAGCGTGCTAATCGCCCATTACCTGCTAAACGTATCGTTTGCCAAACTTACCCTGCCCGTTGCAACGTCACTTGGTCCCAGTTGTATCATTTGGAGCGTGATCGGCGTAGCGGTTATTCAAGGTGTCTTGCCCGCTATGCATTCGATGATGGGACTTATTGTTTATTCAGCAGGCATGGGCATATTGCTTACAATTAGCAAGCGCAACCTTTAGTCTGCGCTGATCAGAAATTTTATGACAATCGACGCTAAATAAAATGAGTACATTCACGAGCGAAGTTTTTTATGGAACAAACCACTCCTCTTTTGACGCAGTAGTGGCGCTTCGCCATCGTTGCTGGCAATCGGTATTGTCCAACCTATCTGGACTGGATGATGGTCACGATGATCACAGCATTCATTTTCTGATTTGGAACGATGGACGTCTTATCGTATCTGGACGCTTATGCTTGCACAATCTTCTCTACGAAGTAGTTGAGCCTCATCTATACCTCAACCTTGATACTGAATCATTTCCTGCACCATGGGGATGCATGTGTCGCTTGGTTATAGATATGCCATTTCGAGGCAAGGGATTCAGTGAATTTCTTGATCACTTTAGAATGCTGATTGCGAGCGATCTGAATTGCTCCACGATGCTTGGGTCATGGACTCCAAAATCAGGGATGCTCAGGCGGGATAAATTGTTTTCTCAGGGTTATGTCAGCTGTAGCGATAATCGCCTAATTGCTGATGGCGAGTTTGGAGAATCCATGCCGTTGGCAAAGCTGATCACAGATACGACGAAAACCGACGAACATTCAACTGATATTTTTCCAATAGACATTGAAAAAATAAATCGAATGTTCAATCAGCAATTGCTTGAACTAGCTGCTTCACACCCATTTCCTAGTATTGATTGAGAATGCGTTTAGCTCGTTGGCTTGGGGCGTAGCAACCAAATAAAACTGCTCGGGACTGTCTTCCCATCGACAGTTTCGATTTCATCAAACCGATGCTCTTCTATTAGCGCATACGGAATTTTCGTCAGAAGCGTTTGATATTCACACCAACGCATGACACCCTGCCCTGAGAGCGCATGGAAAAACAGAAAGTCTGGCACAACTGAGGAGGATCTGATCTCCTTTAGGTCACTTGGATCAACTCTGGTAATTTCGCCAATCAAAATATCCGCAGTCGGGCATACGGAATGCATGTGCTTAAAATAAGTTTCAAGATAATCAAGGTTGTTTCCAGATATTTCGTGGATAACAAACCACAAGGATATGATCGCCGGAGCCTTTGATGGCAAGATCGCTTTCGACCACGTATCAATATTGCGGGCATCTGTAACAACGCCAACTACATTTTTTCCAAGCAACTTTTGTTTAGTAGCGTCAACTGCAACTTGGGCGAGATCTACAGCAACAATCGATTTCTCGGCTTTCGCCGCTGTAGCCATTTCAAGGAATGTTCCGTCACCACATCCAATATCGACATAGCACTCATAAACTCCCTTATTGATGAAATCGAGCGCAAATGGGAAAAATTTGGTTGCATGGGCACTTCCACTACCTTCAATATTTTGCGAACGTGACACATGAGGCAAAACCTCAACAGATGTGAAAATCCCCGCCAGATTGGAGAAGTATTTGTTGTAAGACATCACAATTTCGAGTGCCCCGGCTCTTGCTAGGACATAATGTCCATTCTCGGTGATGCGGTACCGGACATTCGAAATTCGATCAATAAGCCCGAGAGACTCCATATAATCCAGGACTGCATTTCTTACTCGCTCGTTTTGAATCATGGCAAGATCAGCAATCTCAAAGCCCTTCGCCCTGAGCATGGTTGGAATAGCACCGGACTTTTGCAGTGCGCAAATAACCGGAGCAGCAGCAATCCCACGTAATATTGAAACTAACTCTTCTCGACCAGATTCGTATGGCATTTTGCACCTAGCGCAATAATTATCATCATGCGGGCATAATACAATATCCGGACGAATAACTGGTGCAGGTGGATGAGAGGGAGGGGCTGTACTCCCTGCTGTAACTGAAAGCAACAAGCGTAAAAATTAGTACGACAAAAATACCCTGACCGAATTTACCGTTCCAAAGAAACAACCAGTAATTCGTCAAAGCGCCTTGCAATGTCCGCAATGATCTGGGCTTTATCAAGTCCATTGATAATTTTTCTGGCATTCTCGTAATTGGGGGGCTCGCCATCCCGGAAAAATTGCCCCAGCCGTTTAGACGTAAACCATCCTTGTTTCAAGCCTTCAATCGCGATGTTATAAGCAATATCTGGAGACTTGGCGATATCTGGTTCTGTAATTAGATCTACTTTGAAGTAATCTCCCACACGTTTGTAGTTTGCTCGACCGGTTAACTGAACGTATCCCCTACCATGAAAAAGTGCACCATCCCCTATATCAGTATTGCCAAGTTGCTTACCTGCCTTTGTGTTTGGTCCATATCTCTTTTCAAAGTAGGCATCAGATCCATATTCATCTATTGGCTGAAGCGTGTGCGCGGTTTCCCACTTGAAAGTTGCCAAACAATAAGCCAACTGATACCGGTCAGTTGGATCAATTACGAAGCGTGTATCCGCCTCGATCTTTCTAAGAAGAAACTGTAATGCATCAGCCAATTGCGCATTGAGAGGACCAAAACGCGTCTTATAGCCATCCATGAACAGATCATCATCAAATGAAAACAAGTCTTATTTCCTTTACTTGGCAATTAATCTGCCGCGCCTAGCAGATGAATAAATCCGAACCCACATATAGTCGATGTCAGGGGATTGCGACGTAAATTATAGGGCAATCTGTTCACCAATTGCCCCCCACGATTTTGCTTACCCGCTTAAAATCCCCACTTCTGCTCAAACCCTATATCCAGCGAGTCAACAAAGATCAAAGCGGTCGAGTCTGGATGTTTTCCGATGGCTGCAATTTCGATAGTGAAATCCAGTTGCTGCGCGCCCCTCGGCAATTTGGCCGAGAAACGCTGAACGCCCGCATCATCCATGGGATGAAAATTCAGCACTTCCCTGCGACCCAACATAGTCACAAAAGCGGTTGTCGTCCCATTTCCAGTTACCCAAAAATCGCCATGCACATCGAACTGGATCACCACCGGAGCCTCCAGCGGCGCGGCCAGTTTCAGCGTCACGTCGCAACGCGCACCGTCATGTTCAGGATTCTTCTCGCCCACTTTGGCGCGCACTTTATTGAAGCCCACGATGATACCGCGACCTTCATGCTTGATCCTAAATTCGGCAGTTAACCTCCCTCCAGCGTGAAGATCCGAGCGTAAATGGGAGGTGGACGGCGCGTTATTTTGGAGACGATGTAGTTCAGCAGGGCGTGCCATGGGTCTGCCTTGAGCAACTGCTCCGCAATCGTTTTGACATGCGCCAAGGCCTTGCGGATATTGGTGATGAGCG
>Ga0208863_1001625_pt1 | contig 13493 bp, 5 predicted proteins | sample RifOxyD3_FD_184040 | JGI IMG/M metagenome (GOLD analysis project Ga0208863, IMG submission 184040) | Soil microbial communities from Rifle, Colorado - Rifle Oxygen_injection D3 (SPAdes) | ecosystem: Environmental > Terrestrial > Deep subsurface > Rock core/Sediment | place: Rifle, Colorado...
CCATGAAGGCCGCCAGTACAGGTTTATGGCCGGAAAGGTTGGCGGCGATGGCCCGGGCCGTCTCGGCCGGTTTGGTCATAGCCTGCGGAGTCAATAGAATAAGGATCGCATCGACGGCATCATCGGACTGGGCTGCCAGCAGGGCAGCCACATAACGTTCCGGGTCGGCATCGCCAAGCACATCAATGGGATTGCCAATACTGGCCGCCGCCGGCAGTTTTGCCTTGAGGGCAACGGAGAGATTGCTCGCAAGGCTCACGACCTGCAGACCGGCCTTTTCCGCAGCATCGGCCGCCATAGTTCCCGGACCGCCGGCATTGGTGATAATCAGCAGCCGATTGCCCTTGGGCAGCGGTTGCAGGGCAAAGGCTGTGGTATAGTCAAAAAGGGCCTCAAAGGTGTCGGCCCGGACCACCCCCGAACGTTTGAAGGCCGCACCGTAAGCAGAATCAACCCCGGCCAGCACACCGGTATGGGAGGAAGCGGCCCGCTGCCCGGCCGCCGTGGTCCCGGACTTGAGAATAACCACCGGCTTGGCGGCAGAAGCCACCTCGGCCGCCTTGACGAATTCATCGCCGGAAGAGATGTCTTCGAGATAACCGGCTATAACCCTGGTATGCTCATCGACGGCCAGGGCCAGGAGAAGATCAACCTCGCTGATATCCCCTTTGTTACCGACGCTGATAACCTTGGCCAGCCCCAACCGCCGCATGCTCGCCAGGTCGATTATGGCGGTGCACAGGGCGCCGGACTGCGAGATGATCGAAATATTGCCGGACGCCGGCATGCGGCCGCCAAAAGAGACGTTCAATTTATGGGCGGTGTTGATCAGACCAAGACAATTGGGGCCGAGCATCCTGACTCCGCGATTCTTGCACATCTCGACTATCCGCTTCTCCTGCTGGGCGCCGGCAAGGCCGGTCTCCTTGAAGCCTGCGGTAATCACGATAACCGCCTTGGCCCCGGCATCCATGGAGCTCTTGAGCGCCGCCTCAACCGATGCCTTGGGAACCACTATAACACTAAGATCTATGGGAGAGCCATAGCTTTGCAGATTTTCATAACAAGGCAGATCGAGAACCCTATCCGTGGTCGGGTTGACCGGCACGATCGTCCCGCTGAAGCCGCCTTGAATCAGATTGGCCAGGATATCGTGTCCGACCTTGCCGGGGGTTTTCGAGGCGCCGATCACGGCAACCGATTTCGGGGTGAACAAAGACTCAAGCATGGTCATGACCTTTTTTGTAATAATATATTTGGAATAATTAACCTTGGCCGGAGAAAAACCCGTTGGCAACCAATGCAGCCACAGGCTTAATTCAACTCTGTACCGCCGACATTTTCCATGTCATCAGACTGAAGAGGCAAAGTCAAGCAGATTGTATTGTTTTGTCTTTTCTTTCGATCGGGCAGGGCCGCGACAAAATGCCGCACCTAAATCTTTGTTTTCTTGATTATAATGTCCAAAAAAATGTTTGCTTTTTTCACTGTGATCAAGTTGTAATATGTATATTAAGATTTACAAGTGTATCCGATTTGTTAAGTTGCAAGTGAATCTGCTAAGAAACAGCTGTCCAAAAACTTGAATCATGGGGGCGAAAGAATGAATACCAGGAAAATTCTTATGTTCAACGGCGGTCTTTTTATGGCCGGGCTGGCTGGTTTGTTCTTCAATCAGGCAACGGCATGGGCAGGGGATAACGGAATTACAGCCGGCGAGGTGGTCGTTGGTCAGTGCGCGGCCCTGCAGGGTCCGGCTGCCGGCTTGGGCACGGGCATGAATGCAGGGATGAAGGCCTATTTTGAAGAGGTTAATGCCAAAGGCGGTATCAACGGCCGCAAGATAAAATTTGTATCTGCCAATGATGATTATGAGCCGGATCGGACCGTGGACTGTACACTTAACATGATCGAAACCGAGAAGGTCTTCTGCCTGGCCGGTTATGTCGGAACACCTACAACCAAGGCTGCCCTGCCCATCCTTCAGGAGATGAAAATTCCTCTGGTTGGCGCTTTTACCGGGGCAGAAGTCCTGCGGAATCCTGTTTCGCGCTATGTCTTGAATGTCCGGGCCTCCTATGACGATGAGACCGAGGCCCTGGTTGAAAGGATGACAACCGATCTGAACATCAAGGATATTGCCGTATTTTACCAGGACGACGCTTTTGGCCTGGCAGGCCTGAGCGGTACTGAAAAAGCCCTGAAAAAACGGGGCCTGAAGGTAGTGGCTACCGGCAACTTCCCGCGCAACACCGAGGCAGTCAAAACCGGCCTGGTTGCGATTATGGCAGTAGCGCCCGGAGCAGTTATCATGGTCGGGCCATATAAACCCCTGGGAGCATTTGTCAAGGAGGCCAAGACCGCCGGACTTAAGGCGGTTCTGGCAACTATCTCCTTTGTCGGCACTGAAAACCTGATTAAGGAGTTGAGCGGAGCCTCCGACGGCATTATTATCTCCCAGGTGGTCCCTTCTCCTGATGATACTTCAATTCCCATCGTTAATGAGTGCCAGGCAGCGCTAAAGAAATCCACCGGCGATCCACTCTCCTATGTCAAACTGGAAGGGTGTGTAACCGCGCGCACCCTGGTGGCTGGCCTGGAAAAAGCCGGTGCCAACCCGACCCGAGAATCCCTGGTCAACACCTTGGAATCCCTTTCCAACCTGGATATCGGCGGACTGAGCCTCTCCTTCAGCAAAGAGAACCACCAGGGTTTAAACAAGGTCTATATGACCCAGGTGAGTGGAGGCAAGGCCAAGCCGGTAACCAAGGTGACAAAACCGTAAATTGCACGACCAACTCCATATGCAAAAGAGGTAGTTAAGAAAACATAGTATAGTTGGGGGGGACAAACGTGACTATTAACAAGAAACTTTTACTACTGGTATCAATTCTTCTTGTTGCAGTAACACTGGTTGGCGGAGTCGGTTTTTTTGCCGTACAAACTGTCGGAAGCAAAATCTACTACCTGACCCGCGAATCTTCCCCCCTCCAGATAAAAATGATCAATCTCCAGCAAGGGTTTGAAAAGATGGCGGCCTGCTTTACTCAGATGGCCCTGGCCTCCTCAGTCGCTGAACTCGCCAAAATTCGGGAAAGAACCGAGGCCGCCATCTCCGAAATCGATACCACGGCCAGAGAACTCAGTAAACTGAAGGCTGATGTTGATGAAAAAATCCTTACCGACATAAAAAAGTCATATCAGGAACTCAATCAGATGGCGGAAGAGAGGCTGGCCTCCATGGAACGTCTGGCCTCCATGAACCAGCTGACTGCCGCCAACGGCCAACTCCAATCAGGCATCGGCATGGTAACCGCAGAACTGCAAAAGTTGACCACAACCATGCACAATCTGCAAAAAGAGTGCTATGGCACCATAGAGAAGGCTAAGCAGGCCAATACCAAGACCAATGACCAGGTTAAACAACTACTGGTAGTGAAGGAAAAACTGGCCAACGTCAGCAGCCTGCTCATGCAGGCCGCCATCGTCGATAACCGTTTCCGTCTGAATCCGCTTAAGGACAAGATGAAGGCCGAACTCGACGCCATTGCCCGGGCGAACCTGAGCACTGTTATCGTGGCCCAGTTAACAGAATTTGTCACTAAAACCCAAAATGACTACTCTGGCGAAACCGGCCTGCTGGCATTGCGCGGCGAGGTTTTGAACACCCCCCTGGATAAAGAAACAAAGGACAGATACGAGGAAAAACGGCGCGAACTTGCCCGGCCCCTTGAAGCCTTGAGCGCCACCATTGCCACCGAAATAGACAACCTGGAACTCATCCTGCCTCAAGAAAATACCAGGATGAGCCAGGCTGTCGCCATGGTAACTCTGGTTGGTGAGATCACCGATGCCGGTGGGAACGTAGATACCTTGGCTCAGACCATTGACGGCCTCTCCCGGAAGATCATGCTGGCGACCTCTCCTGAAGAAATTGACAAACTCAAATTACAAGCAGAAAGTCAGTTTTCAACTGTTACTGCGAAGTTGGGTCAAATCAAAAACAGGCTAACTTCCTTAAAAAGACAGGAAAACATTGTAATAGTGCTTAATGTTGAGGCTGCCTTTGGCGGGATGCGCGATGTACTTTTCGGAGAGAGCGGCATTGCCGCCACTGTGGCAAAGAACTTGACTACTCAGACGCGTTCAATCCAGATATTTGCCGAAGCAAAAAAGTTGATCCAGAAATTTGCCGAAACCGGAGCAGAGAAAACCAGAACAGCTGAGGCTGGGCAGGAAAAAGCTATCCAGGTCGTCGAAAAGGTGATGGCCTTTACAACGACAATCCTTATCGCTGCCGGGTTGATTGCCGTTGTCCTGGGGATCCTGGTTGGCGGCTGGACCACCCGCTCAATCAACACCCAGCTCAAACAGGTTATCACCGGACTGAACGCCTCTTCCCAGGAACTCTCCTCAGCCGCCGGCGAGGTTTCCGGATCCTCACAGGAGCTGGCGCAAGGGGCTTCACAACAGGCTGCCGCCCTGGAACAGGCCACTGCCTCCATGGAGGAAATGGCCAGCATGACCAGACAGAATGCCGAAAACGCCCAACAGGCAAACCTGCTTATGCAAGAGTCGGAACGGGTAGTGCAAAAAGCAAACAACTCCATGGCAGAGATGGGCAGTTCCATGCATAAGATATCGACTGCCGGAGATGAAATCGGCAAAATCATCAAAACCATTGACCAGATAGCCTTTCAGACCAATCTCCTGGCTCTCAATGCTTCGGTTGAGGCGGCGCGCGCCGGTGATGCCGGCATGGGCTTTGCCGTAGTGGCTAACGAGGTCAGAAGTCTAGCGTTGCGGGCAACCGAAGCAGCAAAGAATACCAGTGAACTTGTTACGGATGTGACAACAAAAATTGCCGAAGGCGCAACCCTGGTTAACAGCACGGAAGCCGACTTCCGGGAAGTGGCAGTCAGCGCTAAAAAAGTGGCGGGTCTGGTGGCGGAGATCGCAGAAGCCTCCAGTGAACAGCGCCAGGGCATCGATCAGATCAGCATTACTCTTAGCCACATGGATCAGGTGGTGCAGAAAAACGCCGCGAATGCGGAGGAGACCGCTTCTGCCTCTGTGGAGCTCAACACCCAAGCCACAACTCTGCAGGAATACGTGGAGCAACTGGATTCATTGGTCGGCGGAGGCAACCAGCACGAATCAGGATAAAATCGGCTCCAAATTTCAACATTCGATATCAAATCAGCACGCGGGAGAATATCTATTGAGCATCAAAAATAAGCTTCTTTTGCTGGTATCCCTGCTTCTTGTTTCAGTGACGATAGTCGGTAGCGCTGGTTTTTTTGCTGTCCGCACAGTCGGCAGTAAAATCTACTATCTTACCCGCGAAACTTCCCCTCTTCAGATAAAGACGATCAACCTTCAACAAGGTTTTGAAAAGATGGCGGCCTGCTTCAGCCAGATGGCCATGGCATCTTCAACAACCGAACTTGCCAGCTTAAGTGAGAAAGCTGAAGCCACCTTAACCGAGATCGACAAAACTGCCGGCGAATTAAAAAAACTCAACGCAGACGTAGATGAAAAAATTTCCAGTGACCTGAAGAACTCGTATCATGAACTACATCAGATGGCTGAGGAGAGGCTGGCGTCTGTAACCCGACTGGCTGTATCCAACGAACAGCTGAAGTCAGGCACCGGCATGGTAAGTGCAGAGATTACAAAGCTGGACACAGCTATGCGCAATCTGCAAAAGGATTGCTACAGCGCCATAGAAAAATCTAAACAGGCAAACAGCAAGGCCAACGACCAGATCAAACAACTGCTGGTGGTGATGGAAAAGCTCTCTAACGCCAATGGCCTGATCAGGCAGGCGGCTGTCATCGACAACCGCTTCCGGTTGAACCCGCTTAAAGACAAAATGAAAACGGAACTCGACGCGATAGCCCGGGCAAACTTCAACAGTGGGATTGTCACCCAGTTAAGAGAGTTTGTTGAAAAACTGCAGAAAGACTATTCCGGAGAGATCGGCCTGCTGGCCTTACGCGGCGAGGTTCTAACCAACAGCCAGGATAAACCGGCAAAGGAGAAGTTTGAAGAAAAACGCCTTGAACTTTCCCGACAAATTGAGACCTTGAGCACCAATATCGCTACGGAAATTGACAATATGGAGCTGATCCTTCCTCAGGAAAACAACAGGATGAGTCAGGCTATTGCCACTGTTACTCTGGTCAGTACGATCAGTAACGCCGGCGGAGATGTTGCTATCCTGGCCCAGTCTATAGACAGCCTCTCCCGACAGATTATGATGGCAACACAGCCTGAGGAGATTGAGAGACTTAAGGTCCGGGTTGCAGAACAGTTTATGGGTGTTACAACCTCATTAAAGCAGATCAAAACCAATCTTAACTCATTAAATAAGCAAGATAATGTCACTGCCCTACAGAATGTCGAAACTGCCTTCAGCGGGATGCACAATGTCCTTACCGGTGAAAACGGCATCATTGCCACTGTTGCAAAAAACATAACGATCCAGGCTCACTCCACCCGGAAGTTTGATGAGGCAAAGACATTGATCCAGAAGTTTGCCGAGACCGGGGCCGAGAGAACTCGAAATGCCGAAACCGGGCAGAAACAAGCAGTCCAGATCATAGAGAAGGTGACGGCTTTTACTACGGCGATCATAATAACTGCCGGTCTGATTTTTATCAGCCTTGGTTTTATTCTAGGGACATGGACCATGCGCTCAATCAATGCCCAGCTAAACCAGGTGCTTGTTCTTAATAACCGGTTGGCGGAGGGAGATCTGACCGTGAATTTACAGGCCGATCGCCATGATGAGATCGGCCAGATACTTGCCGCCATGCAGAAAATGGCGGCTAAACTTGCTCAGGTGATCGGCGATGTTAGGGCTGCGGCTGCTCAAGTGGCTATCGGCAGCCGGGAATTGAGCGCCACGGCCCAGAACATCTCGCATGGCGCCAATGAACAAACGGCAACTGCGGCAAAAATTACAAAGTCCATGGAAGAGATGACTGGTACTGTAGCGCGAAACGCCGACAGCGTCAGACTAACTGCCGCAATCGCTGCACAAACCACGCTTGATGCAGAAAAGGGTGGCGAGGCTGTAGCTGAAACCGAAGGCGCTATGCAGATCATTGCCTCAAAAATTGCGATCATTGAAGAGATTGCCCGCCAGACAAATCTTCTTGCCCTGAATGCTGCTATTGAGGCGGCGCGGGCCGGTAAACACGGCAAAGGATTTGCCGTGGTGGCTGACGAGGTCAGAAAACTTGCGGAACTCAGCCAGGCAGCAGCTCAGGAGATCAAGGCCCTGGCCGGATCAAGTGTGGCAATTGCAGCCAATGCCGGGAGATTGATCCGGGAAATTGTCCCGCAGATCAATAAAACCGCTGAACTGGTTCAGGAGATTGACGCTGCCGGCAAAGCACAGACCAAAGGCATCCGGGAGAATTCCAAGGCTGTTGAACAGCTTGACCAGATCATTCAGCAAAACAGCGCCGCCTCCGAAGAGATGTCTGCAACCAGCGAGGAGCTTTCCGCCCAGGCCGGGCAACTGCTCGACGCCATCGCCTTCTTCAAGATTCAGGATACAGAGGAAAATATTTAACTATCCTGCGAATCACCACCTTGGCAATGACTGAGAGGTAATCTGATAATAAACGCTGAACCTTGATCAGGGGCGCTGCGGGCAGTAATCTCACCGCCGTGGCGCATAACGATTTTCTGGCAGGTAGTCAGTCCGATACCAGTGCCGTCGGCCTTGGAACGGACATCCAGCCGGGCAAACGGCTTAAACAATATCGGCAAAAATTTCTCATCAAAACCGATGCCGTTATCTTCAATCGTTATCTCGCAAAAATTATCCCCTACAACAGCACTCCGGACTATCACCAGGGGCTCGACCATCTCTTTCCGGTATTTCAATGAGTTAGTGATAATGTTCTGCAACAGTTGCCGGATCTGCATTCGATCGCCGTTCAAACTCAGCAGTTCGCCAAACTCAATCCTGGCGCCCGCCTGCTTGATGCTCTCTTCGAGGTCCTCCACCACCTCATTCAACAACTCGTTCAGATCAATACTCTCAAAAGGTCGGCCGGCCGTCGTCACCCGGGAGAGTTGCAGGAGCCCTTCCACCAGTTGCTGCATCTGCCGGGCCGATTTCAAGATGCGCAGGAGGTACTCCTTACCACCTTCCGGGATATTGTCACCAAAACGATGCAGCAAACGCTCGGCAAAGGCGATAATCAGCAGCAGCGGCTCCTTTAAATCATGAGATGCCACATGGGCAAACTGCTCGAGTTCAGTGTTGGAGCGCTTGAGGTTAACCGTCAGCTTCATCAGCTCTTCCTCTGCCTTCTTACGTTCTGCTATCTCCTGTCGTAACCGGACGTTTGACAGAGAGAGCTCCTCTGTCCGTTCATCAACCAGGTCCTCAAGCCACTCCCGATGCTCTTCAAGTTCCTCATGAGCCTTTTGCAGCTCCGTCACATCCGAGACCACCCCGTCGGCCACCCAACTGTCGTCACGCTCATAAATAACGCCGGCCCGATCATGCAGCCATATCCATTCACCCTGCTTTTTCCGAAAACGGTATTTAACATCAAATTTCTGGTTATGCGAAAAAAGAAGATTGAACTCCTGCCGCACCCGCTCTGCATCCTCCGGATGGATCCGGGAAGAACGTCCTGGTGAACCAAACGCCATCATTTCCTCGGGTGTGTACCCGGTAAGATTGACAATATTGGGACTGATATAAAGGATATGCCCCCATTGATTGACCCGCCAGGTGACCTCCGGTACGTTCTCAATCAGGGTCCGGTATTTCTCTTCACTTTCGCGGAGAGCCTGTTCATAACGCTTCTTCTCGGTAAGATCCTGAATAATTACCAGTCCTCCTACCGGTTCCTTGCCGACCCGACCGAGAAAAGTACCGGAAAGCAGAACATGTCTGATTATACCGCCTACCAGGATATCAGATTCAACCTTGGCAAAAGAGTTTTGTTCGGCCAGGGCTTTTTCGAGGGCACAAACACTGCAGACCCGCTGGCCAATAACTTCGCAGCAGGACTTGCCGACCAGATCTCTGCTTGGCCTATTAAAAAAACTAACGCAGGCAGGATTGACATCCACCAGCTTCAGGTGGCCGTCCACCACAAATGCCGGCTCGGAAATCTTCCGGAAAATAGTCAAATAGCGCTTTTTTTCATAGAGAAGCGCGTGTCTGGCGGTCCGCAGGGCCTTTTGGAGTCGAACTACACTGCTGGGAGGGCGTTTTGTAAGGGCGCCAATTTCCAACTGATCGAAAAACCGGGTGAGGTCTAACAGCGCTGCCGCACTATTGCCGGGCTCCGATGTGATGTTGACGGCCCGGACAAAAACTACCTGCCGCAACTCTTTCAGCAGTATGACAAATCTGCTGAAGGGCAGTTCAGTGGTGAGGGCCAGGTCGGCCATGGCCAGGCCGAGTCGGTCTATGCGGTCCTGCCAGCCATGAAATTCACCATCCGCTGCGGGAGAATGATCGGAGACCTCGCACCAATCCTTAAGGGCAGCCAGCAGTTCATCGAACTGCGCCTGCCACGAACCGTCGGCATCGGCGACTCCTGCTTTATCAAGCGCAGTTGCACAGGACTCCAGCAGGCTTTGCCGTTCTTCGGCATCGTTAAGAGATTGCAGCAGATATGAGACGGCAGAGGCCATAATTGCAGATCAACCTTCATGTAGATAACGGGGAGGAGATATAATAAAACAACTTTCCCTCAAGAGCAGTCGAATAAAAAATCACCGACTTTCATTAACTATGGGGGAAGCAATACAGAAAATCAATTAATTATGTAAAAAAAATGCGCGTTAAAGTGTGTTGTTTAGAGGGGGGGATCTGCAAAACCAAAATTTAAAACGGGCAATTACAGGGATGAATTGACGGTGCCACCGATTTACGATGGGCTATTGGCAAATCTGTTGGGCCAATACCGCCAGTTTTGGAACAAATTCATAAAGAGTCAGCAGCGTTCTTCGAACAATCGGTTACACCCGTCGGCCGGTCGCCGTGGGGGTAATTCACGAATTACCCTGCCTGACACATTACCAACCCAACATGTCGCCTCTCCCGGTTTATTGTCCGCAACGGTGATTGTCTCCACCGGATCAATGGGTAATTTTATTAAAAGGGCAATTCGTGAATTGCCCCTACAAATGATTACCTTCAATGAGGCCGGGGCGAATTCGCCCCGGAAAACACAGGGATATGGTTACACGAAGCCCGGTGAAATGTCGCTTCAATGAGGCCGGGGCGAATTCGCCCCGGAAAACACAGGGATATGGTTACACGAAGCCCGGTGAAATGTCGCTTCAATGAGGCCGGGGCGAATTCGCCCCGGAAAACTTTATTACAGCCAAAGGATGCAGCTTGCCGTCAATTGCTTCAATGAGGCCGGGGCGAATTCGCCCCGGAAAACGGTACCGCCGATCAGACCGTAGTAGCCGGATTCAAGCTTCAATGAGGCCGGGGCGAATTCGCCCCGGAAAACTACCGTCACCGGGTAATGGGTGGCAAAGTATTCCACGCTTCAATGAGGCCGGGGCGAATTCGCCCCGGAAAACGCAGCGCATTATTACGCAAGTATGTTGCTTCTGGCATTGCTTCAATGAGGCCGGGGCGAATTCGCCCCGGAAAACCTGAAAAAGCCCTGCAGACGGCGTCCGATAATATCCAGCTTCAATGAGGCCGGGGCGAATTCGCCCCGGAAAACACACATAGTCATTACTATCATAGGGATTTCCTGTTTGAGCTTCAATGAGGCCGGGGCGAATTCGCCCCGGAAAACACGTATTGGCCGCGTACCAACCGACGGCCCCGATTATGCTTCAATGAGGCCGGGGCGAATTCGCCCCGGAAAACCCCGTTCAAGACACTGACTGCACCAGATCCAATGTCCAGCTTCAATGAGGCCGGGGCGAATTCGCCCCGGAAAACCTAAATACATCTGCCACAACTGCTAAAGCATAGCCAGCTTCAATGAGGCCGGGGCGAATTCGCCCCGGAAAACATTGAGAGTGGTTTTAATGGCTAATTCCCTATCGCATCGCTTCAATGAGGCCGGGGCGAATTCGCCCCGGAAAACAACCGAATTTGAAATAAAAAGGAGGAATGAGTTGTCGCTTCAATGAGGCCGGGGCGAATTCGCCCCGGAAAACCTAATCCCAAGTTTTTAGCATCGGCAGCAATAGCCTGCTTCAATGAGGCCGGGGCGAATTCGCCCCGGAAAACGATAGTTTTACAATTGACGGCCGAACTCCCGAATCTGCTTCAATGAGGCCGGGGCGAATTCGCCCCGGAAAACCAATAGCCGGGCCAGTATGGGCAACGTAATCAGTACGCTTCAATGAGGCCGGGGCGAATTCGCCCCGGAAAACCAAGCTGAGGCCGTAAACACCGAATTTGCCCAGATGTCGCTTCAATGAGGCCGGGGCGAATTCGCCCCGGAAAACCACTGACTTCGGATGGAAGAGGTTGCCGACCATCAGGCTTCAATGAGGCCGGGGCGAATTCGCCCCGGAAAACTCCCGGTATACGGGTTTTGTTCTGCAATTTTTATCAGCTTCAATGAGGCCGGGGCGAATTCGCCCCGGAAAACTTTACCGTCATCAGCTAACTGGGCCGGTATTGCCTGGCTTCAATGAGGCCGGGGCGAATTCGCCCCGGAAAACGATAAAGCCGCGGCCGACCAGTGGTATGCCTCTGAAGCTTCAATGAGGCCGGGGCGAATTCGCCCCGGAAAACAACGATCAACGCGATGAATACGCCGACATGCTGGGAGATGCTTCAATGAGGCCGGGGCGAATTCGCCCCGGAAAACATAGTCCCAGATCCTTGATGGCGATGTGGATCTTGGGCTTCAATGAGGCCGGGGCGAATTCGCCCCGGAAAACGGTCCGCTCGCATACCCGTAATGTATACCCGAAAGCGGCGTGGATTTCGAGCGCTTTCGCTTTTCATCCTTCACAAGACCAACCGACATCTCGGAACAGTCTGCCATTAACATGACAATTCTCTGGAATTATTAAACAATATTTCATACCGAGCACTACCAGCTTTTTTGTCGCCACCGGACCGCTCGCCGGCCTTCGGCAAAAAAATCAGACAATGACCGACTCCCGGACCGGTGGTTCGTAGACGCAGCCGATGCTCCGCACCCGAGGCGCAATGTTCACCATCGGACCAAGATCGATGATTATAACATGGTCCTCGGCCTGGTTGACGATCACCCGGATCGTCTCCTCCATCCGCAGAGCTCGCACCTTATTAAGCCGGCATTGAAACACCGAGAGCTGCAACCACTCGCCGTAGCCTTTCATAGTCTTGTATAAACGACGCCAGCGGCGGTCATCCCGGATATCGTAACAGACAAGGTAGAGATGCTCCATAATATTCCGATCCAGCGTTAAAAGTTCAAGTATTCAACCCGCCGACACAATTCCTACCATTTATAAAAGGGCATTCCTTGAGAGGGCAATTCGTGAATTGCCCCTACGGTATCCCCGATTCGCGAGGTGCCATTGGCAAATCGGTCGGTTCAATCCCACGGCTTTTAAAAAAAACGAATAACACCCACTGAGACTTTTTCAAGGGCCAACCGCACCATCGGCCTTGTGTCGTAGGGGCAATTCACGAATTGCCCCGTTCATGAATTGCCCCTATGCCCGGAAACCGTTTATCTGGTAATAAACTGCGGATACCTGGGGATCTCGCCGGCCAGGTGCCGAATCAAAAGCCGGGCCTGGACCTCAAAGAGCCGACGGTAGCTGATCCGGTATTTAAATATCGGGTGAGTCACCTCCTGGCCAAGCCTCCGCTCGAAACAGGCGATAAAGCGCCGACGGCCGGCTTCCTTCAAATTGCAGCCCGCCACCGTCACGATGAAATCCTCGGGCTTGACCTCGCCGTTGTTGATGGCGGTGATTACCGTCGAATCGGCGACCAGAGGCCGAAACGGCTCCATCAGGTCGAGGGCCAGGGCCGGTCGGCCAAACCGCATCTGGTGATAAAAACCACGGTACGGGTCAAGGCCGACCGCCGCCAGGGTCACGGTCCACTCGCGGGTCAACATGGCGTAGGCAAACGACAGCAGGGCATTGACCGGATCCTTAGGCGGCCTGCGGTTACGGCCGCTGAAGTCAAAATTCAGGCCGTCACCGGACATTTTCAGCAACCGTTCGAAGTTCCCGAAATACCGGGCCGCGGCCGCGCCCTCCACCCCCAGAAGCGTATCCAACCGACCGACCCGCGTTGCTCTGCCGATGTCTTCCTGAAGGGAGCGGAGCAAATCAGCCGGCGCCCCGCCCTCCTCCCTTTCCGGGTCTCGCCAATTACGACGGAGCAGAGTCCGGCAATTGGCGATCTTGGCGGCGATCAGGCCGCGCGCCAGCTTAATGCATTGCCCCTCATCAAAACTCGCCCGGTACTGATTGGTGCGGGTCTCGACGTTCTTGTGGCCCGTACCGATCGTATGACC
>Ga0208863_1001628_pt1 | contig 13432 bp, 9 predicted proteins | sample RifOxyD3_FD_184040 | JGI IMG/M metagenome (GOLD analysis project Ga0208863, IMG submission 184040) | Soil microbial communities from Rifle, Colorado - Rifle Oxygen_injection D3 (SPAdes) | ecosystem: Environmental > Terrestrial > Deep subsurface > Rock core/Sediment | place: Rifle, Colorado...
GACAGGTGACGAGGTTTTAGTGCCTGTGGTCAATGCGCCACCACGCCGACCGTAACGGAAATTGACGACGTTGCCGCCTGAAACTTCAATGATTTCGGTGTGGTATTCCTTGTTACTTCGGCCTTCGGAATAGTACAGGCTGGTTTTTTCGATTGCATTCATGGCGTTCTCCTGAATAAAAAATGGCGTAAAAAAGCCCACGACCGAAACGGTGCGTGGGTGCAGATAGATTGGAATTTGAGAAACTGGTCGAGTCGATTGACCTGCTGGGGTGGCTGGTTATGGCGAGTAGGTCGGTTTTCCCACTTTGATAAACTTTGACCACTGCTCACCGGATGGCAAGGCGCTGACAATTTCCAACACCCTCGACTCACCTGGATAATGATCAATAAAGCCACCGCACAGAATCGCGTTCTGCAGGTACATCAAATCGGCCAGCGTTCGTGATCCGTACACGTCCGCGATGCCGGTTAAGCTTTCAGTTAAATCCAGCAGTTCCTTAAAGAACGTGGCAGCAGCCAGTTTGCCGGATACCTGATTCAAGGACTCGATGGCAAAAAAGCGAATGACGGTTCTGTCACCTTCGCTGTTGTTAGCAACGAACTTTCCATCACTCTCAAATACCCCGGCGGCAATACCGCTTTCAGTCAGGCTTTCCGAAAAGTCACACTCACCATACGTCCAAGTGAAACAAATGACCTGATTGTCTGGATCACCAGTGATATTGTCAGTCTTAAAATCCGTCAGCATGGCGCCATCGTCAATCGTGACTGCGCTGGCAGCATTGAGCAGGCTGAATAACCGTTCGATATTGCGGTTTAGAGTAGGCGCATTCATATCCACCCCCGTTCAGCAAAAGACAGGGCTTCGTGTTCGCCGATGACAATGTGATCAAGCACACGAATATCGACCAGGGAAAGTGCCTGTTGGAGTGCAGTGGTCAGCAACCGGTCAGCTTGGCTGGGTTCAGCAAGGCCCGACGGATGGTTGTGTGCCAGCATGACTGCCGCAGCGTTGTGCGCCAAAGCTCGCTTTACTACCTCACGTGGATAAACGCTGGTTTGCGTCAGCGTCCCATGGAATAGCTCCTCGGAGGCTATCAGGCGATTCTGCGAGTCCACAAATAGCACCATGAACACTTCCTGCAGTCGTCCGCCCAATGACAGTCGCAGGTAATCCTTAACCGCTTTTGGATCGCCAAAGTGGATCGGGTTGATGCTGATTTCCTCTTCGAGTGCGCGGGTGATCAGCTCTTTGGCTGCTGAAATGATGGGTGATGATGCGTAGGTGGTAAAGTTTTCTGAAACGATTTGACGATTGGCGCGCATACCAAACAGTACGGACAGCGGTACTTTGGCTAGGCTTGAGGCCATCCGTTTACCGACGAGTACGGACAGTAACTCAGGGGTGCTGCAATTCTGGATATTCATTACGTCTCCTCGAATGATGAAAGGACACGATCCCAGTGCAGGGAAGGCGTCCCTGTTGTGGGGTGCAAGAGGCAAAGCTACTGCTCAGTCTCAAATTGATGATATGTGACTGAAAATTTTTGGAATCGATGTTGTAACGGGTGGCGTAGAGAGGTATGGACACTGATTTGAAATGAATACTCGATTGACAATAGAACGATCGTTCACTACGATGATCATTCATTTTATTGGTTGATTGTCATGCCGTATTCCTTGCATCAAACCATCACAGCACCTGCTTTAGGTAAGACGTCAGTCCATACGCCATTATTTGGCCACAAGGTCGAGGCTGGCTTTCCTTCGCCTGCGGATGACTATATCGAAGGCCGGTTAAGCTTGGATGAACACTTGATTCAGCACAGAGACGCTACATTTTTCGTGCGCGCCAAGGGGCGTAGCATGATGGGGGCAGGTATTTTTGATGGAGATCTGCTGGTGGTGGACAGGTCTCTTACCCCCGCGTCTGGGGATATTGTGATTGCTGTGCTCGATGCTGAACTCACCGTAAAACGCCTCCTCCTACGTGACGGCTTGGTTATTCTTAAACCAGAAAATCCTGACTTTAATGAAATCGCACTCAAAGAGGGACAGGAATTACAGGTCTGGGGGGTGGTGACCTCCACGACCAAGAAGTTCAATTAGGCGCTGTCATGCCAATCGCACTAATTGACTGTAACAACTTCTACGTTTCATGCGAACGCGCCTTCAATCCAAAACTGGAAGGCAAGCCCGTTGTCGTCCTGTCCAACAATGACGGTTGTGCCGTAGCTCGTTCCAATGAGGTGAAGGCATTGGGTGTCAAAATGGCTGAGCCATGGTTCAAGATGGAGAAACTGGCCAAGCAGCATGGCATCATTGCGCTCTCCAGCAATTACGCCCTGTACGGTGATCTGTCGGCACGTGTGATGTCGATACTCTCGACGTTTTCTCCCAAGCAGGAAATCTACAGCATTGATGAGTGTTTCCTTGATCTGGATGGCTTCGATCCTCAGTCTTTGGTGGCTTATGGTCAAACTATGCGGCGCACCATAAAGCAGTATGTCGGCATTCCGGTTTGTGTCGGCATAGCGGAGACCAAGACCCTTGCAAAGCTGGCTAATCATTGCGCTAAAAAACGATTTGCGGGGCGTGACGGTGTATGTGATTTTGGTCGATACAGCGATATGCAGCTCAGTAAATTATTTGCGACCATACCTGTTAGTGATATTTGGGGCATTGGTCGTAAAATTAGCGAGTCACTTATCGCAATGAAAATCGAGACTGTTGAGGATTTACGAACCGCCAATCAAATCAGAATGCGGCAGCAGTTTTCTATTGTGGTTGAACGAACGGTCAAAGAGCTTAACGGAATTTCCTGTATTGAGCTTGATGGCTCTGGCACGCCTAGGCTGCAAATCATGGTGTCGAGGTCATTTGGTCAGGAGGTATCCAACTTTGACGACCTGTCTGAGTCAGTCGCCTATTTTGCATCGACTGCAGCAGAGAAATTGAGGAAGGATGGCTCAGTCGCAACCAGTCTGTGCGTCTTCATCCACACCAACCCATACAAAGAGAAATCACCTCAGTATCAGCGCTCGCTTGTCGTTCCTCTCAGCGAACCAACCTGTGACACAGTGAAGCTGGTCAATGCAGCTGTACGCGGCCTGCGTGCCATATACCTCAACGGATACAGTTACAAAAAAAGTGGCGTGCAACTCATGGGATTACAGCCCAAGGATTCAATTCAAGCGTCATTGTTCGATGACACAGCAGGGCAGGATAAGTCGAACAAGCTGATGACGTTAATGGATGCGGTCAATCAGCGTATGGGCAAAGGCAGTATGACCATCGCGGCTTCGGGTACAAAGCAACGCTGGTCGATGCGTCGTGACTGTAAATCACCGAATTACACGACGGACTGGGATGAGTTGCCAATAGTCACTTAGCGGTGTTTTGAGTCAGTGGCGCTAACGTATTGCTTAGAATGATATTTTGAATGTTGTCCACAGCTAATCAACATGTTCACCAACGGAAACTGGGGATAAAAAATCAGGGTGTTGCGGAATATAGAGCCGTCCAGTTTTAACGTTTGTTTCTGCTGGCGCCAACACCGGTTAAAAATGTGACGTTATGAGTCGGCAGGTCATTCTCGCTCTCCAGAAATTTAGGCAGTCATACCAGAAGATCGGGTTCTGGACTCAACCCATTCGTTCAGCGCAGAGGTCCGATATTTGACCAATCGACCTATCTTCACGAAAGGTACTGCGTAACGCCCAGTGCTGCGCCAAACTTGCAGTGTGCCAGGGGTGACGCCGAGCATAACAGCAGCGGATTTTTCGTCGATGAGATCATCGATGGGAAATAAATTATTTGGTTTCATTTGAACTCCTGTACGCACATTGCGGAAGTGCCTGCGATTTAGGTGCATTGTGCCGAAAGTTGTCAGTCAAATAGTGTGCCAAATAACGTTATTTTTTGGTATTTGACGCACTGCCATGAGAGCAGGTGTAAGACTTCCATGAAGTGTAAGCTTGTGTCGGCGGTACCTGTTGAGCGAGTTGCCTGCAAAGTTTCCGGCGCGACATCAATACAAATATGGATCAATCTGCGGCAACTTGCCGATAGTGATTCATCCTCACTCCTCGTTGACCTTGTGCTGCGCCGCTAAAGCTAGAGCCTCCGCTTGCATTAAAATTTTTCCTGCATTCAGTTGTGACGGATCAGGCAATAAAATGCGGCGTGGCGGGCATTGATATTCGAACAAAACTGTTTGTCCGCGTTTCATTTGCGCTAGGTCATGTTCGGGGTAAGTTTTATTTTGATAATACGTCCTGCTGTCCTGATATGATCGACTTGGTGGTTCGTTGGCCCAGCTTGAGTTACTCGAGAAACTCTTCGATATGGAATTCGTCCAAACCCAGTAAAGCCGCTCGCCTGATAAATTTGCAAGATATTCGCGCGTCGTCATATCGTTGGGCGCGAAGCTTTGAAATATCCCAGCGTTTGCAATGAAGCTCTCCCAGAGCAATTTGTAGCAGTTTTTAAGTTGCGAAATGTCTTGCAGTATCATCAACATCTTGATTCCAAAGCCACGCATGATCGGCATATTCCTCTCGATCACCTCCATTCGGCCAAGGGCCGCGAACTCATCCAGCATCAGTAGAACTGGAACGTCTTGGTCTTGGGTCGTTGACCGGATGAGCTGCGTGAGCGTCGCTGTTACCATCAAACGCAACCACGTCGAATGTGTTACAAAGAAGCGCGGAGGCAAAATTAGATAGACCGTGACGGGGCGCCGTTTCATTACTGAAAAATCAAAAGTGCCAGTGTTAAGTGCGCGTTGAATAGGCTTGCTGTCCAACCAATCAGTTTGCGTTAACGCCGTTGAGAGGATTGACAACAATTCCTTACTTGCTGAGTTAATCACTGTAAACCGGTTCAGCTTGGCTGCTATTGCTGCATCATTATTTGTAGCTTCTATAATCTCCTTGATAGCGGCACCCAACTCTTCAGGCGCCAAGCCCAATAACGACCTAACCCCAGTAAGTGAATTTTTTGGATCATCCTTCTCAAGTGTCATTCGGACGCCCATCATGAGGCCAGCAACGAGAGCTTGCGCGGACTTCCCCCAATGCGCATCATCCCCTTCAACTTTGATCAAAGCCTCGCTTAATGCCTTGGCGTCATCGGGAAAATCATCACTGTTCGGATCCAGCATAGCCATCGGATTTAGCCCTACACTTTTTAGGTAGGGCAGTTCCTCGACTAAGCCAGGGTAGCGTTGTTCGATAACACCGAAAGGGTCGAATGTAACGATTTCAGAGCCGGCATCACGGCGGCGTTTTGCAGTCCCCGCTGCTAACTCACCCTTCGGGTCAATGACCAACTGTGACCAGTTTGGAAGATCGCATAAATTAGGAACCAGCATATTGCGCGTTTTTCCGCTGCCATTTGGACCGACAATTATCAGGTGTCCATCGCCGGTGTAATTGTAAATTCTATTGGTTGGTGTCCATGGCGAATTAAGCGCACAGACAGTTTCATCCACGTATGGCTCCAGCACCTCATGCCCGCAGTAAATCCCCCCGTCAGTTGACCAAATGTTCATTTGGTGACCACTGATACCCGTGTGTGCCACACCTGTAATGTTTCCAGTGTCACCCCCTAAAACTCCAGCTGTTTCCTTTTCATCCCGCAGAGTGTCACCGCCGGATCGTGCATTTAAATTTGACATTATTTGAATCCCTAAATCGCCAGCAGGATGCCTGCGTTCTGGGTGTGACTATAAATTCAAGAATGGAAAGTTAAGTGTGCCAAATCGTGAAATTACTGACGATTTGACGCACTAGATTGCGCCGACTTTTCGCCAAGATTCACGACAGGATGGAATGGCGCAATTAGTCATTCAAGCAACAGGAATGAGTGAGACATAAGGGAGGAAATAAAAAATGGCGATTCATCATTGCAGCGCGAAGACAATAAGCAGAAGTTCGGACCGTAGTGTCTGCGCCGCAGCCGCCTATCGCTCTGGTGGAAAAATTAAAGATAAGCGCACCGGCATTATTTACGATTTCACGAGAAAGGGCGGTATCCTGCATTCAGAAATCTTCGTCCCCGAAGGCTCCCCGTCATGGACAACCAACCGCGCTGAATTGTGGAACCGTGCGGAGCAAGCGGAAAACAAAAGCACTCGGCGTGCCACGGCTACGACCGCGCGTGAATTAATAATTGCACTGCCTCATGAACTCGATAGAGATGCCCAACTAAACTTAGCCCGCGAATTTGCGCAATACCTTGTAATCACCTACGGCGTGGCTGTTGATTTATGTATACACGCGCCTGGAAAGGATGGCGACAAGCGTAACGATCACGCTCACCTTCTGCTGACCGATCGGCGCATAACCGAAGCGGGCTTTGCTGATAAGGTGCGTGAATTAAATATTGCCAACGGAGGCAGGGAGAACATTGCCTCGATTCGCGAACAGTGGGCGAAAATTGCCAACCTCTTTTTGGAGAGGGCCGGAGTCCACGCACAAATCGACCACCGAAGCTACAAATCACAAGGGATTGACCGCGAGGCGACTATGCATCTAGGTGCTGCTGCCACCGCGTTAGAGCGCCGCGGGGAGGCGACGAAGCGTGGCGATCGGAACCGCGTAGCGCGAGAGATCAATGCGCTGCGCGAGGAGTTTGAAAAAATGTGCGAAACGATGCTCGCCCTGGAATTGGCCGAAACGTACGAGGGTAAGGAAGCCGCCGAGATTGAGGCGATAGAGGAAGCAGATGCGGTAACTATTACCGAACTTATTACCGTCACTCGTTCGACATTCGCCGCAAATGATGCGGACATTACCAAGGACAAGGCGAGCAACTCGAACGGTTTTGATCCGGCAAGTATGGCTGGAGCCACCACCGATCTGAGCTATCAGGCCGCAGCATTATCAGAGCAACGTAGGCTTGAACAGCCGAAGTCCGTTGAAACTCCCAAGCAACCAGCGACAAAAATGACATTGGAAGAAATCATCAATAAAGCCAAGAAACAAGTAAGTGAAGCCAAGGAATATCACAGCTTGTTAGTACCGGGCCACATAAGCCGAGACCGAGATCGATGTCGATAAATTATTCACGCCGGATGCGTTAGTCCGAAATTTGCGCTTGAGATGCGGACGTTCACAGTTCAGGCGTCGTTCTATTGCATGATGGATTGCCACAACTCATCGGCATGTCATTAACAGGAATTCCGATTCCGAATGCGGTATTTTTTAGGCTATTTTGGCCGTTCAGGTTACTATTCCACAATTACGGTACAGGGAGCGCTTCGGACACGAAAGCGCCGCCGTTATTAGCTCTCAGGGATAGTATGGATCATTCAGCACACAACAAAATCGTTTCATTTATCTGGTCAATCGCCGACGACTGTTTGCGCGATGTATTCGTGCGCGGCAAATATCGCGACGTCATTTTGCCAATGTTTGTCCTGCGTCGTCTGGATTGCCTGCTGGAACCATCCAAGGACGCAGTGTTGGAAGAGGTACGATTCCAGCGTGAAGATGCTGCAATGGCTGACCTCGATCCGCACGGTTTGCGTGAAGCATCAGGTTACGTGTTCTACAACATTTCCAAGTTCACCCTGAAATCCCTGCTGGGCAATCCATCTCAACTCGATGCCAACCTGAAGAACTACCTCGATGGCTTTTCGGACAATGTGAAGGAAATCATCGAAAAGTTTGACCTGCGCAACCAAATCCGCAAGATGGTGCAGTCCGACGTGCTTCATGATGTCATTGAAAAGTTTGTCTCTGATGAAATCAACCTGAGCCCTGACGACCGCAAGTGCGGTGATGGCCGCACTCAGTCCGGGCTGTCCAATCTCGGCATGGGCTATGTGTTCGAGGAACTGATTCGTAAGTTCAACGAAGAGAATAACGAAGAGGCCGGTGAGCACTTTACCCCGCGTGAAGTGATCCATCTGATGACCAATCTGGTATTCATCCCGGTCAAGGATCATCTACCCAATCCGATGACGATTTACGATCCAGCTTGCGGTAGTGGCGGGATGCTGACTGAGTCGCAAGACTTTGTGACAGATGCTGATGGCGCAATCAAGGCCAAGGTGGGCGTGTTTCTGTATGGCAAGGAAGTGAACCCGGAAACCTACGCCATCTGCAAATCGGACATGATGATTAAGGGCAACGATCCCGAAAATATCCTGTTTGGTTCGACGCTGGCCACCAATGATTTCTCCGGCAAGCGTTTCGACTTCATGCTGACGAATCCGCCCTATGGCAAATCCTGGAAGAGTGACCAGAAAGGCATCGTCGAAGGCAAAGATGTACTTGACCATCGTTTCCAAGTAAAGCTGTCTGACTATACCGGCGCGAATCACGACCTCTATCCCGCCATTCCGCGCTCTTCTGATGGTCAGCTACTGTTCATGATGGAAATGGTGGACAAGATGAAGCGTGTTGCAGACGGTACGCAAGGATCGCGTATCGCTTCTGTTCATAATGGTTCTGCGCTTTTCACGGGGGATGCCGGGGGCGGTGAAAGCAACATCCGTCGCTTTATCATCGAGAATGATTACCTCGAAGCTATCATCCAGTTGCCGAACAACCTGTTCTACAACACTGGCATCACCACCTATGTCTGGGTGCTGTCGAACAACAAGGCAGTAAATCGTCGTGGCCAAGTGCAACTGATTGATGCATCGAACCTGTACCAAAAGTTGCGCAAGAACTTGGGCGAGAAAAATTGCGAATTCAGCGACCATCATATCAAGCAGATCACCCAGCTCTACCTGGAAATGCCGAACGAAGGCATTTCTAAGGTGTTCAGCAATAGAGACTTTGGCTATTACAAGGTCACGGTAGAACGTCCACTCAGGCTTGCTGCCCAGTTTAGCGACGAACGGATTGCCACGTTGCGCTTCACGCCGGGCATGCAGGGAATCATGGAATGGGCTTACGGTAAGTATGGTGACGAGCTGTATAGCAATCTTAAATCCCATGCCGAAGCGATAGAGGCTCATCTTGAGCGTGAAGAAATAACCCTGTCGCCCAAGAACCGCAAAGAGCTCCTGTCTGAGGCAACTTGGCTGGCGCAGCGTGAATTGATGCAGACTGCTCAGCAACTTGCTGCCAAGATCGGTAAGGCAGAATATCTCGACTTCAATGCATTCGAGAGCATGGTTGATGATGCAGTCAAGGCTTTGGAATTGAAGTTACCCACATCGGATCGAAAGCAGATTCTGAATGCGATTAGCTGGCGGGATGAACGGGCCGAGAAGGTCATCAAGAAGTTGCACAAGCTATCGGGATCAAAGCTGACCGACTTGCTAACTGAACTTGGCACAACTGCCGACAAATTGGCTGACTATGGCTACTGGCTGACCGCAAAATCTGGCGAGTACATTGAGTACGAGCAAGATAGCGAACTGCGCGACACAGAAAATGTGCCTCTGTCACGCGATACCGAATTGTCTGCCTCTAGCGTTATTCACGACTATTTTGTGCGCGAAGTCCGTCCGCATGTCGATGAGGCTTGGCTTGCATTGGACAAGACGCTGATCGGCTACGAGATCAGCTTCAACAAGTATTTTTACCAGCACAAGCCATTGCGCAGTCTTGAGGTTGTCACCAAGGAGATCCTAGACTTGGAAGCTGAAACCGATGGATTGCTCAAATCGCTGGTTAGCTTCGTCGGGGGCAAGTGATGCAGCGGTATGAGAGCTACAAACCGAGTGGTATTGAGTGGCTAGGAAGTGTCCCCGCTCATTGGGAAGTCCAGCCTTTAAGGACGGTAACAAAACTTAAAGCTGACCGTAATCGACCTGACTTACCGGTGTTGTCCGTTTATCGGGAATATGGCGTTATTCTCAAAGACTCAAGAGACGATAATCATAATGCTACGTCGTTAGATACGGCTGCTTATAAAGTCGTTAAGCCCGGTGATCTTGTTGTCAACAAAATGAAAGCTTGGCAAGGCTCAATGGGGGTTAGCGGTCACGAAGGTATTGTCAGTCCGGCATATATTACGTGCGCTACTAAGTCGGATCGTATCCTGCCGAGTTATTTGCATTACCTACTTCGATCATCACCTTTGATCGGGGTCTATAACTCGTTGTCGTATGGTGTCCGCGTAGGCCAATGGGATATGCACTACGAAGACTTCAAACAGATTCCAATTCCGATACCTTCACTCACAGAGCAAGACCGTATCGTCACCTTCCTCGACCAGAAAACCGCCGAGATCGACACCGCCATTGCCAAGAAAGAGCGGCTTATCGAACTGCTGCAAGAGCAGAAAAGCATCCTCATCAATCAGGCTGTGACCCGAGGCTTGAACCCGGATGTTCCGATGCGAGATAGCGGGGTTGAGTGGATTGGGGAAATTCCAGCACACTGGGAGATAAAGCGGGTCAAACGCGTTGGAATGGTATCTCCATCGAAAACACTAGATCAAAGAAAACGCTGCGATGATCAAGTTTGTTTTCTCCCTATGGAAAAAATTGGAGCCGATGGAGTTGTTGAATGTACGGACTTGCGAACTGCACGGACAGTATTTGATGGCTTTACCTATTTCGCAAAAAACGATGTCATCATTGCGAAAATAACGCCTTGTTTTGAGAATGGAAAGGGAGCTTGGTTAACTGAATTAACAACAGCCTATGGATTCGGAACTACAGAGCTGCACGTTATTCGTCCGTTGAAAGTTTATGGTGGTTTTTTGTTTCACGTTCTGAATAGAGCCCAGTTCCGTATTGAGGGTGAGGAGTTTATGGTTGGCAGTGCTGGACAAAAACGAATTCCATCTGACTTTGTCGCAAATTATTTGTTTGGTTTGCCACCAATCAGCGAGCAGATTGAAATTTGCAACTGGATCCAAGGCCTAAACGAGAAAGTTTTAAATGTAATTCAGGCTCAAACGGCTGGCATAAGCAAATTAGCCGAGGCAAAAAGCGCTCTGATCGCAGAAACTGTCACTGGAAAAATAAAAGTATAAGGAAGTCACATGGTCAGCCAAACCAACGAAGCCGCACTAGAAAATCATATCGAAGCTGCCTTAGCCAAGGATGGCTACAGCGTTGGCGATCCAGCCGACTTCGATCGCGAATTTGCCATCGACAGCAAACTATTCTGGGGTTTCCTGGAGGCGACGCAGGCAAAGGAGCTGGCCAAGCTGAAAGATCGTCCTAACTGGCAGCGCTTGGTACTTGAACGGCTGAATAAGAAGATCAAGAAGGACAGCGTGCTTGCTGTGCTTAAGAAGGGGCTGGATATTGACGATGCTCACTTCGATTTGCTCTACCGCCTGCCGTACAACGACCTCAATCCAGAAGTACTGGCCAATTTTGAGGCCAACGTATTCAGCGTCACCCGCCAAGTGCATTACTCTGACACCGACACGTTCAAGTCGGTGGATATGGTGCTGTTCCTGAATGGCCTGTCCATTGCAACGCTGGAGCTCAAGAACCCGTGGACTGGGCAGAACGTTCACAACGCCATCAAGCAGTACCGAACTGACCGCAACCCAAAAGAGCCGCTATTTGAGTTCGGTCGCTGTCTGGTTCACTTCGCCGTTGATCCTGACGAAGCCTATATGTGCGCGCAGTTGGCTGGTAACGATAGTAACTTCCTGCCGTTCAACAAGGGATTCAACTACGGCAAGGGCAATCCGGTTAATCCGAATGGCCACAAAACCGCCTACCTCTGGCAAGACGTACTGCCGCGCAAGAGCTTGAGCAACATAATCGAACAGTTCGCCAAGTTCACGATTGAGAAGGACAAGAAAACCGGCAAGGAACGCAAATCACTGTTCTTCCCTCGCTACCATCAGCTGGACGTTGTGCGTGGCATATTGGACGATGCGAAGAACAACGGTATCGGACAAACCTACTTGATTCAGCATTCGGCAGGCTCAGGTAAATCAAATTCCATCACATGGTTGGCCTACCAGCTTGTTGAGCTATACGACACCACCGGCACCAAGAATGTATTTGATTCGGTCGTGGTGGTGACAGACCGACGGGTGCTGGATACCCAGCTCAAGGACAACATCAAGCTATTCTCTGAAACCAAGAATATCGTCGCTCATGCTGAAAGTGCAGCTGAACTGAAGGCGCATCTGGAACTAGGGAAAAAGATCATCATCACCACGGTACAGAAATTCCCGTTCATCGTGGATGGTATCGACGACCTGACTGATCGCAACTTCGGGGTCATCATCGACGAAGCTCATTCGTCGCAATCTGGTTCCGCATCTGACAAGCTCAATACCACGCTGGGCGCTGAAGATGAGGATGTGCCGGAAGATTTGCAGGACAAGATTCTAGCGGCCATGAAGGGTCGCAAGATGAGCAAAAATGCCAGCTATTTTGCGTTCACTGCGACACCCAAGGCCGCTACGCTGGAAAAGTTCGGTCGCCAAGCAAACGACGGCAAATTCTATCCTTTCCACCTGTATTCGATGAAGCAGGCCATCGAGGAGAAATTCATCCTCGACGTGCTGGCCAACTACACCACGTACAAGAGCTATTACGAGGTGCAGAAATCCGTATCGGACAATCCGCTATTCGATACCGCCAAGGCACAGAAAAAGCTCAAAGCCTTCGTTGAAGCCAGCCCCAAGACCATCGAAGTGAAAGCCAAGATCATGGTCGATCACTTCATGAGTAGCGTATGGCAAGCCAAAAAGCTGAAAGGCAAAGCCAAGGCGATGATTGTCACTCGCAATATCGAGTCTGCAATTCGCTACTTCTTCGTGATCCGTGCTGCACTCAAGGAAGCAAATGCACCATTTAAAGCGCTGGTGGCTTTCTCCGGTGAAAAGATGGTCGATGGCATCAAGTACACAGAAGACAGTATCAACGGTGTTTCTTCACGTGACCTGCCGGAAGAGTTCGGGAAGGACGACTACAAGATTTTGGTTGTAGCTAACAAATACCTGACTGGTTTTGACCAGCCCATGCTGCACACCATGTACGTGGACAAAAAGCTGCAAGGCGTTCTGGCGGTACAAGCATTATCCCGACTGAATCGTTGTAACTGGAAGCTGGGTAAGACAGATACCTTCGTGCTCGACTTCTACAACTCCGTGGATGACATCAAGGCAGCATTCGACCCCTTCTACACGGCTACTACATTAAGTGAACCGACAGATGTTAACGTGCTTCACGACCTGAAGGACGCGCTGGATCATTTCGGCATCTACGAATGGGCCGAAGTGACGTGCTTCAATGACAAGTTTTTTGCCAGTGCTGAAGCAGAAGAATTGCACCCAATCATTGATACGGTGGTGGCCCGGTTTGACGCTGACCTAGACGACGAGCAACGCATCGACTTCAAGATTAAGGCCAAACAGTTCGTCAAAATCTACGCGCAGATCGCATCCATCATCCCGTTCAATAACGTGAATTGGGAGATGCTGCACTGGTTTCTGAAGTTCCTGATCCCGAAGCTCAAGGTCAAGGACCCAGATCAAGACCT
>Ga0208863_1001629_pt1 | contig 13432 bp, 15 predicted proteins | sample RifOxyD3_FD_184040 | JGI IMG/M metagenome (GOLD analysis project Ga0208863, IMG submission 184040) | Soil microbial communities from Rifle, Colorado - Rifle Oxygen_injection D3 (SPAdes) | ecosystem: Environmental > Terrestrial > Deep subsurface > Rock core/Sediment | place: Rifle, Colorado...
CTGATTTTTATCCAGAATATTCTTACCGTCGAGGACGATGGAGCCTGTGGCTTTTTGCTTCGGGTAAAGCTCATACATGCGGTTAAAGGTGCGCAGCAGGGTGGATTTCCCGCAACCGGACGGGCCGATGAAAGCCGTGACCTTCTTTTCTGCGATGTCCAGATTGATGTTGTTGAGTGCGCGATATTTGCCGTAATAGAAGTTGAGATCTTTGACGACGACTCTGGGTTTGGCGATATTTTCAGCGTTCATTGTGAGACCTTGTTAATGAGTTGAAGCACTTTGACGGAACAGTACGCGCGCCAGGATATTGAGCGTCAGTACACTAAAGGTAATCAGCAGTGCGCCCGCCCAGGCCAGACTCTGCCAGTCTTCGTAGGGGCTCATGGCGAACTGGAAGATGACCACCGGCAAGTTGGCCATAGGCTGGTCCATATCGCTGCTCCAGAACTGGTTGTTGAGCGCGGTGAATAACAGCGGTGCGGTCTCGCCGCTGATGCGTGCGATGGCCAGCATGATGCCGGTGATGATGCCGGCGCGAGCGGCACGCAAGGTGACGAAACTGATAATTTTCCACTGGGGTGCACCGAGTGCGGCGGCGGCTTCGCGCAAGGTGCTGGGCACCAGGCGCAACATGTTCTCGGTGGTGCGGATCACAATCGGAATGACGATGATGGCCAGGGCAATGGTGCCTGCCCAACCGGAGAAGTGTTTGACGTGCACGACATAAACTTCATAGACAAACAGGCCAATGACGATGGACGGGGCGGACAGCAGAATGTCGTTGATGAAGCGCGTGATCGGAGCCAGCCAGCCGCGCTGACCGAATTCAGCCAGATAGGTTCCTGCCAGAATGCCGATAGGTGTGCCGATTGCGGTGCCGCCTATAGTCATCATCAAACTGCCGAAAATGGCATTCAACAGACCGCCTGAACTGCCCGGCGGCGGAGTCATCTGTGAAAACACCAGCGGGGTCAGTGCGGGCAGACCCCGATCCAGCAAGGTCCATAAAATCCAGCATAACCAGAACAGGCCGAATGCCATGGCTGCTACCGCGATGGTCAGGCCGGTTGCGTTGGCGATGCGGCGACGTGTGTATAGATCGATCATGATGATTACGCTGCCTTTCCTTCACGCTGCCCAAGCTTGTAGAGCATGTAACGTGCGAGTGATAACACCACAAAAGTAATAAAGAACAGGATCAGGCCCAGCTCGATCAGCGCGGCGGTGTACAGCTCGCCGAACGCTTCGGTAAATTCGTTGGCCAGTGCCGAGGAAATGCTGTTGCCCGGATTCAGCAGGGATTTGCCCAGTTCATGGGCATTGCCGATCACGAAAGTGACTGCCATGGTTTCACCCAGCGCGCGTCCCAGTCCCAGCATGATGCCGCCAGCCACACCGACCTTGGTGTAGGGCAGCACAATTTTCAACATGACTTCCCAGGTGGTTGAGCCGAGACCGTAAGCGGATTCCTTGAGCATGACAGGGACGACGTCAAATACATCGCGCATCACAGAGGCGATAAACGGGATGACCATGATGGCGAGTATGATGCTGGCGGTCAGGATGCCTATGCCCATAGGCGGGCCGGAGAAGAAGGGGCCGATGTAGGGTAGAACGCCGATATGTTCGTTGAGCCAGGGTTCGACATGGTCGGCGAACAGTGGTGCAAAGACAAACAAGCCCCACATGCCGTAGATGATACTGGGAATGCCCGCCAGCAGCTCAATGGCAACGCCTAACGGGCGACGCAACACGCGCGGGGAGAGTTCCGTGAGAAATAGTGCAATCCCGAAGCTCACCGGAATGGCGATGAGCAAGGCGATGAATGAGGTAATCAGTGTGCCGACGATGGGAACCAGCGCACCAAACTGATCGTTGACCGGATCCCAGTCGGGACTGGTCAGAAAGCCGAAGCCGAAGGCATGAATAGCAGGCATGCTGCCGATGACCAGCGAGCCTATAATCGCCGCGAGCAAGACCAGTACGCTAAAAGCAGCTACGCGGGTCAGATTGCGGAACAGCGAATCGAAGATAGATTGCCTTTTAAGGCGTGCTTCGTGTAAAAACATCGACATAGTGTGTGCTTTTGATTAGATAAACAGTCGTCTGAGTGCCAATAATTACGGGGGGCAATCGCCCCCCGTAATTATAGCTTAGAGATAGGCTTTGTCAGCCATGCTCCGTTTGCTTATTTCCAGAGCGCCTTGCCGTCCGTGCTTCTGATTTGTGCTTTCCATGCGCCGCGGATCAACTTGACCACATCATCAGGCATGGTCACGTAGTCCAGATCGGCAGCCAATTTACCGCCGTTGGCATACGCCCAGTCAAAGAATTTCAGTACGGCCAGACCAGATTCGGGTTTTTCCTGATTCTTGTGGACCAGGATGAACGTTGCGCCGCTGATAGGCCAGCTTCCCTTGCCCGCTTCGTCGGTCAGGATTTCGTAAAATCCCGGTGCCTTGGACCATTCTGCACCCGCAGCGGCAGCCTTGAAACTGGCTTCATCCGCGCCGACAAAGTTGCCGGAACGGTTCTTCATTTGCACGGCGTTCATCTTGTTTTGCAGGGCGTAAGCATATTCTACGTAGCCGATTGCGCCCTTGATGCGCTGTACATAAGACGCAACACCTTCGTTACCTTTGCCGCCGGTACCGGCTTTCCAGGAAACAGCAGTACCTTCGCCTACGGAAGTCTTCCATTCAGCGCTAACTTTGGACAGGTAGTTGGTGAAAATAAAGCTGGTGCCGGAACCATCCGAGCGATGAACAACAGTGATCAGGTCGTCAGGCAGCTTGATGTCTTTGTTCAGCGCCGCGATAGCCGGGTCATTCCACCTGGTTATCTTGCCCAGGTAGATATTGGCCAGCGTTGCACCGTCCAGTTTCAACTTGCCGCTTTCGATGCCAGCGACGTTGATGACTGGGACTACGCCGCCGATCACGGTTGGGAATTGCATCAGGCCGTATTTATTGAGTTCTTCTGGTTTGAGTGGCATGTCTGAGGCGCCGAAATCAACGGTCTTGGCAGTGATCTGCTTGATGCCGCCGCCCGATCCGATCGACTGGTAATTCATGTTGCTGCCGGTTTGCGCTTTGTACGCCTCAGCCCATTTTGCATAGACAGGGTAAGGGAACGTTGCACCCGCACCGGTGATGTCGGTGGCGGAACTTACGCTGGCATAAGCGAACGTTGAGGCTGCTGCCAGGGTGATAATGAGCTGCTTGAGTTTGCGATTCATGGTGCCTCCTAAATATTTGAATGTAATTTAACTTTAGTTCTGATGACTGTACGTCCGCCTTTGCAGGCAAGAACGCTTCGAAGCGATGCGTATCTTAGTTGTCTTATATGACAGTATTATTACGGTCGTTAGTCAATAATTGGCTTTGCGATCCCAGACAATGAGTTCCATTTCGCCGTTCAAGTGTTCAACGATGGCCGTGCAACTATCCACCCAATCGCCGCAGTTTATGTAGGTCAGGCCGCCAATGTCCTTAATGTTGGGCCAGTGAATATGGCCGCAGATGACACCATCCAGCCCGTTTTCACGGGCGTGACGAATCAGCGCTTCTTCAAAATCGAAGATGAAACTGACCGCCGTTTTAACCTTGCGTTTGGCATAGCCTGCCAAAGACCAATAACCCGGACGGTGCAAAGTGCGGCGCAGCCAGGATAGCCAGATATTGATCCTGACCAGAAAGTTATAGAGAACATCGCCGAGTATGGCGACCCATTTGTAGTGACGCGTTACCTGGTCGAAGGCATCGCCATGAATCAGCAAAAATTTACGTCCTGTTGCCGTGACATGGGTGTGTGACAGTTCGATCTGGATGCCGCCAAAGGATGTGCCAGCATATTCCCGAATTGCCTCATCGTGGTTGCCGGGGATAAACATGACTATTTCTCCATGACGCGCCCGTTTTAGTATCTTTTGCAGCACGGTATTATGATCCGCACTCCAATACAGTCCGCCACGGCTTATTTGCCAGAAATCAATGATGTCTCCCAGCAGAAACAGGTTTTCGGCTGGGTGGTCACGCAAGAAATCAAGCAGGCGATCTGCCTGACAGGCGCGCGTACCCAAATGAACATCGGAAATAAAGACGGAACGAACTAATGGCATTGGTTTATAGGGAGGTTATCAGTGAGGTAAATGCTGGTGTGGCGATGATGATCGTCAGGATGCCGGCGACACCCCAACGTGCGATTTTCAAAAGTAATTTCAAGCGATCTCTCATTTTTAAATTGCGTAGCACTATTTGAGGAAATGCCGGGCATAGCGCTGATTCATGCGCGACATTGGCAGCAGAATGAGCAAATCGGCGGTGTTGAATTCCGGGTCCCAGGCGGGCTCGCCGCAGATATAGGCGCCCAGCCGCAAATAGCCTTTTAGCAGCGGTGGAATGGGCGCATCGAGCTGTTGGTTCAGCGCACGCAGCGGTAACGGACAACGGGGAAATACACTGTATTCAACGGGTGCGCCATACACCTTGTGCAATTTGCGATACAGGCTGGCGGCGATATGGCCGCCATCCGCCATACTGATGCTGGCACAGCCAATCAGATATTCATGGCCGTGCTTTTGCATGTATTGCGCCAACCCGCTCCATAGCTGAGTGATGGTCGCGCCATCGCGAAAATCTCGGTGCACACAGGAGCGTCCGACTTCCACCATGCGGTCGGAAAGATGCAGCAAGCGGGTGATGTCAAATTCGGTCTGTGCATAGTAGCCGCCGATTTTCTCGGCCTGATCAGGCGAGAGAATGCGATAAGTACCAATGACTTTATTTTCGTCGTTTTCGCGCACGATCAGATGCTCACAGTATTTATCGAATATGTCGCGGTCAATTCCCTCGTCCGCACTGGGTAAATTTGCACCCATTTCTTCGGCAAATACCTTATAGCGCAGATGTTGCGCCTCTAATACCTCCGCCTTGCTGTGTGTCAGAGCGGTGGTCAAATGTCGTTGAACAACGGGTTGTTGTCGGTTGAGTTCCAGCATCGCATTCACCTGATGGTTAGAAAATGTTTGCAGATTACTGGGCGCCTGTTGCAGTGCGATGACGGGAATATGAAGAAACTGTTAACGGTTATTTGGGCATCTGTCCCATAACTTGGCTGATGAGTAGCGCATAGGCTGATTGTGATGAGAGTAGCTCCTGATGAGGCGTGTTCGGCTCCGGTTTTCTTTGTTGATGAGTGATATTTGCCAGTTCCAGTGTAATGGCTTGTTGTGCTGCGCGTGCCAACACACGGCGATTTTCATTGGTCGTTATGAGTGCGGGGGTAAATATCGCTAGTGCGCTAAGCTGTCGATAACAAAGAATTTTATATATTGATTGCACAAGGGGCGTGTCGCCGATGAAAGCCGCGGCCTCACTCAATTTGCCAGCTTCATCCTGATAGCGCAGTGCAATCGGAAATATCTTGACTCCTGCGTCAATCGCGGGCTGGATGAGCGCGGAATGGAAGTGTCCGACCTGTTTGCCATCCGTGGTGGTGCCTTCAGGAAATAGCCCCACCCAAACGCCTTGTTTAAGTAGCTTGCCGATGCGTTGGTTGATTGTGGCAGCGTTCTGGCGTGCGGCGCGTTCAATGAAAATAGTGCCGCTACGTCCGCATAGCCAGCCGATCAGCGGCCAGTTGCGCACATCCGATTTGGCGATAAAAACGGCCGGATGAACTGCATTCAGCACAAAAATGTCCAGCCATGAGACATGGTTTGCAACCATCAGGCAGCCCGTTTCGTAGCGCATGGGAGGCAAGCCTTCAACCTGAAGGCCGATATTGAGGATGCTCAATACCTGTCTGCTCCAGGCTTTCAAGGTGCAACGTTGCCGTGCCTGATTCATGAATGGATAAAATATCCCCAACAACATTCCGTACAAAAGATGCAGTGCGAGGCGGCCGCCACGGAACAGGTTGACCCGTCTGTCTGTCATGTGCTTATCCATAGCAGGCAATGTCCATAACAGGTTGATTTAATTCTCTTCTTTCAATGAACAGGCTGTTGCCGGGTATTTTCCTGGCCAGTTTTTTGGCGGTGGTCACTGCATCGGAGACTTCGTGGTGGGAGCCAAACTGTTCAGGGTTGATCCAGACCACCCCAATCGAGAGTGTGGGCAGCGGGTGATGTACGATGCGGCCTTGCCGGTCTTCCGTTAAATAGCCGCCGATTGCCCGGTCTTCCTTGTTGAACAGGATGGACGATTTTTGTGCAAAGGCGGCGAGCGCCCTGTTGCAACGTAATTCCCAGTCGGTGCTTTGCAGTACCAGGATAAAGTCGTCGCCACCGAAGTGTCCGATAAAGTCGTATTTCGGATCGCAGACATTGCCTAGCAGCTTGCCGGTGAGCTGGATGACTTCATCGCCTTTGCGATAACCGCGCAAATCATTGAAAGGCTTAAAGTTGTCCAGATCGGCATAACAGACGGCAAAAGGTTCGCCGGACTGGAGTAAATATTCGATGTGCTCATTGATAGGCACATTGCCGGGCAGCAAGGTCAAGGGATTGGCATAGCGTGCAGTTTCTATCTGCGACCGAGTAATTTCACGCAACAGGTCTTGTCCTGTACCCAGCCCGAGGTAGCGGCCTTGCTCGGTGATGATAAAGCCATCGGTAAAGTGCTGGATTTCGGATTCACTCAGAAATCCGCTCAACTCATGGATCGGAGTGGATTTTTCCACCAGCAGCGGTGCCTGATTCATCAGTTCTGTGCAGGTTTTTTTGCCGAGTAGTTCTCGATGGAAAGGCTGGGCGAAACTATCGAAGAATTGCTGGCGGTTAATCAGGCCAACAGGGCGTCCATGCTTGACGACAGGAATGGAGCGCAAGCTTTTGTCGGCGGAAAAGTGAGCAAATATTGTTTCAATCTCGGTGTCCGGTTGGCATGACTCGACATAACGCAACAGGGTTTCAACGGTGATGCCGCGTGAATTGCCGAGAGGTTGCTCAACAATATAATTGGCGTTGATCAGGCAGCCGACCTCTGCAGAAGCGGAAAGCGGCGGAATAGGGGCGGGGTGGGCGATTAAATAGCCTTGTCCGCAACGGATGCCGATGTCACGTATGACCCTGAATTCTGAGATTGTCTCTACTCCTTCCGCAATCACCCGCGTGCCGGAACTTTGCGCGATCTGCTGGATGGATTTCAAAAATTGCTGCTTGAGCGGGTCGGCATTGACCCCTTGCACGAAGTGCATGTCTATTTTGACAAACTCGGGGCGCAACTCGGACCACATGCGCAAACTCGAAAATCCCTCGCCCAAATCGTCAATCGCAATCTGGAAACCCATGCCACGGTAGTGCAGCAGGGCATGGCGCACCAGTTCATAGTCAAAACTGGGCTGATTCTCGGTAATTTCAACGATGACCCGTTCAGGATTGATGCCTAGCTGCTCAAGATAAGTGAGCGTCTGGCCGTTTTTGAAGCTGGGGTGCGTTAAGGTCTCCGGGCTGACATTCAGGAAGATATTGCCGGGCAGGTTCTGGACAGAAAAGGATTCCAGTACAATCTGGCGGCACAGCATTTCCAATTCAAGGGTGAGCCCCTGTTGTTTGGCCGCCGCAAACAAGTTGACCGGCGAATGCAGCGAGCTATTGGCCGGGCCGCGTATCAGCCCCTCAAACCCCAGAAATGTACCACTGGAAATATCCATGATAGGCTGAAATAGCGCAGAAAGGTTGCGCTGGTTCAATATGTCCTGAAGCGTTTTCATCATAATAACTGTCTTGTATGGTCAGCTTCGGCAGCGTAAATGGCGGATGTTTCATTTTGATTAAGGCGTAATGGTTGTTTATCACGAGGAATCGCCGCTTTTCGAAAATTCAGGTTGAATATTCCTGATTCCTTCGGTAGAATCCGCCTTCTTTGAAAATCGGTTGGAGTAGAAGCATGGCACGTGTATGTCAAGTGACGGGCAAGGGCCCGATGAGTGGAAACAATGTTTCACACGCTAACAATAGAACCAAGCGTCGCTTCTTGCCTAATCTGCAACGTCGTCGCTTCTGGGTTGAAGCTGAAAATCGCTGGGTCAGCTTGCGCTTGACCAATGCGGGATTGCGTACCATCGACAAGAATGGTATCGAGTCCGTGTTGAGTGATATGCGCGCACGCGGCGAAAAAATCTAAGGAGTATAGAAAATGCGCGAAAAAATCAAACTTGAGTCTAGTGCCGGCACCGGCCATTTCTACACTACAGACAAGAACAAACGCACCACACCGGGCAAGATCGAAATGAAGAAATACGATCCAGTGGTACGCAAGCATGTCATGTACAAGGAAACCAAGCTGAAGTAATTCAGGCTGGCTTCATAGTACAAAGAAAAACCCGCTTAGGCGGGTTTTTTTGTTCCTGAAAAACGTAGTTAAGGGGGGCGTGGGTGCGAATGAATTCGCACCCACCAACGCCATTTAACCACATGAAATAATTGAAAAATTTCAGTCAACCGCTATTTCTAAGTTTATCGGTTGATTTTCATTCGCGCATTTCAAGAATCTACGTCTTTTATCCTTATGATTTCAGAAATGGCTTTCTCCAATATCATTCTGTCGGAAACATCTTTTTCACGAACTGTCTGTTTGGTAAGTAGAAGCCCATCCAAAGAGATTGTTGTTACAGGGATACCATCAAAATCAATTACTTGCGCATACCTTTTTAGCGTATCGAATGTTTCGCCGCAGGCGTTGAACATCACATCAACGATAATCTCGTCTGCAACGCGAATATTTTCACCCTCTTCAAACCATGCAGGATCAATATCCCTGGCGGCTCTGTCCGGCAGGATTAGTAATGCCTGTTTAACCTTTCGTCCCGCATCAATGGTCGGTTGAACAAGAATATCAATGTCGGTTGTCGCTCTTTGATAACCATGAGCGTAAAGCGCATAACCACCTATCAGCAAGTAATCAACATCATTCGCATTGAGGGAGGCAACCAAAGACTTTAAATCATTACTTGTCGCGGGTCTCGCATATTCAACCCCATCCTTCATGACGACATCCTGTTGATTTTAATCTCAATTTTCGCCATGTGTCTTGCCAGACATTCATCCTGATGGAGGTTGGCTTCTTCATGCGTCTTAAAACGATATATTCCTTTAGGAATGCAGCCAGTCCTCCCATATGGCATCACTGATTGCATCATTTCGTTAAATGTTGCCGCGCGTATGAGCGCTTCACCGGATGCCAGTGCTTGCAGTGCGGGTTCTGCTCTCTTACCTACGGTGCGCATGATTTTTTTCCAATCCATTAACCCTGTGCCCACGCCTTGGCTTCATCGTAATCGGTGAACACGAAAATCTCCGCATCGACGAACAGGCGCGACAGCCAGGCGTTCCAGGTGAGCCACTGGTCGTCTGTGACCACGGCAATTTTGCTGAAGTCGTGGTTGTGTTGGCGGCTGAAAAATTTGATTTCTTCCCAGGCGACATCCACGCTGTAATCGAGCATGCCGCGCAGATCGAACAGCAGGTTGAGCGCGCCGGGTGTCGTCAGTTTGTAAAGTGATTGCTCTTCGAAGGCCTTGAAGTCGGCCAGGGTGAATTCGCCCATCACGGCGGCGTTGACGAGCTTGTCGGTTTGTTCGATGGTGATCATTTGTGGACCTCTGTTTGTATTGGGTGTTTCGGTGACAGGTGCAAGCTTAGCACACCGCTGGCGATGATGAGCGCCACGCCTGCCCAACTTGATAGCGGCAGGGTCTCATTCCAGAGCAGCATGCCGAACAGACTGGCGATCACGATGGTGCTATACGCCAGACTGCCCACTACCAGCGTCTTGCCGACGCGGTAGGCGCGGGTCATGGCGAGTTGCGCGAGGGTGGCGGTGCTGCCCAGGCCCAGCAGAATCAACAAGCCGATTGGCGTGATGGTGTGCATGGCATCGAGCAGCATCAATACGCCGCTGCCCAGACTTGCGATCAGGCTGAAATAAAACACCGTGCGCGTTGCAGGCTCGCCCAGCATGCCAAGTTGCTTGACGTTGAGGTAGGCGACCCCGGCGAGGAAGCCGGAAATCAGTCCGAGCAGACCGGGCAACAGTTGGTCGTGTTGCAGCGTCGGGTGCAGCAACAGTACCACGCCGCAAAATCCCAGGCCGATGGCGACGGTCAGCGGCAGATGGAGTTTGTCCTTGAATACCAGCAGGGTGAGCAGGGTGAGAAACAGCGGGGCGGTGTAGTTGAGCGTAATGGCAGTGGCCAGCGGCAGTACGGTGATGCAGTAGAAAAACAGTATTAGCGCCACCGTGCCGGACAGGCCGCGCCACAGATGGTTGCGGAAGTGGTGCGTGGCGGCGCTGATGTGTCGTGACCGCATGATCAGATACACCAGCAGCAGGCCGATAAACGAACGATAGAACACCAGTTCGAGATGCGAGAAATACGTTGCGCCGAGCTTGACGAACACGCCCATGCAGGCGAACAGCACGCCTGCGACCAGCATCCACAAAGAACCCATGCCAAGTAACTCCGTAGAAGTGGATAGAAAATTAGTTAGTCACGCGGAGGCGCGGAGGACGCGGAGATAAAACCTTGGTGCAACTTGAGGATATAAAATTTCAGTTGTATCTCGGTAACAGCTTTAACAGCCTGCTTTTCCCCGCGTACTCCGCGTCTCCGCGTGTAAATGCATTTACAGGTGCGGCGCAAGGTTGCGGCGCAGATATTCGTGGAAGTGCAACATGCCGTCTTCGGTGGGCGACTGGTAAGGGCCGTGTTCCTCGATGCCGCGCTGGTACAGCGATTTGCGCCCCTGATGCATGCGCAGACAGATGATGTCGTCTTCGACGGCGGTTTCGTTGTAGGCCTTCTGCTCGGCTGCGACGTATTCGCGTTCGAACATCACAATGTCTTCCAGATAGTAGAATTCGACGATGTTGGTGCAGGCTTCAGCGCCGCGCGGCACCAGCGTGCTGATGACCAGCGTGCCGGGATACCACTCGACCATGATGTTCGGGTAGTAGGTCAGCCAGATCGCGCCGTATTTCGGCAGCTTGCCGCCGTGATAGCGCAGCACCTGTTCCTGCCAGTCGCCATAGGCTGCGCTGCCGACTTTTTTAAGCGCATTCTTGATGCCGACCGTCTGCACGCTGTACTGTTCGCCGAACTCCCACTGCAGCTCGTCGCAGTCTACGAAATTACCCAGCCCCGGATGGAACGGCACCACATGGTAGTCCTCCAGATAGACTTCGATGAAAGTCTTCCAGTTGAAGGCGTATTCGTCCACCTGCACGCGGTCCAGCATATATCCTGAAAAATCCAGATCCTGCATTACGCCGACATTGGCCAGGTCGCGGGCGATGTCGCGCTTGCCCGAGAACAGCATGCCGTTCCAGTTTTGCAGCGGCGATTTGTTCAGGTGCAAACAGGGGTTTTCCGGGAAATGCGGTGCGCCCAGCAATTCACCATCGGTCTTGTAAGTCCAGCGATGCAGCGGACAGACGATGTGTTGCGCGTTGCCCCGGCCCTGCAGCATGGTGGCTTGACGATGGCGGCAGATGTTGGACAGAAGCTCCACGCCGTTCGGGTTGCGCACCAGCATTTGCGCTTCGTCGCGCAGTACCTGATAGTCGCCCAGACTGGGTACCATCAATTCATGGCCGACATAGCTGGGCCCGTGCTCGAACAGCACGCGCTGTTCCAACTCCAGCACTTTTTCGTCGAAGTACCAGGCGAGTGGCGGTTGAACTTGAGCCGGGGTGAGTTGATTCAGTGTGGTGATATTGGACATACCCACATCGTCCTTACAAATAGTGAATACGTTTGTTACGGGAAAGGCGGCAATTTTCCCTTAAATCAGGGGGGAGGGCAACAAAAATTGGCTCAGACAGGATGCGTTGGGTAAAATGCCCTCCTTTCCTACGCAGAAGACCAAAATGGCCGGAAAATCGCACAAACCACTGGGCTACGAGTCGGCAATGGCCGAACTTGAGCAAATTGTCGCCGATATGGAGGCGGGCAAGTTGTCGCTGGAAGACTCGCTGCTTGCCTATAAACGCGGTGCTGAACTGCTGACATTCTGTCGTGGCCGCCTTGAAGACGCGCAACAGCAGGTGCGCGTGCTGGAAGAGGGGATGCTTAAAGAGCTGCCGCTCAGCGAGGCGCTATGATGGCAGTCGATTTTGCAGGCTGGGCGGCTGCTCATCAGTCGCGCTTTGAAGAGGTGCTGCGCGGTTTGCTGCCGCAGCCCGAGGTGTCGCCGCAGCGTTTGCATCAGGCGATGCGCTATGCCGTGCTGGAGGGCGGCAAGCGGGTGCGTCCGCTGCTGGCGTTTGCCGCAGGCGAATTGGCCGGGGCTGATGCGGGACGCGTCAACATCGCGGCGGCGGCGGTCGAGCTGATCCACGCCTATTCTCTGGTGCATGACGACATGCCGTGCATGGACGATGATGTGCTGCGCCGGGGCAAACCCACCTGCCATGTGCAATACGACGAGGCGACCGCCTTGCTGGTCGGCGACAGTCTGCAAACGCTGGCCTTCCAGTTGCTGAGCGAACATCGGCTGAGCGATGACGGTTTGCAACAGCTGGAGATGATCAAACTGCTGGCAGCGGCTTCAGGCTCGCGCGGCATGGCGGGCGGGCAGGCGATTGACCTGGAAAGCGTGGGCCGCGCCTTGAGTCTGCCGGAGCTGGAGAATATGCACATACACAAGACGGGTGCCTTGATACGCGCCGCTGTCCTGCTAGGCGCGCAGTGCGGAATGGTTTCGGCAGGACAATTGGCCAGACTGGACCATTTCGGCAAGTGTGTCGGGCTGGCGTTTCAGGTGGTGGACGACGTGCTTGATTCTGCGGCGGATACCGCCACGCTGGGCAAGACTGCAGGCAAGGACGCCGACAACGACAAACCGACTTACGTCACGTTGCTGGGCGTACAGGCTGCGCGCAGCATGGCGCAGAATTTGCACGCGGAAGCCGTGGAAACGCTGGCGGAATTCGGCGATAAAGCGTTACGCCTGCGTGAACTCGCTGATTTCATCGTGTTAAGAAAGTTCTGATGTACTCCTTGCTCAATACCATCAACACCCCTGAAGATTTACGCAAACTGACGCGCGAGAAACTGCCGCAGCTTGCCAAGGAATTACGCGAATTTCTGGTCGAGTCGGTCAGTAAAACCGGCGGACATTTGTCCTCCAATCTCGGCACGGTCGAATTGACCATCGCTTTGCACACCATCTACGACACGCCGGAAGACAGGCTGGTGTGGGATGTCGGGCATCAGACTTATGCGCATAAAATTCTCACCGGGCGACGCCAGGCGATGAACAGCTTGCGTATGGCGGGCGGCATTGCCGGATTCCCCAGGCGCGATGAGAGTCCCTACGATACTTTCGGCACCGGGCATTCCAGCACCTCGATTTCAGCTGCATTGGGTATGGCGGTGGCGGCACAATTGTCCGGCGCGAAGCGGCGGGCGGTGGCGATCATCG
>Ga0208863_1001630_pt1 | contig 13429 bp, 12 predicted proteins | sample RifOxyD3_FD_184040 | JGI IMG/M metagenome (GOLD analysis project Ga0208863, IMG submission 184040) | Soil microbial communities from Rifle, Colorado - Rifle Oxygen_injection D3 (SPAdes) | ecosystem: Environmental > Terrestrial > Deep subsurface > Rock core/Sediment | place: Rifle, Colorado...
CCTCCCGGACAGGTTCCAGACTATGCCTTCCTGCCTGTCCGGGAAGGATAAAAAGCGGACAATTAATTTGCTACGAAACCGGACAATTATATTTGTTGCTAACATGTCTTTCCCAAAAAAACATCGTTTTTCCCGCATTTTACTCTCAAGGTGCAGGAATAGTTTACCGGAGGCCTCTCCCAAAATAAACCGGGCAATACTGGTAAATATTGCCCGGTTTATTTTGGGAGAGCCTCTATCTATTGTTTTTGGGAAAATCTTAAGATATAAGATATATAATAACGTGTGGTCTTTTCTTGTATAAAGGGAGGGGAATTGGTATGCCGTTTTATATCTGGAAGGGTGTTAACTCCTATGGGGAAAAACGCAAGGGCAAGATAGAAATGCCCAACGAAGCCATGGCGCAATCGCATCTGAAAAAGATGAGGATAACGCTGTCCATGCTGAAAGAAGCCCCCACAGATCTGTTTGCAAATCTTGAGTTTTTCAAGCCTAAGGTAACCGGCAAGGATGTGGTTATCTTTACCCGTCAGTTGTCCACCATGATCGACGCAGGCCTGCCGCTGGTGCAAAGTCTGGAGATTCTGGGGGAACAGATGGAAAATGCAACCTTCAAGAAGGTGCTGCGGGCAATCAGAGCGGATGTGGAGACCGGTAGCACCTTTGGTGATGCCATGAAAAAGCATCCTGCCTGTTTTGACACCTTGTACTGCAACATGGTTGAGGCTGGCGAGCTTGGCGGATGCTTGTTTTTGTGGTGCCTGTTTTTGAGAAAATGTTTAAAGATTTTGGTGGGGCTCTGCCTGCCCCTACTCAGTTTGTTGTTGATTTGAGCGCCTTTGCCCAAAGTAATTTTCATTTCATAATTGGGGGGATATTTGCTGCCGTTTTTGTAGTAAAAAAGATATACAAGACAGAGAAAGGACGTATTCAGATGGATAGAATGATGCTGAATATGCCTATTGTCGGTACTCTGCTGCGGAGGGTGGCAGTGGCCAAGTTTACGCGAACCCTCGGGACCATGCTGCAAAGCGGGGTGCCGATTCTGGAGGCTCTTAATGTGGTGGCAAGAACCGCAGGAAACAAGGTCATTGAGATGGCGGTGTTCAGGGTTACGGACAGTATCAGTGAAGGGCGCTCCATTGCCGAGCCACTTGAAGAGACAGGGGTGTTTCCAGGCATGGTCGTGCAGATGATCAATGTTGGTGAGGCCACTGGTGCCCTTGATATCATGTTGGCCAAGATCGCGGATTTTTATGATGAGGAGGTTGATCAGGCCGTGGATAATCTGACTGCGGCGATTGAACCCTTGATGATGTGTTTCCTGGGGGGCATGATTGGAGGGCTGGTTATTGCCATGTACCTGCCAATTTTTAGTATGGCAAGTGTTGTTGGCGGTTGATCTGTAGGGTTGCTGGATAGTGACAGCTTACACTCGGAGGGTATAAGTTTCGTTTGAGCAGGCGAGCTGCTCAACTCAGCTTTGCACCCAGAGGGTATAAGTTTCGTTTGAGTAGGCAAGCTGCTCAACTCAGCTTTGCACCCGGAGGGTATAAGTTTCGTTTGAGCAGGCAAGCTGCTCAACTCAGCTTTAATTATTTTTGGAGGGAGAAATGGGCGAGATTATCGGGGTGTTGGGTAGAGAGGTTCTGGATTCACGGGGTAACCCTACTGTTGAGGTAGAGGTGTTTCTTGATTCCGGGATAGTTGGTCGGGCACTGGTGCCATCCGGGGCATCTACTGGTACCCGCGAGGCGTTAGAGCTTCGTGATACGAAGAAAAAACGGTATCTCGGGAAAGGGGTGCTTACGGCGGTGGCCAATGTGAACGAAAAAATTGGCCCGGGCATTATTGGTCTGGATTCTACTCAGCAGGTGATTGTCGATCAGGCCATGTTGCTGCTGGACGGTAGCGAGAATAAGAAAAATCTTGGCGCCAATGCTATTCTTGGGGTTTCCATGGCGGTGGCCAAGGCGTCTGCCGAGGAGGTTGGGCTGCCGCTTTATACCTATCTGGGTGGGGTTAACGCCAAGGTGCTACCCGTGCCAATGATGAATGTATTAAATGGCGGAGCGCATGCTGATAATAATGTGGATATCCAGGAGTTTATGGTCATGCCTGCCGGAGCCAGCTCCTTTGCTGAGGCTCTGCGCATGGGAGTTGAGACTTTTCATAGTCTTAAGGCTGTGCTTAAAAAAGCTGGGCTTCAGACTGCTGTTGGTGACGAGGGCGGTTTTGCTCCCAATCTTCGTTCCAACGAGGAGGCTATGGAATTCCTCCTGGAGGCAATTGTTAAGGCCGGTTACAATCCGGGCAAGGATATTTTTATTGCTCTTGATGTGGCAGCAAGTGAGTTGTATGACCCGAAGCAGAAATGCTATGTTCTTGCCGCTGAGAAGAAAACCAATAAGTCGGCGGACGAACTGATTGCTTTTTATGAAGGCTGGGTGAAAAAGTATCCTCTGGTTTCCATTGAAGATGGACTGGCCGAGGCGGATTGGGCTGGATGGAAAAAACTCACCCAAAAACTGGCAGGCAAGGTACAGCTTGTGGGGGACGATATTTTTGTTACTAATACCAAAATCCTGGCCAAAGGCATCAAGGAAGAGGTGGCTAATTCCATTCTGATCAAACTCAACCAGATCGGCACGGTGACGGAAACTCTTGATGCCGTGGAAATGGCTCATCGTGCCGGATATACCTCAATTATCTCTCATCGTTCTGGAGAAACTGAGGATACTACCATTGCCGATCTTAGCGTGGCTTTAAACACCGGGCAGATTAAAACCGGAGCTCCTTCCCGGACTGATCGGGTCGCTAAATACAATCAGTTATTGCGGATCGAGGACGAGCTTGGTGCTGCGGGCAGGTATGCCGGCAAGGGTGCTCTGAAATATATTTCTTGACAATTATCAGTTGGTTGAACATGTTGTTAGTTAGCAGTTGAGTAAAAGGTTGCACATAGATTCCTGCCGAAACGGTATAAGAAGCGGTAAAGGAGAAGCAGATGTCAACATTTCGCACGGTTCCTAAATATAAAGTTGATTTGAGTAGCTTGTCTGCTCAAACGAAACTTATACCCTCTGGGTGCAAGGATGGCGCCATATGACCCTGACAAAAGCTGATCTTGTGCAGAAAGTATATCAGCATCAAAATGTTACCAAGGCCCAGGCGGCCGAGGTTGTGGATGTTTTTTTGCGTATTGCTAAAAAATGCCTGAATAATGGAGAGGATCTGCTGGTCAGTGGTTTTGGCAAGTTCAACGTAAAAAAGAAAAATGCCCGGCGGGGCAGAAATCCCCAGACCGGTGATGAATTGATTCTGGATGCCAGAAAGGTCGTGACCTTCAAGCCGTCTGGGCTTTTGCGTTCCAGGATTAACGGAGAATAGCGTCCTTCTGCAAGGTTGTGTATTTTTGACGAGGACTCCGGTTATGAAGACGGGTTGTGTTTTCCTTGCTATCAAGGAAGCAGCCCGTCTTTTTTTATGTCTCTGATATTGCTATGTTTTTGGCAGTCATGGAGGGGGAGAGGATATGGCTTGTGAAAAAAAACGTCTTGCGGAACTGGCTGCGCTGGTTGAGGGGGAGCTTGTTGGTGATCCGGAGGTGCTCATTGGCGGGGTTGCCGATTTTGACAGCGCTGTTAAGGGTGAGATAACCTTTGTTGCTGATCTGAAACGCGGGGCGCGGCTTGAAGAATGCAAGGCCTCGGCTATCATTGTTCCCCTGACGGTCATTGAGATCAGCACTCCGGCGATTCGGGTGAAAAATCCTTATCTTGCCATGGCCCGCATTCACACCCTGTTTGTGGAAGAGCCGTTTATCGCTAACGGCATTGATGCAAGGGCGGTGATCGGCCAAGATTGTCATATTCCTGCCGAGGTCGCCATCAGTCCGTTGGTCTATGTTGGTAATCGGGTACGGATGGGGCAGCGGGTAACGCTGCATCCAGGGGTGGTAGTATACGATGATGTCGTTATTGGGGATGATGTGGTGTTGTATGCTAATGTTACGATTGGTCATGGTTGTCTCGTTGGCAGCAGGGTGATCATCCACAGCGGCGCCGTGATCGGCAGTGACGGCTTTGGCTATGCCACTGATGGAAACGGGAGACATGTTAAACGGCCACAGGTTGGTGTGGTCCAGATTGATGATGAGGTGGAGATTGGCGCCAACACCTGTATTGATCGGGCTACCTTCGGTAAGACCTGGGTCAAGCGGGGCACAAAGATCGATAATCTTGTGCAGCTTGGCCATAATGTGATGGTTGGGGAGGATTCTTTGTTGGTTGCCCAGTCAGGACTGGCAGGTAGTGTTACCACCGGTAATAATGTGATTTTGGGCGGCCAGGTAGGGGTTGCCGGGCATATTCATCTTGGGGATCGGGTAATGGTTGCAGCCAAATCAGGGGTACATAATAATTTGGAGCCTGGGGCCATCGTGTCTGGTATGCCGGCGATTATCCATAAGAACTGGCTGCGTTCCAGCGCTGCCTATGCAAAACTTCCGGAAATGGTTCTGGAGTTGCGGGAGCTGCGCCGGAAGGTGGCCGAGCTGACCAAGGGCAAAGATGGCAGCCTTGACAAGCAGGAGTGAGGGGCTGGTTTTTCGCCGGGGAAAAGATGGTTTGGCGACGTTTTGTTTCAGTGAATAGAGAGGAGGTTTGGCATGAATTATGACCTGCAACAGCTTGATATTGTGGAAATACTGAAGATTTTGCCGCATCGGTATCCTTTTCTTATGGTGGATCGGATTGTTGAGATGCATTTGGGCGAGTCTATTCGAGGGTATAAAAATGTGACTATGAATGAAAATTTTTTTCAGGGTCATTTTCCCTCGCAGCCTGTTATGCCTGGGGTTTTGATCCTTGAAGGCATGGCCCAGGTTGGGGCGATCCTTGCTTATATTACCGATCCCGAAGCGGTTGCCAGTAAACTCGTCTATTTTGCTGGCCTTGATGCCGTGAAGTTCCGGCAAAAGGTTGTGCCTGGAGACCAGCTTTATTACGAACTTTCGGTGAGTAAACGCAAAGCCAGATTCTGGAAAATGGAAGGCAAGGCCTTTGTCGATGGCAAACTCGTGGCTGAAGCGCAACTCATGGCTACCTTTGCCTGAACCTTTGGCCCGGAACTCTCAGATCTATTTTTTTTCAAGCTCTATCTAACCAAAGAAAAACGAAGGCTAAATGAACATACATCCTACCGCAGTCATTGATCAAGAGGCGAAGATTCATGTCTCTACCACTGTTGGCCCCTATGCCGTTATTGAGAAGGGGGTGGAAATTGGCCCTGATTGTGTGGTCTGCCCTCATGCCGTGATCACGGGCTTGACCACCATCGGCGCCCGTAATACTATTGGTTCTTTCACCAATATCGGTGGCCCACCTCAGGATCTGAAATACAACAATGAGCCCACCCGGCTGGTTATCGGCGATGACAATCAAATCCGCGAGTATGTTTCAATCCACAGAGGTACTCCTGGCGGTCATGGGGTGACCACGGTAGGCAGCGGTAATCTGTTGATGGCCTACACTCATATCGCTCATGATTGTGTGGTCGGGAATCAGGTTATCATGGCTAATGCCGCCACCCTGGGTGGGCATGTCGAGGTTGGAGACCGGGTAATTATCGGTGGTCTCACTGCCGTGCACCAGTTTGTTCGGATTGGCGAGTATGCTTACATTGGTGGTATGTCTGGACTCAGCAAGGATGTGCCGCCTTATGTGATCATGGCAGGTGTCCGCAATCAAATGCGAGTGACCGGCATTAACCGAATTGGTCTGCGTCGCTCTGGTTTTTCGACGGATGAAATCAAGAAATTGCGGCAGGCCTACAAAATAATTTTCCGCAGCCCTGATTTGTTGCTCCAGGAGGCGCTTGTCAAGACTATGGAAGAGATCCCCGATTGTGCGCTGGTTGCCACATTGGTGAATTTTTTCATCACCTCGAAACGCAGCGTGGTGCGCATGGCTGGTGATGACGAAGAATAGCATTGGCATCATCGCCGGGGGGGGGCAGTTTCCGAAACTCTTTGCCGAGGCTGCCAGAAAAGCGGGCCGTAAGGTGGTTATCGTTGCCCATCAGGGAGAGTCATGGCCCGAGCTTGAAGACGTTGCCGACCAGTTTTGCTGGGTAAAGCTCGGCCAGCTTGGTCGGATTATCAGTTTCTTTCGGGAGCATGGCGTTACTGAGATCGTTTTTCTGGGCGATATCACCAAAACCAGAATCTTCAAGGATGTCTGGCCGGATCTCAAGGGCTTGACCCTGTGGAATAAAATTGATGTCCGGCAGGACGATGCGATCCTGAGAGCAGTAGCTGATGCTTTAGAAAAAGAAGGCATTCACGTGCTGGAATCCACTCTCTACCTTAAGGATCTGCTCTTTCCTAAAGGCGTTCTTTCCAGGAAAAAGCCAACTGCCGATCAGATGGAGGACATTCGGTTCGGCTGGCAGACCGCCAGGGCCATTGGCGCTCTTGATATTGGTCAGTGCGTCGTGGTTAGGAATCGCACCGTACTGGCGGTGGAGGCTATCGAAGGAACGGATGCTGCCATTACCAGAGGTGGTACCTTGGGGAAAGAAAAGGTCGTAGTCGTCAAGGTGAAAAAACCTAAACAGGATTTTCGTTTCGACCTGCCGGCTATAGGTGGAAAAACCATTGAGACCATGGTAGCGGTCAAGGCTGCGGTTCTGGCGGTGGAAACCGGTCAGGCCTTGCTTTTTGATCGGGAGGCCACGATCGAGATGGCGAATCGTGCTGGGATTGTTGTGATCGGGGTGGAGGAGTCGGCGGACGGAACCGTTGGTTAGATTATTTAAGCTGTAGTCTGGATACTCAGCCAGCAGGAATAAACATCTCATGAAAGCTATGGTTCTGGCCGCAGGCCTTGGGACTCGCTTGCGGCCCTATTCCTTGCAACGCCCCAAGCCGCTGTTTCCGGTGCTTGATACCCCCCTTTTATTACATACCCTTAGCCAGCTTCGTCAGAACGGGGCCACGGGAATCGTGGTTAATGCCCATCACCTGCGCGACCAGATCAGGGACCTGCTCCACGGGCAAAGGGACGTCCATATTCAGATGGAGGATCTGGAACTTGGAACCGGGGGTGGCCTGCGTCTGGCGCAAAGGCATTTCAACGAGGCCCCCTTTCTTGCGGTTAATGGCGATATTGTCCACGATCTTGATTTGGCCAAGGTATACCTGACTCATTGTACCTCTGGCGCGGATGTGACCATGGTGCTGCATGACTGTCCTCGTTTCAATAATGTGCGGGTTGATGCTGGGGGGAGGATCGCAGGTTTTTCCGGGGCAGCGGGGGAGGGGGAGCGCCTCCTGGCCTTTACTGGGGTGCAGGTTATCAACCCTAATGTTCTGGCCTTGATTCCAGGCGGTATTTTTTACAATATCATTGACGGTTATGCCGAATTGCTTAAGAGCGAGGGCATTATCCGGGCCTTGGTTGTTTTGGATAATTTTTGGACCGATATGGGTACCCCGGCGGATTATCTGAAGCTGCACGAGGATATCCTGCTGAAGGGGAGGATGCCTGGAATCTTTGCGGGAAGCGGGGACAGGCCTTTTTATTTCGGAAAAGATGCTTTTATTGGGGCAGGGGTATCACTTCAGGATTGGGTCGCTATCGGGCATGGGGCAACCATTGGCGCAGGGTCCAGTCTTACTCGGGTTGTGGTCTGGGATGGAGGTAAGGTGGCGCCCGGTAGTGTGATGGTGGATCGTATCATCAGCGGGGAGAGCTAAAATGTTTACCAAGCAGCAGCGGCAGGCCTTGTCCGGGCTGTTGGCCGAACAGGATTTTCCCCCCGAAATTCAGGTGGCGGAGAGGATGGCCGGAGATGGTTCTGACCGGCAGTTTTATCGCCTTGTCGTTGGTGAGATGTCTCTGCTGGCGGTATTGCCTAACCTTGGTCAACCCCAGGGTCTGGCTGAGGCACGGGCCGCTTATGCCATAGGCCGACATTTTTTTGCGCATGAGGTGCCGGTGCCCCGGATCTACGGCTTTGCGGAGGAATGTGGTCTTATCCTCTTTGAGGATCTTGGTGATACCAAGCTCCATGATCTGGTTCTCCGGCATGGCGCAGAGGCGCCGGAGGTGGACATCTGCTATCGACAGGCTCTGGCTGCCCTGGCCCATTTACAGACTGAAACGCGTCATGGATTTCAGCCGGACTGGTGCTGGGATACCCCCAGTTATGATCGTGAACTCATGCTGGTCAGAGAGTCCGGGTATTTTAAGAAGGCTTTGTGTGAGGATTTGTTGGGCATGAGTCCTTTACCCCAGGGGCTTGGGCAGGAGTTCGTCTCTCTGGCGGAACGGGCCTCGCAAGAACCGGACGATTTTATCCTGCACCGTGATTTCCAGTCGCGTAACCTGATGGTATGTGAGGGTAAAATCAGAATTATTGATTTTCAGGGTGTTCGATTTGGCCCTTTGGGGTATGATCTGGCCTCTCTGCTTATCGATCCTTATGCCGGTTTATCCCTCGATCGGCAGCAGGCCCTTCTCTGTTGCTACATAGATACTCTTGTCTCCCATATTCCTCTTGACCGGGAACGATTTATTGAGGGATATTATTACATGGCCCTGCAGCGGAACCTGCAGATTCTTGGCGCTTTTGCTTTTCTCTCGAAAAACAGGGAAAAACAGTTTTTTCGGCAGTTCATCATCCCTGCAGCCGCCACTCTTCACGAACACCTGGGTGCGCCACAGGGGCAGGATTTCCCCTGCCTGCGTGCGGTGGTGGAACAGGCCCTTACTCTTATTATGGAAAACCAACAATAATGCAGACCCGATACCCCATAGTTGCTCTGGTTGGTCGACCAAATGTCGGCAAATCAAGCCTTTTCAACAGATTTGCCAAGCATCGCAAGGCCATTGTTGACCCCACCCCTGGGGTAACCCGTGATCGTCATTATGAACAGGTAACCATTGAAGACCAGATTTTTATCCTGGTTGACACCGGGGGTATTGAAGGCGACGGGCGGGAAATGATGGCCGGATTGATCCGCGAACAGACCATGCAGGCCATGCGGGAGGCAGACGTGATCCTTTTCCTGCTTGACGGCAAGGAGGGGGTGCTGCCGGAAGATCTTGAGGTTGCTGATTATCTGCGACGGTCGAAAAAGCCGGTTCATTTTCTGGTCAACAAGGTAGACAGCCCGGAGCTTGAACAACGGTTGCTCCCTCAATTTTACGAGTTGGGAGTGGATAAGCTCTGGCCGGTTTCCGCTGCGCATGGCTATGGAGTTAAATCATTTTTTGAGATTTTACTTGAAACCTTGCCGGTTTTTCCCGAATCTGAGGACATCCCGCCGGAGACCATCAATCTGGCCTGTCTGGGGCGGCCCAATGTGGGTAAATCTTCCCTGATCAACCGGCTGTTGGGCGAAGAGCGCATGGTAGTCTCGGATATCCCTGGCACCACCAGGGATTCGGTCGATACCCTGCTGACGGTGGGCAAGCAGCCGTATCTGCTCATCGACACGGCGGGGATCAGGCGCAAGGGCAAGGTGCAGGAAAAACTGGAGAAATTCAGCGTGCTCCAGGCCCTGGGCGCTCTGGAACGCTGCGATTTGGTCTTGATTTTGATTGATGCCGGGGAAGGGATCACCGAGCAGGATACCAAGGTCTTGGGTTATGCCTTTGAACGGGGTCGAGCCTGTCTGATTCTGGTTAATAAATGGGATCTTCTCCATGGGGAGGCGAAGCGGCAGAAACAGTTGATGGAAGAGATTGCCAGGGCAACGAGTTTCGTCGAATATGCTCCGGTATTGAAGATTTCCGCCCTTACCGGCGCCGGGGTGAATCAGTTGTTGCCCACGGTTGCGAAGATCTATAAACAGTACTGCGGTTCTTTTTCAACCGGCAAGATCAACCGGATTTTGCAGGCAGCCCTGGAGGGTCATAACCCGACCATGCACCAGGGCCGCCGTCTCAAGTTCTATTATACGACCCAGATTTCCTCCAAACCACCCACGTTTATCATCTTTACCAATTATCCAAAGGGGGTGCATTTTTCCTACCTCCGCTACCTGATGAACCAGTTTCGGGCCGGGCTCAAGCTGGATTCCATTCCCATCAAGATTATCCTTAAGGAACGGCAACGCAAGGAATATGGCTAAGCCGTCGTAAATACATGATGAGAACATGCTCATATCGTAAACGGCATAAGGGGCCGTAAACACATGTGCAAAAAAAGCAATGAATTTTTAACGGAACCTAAAAGAAAGCTGCCGGGTAAAAATGCCGGGTTGTTTATTTCCAATTCCAAAGATCAAGGGCTGGATGCCGCCTTTGTCCTTGCGGTAGAACAGGCCGGATATTCCCAGTTTCTTGCTTTGCAAAGTGAATCCTGGCATCTTTTTGTTTCCCGTCTTGCCTCCGGCCTGCCCGACTTTTTTAATGCCCTTGATAATCGTGCATCTCCAGGGGCGGAGAGCTCAACCACCTTCGACCTTCTTTTTCATCCCGCTCCTGGTGCCTTTGCTCGTGAGGCTGTCCAACTTTTTCGCCAGGATGCCTTGTCTTTTACTGCCTTTTTCTCCCTGTTAAAATGTCTGCGCTGGACCATGCTCAACGATCCGGCACTGTCTGCCCAACGCCAGAGAAGTTGCGCTTTATTTTTTGATCGTCTGGAAATAGAGGCTGCCAGTCAATGGCTCAAGGAGGAAGCGAGATCCACCCAGCACCGGCTTCGTGAGGCGAAGCTTTTTATCCTTAATGAGAAAAGACGATATGCGGCTATATTCCATCGGATGGCCGAGCCTGCCTGTATTATTGATCACCAAGGATGTCTGCTTGATGTCAATGCCGCCTTTGCGGATTTTTTCAAGATGCAAGGTGAAACGCTGCTTGGCAAGCCGTATATTCAATTATTTGGGGTGGAAGCCTGCAATATCTGTTTGCTTGATAAACATCTGGCCGGACATGGTTCTTTTGCCAATATTGAGGTTGTCATCCAGGTTGCCGGAGAGATTCGCACGGTCTTGATAAGCGGCTCTTCGCTGGGCCGGGTGCGTGGGGTTCCCTGTGGCATTGTCATCTTGCAGGATGTCACTGCGCAAAGACAGATGGCCCAGGCGCAGCAGGAGCTGGAGTGTCTGGCAGCAAGTCTCAGATGTTCCAATGCCGAACTGGAACAGTTCGCCCATGTGTCTTCTCATGACATGAAGGAGCCCCTCCTGCTGATTGTCGCCTTTGCCGAACGTTTGCTGGCCAGATGGCCTGAAAAATTCGATGGTAAGGCGGGTGAATATCTTGGCCGGATTCTCAAGGCTGCCCACCAGTTGCAGACATTTGTGGATGATATCTTGCAACTCTCCAAGGTGCGCAGTGAAGAGCGGTCCTTTGGTGTGGTTGCGTTGGATGAGCTTATGCAGGAGGTGCTGGGCGATTTTGAAGAGAGGATCAGACAAGTGCAGGGAAATGTCTGGGTGGGTCATCTCGCTACTATTGAGGGGGACAGAATCCAGCTCAGGCAGCTTTTTCAGAATCTCATTGCCAATGCTTTGAAATACCGTCAGGAAAATTTACCCCCTATGGTTGAGGTTAAGGGCCGAAAGTTGCCGGGTGGAATCTATGAAATTACGGTACGGGATAACGGCATTGGTTTTGAGGAAAAATATGCGGAGCGGATTTTTCAGCCATTTGTTCGTCTGCATGGTAGACATGAATATGAAGGAACAGGGATCGGTCTGGCAACCTGCGAGAAGATAGTCACTCGTCACGGTGGGCGGATCAGCGCTAAAAGCAGTTCCGGTGAGGGTTCGGTTTTTATTGTTCAATTGCCTGTTGAGCAGTATAAGCGGCAGTAAGGTCAAGGTTCAGTTCGTCATTTTTCCTCTTATTTTTTTATCTGAAAAAACACTTTCTTCTTAGCTTCTATTTGGGTATGTTGTGCTACATATTGTGGTGGCATCTTTTTCTGGTGCGCTATATCGTGGTTTTTTCCAAGAAGATCAAGACTTTTATCAGAGGTGTGTGCAATGGAGTTACCGATCAGTTTTGATGAGGCGCTGAAAGAATGGGAGCGTTTTGAAGAGTATCTTGTCCAGGCCAGGTACGCGATCCGCAACAATAAAACCGGGGCACCCATGGAAAAGGATATGGCCCAGGTGCTGTTGCGGATCAGTAAACAGTTTAAGAACCCAGCGGTGGCCAAGGCCCTGATTCACGGTACCATCATTACGGCCACACCCTTTTTGATGAACGGCGGAAACCCATATACCCGTCGGGCAGGCTATTATTCCTGCTATCCCTTGGGTGACGTGGAAGATTCTACCGATGCAATTTTTGACATGGAACGTGATCTGGTCAGTATCTTCCAGCACGCTGGTGGCGGCGGTATCGACGTAACCAAGATCAGACCCAAGGGCACCATTGTTGACAATGGACAGGGGCTCGCCTCCGGGCCGGTTTCTTTTGCCAAGGGATTTTCTCATCTCTCGGAGCGTATCAGCCAGGGGGGGAAGCGTCGGGGCGCCCTGATGATTCAGGCGGACTGGGATATCAAGGATGTTAAGGAGTTCGTTGTCTTCAAAGGAGATAATCCTGGCCGATATAGCGGGTGCAATATTTCCCTCAATGTGACCGATGACAAGTTCTGGGAGGATGAGGAGCTTACCAATCTGGTGGCTGAATATATCTGGAAATCCGGTGATCCCGGGCTGCTTTTTACCCAGAAGAGCATCGCCAATACCCCGGTGCCGGCCAAGTACAACCCGGTGTATTCCAACCCTTGCGGAGAATACCTTTCCACTAAGGATACGGCCTGCAATCTGCTTACGGTCTGCTTGTCAAAGTGCCTGCAGGAGGACAAGGAGAAATTCTTTGACGGAGTTTTCGAGGCGGCCAGACTTGCGGCACTTGCCGGTAACGAAATCCTCGACTTGGGTGGTTTCCCGCCCATTGAACGGATCAAGGCCAACACCCTCAAGTTCCGGCCCATTGGCATAGGCTTTACCGGTTTGCATCATGCCATGAATTATTATGGTGTTTCCTATGCCGATGAACATGAAGCTCCGCTTTTTGCCAAGGCTACCCAGCTGGCCCTGATGTTGGGCTCCATGCAGGGCAGTCTTGATTATGCCGAGTTCATCGAAAAGGAGGGTGCTCAGGAAAAGCTCACCCCTCAAGAATGGAACATGACCTATGTCGACAAGATTAACAGTGAGGCGCTGGCCTTTATTGAGTCGGATATGTCAGACAAAAATTTGTGGCGCAAGCGAACCACTGATATCTTTGGCATCCTGCGCGGGCTTGGCGGATTGTATAATTCGGTGACCACCTCGCAAGCTCCTACCGGTTCGATTTCCCAGTTGATGCGGGTGGCCTGTACCGGGGTGGAGCCTTATTTCTCCATGATCCAGCGGCGCAAGGTCAAGGATGTGGATGATTCCTGGAAGGAGTTT
>Ga0208863_1001637_pt1 | contig 13394 bp, 8 predicted proteins | sample RifOxyD3_FD_184040 | JGI IMG/M metagenome (GOLD analysis project Ga0208863, IMG submission 184040) | Soil microbial communities from Rifle, Colorado - Rifle Oxygen_injection D3 (SPAdes) | ecosystem: Environmental > Terrestrial > Deep subsurface > Rock core/Sediment | place: Rifle, Colorado...
TGAGCGTGTTGTAAACGTTAGCAATGCCCAGCCAGGCCTGAGGGATAATTTGTTTTAACTGGTTTTTTCTTGCGTATCCAATATTGGCCAGATAGATTTCAATGCCTTGTCGAAACTGGCCAGAATAAAAAGTGGAGTAGGCAATAAAGTTTTGTGCTTCAGCAATTTCCTGAGGTCGGTTTAGTTTTTCCAGCTCTTCAACTACTGGCTTCATCTCATCAATGGCCTTGTATGGCATGTCGAGAGCCGTTAAAAGCTCTGCTTTAATCCAAATTAATTTGTAAGGGATCTTGAGTTTTTTTTTGTCTGCTAACTCAAAGGCCTTTTGTGAATAATCCTTTGCTACAAACAAGGTAGACTTCGACTTTTTATAAAAATCGGCAAGGGTAATAAGTGTATTTAATCTGGTTGTGTCGTTTAACTCAGTATTGAGTGATTCTTCCAGCATTTTGATGGACTCCTTATCCTGTCCATATCCCAAACCCATTGCAACGAATTGACAAGTAAGGAGCAGGATAAATACCAGCCGGTTAATCATTTTGATTTTACTTAAGTAATTGTCACAAATGTATTAAAAAGAGGTTATAATTCTCCTATCACCTTGCAGTTATACCCTTTGCCTTTCCAAAACGATGGTTTGAATTGACAATGTCAAATTCATCAAAAAGAATCTGTAGGTAAGTCTAGACTAATTAATTTCGATATCTTTGGTTATTATGCTGGTATAGTCTATTCGTGGGTGTTTTACTGTTATTTTCGTTATTTGGTTATTCCAAACAGGTTTAAAGTGCCTATTTTCCATATAACTCAATTCCTTTTGAATAATATAGACTGCCTTTTTTCCAAGAAGGTAATTTTCCAGAATTGGCAATGGAACAACTCATTTCATAATAAGCCAGGCAAAATTTAGCCAGATAGGAATAATTAAAGTCGTCTCCGGCTTCATCGGTTGGTTTGTGAATGTATTTTAAAATCGCCTCATCAATTTTGTCAAATCCGGGACTAATTGTAATTGAAGGAATTCCCATTTCTGAAAAAATAATAGCATCACCTTCTTTAAATAAGTATTGTAATTCTTCAGGATAAGGTAAGCAGTTGATTCCTGAGCCTATTTTGTTTTTCCAGGGGTTTGCGGAAAAGTTGATTTCGTTTATGCCACCAATTCTAATCAACGTGGTGTCATTATATCCTCCGCCATCGTTGTTCAAAACAAAAAAGATGGAATTAACAGGCACAGGACATTTTTTAATAAAAAAGTCACTCCCCTGCATGCCTTCCTCTTCGCCTGTGGTTGCCAGGAATATAACCGAGCGTAAAGGTTTGTTTTTAGAAAACTTTTTTGCCGCACATAGCAAAGCTGTGATTCCCATACCATTGTCGCGTGCACCGTTGTAGATTGAATCGGATTGGGCATTTACCGTATCCGGTATTACTCCTAAGTGGTCGTAATGAGCCATTAAAACCATATATTCCTTTTTTAAAATGGAATCGGATCCTTCAATGTAACCAACTACATTATTACATGAAACTGTTTTTTTTGATGTTGATGTAAGAAGCTCTACAGGAACCGCTTGAAAATATTCGTTTGTAGTGCTAAAACTTTGCAAACCAAAGGAACGAAATTGTTCAACAAGGTATCGGGCGGCGATTTTCATTTCAGGCGTACCGGGTTTCCTTCCTTTTAGTTCATCCGATGCAAGAAACCGGATATGTGCCATCGCCTCCTGCTTTGCCCTGGCTATTTCAGGCTTTCTGTTTTTAGGTGCAATGCATGAAACCATTAAAACCAAAGTTAAAACTAAGTAGTTGAATGGGTACAATTCAGATTTCTTCATTTCGGGCTAATTATTTGAACCTCTGTGATTAGTAGGGGTTATTTCTTCAATAACTGGTCTGTTTTTAAGACGACGCGAACCGTCAATTCTCCTGCTTTAGCCAGGCTTTGCTTGTTTACTTTTTCAATGATATCAAGCGGCGTATGGGGATTTTCACCGGCAATTCCAATGGCCGAAGAAACCACTCCGGCAACACTAAACGACATTTGATCGGATCCCATATTCGTAGCATACTTAATTTCTAAACCCGATTCCTTTACCGATTCCTCAACAGCATTAACCAGCCATGCAGGATGGTTTACAGTTGTTATAAAATTCATTAAACAGGCTTCAGGCAATATTCTCCAAAGGCTTCGAACCCCTTCCCAAGGTTCTTGGGCAAGTTTTATCGAGAGGTCATCATCCAATGGCGCGGGCAGGTTGCTTATTTCTCCTTTCGTTTCAATAGATCCGGTTCCATCTCCACCAACATCATCGATATTAAAAAAGAGCGCGCAATTTTTTAATGATTCCTTGTGCACAGAAACATATTTTCTCGAACCCAGCACGCCCAACTCTTCCGCACCAAAAGCGACAAACATTACCAGAGCATTCAGTTGGTTTTCGTTTTGTTTAAGGAATCGTGCCAATTCAAGCATTACGCCAATACCTGAACCGTTGTCACTGGCTCCCGGACTATCACGATATGAATCCAGATGAGCACCAATTAAAATCTCTTTTTTATCGTCCGAACTTTTCCCGATTTGTGCAACAACATTGGGTGATTTTAACTTTAAATAAGTTCCTTCTATTTTCAAATGAAATGTTGTTTCTGAAACATCTTTCAGCTTCAAAAAATCAATGGAATCAACATAAATGATTAATCCAGGCTGATACTGAAGCAATTGAAAATGGTTGGACATGTCATTTGAAATGATAGTTTTCCCAATAATACTATCTGCTATACATTGGTCTGCGGGTGCTTTTGGGTCAACAATTATGGCCGTTCCCTGATAGGTTCTTTCGTTTTTATAGGGCGTGAATCCGAGCCCTGAGGGCGTTATGTGGCCATCAGCAATCTCTAGATCAAGCGATTGAAATTCGAATGATTCATATTCAAACATCTCAATTTCAGCTGTTAACCCCATTTCTAAAAATTGCTGTTGAATGTAGGTTGCAGCTTTCATTTCGTTACCCGAACCTGCCTTACGAAGCCCAAAAGTTTCAAGGTCTTGAATGTGTGAAAATGCTTTATCTGCGAAATCCAGCGGTAATAGTGGTTCGACTGATTTTTGTGCGATAGCCAAAAAAGGAATTGTAAAAATGCAGAGAATCAGGAAATAAACATCTATCCTTCTGTCATTAATCTTATAAAATTTTGTATGCATAATAGCTAAGAATAAGTTTTAAACTGCAATGGTAGGTTATAATGCCCTGACTTTTCACCCCTAAAAGTTGGGGTTTAAAAAATCCCAACTTAAGTGTGGTAGATTTTCAAGATGATAGGTTCAATACACCCGGTTGAACTGCTAAAAAAACAATAAGTTTGTACCATGGATGCATTAAATTTAATTGCCTGGATATTTCCATTTATTATCACTATTTTATCAGTAGCTGTTATCCACTATTTTTATAAAAAAGGCAAACAGGAAATTTTAAGGAATTTGTTTTTTGCTACGCTTTACCTTAATATGATTTGGTATTTTGGGTTACTGTTGCGATTCTCAAAAACGCTATCCGTTTTAAGCAGAAATCCATGGGCTGCAATCGGAATTGAAATAGTCCTTTCCACAGCACTTTTTGTTGTCAGATTTGCTTTCTTGTTGGCTTTCTTTCAATTATTGGAGCATATTCTTAATCGAAAATTTCAAAAACAGCTTTTACCCTCCGTAAAAATAGCAGCCCTGGCTTTAATTGTGATTTGGCTTTTAGGATGGTTGGAGTTGCCACTTCTGGGAACCAGAGGCTTAGTAACAAACCTGATGATTTTTACTGATATACTGATACTTGTGTTAATCGTCTCCGGGAGCATCTATATGTTCTATCATTCAAAAACAATTCCTGACAAGAATTCGCAAAAGATAGTAAAAGTATTGAGCCTGGTTTTTATTGTTCCAGTCATATTGGCTATTTTTAAATGGCTTTTAGGAAACAGCTTAAATAATAGCGCATTAGAGCGGTTCATGTTACATTTTTTTGTATTGATATTCAATGGTTTTGTAATTGTTTGGGTGTTTGCTTTTGCTAAAAAACTGAAGAATCAATTTGATTTTAATGATCTGAAAAATGGATCAGGAACAGCAGATTTTGTCTCACAATACAACATCACGAACCGGGAGATGGACTTAATTCGTTTAATTTACGAAGGAAAAACCAATAAGGAGATAGCTGAAAACTTGTTTATATCAGTTGACACGGTAAAAGACCACAACAACAATATTTTTCAGAAAACGGGAGTTAAGAACAGAACTCAACTAGCTAAACTCTACAATGATTTTCTAAATAAAAGCATCAGGTAGGCATTCTGCTCAACTTATCAAGAAAACAACGTAATAAATCTACTCTTTCGATTCCAGTTTTACTATTTCCCTAAAACTAGCCAATCTTGCATTGGGGATTTTGACGACGTCGGCTGCGAGGATATCGGGGTGGGGGAGGTTGTCGAGGTCAGTCGGCCAGAGATTTGTCCTTTAGCCAGGAGATGTCGAGGCTGGTTTTATCCCGGGCGATAATCTCCTCATAGGTAAATTTTCCCCAACGGCCTTCGGGGTTTGTTTCGGCATTAATTTGCTCTTTGCGCTTATGTTGGTTGGTGGGATTGTAACAGGCAATGAAGTCTTTCAGTACCTCAACATTTAATGTGTTTTTCACTGGGTTGGGAATGAAAAATTGGCAGATGATCATCAAATGGGGAGGTGAGTTGGAATATTTTGTTAAGATATACGCTATCGCTAAACGCGCGCCAATTGCGTAGGACGAGAGAGAGGGGTTAGGATATTATGGTTTTGTTTGTATGTTTTTGATTTCTTCTAAATGTTGTAATCCTGCTTCAGGAATGTCTTGAATTGGTTTAGTCTGAAACATTTGCTGCTGTCATTTTGATTAGAATTTATCATGATCAAGGAGGCATCGATGGCCAAACTGTTGGCTTGTAAGAGGCATGGCGTTTTTATGACAGTAAGAAATGAGGGGGATGATCATCCGGCTATTTTTTTGGACGGACCGGAGATCAAATGAGTTCGGATATGGGGCCAGCTGGTTTTAATGATAAAGTGGCGTAGTTGCACTTGTCTGCCGTAGGCATGAAACTATGCCCAGGGTTCAATCCAGCATTTGCGGGACTGGGCGCTGCGCGCCGCTCAGAGTCCTATTTATCGGGCATAATTTTTTTACCATTTTTCGATATGTATTCTATCTTTAGTATTTATAATTTTCTGCTGAAGTATTTTTGCATCATTTGCCTTATATCCAATTGGAATAATTGATGCTACCTCAAGTTCATTTGGAATATCAAGTTTAACTTTAATGTTTTCAATATTCTGAGGAATGTATGTCACTCCATAAACATCGTGTTCTGCAAGACTTAGTAAGAAATTCTCAATGCAAGCCCAAATGGAGGCTAAACAATTTAAGTCGTATATTCTCTTTGCACTTACAACTGTAGTTTTCGGCTTAAAAACAACAATAATGACAATAGGTGCTTCAAGAATCATTTTCTTCTGCTTTGGAATAGCATCCAAATACATTTCTTTCATTATTGATTCTTCATTCTGGAATGCATCTTCAAGATCTTTAAGGTCTATCGTCTTTTCAAGCTTCTCCGATTCAATTAATTTTAATTTTGATTCTATACTTTTGATAATGATAAAGTCCCAATCTCTTAAATGATTATATGTTGGGGCTTTAAATCCGTTTTCAATAGCATATTCAATAATGTTCATCGAAACTTCTCTACTTTGAAAATCCCGAATTGTTCTTCTTTTTTCAATTACGTCTCTAAATTCCATAGTTTTTTACAATTATACCCAACGGTAGCAATATGGCCAGTAAGCGATTGCGGGCTACTTTATTGACAAGATACAACGAAGTTTATGCGGGGCAGAATGCATGAATTACCACTGAAACCCTTATTGCATATAGCCTTTGTTAGCGGTTCGGGCTATTTCGTCATAGTTCTTCGGTCATTTTACCCAAATTAATTTTCTCAGCTTTTGTAAATGTTACATCTCTTACAAATTCCATTTTCCCCCACAAGTATCCATTTCCATTTAACCATTTAGTTGTTCGCATTCTAGCGTTCAGTCTTTTAATTTCAATGTCAGTAGCTTTTCTTCTATTCCCAAGTTGTCCATAAAGTTTAATTGCCGGAAAACTCTTAAACCGCCCGCTAAAGAGTGAAGACAACCAAAACAAAGTATTACTATTTACTCCTAATACACAAATATTTTTATTGTCTTTGCTGTTTTCAGGAAGTTTGGTCGGAAATTTCTCAAAGTAAAATCCTGTCTGATTGTTATTGAGAAACAAAGAACCAATTGGTGTTACTGTCGGGCTACATTCTTTATCAACAGAGGCAATAGAAACGTGAAAATTCGTCCTAAAACTTTTGTTGAAATGTTTTTTGATTTCTAACCAATTTAATCTAATATCCATCTTTTGTTATTGTTTTACTATATCATTGTGTGTCATCTTAGCCTGACAGCTATCGTTTTGCGTGTATAAGAAGTAGCGGATTAAAAAGCACTTCACTTTCAGTTTGGCACTGACTTTTAATACAAGTACAAACCTTCGATTTATCAATAAACCCGCTATTTCTTATACACGCTGTTAGGTGCTGGCGTTCTTTGCCTTTTATTTTCACTCTATTTTATTCCGTAAATATTTTTTCAATTGCGATATGTTTATTTACATCTGAAACCGCTTTCAATTCAGCTATAAAATCCAAAGTTGTAGCGGGTTGAAATGGGAATTTATGTTTTGTCAATAAATTACCTAAAGCTAAATTGATTTTTTCTTCACCGATAAGCACATACAATTCATACATTTTTACCAATCCTTTGTTGTAAATAACATTTATGTTACTGGGGGTTGAAGTTATTAAAGATTCCTCTCCGCTATATGCTTTTTCACTATCGTATAGGTCCTGATGTAAACAAACCATTTCTAACATTTTGTTTTTACCATATTCATTTTTGTATAACATTAATTGTGTGTATTGTGCCAAAGTTTCTATTAAAACACCGCTACCTTCTCTATAATCAGGATTGAGTTGAGCATTACCCCACCATTGATGAGACAGTTCGTGTCCAATTAATTCACTTATAATGTCTTGACCTATGCCTTTAAATAAGTCCATATGAAATTGCCTTTCATTAATAAAAATAGTTGCAGGATAAGCCGTTGCTGCAAAACCTGATGTAAATGAACTAATTTCTGCAAATCTAATAGTAGTATAGGGGTATTTTCCGAAATTAGTTTCACAATAGTGCAACGATTTTTTGATATTACTTATTAGATGCGGTATGTTTTGATAATGATTTGGCTCGTAAAGTACTTCCATGGTAATGTCGTTATAGGTAGATTTTTCAATTTCATATTTTGCTGATGAAACGGCAAACCGAAAAGGAATATCTTTAGCTTGATAATGAAAGTAATTCCGATTATTATTAGAATAACTGTTTACTAATTCACCAACAAAAAGTGCTGTTTGATACAATGATGTGGATACAACAGCATCAATATTTATAAACTTGTAATCGTATGGGTCTCCCATTGGGGCATCTAATTTTGTTAGTTCATCTTGCAATGGCATATTACGTTTTTTTCTTTCTAGTACATCTTCAATTTCATTGCCGGAATCATAGCCAATAGTTGGGAAGTAATTGCTAATTCTCATAAAAGCTCCATTTTCAACTATGGCATTAAAGGATTGATGGCCTTTTAGAGATTCTATTTTATAGTCAAATTCAAAACTGATTTTAATAGTATCATTGGGCAACATTCTTTCTTTGGTTTTAAATATGTATTGTCCAAATTCACCATCTTTTTCTGTTAGGATTAGCTGAGATGAAGAGATGCCCTTCCACATCAAATCATTTGACGTATTGATAAGTATTTCTGAAATTTTTGAATTCGTTTTATTTACTAGAAGGTACGTTCCAGATACTTTGTAGCTGTTTTTTTTAGGAAATAAATCAATGATGGTTTTTATATCAGTTATGATTGGTTGTGGGTTTGGTTCATAAATTTTGTATTTTTCTTCATATTGCTGTTTCCAATTCATCATTTCTACATTAGAATAAGAATTGCTTTTTGTAGAAATATATAACCCTGATGAAAGCAAGGCTATAATAGGTAAAATAACAATTAACATTTTCGTCTTTTTTGATGTAAATTCAGATTTACTAATGATTGAGATTGAAAAAAATGAAAGAAGCAAAACAAATGACAAGCTATATATCATTTTAATAATGAAAGCATTGGGATAATACCCAAAACCATTCATTTCACTATAAACATCAGGTAAAAAACCAGCAAATCGCAATAGTGGATGAGAAATACCCAATACTATTCCTAATGAAGTATTTGTAAGCATCAAAAAAACGACAGCGATAGATAAAGCTAGATATTTGCTTTTGAATATGTACTGCAATGCAACGATAAGAATGCTACAAATGAAAACTGGAAAGCCCATAAAATAGAATAATGAAAAATAAGTACCCCATTCTATTATGGGATACTGATACATTACCTGAAATAAGATGCCTAATAAAATACTGCTCAAAATCAATAGGAAGGATATCGAAGTTACTGAAACAATCTTTGAGATAAACACGGCAGAACCAGAAAATGGTGTCACATTTTCAATCGCACTAAAATTGGCACTTTTACTTTTCCAAATTAATTCGCTCCCATAAAACAGAATAGCAAATACCAATAGAAATGGAATACTCGTTAAAATTGTATTCATCATTAAAGCAGTTGTAACGAAATGCTGTGGCAATCTCATACCACCCGCAATTGTTCCGTACATTTCCATACCCAGAATAAATAAGGTAATACTAATGAGTAAAACAAACGGAAGGCTTTTGATCACTGACTTTAAATCAATTTTTAAAAAAGATAAAATCATGGAAATATAATATCTTCTTCCACTTGAGCTAGTAGTGGTTTTAAAATAGTTGTAATTTCTACCTTTCAAATCATTCAATACGGCAACTTTTCTTTGATGCCTCTTGGAAATTTTGAATTGAAATGATTTATAAGCCCACAGCAATAATAAAATGGCTAATAGCACGAAAGTAATTCGATTAAACAGAAGGTTTCCAGAAAGATGCAAAACCTCTGTATTTTTTTGTAATGAAGTCCAATGTTTGGTTTGCTCAAAAAATGCTGCCATCCCGAATGGATCTAATTTTGCTGCTAAATTCATTGCACTATTTGAAACAGGTGATGCTCCTGCAAATAATGGTGAATTTGAAAACAGTGAAACCACCATATACAAAGCATAAATACCCAATCCACTTAAATATATAAACATTTTGTTTTTGGAGAACCAAGCCGTACAGCAGATAATAACCGTGCAAAAATAAATGTTGGGCAACACAATAACCATGAACGAATTCATATAATAATTCAAGTGAAAAACGCCCCATTTTTCTGTGCTATCATTCCCAATTAAATGACCAAGTATGTTTCCAGCAAGAAATAACAGAAAAGTAAAAACTGCTACTCCAAGAACAAGTAAAAATTTACTTATAAAATAATTTCTAATAGTAATAGGTGTCGAATACAAAATCTGTTCAAAACAACTATCCTTTTCTCTCAACAAACTTTGCGAAGTCATTATTACAATAGGAAATAGACTAGCCAAAGAAAAAAGTCCCAATATAAAGTTGATTGCGTATGGTGAATTGTATTTGATATTTGGAAATGCAATATTTGTCGAAGTTCCAATTAAAATACCCAAACCAAAAAATGATGCCAGCATCACATAAAAAGAAATATTAGCTTTATAAAATTTCCATTCGAATAAAATTAAATGGCTCAACATTTTGTTATTTAAGGTTAAGTATTGTGGAAAAATAAACATCTTCTAAAATAACATCAGTTTGTATAAAACCGCTATTTGGGTTTTCAGACGCTAATACTCTAATGATTAATTGACCAGCTTGCAATTGGGTAGAAATGATTTTGTATTGCTCTTGATAAGAAGGTAATTGATGTTTAACTATTTTTTTCATCCAAACTTTACCGCCTAATTCTGAAATTAACTGTTCGGGTACTCCATAAAGCAATAATTCTCCATTGTTAATAATTGCCATTTGGGCACATAGATTTCTGACATCTTCCACTAAGTGGGTTGAAAGAATCACTATGATGTTTTCGCCTATTTCACTTAATAAATTATTAAATCGATTTCGTTCTTCTGGGTCTAAACCCGCTGTTGGTTCATCAACAATAATAATATTTGGATTTCCTAATAGCGCTTGAGCCACTCCAAAACGCTGACGCATTCCGCCACTATATGTACTTAGGGTCTGCTGATTTTTCAAAAAATCAATCATTATCAACTGATATTCACATCATTATGTTGATAAGTTCAATCTTTAAAACTCGTTAAAATGCATGATTTTGAGTATTTTTACTTCAAAAGCCGTGCACTTATGATCAAATACACACCTCAAAATCAGTTTAGCTTATCCTTGTTCAAACATCCCTTCGAAAGCGAACTTGATAAGGAAAATCGCTGGGTAAAGTTGGCCGAACTCATTCCGTGGGATGAGCTGGCAAACGTATATGTTCAGCATCTTCAGTCTGACACAGGTCGCTTATCGGTGGATGTGCGCACAGTTATTGCGGCGCTGATTATCAAACACATGCTTAAGTTGGACGACCGTGGTACTATCGAGATGATCCAGGAAAATATCTATCTTCAGTTTTTCTGTGGACTGAAAGGCTTTACGACAAAAGCAGTATTTGACCCCTCCTTATTTGTAGACATCCGCAAACGACTTGGGTTTGATGAGTTTGATGCATTCAACAGGTTGATCATCGAAAAATCGGAACAACTAAAACCGCACCAAGCAAGGATAAAGCGCAAGAGCAAATCCAACGACGAACCAGATCAGACTCCTGGCTCCGGCAATCGTGGTACTTTAAAAGTGGACGCCACTGTTGCCGACCAAGAGATAAAGTTCCCCACTGATGTTGGACTTCTAAATGAGAGCCGGAAGCAATTGGAGATGATCATTGACCTGATCTATCACAAAGATATAGATGGCTTAAAGCCAAGAACGTACAGAAGAAAAGCCAGAAAAGAATTTTTGAATCTTTCGAAAAAGAAACGTAAAAGCAAAAGCGTGATACGCAAAGGAATCAAAGCCCAACTACAATATGTAAACCGCGATCTTGGAATAGTGGACAATCTGTTAGCAAAAAATTCTGATCGGGAAATGATCCTGTCAAAGAAAGAGAAAGAACTTCTACAGACCATCAGGATAGTTTATCAGCAACAAAAAGAAATGTACGACAACAAAAAGAACAGCTGTAAAGATCGTATAGTCAATATCTTCCAACCTTACGTTCGTCCTATTGTCAGGGGAAAAGATGGGAGAAACACGGAGTTTGGCTCCAAGATTAATGTGAGCGAGGTAAATGGTTTTTGCAGGATTGACAGGTTAAGCTGGGATGCCTACAACGAAAGTAAAGACCTGGAACTTCAGGTTGAGAATTTTAGAGCTCAATACGACTGTTATCCTAAAGTACTGCTGGCCGACCGAATCTTTTTAACCAGAGAAAACAGGAAGTATCTGAAAGAGAAAGGAATACGGATTTACGGACCGGCATTAGGTCGTCCGCCAAAGGAAGATCCAATGACCTCGGTACAGAAATACCGCAACCGCAAGAAAGCCTCAGAGCGAAATCATGTAGAGGGCAAGTTCGGACAAGCCAAACGTGGATACGGATTGAATAATATAAAAGCCAGATTAGCAGGCACTTCTGCTTCATGGGTACAATCCATAATCTTCGTAATGAACCTGACCAAACTACTCCAGGTAGCCGAAAAGTACCCTGGAATTTTTGTGCCCTTTTTGAATTGGCTAAAATATTACCTGAAAAAATATTTTCTGCCAAGGACCGATCATTTATCGCGAAAATATGTAGGTTTGGTGAGCTAGAAAATCAGCAGACCCTATTTAGAAACTGTCTAAATTTTTCCCGTAGGGAAAACATATGGGTAGAAAAGGAAATATTACGCTATTTGTATCGTCCCATCCGGGACGAAATAAACAAATAAAATGATTCTTCTACCCATATTTGGCTCCTAACGGAGCCTAAAACAAAAATTAGACAGTTTCTTAATTTTAGACCTGTAATTATTGGCTATTTGATGGATCTAATCCCTTTGTTATCATGTGTAAATCTTTCCAGGAAATAACCCTGGCCTGATTTCTTTGGTAACTTTCGGTTCCTCCATAGACCAATACGAGTTCTTTGTTTGATACTTCGGATAGCCTTTGATAATACAATAAATTCTTAAAAAAGTCCTGATGAACCGATAAGCCTGACTTGATTTCTATGGCGGTGAATTTATTTCCTTCTTCATGGATACAATCAATCTCTACTCCTTTGTTATCGCGCCAAAAATAATAATTGCTTGATTGTCCTGCATTTAGCTTTTGCTTGATGAGTTCAGTGATAATTAGATTCTCGAAAAGTTCTCCCTTTAAATAATGTAATTGAAGTTGTTCAACATCTTTAATGCCCAGTATTGCAACTGCCAAACCTGTATCATAAAAATAGAGTTTGGCTGATTTAACCAATCTCTTATTGTAATTTTTATGATGAGGATATAAGCGATAGGTGATAAAACTGGCTTCTAGTATAGATAACCATTTTTGAACAGTGTGATAGGAAAGGGATAATTCGTTGGCAATGGAAGAGAAATTGATTAACTGACCTATTCTGCCTGCACATAAAGCCATGAACTTTTGAAAAGAATTTAGATCGCCGATATTGATAACCTGTCGAACATCTCTCTCGACATAGGTTGCATTATAATTTTTCAACCACTCAGTTGGATTGAGATCTTTATCATAAATTCTTGGATAACCACCATATAGTATAGATTCCTGATAGGTCGGTTTTTCGAAAGGCGTATCATGGAGTTCGCTCATTGAAAAGGGCAATAAATTAAAAATGGCTACTCTCCCTGCCAGGCTTTGATTAATTCGCTCCATAAGCAGAAAATTTTGAGAACCAGTCAATATATATTGCCTTTCAGCATCAACATCAACATAGAGTTGTATATAGGAGAAAATATCCGTTACATATTGGGCTTCGTCAATAATCAATTTCTTTCCTTTGGCATTGAGAAACCCTTTTGGGTCGGAAATAGCAAATTCTCTTTGCTCAATATCTTCAAAATTAACATAGGTAAATTCTGAGAACATTTTTTTAACCAAGGTGGTTTTCCCCGATTGCCGCGGCCCATTGATGGTTATAACCGGATATTTCCCAACTAAGGACCTTATTTTTTCTTCTATTTGCCTTTGTATCATTGCACAAAGATAAGTA
>Ga0208863_1001644_pt1 | contig 13326 bp, 10 predicted proteins | sample RifOxyD3_FD_184040 | JGI IMG/M metagenome (GOLD analysis project Ga0208863, IMG submission 184040) | Soil microbial communities from Rifle, Colorado - Rifle Oxygen_injection D3 (SPAdes) | ecosystem: Environmental > Terrestrial > Deep subsurface > Rock core/Sediment | place: Rifle, Colorado...
TCAACTCACCCTGATGGAAATGGGTCTGCAATCGGCAGGCAAGGACGTGGCGGCTTCCCGCGCCGGTCGTGCTGTTGCCAAGCCAGTGGGCTTAGGTGACGATGATTTTCGCACCATTTCCCTGATTGTGCATTCGGGAGCTGTGTTGCAGCTTTGGCCGGAGCGGATCGCCCTGCCCCCGGATCGGGTGCCGCCCCAAGCTGGGGCCTTATACCGGCGCGCCGCCGCCGCGACCGAGCCGGTGCTAATGGCCTATCCACCGGCTCAACCGGGAGGCTTGGCTTCCCTTGTGGGAGCAACACCCTTGCCCAGCCCCGACGGCAGTTTAGCCGTGCTGGTGGCCGATTTGTCCTTTGCCTCCACGCTCCAGGATATTGGGCGCTCCTCCGCTGAAGGCGAGGATATTTCCTCGCTCATCGCCTTTCATGCCTTGCAAGAGCGAACCCTGGCCCCCCTGGCCCGCCGGGGTGAAGCCGATGTGATGGGATTGAGCGCAAATCCCCCCCCGGAGTTAATGGATGGACTGGCCGATGGTGCCTCGGGTTTGTTGCGTCAAACCTTAGGCGGACGTGAATACCTGATCGCCTTTGCCCCCTTGGCCAATCGGGAGCTGTACCTTCTGCTCGCCCGTCCGGTTGATAATCTCCTCGGGCCCGTCTCCGAGGCGCAAGCGCGGGTTAATCGCCGCATCGAGCAACAGATCATGGTCGGCGGCATGAGCCTGATCTTGTTGTTGATCGCCGCCGTCTTGTTGTCCTTCATCGGAGCACGCTCCATCACTCGCCCGGTCAAGGAACTCAAGGCCGTGGCGCGGCGCATCGCTGATGGCGATCTCAACGCCCGCTGCCACTTGCAAACCGGGGACGAGTTGGAGGATCTGGGCAACACCTTCAACGAAATGCTGCCCAAGCTCAATGAGCGGCTCAAGATGCAAGACGCGTTGGGGCTGGCCATGGAGGTGCAGCAAAAGCTGCTCCCGGATCAAGCGCCCTCCGTCGCCGGGTTCGACATCGCCGGGCGCAGCATGTACTGCGACGAAACCGGCGGGGATTACTACGACTTTCTGGAATTGAACCGCTTGGACTCGCGCCAAGTGGGCATCGCGGTGGGCGATGTGACCGGGCACGGCATCGCCGCCGCCCTGCTTATGGCCTCAGCCCGCGCCATGTTGCGCAGCCATGCCGGAGAGTCCTCTGATCTGTCTAAGATGATGACCAGCATCAACCGCCACCTTTCGGGCGATGCGCACGCCGGGCGGTTCATGACGTTGTTCTACGGCGTGCTCGACGGGGTGAAAAAGACCATCCGCTGGGTCAGCGCTGGTCATGCTCCGGCCATTTTGTTCGACCCGGCCAGCGGTCAGTTCATGGAATTGCCGGGCCGCGATATTCCGCTGGGCATCGACGGCAGTTGGGCCTACCACGAAGAAATCCGCTTTGGCTGGACGGCGGGTCAGATTTTGGCGATCGGCACCGACGGCATTTGGGAAATGCGCAACAAGAAGGGCGAGATGTTCGGCATGGACCTGCTGCGCGAGGTCATCCGGGACAACGCCGCCCTATCGGCAGAGGACATCTGTGAGGCCGTCGCCCAGAGTCTTGATGTCCACCGTGGCCTGCGCGACCAAGAAGACGACGTGACCTTAGTGGTGGTTAAGTTTCTAGAATAGGCGGGTGTTTACTCCACCTTTCCCCAGGGCAGCATACGCGCCAGAGTTTCGTCCTTTTTCACGCGGTGGTGCCAACAAGAAAATGCCGGAAGGGGGGTTCAAGCCCTTCCGGCGTTTCTCAAGGGGGAGTTTGATCAGAGGGGGTCTATCAAAACTCGCAGTCTTCGTTTGCTTTTTTCACTCGGAGCGGGTGGTTCAGGTCCGCGTCCTTGGTTATGGCTTTACCTTACCTCCCCTTCCTCCGCGCCACAGTGATCAAGGTCACATGGTGCGATTTTTATGCCTACTTTTTTTCAACGCATCTGCTTAAACTCGAACATCGATTCGGACGTCGTTCTGGGGAAGACGAGCACCATGACCGAGCATAAAACGCGCGTTCTCATTCTGGGCACTGGCCCAGCGGGGTGCACCGCCGCCATCTACACCGCGCGGGCGGGGCTAGACACTACCATCGTGGCCGGTCTGCAACCGGGCGGCCAGTTGACCATCACCACCGATGTGGAAAACTACCCTGGCTTTCCCGAGCCCATTCAAGGCCCCTGGCTGATGGAGCAAATGCAGGCCCAAGCCGAGAATGTGGGTGCCAAGCTTATCCACGACCTCATCATCGCTTGCGATTTTTCCAAACGCCCCTTTCGCTGCGTGGGCGACAGCGGGGATACCTATGTGGCCGATACGGTGATTATCGCCACCGGTGCCTCGGCGCGCTGGCTGGGGCTGGAGAGCGAAAGCAAGTACTCGGGCTTTGGCGTTTCGGCGTGCGCCACTTGCGATGGGTTTTTCTATCGCGGCAAGGAGGTCGCCGTAGTTGGTGGCGGCAATACGGCGGTGGAAGAAGCCCTGTATCTGGCCAACATTGCCGCGAAGGTCACCTTGATCCACCGCCGTGATGAGCTTCGCGCCGAGCGCATTTTGCAACAGCGCTTGCTGGAGCATCCTAAGATTTCCGTGGCTTGGAACAGCGTGCCCGTCGAAATTCTTGGGCAAGACAATCCGCCTGGCGTGACCGGCGTGCGCTTGCGCAACCTCAAGACCGACGCCTTGAGTGACCTTTCCGTGCATGGGGTGTTCATCGCCATCGGCCATTCCCCCAACACCGAGATTTTCAAGGGCCAGCTTGATACCGACGCGGCAAACTATCTGGTCACCAAGCCCGGCTCCACCGCCACGAACATTCCCGGCGTGTTTGCCGCAGGTGATGTGCAAGACCCCATCTTCCAGCAAGCGGCAACCGCCGCTGGGACCGGATGCATGGCCGCCCTGGAAGCCGACCGCTTCCTGACCGAGCAAGGCTAGAGCCATGCAAGAGCGCCTGCGCAGTCCTTTAGATTGGGACAAGTTGCGCATCTTCCACGCCGTGGCGCAGGCGGGCAGCTTCACCCGGGGCGGGGATAGCCTCAACCTCAGCCAGTCGGCGGTCAGCCGCCAGATCAGCACCCTGGAAGAAAACCTTCACTGCCCTTTGTTTCATCGTCACGCGCGCGGTCTTTTACTCACCGAGCAGGGCGAAGTGCTTTATCGCACCGTGCATGAAGTCTTTTCCAAGCTGGCCATGGCCGAAGCGCAATTGCTGGAAAACCGCGATCTGCCGTTTGGTCCATTGAAGGTGACCACCACCATGGCCTTCGGCTCGGTGTGGCTGACCCCCCGCATCAAGAAGTTTCTGGACGAATACCCGGATATCGAGCTGTCCATCCTGTTGGACGACAGTGAGTTGGATTTGGCCATGCGTGAGGCCGATGTGGCCATCCGCTTCAAGCCACCCTCCAAGCAAGACCTGATCCAGCGGGTGCTGCGCAGCAACAAGATGATGGTGTTCGCTTCCCCGGAATACCTCGCCAAGCACGGGGTACCGCAACGGCCCAAGGATTTGGACGACCATCACATCATCGGCTACGCCGAGGAAGCGCAACAGCCGGTGGCCGGGCTGAACTGGCTGCTGACCGAGGGCCGCCCCGCCGATAACCCGCGCAAACCTATCCTAAGGGTCAATAACATCCACGGTATCTACCGCGCCGCCCGCAGCGGTTTGGGCATCGCCGCCCTGCCCGATTATTTCGTCCACGAAAGCCAGACCCTGGTGCCGATCCTGCACAACTTGAAGGGCCCGGCCTTTGACGCCTATTTCCTCTATCCTGAAGCCATCCGCAATTCCAAACGCGTCGCCGTCTTCCGCGATTTCATTCTGCGGGAATTGGCAAAGATGGATGGGTAGAGTTTGAATATGAGAAATTAGAGCAAATCCCGAGCAAACGGGATCGTTTGCGACGACGCATTTGCTTTTATAACAAACAGCTAGAGCATTTTTCGTGATCCAATGCGAACGCAAAACGCTCTAGGGTCCGGACCCTAACCCGCCAGCTTTTCCCGGGCCAAGGCGCGACCGGCTTCCGTCACCGAGACCTTGTTGAATCCAGCACCGAAGCGCTTGACGGTGATCCAGCCCTTGCGTTCGCACTCAGACAAGGTGCGGTGCAGCAGAGAATCGCCCGCGCTTTCCGACGCCGCGATGTCCCCGGACATGACGAGCAGTTCAAGCAAGAGAAGCTGTTGTGGAAGAATATTTGACATGATGCACTCTTTAAAAAGACTTCGAAGGAAGACTAACCATCTTTTGGATTTATTACAATGTTGTTAAGAACCGAGAAGTCGGCGGAAATACGCCACGGTTTCCTTCAATCCATCCTCCAGCGCCACGGTCGGCTCCCACCCGAGTTTCTCTCGCGCCAGTCCGATGTCGGGGCAGCGCTGCAAAGGGTCGTCCTGGGGTAAGGGTCGATGAACCAGCTTTGACGTCGAGCCGGTGAGTTTGAGCACTGTTTCGGCCAGCTCCAGCATGGTGATTTCATGAGGATTGCCGAGATTGATCGGTCCCGTCACCGTATCGGGAGCGGCCATCAGCCGTACAAAACCCTCAATCAGGTCGGAGACGTAGCAGAAAGAGCGGGTTTGCTTGCCGTCGCCATAGATGGTGATGTCCTCGCCTTTGAGGGCTTGGACGATGAAGTTGGACACCACCCGCCCGTCGTTGGGGTGCATGTTGGGGCCGTAAGTGTTAAAGATGCGCGCCACCCGAATGCGCAGCCCGTTTTGCCGGTTGTAGTCGAAGAACAAGGTTTCCGCACAGCGCTTGCCTTCATCGTAACAGGCTCGGGGGCCGATGGGATTGACGTGACCGCGATAGTCTTCCTTCTGGGGATGGACCTGGGGGTCGCCGTAAACCTCGCTGGTGGACGCCTGAAAAATCTTGGCGTTGGTGCGCTTGGCCAGCCCCAGCACATTGATCGCGCCATGGACGCTGGTCTTGGTGGTCTGCACCGGGTCGTACTGGTAATGCACCGGCGAGGCCGGGCAGGCCAGATTGTATATCTCGTCGGTTTCCACATAGAGCGGGAAGGTCACGTCGTGACGCATAGCCTCGAACAGTGGATTGCCCATCAAGGGGGCGATGTTCTGGCGCCGTCCGGTGAAGTAATTGTCCACGCACAGGACTTCCGCCCCGTCCTTGAGCAACCGCTGGCAGAGGTGCGAGCCCAAAAATCCCGCCCCTCCGGTGACCATGATCCGCGTACTGGATCCCATGTTTCCTCCCCCCGCGCTTAACTACTCGCTGGCACCCTAGCACATCTTTCTTAAGGGATTAAAAGGGAAAGAAAATCGGGATCACCAGGAGTGCGACCAGACCGCAGAGAAGGCTTAAAGGAATACCCAGCTTGAAAAAGTCCACGAAGCGGTAACCCCCGGCCGAGTAAACCATGGTGTTGGTCTGATAGCCGATGGGGGTGGCAAAGCTGGCCGAAGCGGCGAACATGACTGCCACCACGAACGGCATGGGATTGACGCCCAACTGCTGGGCGAGGCCAATCGCCGCCGGGGTCATCAACACCGCCACCGCATTGTTGGTGACAACTTCGGTCAACAGCACACACATGACGTAGATCACCACCAGCGCCACATGGGGCGAAACCCCGTTCAACCACGGAGCTATGGCGTTGAGGATCATGGTCAAGGCACCGGAGGATTCCATGGCTTGTCCCACCGCCAACATGGCAAATATCAGAATAAGGATATGCCAATCCACAGCCTCGTAAGCGTCTTCAATGTCCAGGCAGCGGGTGAACAACACAAAAGCCACCCCGATGATGACCAGCCCCGATAAGGGCATGACATCGGCAGCGGCAAGCCCAAACACCAAGGCCAGAATGCCCACGACCAAGGGGGCTTTGTCGCGGCGTACCGCTTGCTCGCTGGCTTTGGTCAAGGAGGACAAAGACAACTCATCAGCGGCGCGTTTGAGATCCTCGGGCAGACCCTCCAGAAGGAGGGTGTCGCCCACGGTCAAGGTCACGTCATCCAGATTACGGCCCAGGTTATGCCCATGGCGGTGAATGGCGAGCAGGAACAGCCCATGGCGGCGACGGAATCCAGCTTTAAGCACCTTATTCCCAACCAAGGGTGAAGTCGGACCGATCAAGGCTTCGACCACCAATGTTTCGCGGGACCGTACCGGTTCAAAAGACCTGTCATCGCTCATGGACAGGCTAGGATTTTCCCGCAAGCCCATAACCTCGGCCACCCGGGTCTTAAGCACCACCCGATCCCCCGCCTGAAGAACGAGACTGTCCATATCCCGGCGCAAAGACTCCTGGCCGCGCAGCAGGTCCACCACCCGTCCGTCCGCACGATGGAACTGGGCCACGTCGGCCAGCTTCACCCCAACCAGGGGAGAGCCGTGGGGGATCATGACCTCGGTCAGAAATCGGGGACGATTTCCGCCTTCGAGAAGCCCCGCCAGAGTTTCCCGGTTGGGCATCAATCGGGGTGCAGCAAGGATCACGAAAGTCATCCCTACCATTCCCATGATCACGCCCGGAAAGGTGATGTCGAACAAGCCCATGGGCGGCAGGCCGTGCGCCCGAGCCACGCCGTCCACCAAAAGGTTGGTGGAGGTGCCGACCAGGGTCATGGTCCCGCCCAGGATGGCGGCATAGGATAAGGGAATGAGCAGCTTTGACGCTTTGATTTTTAGGGTGTCCGCCAGACCGTGGATAACCGGAATCATCACCAGCACCAGGGGCGTGTTGTTCATAAAGGCCGATAGGATCATGACCAGGAACAGCACCAGCGCAACCCCCACCCGCGCCGAGCGCTGGACCAGTCTGTCCAACACATGGGCCAGAGCCTCAATCGCCCCGGTGCGCACCAAAGCTCCGGAAAGAATGAACATGCAGGCGATGGTTATGGGGCCGCTGTTGGAAAATGTTTCCACAACCTCGTTGGGAGTTAGCGCCCCCAGCGCCAAAAGCAGAGCTACCGCGCCCAGCGCCAGCACGTCGGGGGGATATTTTTCCCGCGTGAATGCGATCACCAGAAGGATGACAACGCCCAACACCACAAACGGCGCCCACGCTTCCAGGCCAAAAAACGCGATCATTGTGTAAAATCCAATATAATTGCACTTTGGTTTGTGTATATGCTTTCCGGCTCTCAGTCGCAATGAGTTTTGCACGAAAACATGAAAACACGAAGAAACCCCACCCGGAGGGACCGGATGGGGTTCTTGTCGGACCGGGCTCGCTGGGGGGGAGGGGGGAGAGGGCCCGGTTTATGACTGTACCCTAGCTCCGTTATTGCACTCAGGCTGTGTCGGCCATCACACCTTAAGAAATTTCATGCGATTTTGCTCCAACACCAGACAGGTCAAGTTTCCCGAGGCGTAGGCTCCCGTGTCCAAGCCGATGCGGTTGGGATGAATATCCGGCGTGCGGGTGATGCTATGTCCATGCACAATGATGGCTCCGTGATGAGCTTTCGAGGATAAAAACGGCTCCCTGATCCACGCCAGATCGGCAATTTTCTGAGCTTCTAGCGCCACTCCCGGACGCACCCCGGCATGGGCGAAGTAATAGCTTCCTTCCCGGTGAAAGGGCTTTAATCCCTGAAAAAACATCAGATGCGCGATGGGTAAGCTGGCTTCCAGAGCATCGCGTACATGGTCGTAGTTCTGACCATCCCACTCCGGGTCGTCGGTCTCCACGCCGTAGGACTCCACCGTCTCCTGCCCGCCGTTGTGCAGCCAGAGCGAACCGACGGAAGGGTCGCTGAGGAAAGTCATGAGAAATTCCTCGTGATTACCCAGCAAAGTGATGACCTGAAATCCGTCCAAGGGCGGGTCCAGCAGCATATCCACGGTGGTGGACGATTCCGGTCCCCGGTCGATCACATCGCCCAACAAGATGCACACGCGGCGCTCAGCCGAGCTCTTCTTCGCGTCCTGGGCGATCCGGTGAAAAGCAAGGTCCAGCAGATCGGCCCGCCCATGCACATCGCCCAGCACATAGACCAAACTGCCCGCCGGAATCTCGCCGGGAGCTTTCACCCACTCTTCTGTCTTGGGATCGTCCGCATCGCTCATCCCCATAGCATACCGCAGATTCTGTATGTGAAACGAAAGGTTTTGACGTTTCTTTCCCTGTGCTATGGTGAGGCTCCATTTTGATTCAAGGCATTACCATTCCATGAAGGGTCCGACCAACAAACTGCCGCCCTCCGCCAAGGAGATGTTCACCACGGCCGCCGTGGTCACCCCGGAAAGTCTGCTGCTCGACGTGGTGGAGCGGCTGGGTCGTATTCGTCACGGGTGGGTGGCCGCTCAGGTCCATCTGTCCCAACTCAAACCCCAGAATCGCCAGGAAGCGCACTTGCGCATCGCCATGCGCATGTTCGATCCCCTGGTCAGCGGCTACCGGTGTCAGGTCTTTTTGATGACGGACAGCGATATCATCATCATTGGCCGCGACGTGCCCATGGTGGATTTGGACAGCGCGGTGTTTCGCCTGCGGGCCTTGTTTGACAAGGATCCTCTCACGTACACCGAAGGCGAAGACGGTCACGACCCGTTCGCCACCTTCTATCACTTAGAAGACGATTACGATTACTTCTTGCAAGAGGCCGAACGTCTGCGCGCCGTCGTCGAAGCCCGCAAGCGCAATCCCAATCTCCAAGCCAAACCCGAGCCCAAACCGCTCAATTCCGAGTTGTTAATCGGCATTATGGCCGCCCTGAACGACGTGGACATGCTGAAGTACCTGCAACGCCAAGCGGCGATTCAGGTGGTCAGCTCCAACCATGCGCGGGTGATCTTGCAAGAATACTTTTTGTCCATGCAGGATTTGCGGCGTGATGTAGCCCCTGACGTGGATTTGTTTACCAATCGCTGGCTGTTCTTGCACTTTACCCAAGGGGCCGACCGGCGTTCCCTGGTGGCTTTGCAGAACGTGGTGAAGGTCAGTAAGCCCCCGGTGATCAGCCTCAACCTCAACCTGTCCACCTTAGAAACCCCGGAGTTTGCCGCCTTTGAAAAGGGACTTCTCCCTGGTCAGACTTTGAACATCGAGGTCCAGTTGATCGATGTGTTCGCCGACCTTAAAGGCTTTTTCAAGACCCGCGACGCTCTGCGCGCCAAGGGCTACAAGGTCATTCTGGACGGCATGATGCCCTCCACCTTGCATTTTACCGATATCTCCAAGCTCGGCATGGATTACATCAAAGTGATGTGGAGCCCGGAGCTGATTGACCCCCATCATCCGACCAAGGGCCGCGAGCCCAAAGACATTATCGCCGAGCTGGGCCCCATGAAGTTCATCTTGACCCGGTGCGACAGCGAGGCTTCCATTCGCTGGGGCTTAAGCATGGGGATTTTAGCGTACCAAGGACACCTCATCGACACCATGGTGACCCTCACCACCATGGCGGCTTGCCCCGATCAGGCCAACTGTACGGCGCAACAATGCTCGTCCCGGCGCAACGCCGCCGGAGGTGCGGGGCGCTTAGGATGCACCAATTTCGCCGGTCTGGACTCGTTCCCGGAGATCAGCCTAGATCTTCTGACTAAACGAATTTCAAAGAAGGCGTAATTCCTCCCATGGCCGACGCTACAACCACTCTCGCCAGCCAGGAAAATTTGCTGCTGGAGTACGTCCAGCGGCTGGAGGAGCATCGTCGCGGTCGCAGCGCCGTGCATGTTCATATCGCCAATCTGCACGCCAACAATCGCCGCGAATCCCACATGCGAATGGCGGCCAACACCTTCGAATCTCTGGTTAAGTCCCTGCAAGGGCAGTTGTTTGTGCTGTCCAACGGCGATCTGATGTTCATCTTCAAAACCGAAAGTGAAGATCTGGTCCATTCGGCCATTGTTAAACTGCGCTTTATGTTCGCCGACGACCCGTTGCTCGACGATGTGATGGAAAGCGAAGAAAGCGCGTTTGAGAGCTGGTATTCGATGGAGCGGGACTTCGATAAGCTGCTGCAAAACGCCAAGACCTTGGTGGAAGAAGCCACCAGCCGTCTCAGCCAGCAAGCTCAACGCAAGCGCTTTCAGGAGAACAAGCCCCAGGTCCGCCGCAAGGAGCCCCTGACCCCAGCCATGCTGCGCCGGGTGGAACATGCTCTGGCCCAGGCCGATCTGTCCAATCTGGTGCGCCGCCAGTCCATCTGCGCCATTGTTGGCCGCTCGCCGCCCCAGCCGATTTTCAGCGAGTTGTTCGTTTCTATCGCCGACTTGCGCGACACCATCATTCCCAATGTGGATTTGACCCGCGACCGCTGGCTGTTTCAGCACATGACCGATACGCTGGACCGCCGCGTGCTGTCCATGCTGTCCAAGCACGACGACCGCACCTTAGACAGCGACATTTCGGTTAATCTCAACATCTCCACCCTGCTCACTCAGGAGTTCTTGAAGTTCGACGACAACGTCAAGGCTGGGGTGCGCGGCTCCATTGTTCTGGAACTTCAAGTGCTCGACATTTTCGCCGATCTGTCTGCTTACCAGTTCGCCCGCGATGTGGTGCACGAGTTGGGCTACCGCATCTGCATTGATGGCTTGAGCCTGCACGCCCTAGAGTATGTGGAGCGCGACCGCCTGGGTGCGGACATGCTGAAAATATTCTGGGAACCCGCCATCGCCGAAAAGCTCAACGATCCCGATGAGACGGCTGTGGTTCAAGCCATGCTTAAGAAAAACGGCCTCAGCCGCATCGTGCTGGGCCGATGCGATACCCGTGAAGCCATCGAGGCCGGACAGAGTCTCGGCATCACCTTGTTCCAAGGTCGCTTCGTCGAAGAAGGCTTGGCCGACGACCAGCGCAAACGCCGGGTCGGCACGGTTTTGTTGATCGACAAGTCCGATAAGATTTAGGGTCTGGGCTCAAAATTCCCGGTAATCTTTGACTCATCATTTTGCGGTACGCTAAAGGCATCGAGTCGCCTGGAGGTATGCTTTGATGAACCGCTTTGTCGCTTGTCTTGGTTTCACGCTGGTTTTGGGCGCTTGCTCCAATCCATGGGAGTTTGAAGGACCAGCCCCCCAAACCGAAGCCGAGCGCGCGGCCTACCTTCCCCAGTCGTCTTACGCCGAGGGGGATCGGATGTACTGTTATCAGAGCCTCGGCGACGTGGTGTGCTACGCCAAGCCGGTGCACCGCGACACCGGTCGACTCATCTGGCATCCCGGATCGAACGATCCCCCGCCGGAATTGCCGGTCAGCCCCCAGCCTTATTAAGGCTTAGCCCTAAGCCGTTTTGATCCCGGACAGGAAATCGACCACCTTGCGTCGCAAGGCATCGGCGTTGGTTGCCAGCCCGGAGGACGCATGGAGCACTTCCGAGGCCGCTTGGCCGGTATCCGACGCAGCTTGAGAGACGGAAGCCAAGCCATTGTTGACCTGCTGGGTGCCCGAAGCCGCTTCCTGAACATTGCGGGCAATCTCCTGGGTGGCGGAGCTTTGCTCTTCCACCGCCGAGGCCACGTTGGCGGCAATCTCGTTGATCCGGCTGATTGTACCGTTGATCGCCTTAATGCCATTGACCGCGCTGCCCGTTGCAGATTGCACCGCCGTGATCTGCCCAGAGATTTCCTCGGTTGCCCGAGCGGTTTGGTTGGCGAGGTTCTTGACCTCGTTGGCCACCACCGCGAAGCCCTTGCCCGCATCCCCGGCTCTGGCCGCTTCAATGGTCGCGTTCAAGGCCAGTAAGTTGGTCTGATCAGCGATATCGGTGATCAAGGCCACCACTTCACCGATCTTGCCGACCGCGTTGGACAGTCCCTGAACCAGGGAATCCGTCTGCTGGGCCTGATCGGCGGCTTCTTTGGATACATGGGACGAATCGGACACCAGCCGCGCGATCTCGGCGATGGAGGCCGACAATTCCTCAGCGGCGGAGGCCACCGTCTGCACGTTGGCGCTGGCTTGCTCAGAAGCCGCCGCCATGGTGGCTGACAACTGGCTGGTCTGATCCGAAGCCGAAGACATGGCCTTTGCGTTGGAGGTCATCTGGGTCGCGGCGGCCGTCACCGTTTCGATGATCCCGGACGAGTCCCGGTCAAAGGATTGGATCAAGGACTCGATCGCCTCGGTCCGCCGGGCCTTTTGTTCCTGCTCGGCTTTTTGCGCCAGTTCCAAACGATCGGCCGCGATCTTGTTGTCCTTAAAGACCTGCACGGTGCGAGCCATCTCGCCAATCTCGTCCTGATTGGTCATGGCCGGAACCTCTACAGAGGTGTTGCCGTGAGCCAGGGTCAGCATGGCCTGAGTCATACTCGATAGGGGACCGATAATGGAGCGGATGATGAGGGTAAGAAAGACGATCAGGCTAAGAATGGCCAGACCGGAAACAATCAGAGACAAGGTGGTCTGGAAGGCCAGCGCACCATGCAGTTCCGTGGTGGCGTCCTCTACGTCCTGTTGCATGGAGGTTTTATAGGAGACAAGATCCTCCAGCATGCTCACGCCGCTGTTGTCCAGCACATCATCAATGGCTGAGAAGGCCGCTTCATCGGCATGGCTTTCGATCAGTCCCTTGAGGTCCACCTTGACGCCCTTTTCCAAACCTTTGACTTTGGCGACAATGGTCTCGGCCAGCTTTTTTTCCTCGGCAGTGTCGGCAAATCCCGCCAGTTTGGCCGCTTCATGATTTAGAAACGCTGAGGCGTCTTCAACGGTCTTCATTCGCTCAGGGGTGATGACCCCTGTGTCCTTGTCCACGATGGAATCCATGGCCGCCAGAAGGATGTCCAGGGCCTGAGCACGCATTTCCATTATGACAATGATCTGGGTGTTGCGATCCTCCGCTTGTTGCGAAGATGCGCCCACCACTGATCCTGAATACAGGCCAATGCCGGAAACCAGCGCCAGTGACACGACGGCGACGACGCCGATGAATGTAAGCTTTGCCTTAATTGTCCAAGACATGTGCAATCTCCTCCGCTTCCGGAAAAATGCCCATAAATAGCTCGGAAATGCAAGAGTCAAAGCAAAACAATTCTAATCTTTGGAACATGTATATGATAAGCACCTTCAAAAGGTAGATTGTTCGTCTACGATTTCCAACAGCCGGTGCAGCGCCCGGTCATGTACGCCCAACGCCCCCAAATGGGTTGAAAGATTGGCGAGATACTCGCGGGATGAGCCTTCCTTACCGCGCCCTTGCCGCACAACCTTGACCTGCTCATCCAGGGTTAGACCCCCGGCGTATTGAGGATGGTGAGGATCGGCCACGAAAGCGTAGGCCGTGACTAATCGTCCACCGACCAAACGACAGCGCAGCATCTTGGGAATGTAGACCTGGGTGATCAACTCGCGCCCATCCAGATA
>Ga0208863_1001645_pt1 | contig 13319 bp, 9 predicted proteins | sample RifOxyD3_FD_184040 | JGI IMG/M metagenome (GOLD analysis project Ga0208863, IMG submission 184040) | Soil microbial communities from Rifle, Colorado - Rifle Oxygen_injection D3 (SPAdes) | ecosystem: Environmental > Terrestrial > Deep subsurface > Rock core/Sediment | place: Rifle, Colorado...
AAAAATATTTATTTTATTTATTTTAAAAATAATTTTTATTTTATTCTTTTTTTTTTAATTTAAAAAAAAATTAATTTTCTAATTGCTAATTTTTTTTGATTTCATTTGTAATTAGCTAAAATATTACTTTTTTAATTTGTCATCTGAATTTAAAAATTAATTATTACCATATAATTTATTTATTTAAATAATTTGATTTTTTTACATTAAATAATAGCCACAAGAATATGTATAAAAATGGAAAATTTTTAATTCTTTATAATTTATGAGCAAAAAACTACTTTACTTTTTAATTTTTTATTAATTTTTACTTCAAATTTATAATCAGCCTGCCTTTTAGATTTGTAGTCCAGGAACTTATTGGCAATCACCTGATTGACTTATGTGACCACCAAATTTCTATTGTCCGGGTGGATATGGCGTAACAACAAAAACTGCTTGATTAGGAACATAATTTAGTCCATAAGGTAGTTCCGTTTGCTATCCTAATGCAAATTTAATTGATGTTCGAAGAACAACAGTTGCATGTTTAATAGGATAGAAAATTAATTTAGCTGTTGCTGGAGATCCAAGTTGTGGTGCATGAACACCAGTGGGAAAAATTTGATAATATAGAACACATTAAACTGTTTGTGTTGCACCTTAATATGTAAATGCTGCAAATAAACAATATTGAACACCTTGACCAAGAGGTTCAACTTGAACCAATACTGCAGCAACAGCAATGGCTGCAGGATAATATTCTTTAAATAATGGATTAAGCAAATTATTTGGTACTGCAGGTTATTATGCTAATTCAAAAAATCATGATAAGATTTAGTGTCCATTAGGATTTTATACTACAACAACTTATCAAACTTCTTGTACATAGGTTCCGGTTGGATCTAAATATGTAAATCCAAATACTGCTCCAACTTCATGAGGAACAAAAATTTCAGCAGGAGTAATGACCCCATGAGTTTCAATTCCAAAAGGAAATTACATGACTGGAAGCAATGATTTAAATAATATTTTTTAATGACCAAATGGTAAATATAATAATATAATAGATGGTTCATGTAATAACTGACCAACTGGATCTTATTGTCCTTCAAAAGATATTGCTCCAATTGCTTGTAATGTACCATTTTTTTGAACAGGAGGAAATTCATTTCCTCAAATTTCTGAATTTGGATTCTAATCAATTACTACAACTTAAACTAATTGAGCTACACCTACAATTCTTACATGGATAGGAACAGGTTGATGGACACCAAACCCTAATTATATGGATGCATTTTTACAAATTGATTCTTCTAATTTATTTTTTAAAGCAATTGATAAAGGATATTATTATAATGCAGGAACTTTGACATAATGTGGAAGAGATAAATTCTGACGAACTGGAGTACCAATTCCACAAACTTGATATAAAGGATTTTCAACTGCTCAACTTTCACCAAATGATGAAAATTTTTATTGAAAACTTTATCAAACAGGAACATGGAATTTTGTGTTTGTTCCACCTGATACTTATAATTTAATGACTTTTCCTTGAGTAGGAACAGTTCCAGCGTAGAGTACATGTTTAGGAAATCAAGATTATGATTTGTAATCAAGATTTAACTATTTTTTACAAAGTGCAACATAAAAAGCATAATGACCATTTGGATATTATGCATGTTCAACATCAAAAGTATGATTAATTCTTGATATAAATAGATATTATTATTGGTTAATTAGAGGCCATTATAATTCAATAGGTAGTATTACATATTGTCCATCTCGTTCTTGGTCGTAGTCTTTAGGAACATATGGTCCAGGAAGTAATACATACACTCCATATATTGGTACACATTTTTAATCTGGAGATGTTTAACATGTTACTGATTTACCAGGAACTTATTCAGTTACAAGAGCTGCTGTTTATGATGGTTAGTCTTGGTTAGCATAAGGAATGTAATATCAATGTCCAGGATCATTTTATTGACAACAATAAATGGACAATGATACAACCAATTTTATTATGACTCTCAAACATTGTCCACCAGGAACTTATGCAGATAGTACTTATGTTGGATCAGCATCCGCAAATTAAGTATGAAGAATTTGTCCAAGATAATATTTTTGTGAAGGAGGTCCTTATCCAAAAACAATTTGATCTGATTAATATGTATGAGATAGAGGAACACCAGTAGATAAATAACAAAAATGAAAATATGGATTTTATACTCAACCAAGTACAGATAAAAGAAGATAAGCTTGCCAACCATGTAGCGCAGGAAAATATTGCTCAGGTGATAAAACTTAATCAAATTGTCCAATAGGATATTATTGTCCAAGTGGAACAGTAAATCCATATTTATTAACTGCTAATTTTGGATATTATTTAGATCTTTAAAATCAAATTGATCTTACTAATTAAAAAAAATGAACTGCCGGGAATTATTGTCCAAGATCAAATTCTGTTCCTACATTTTACCCAACTCCAACAAATTGACCAGCTGGAACATATTCATTATTAGATAATTTAAATATTGACCAAACTCATTGTACTCCATGAGATGCAGGTTTTTCTTGAACAATTACAGGTACACTTACTCCTGCAAACCAAGGAAAATATTCACCAAAAGGAATTTCAGAAGAATTAAATTGTCCTCCAGGTTTTTATTCAACATCAACTGGAGGAAAAAATTTAGATTCCTGTATTGTTTGCCCTATAAATAAATATTGAACAGGAGGAGGAAATAGTCCTTTAGATTGACTACCTGGTTATTTTTGACCATATAATACACAAACATAGTATTAGCATCCTTGTTATTAAGGTACTGTTAGACCAAATATTTTAGGTGTTGTAACTGGAGCTCCATCAGATTGAGATGCATGAACTTCTACAATGTATTGACCTTTAGGAAGCACAGTTTAGTTATTATGCCCAATTGGTTATTATTGAAATTTAGGTAAAAAATATGCATGTAGTCCAGGATAACAAAGAACAGGTGCAGATGCAAGTCATTGTGAAAATTGAGGATTTGGAAAAATTTGTAGATAAAATTAAAATTAAATTAACCCAATTTCCTGTCCAAAAGGATATTATATGGATATTGATAATGGTTATAGTTCTTAATGAAAACAATGTCCATAAGGAAAAATTTGAAATAATATATAAACTATAAATCCACTTAACGCTGCAGATGGAAAATGGACATATATTAATGCATCTTCTTAATTTAATTGTCCAGCAGGTTTTTATTGAGTAGGAGGAATTAAAACACCTTGTTTAGCATCAAAATTTTGAATTTAAGGTTCATCTTTATAAATAAATTGTGCTACAGGTAAATATTGACCTACATAAACAGAATTTTAATTAGTTTGTTAATCTGGAACATATTCTGATGGAAATTAAGCAACTTGAAGCTCCGCAACAAAAGGATACTTTACTAAATAGGGTCAAAATTCAGCAACAATGAATACAAATTAATGCAAATAAGGATTTTACTGATAAAGTGGTTCAAAGGGAAGTTAATCCTAGCCTTGATAAGGAGGTAAATATTCAGGTGTAAAAGCATAATCAAGTTTAAATTGAGAAAGTTGAATTGCAGGAAAATATTGACCAACTGCGACTGGATTAACAGTTATGAATTTACTTGATTGACCCAGAGGTCATTATTGATAATTAGGAACTTATAAACCCACAAAATGTCCAAAAGGAACATATAATCCAGATCCCGGAAAATCATTATTAGACAATTGATTAGATTGAGATCCAGGAAAAGCATGATTACAAACAGGAATTGGAGATTAAGTAGATTCATTTTCAAAAGTTTAATGTGATTAAGGATATTATTGTACAGCAAAATCACCCACTTCAATTCCAGTAATAACAGATACTTTCGGAAATCCTTGACCAATCCATAATTATTGTCCAGCTTCTTCACCAAACCCTACAAATTGTCCTTCTGGTACTTATAATTTAAAATAAAAAGGAACACAAGTAACTGATTGTATTAGTTGTTAACCAGGAATGAAATGAGACGCAACAAATCCAATTGATTAGATTATTTTACCTTGAGATTAGGGCTATTATTGACCAGGAAGCTCTAGTGATGCTACAAAAATACCTGTTAATCCTGGATTTTATTCCATTCCAGGACAATCTTCTTAAGTAAAGTGAATTCCAGGAACTTTTACAAACATAGCAGGTTAGATCATTTGTTCACCCTGTCCAGCTGGAACATATTGTCCAGATTTTTAAACTTCCGATCCTTCATTAAAGCCATGAGAAAAAGGTTCATATTGAGATCTTGGATCAATTTAGCCTAGAAAATGAAATTTTGGAACATATCGTGATTCGAATGGAGCAAGTTCTATTTTATAATGATTACCTTGACCATCCACTTTTTCTTGAGATTATCTTGGATTATAAAATTTACCAACAATAATAGATTAATGATAACCAGGATATTATTGATAAAAAGGAGCATTTTTTAAAAACCCAGGCTACACAATGAACACATTATCTTAAATATTTGGACCATGTCCAGTCGGATCTTATTGATTAGGAGCAAATTTAGCACCAACAGCTTGACCATCTGGAACTTATTCAAATTCACAATTAAATACATTATTGTCTGATTGAAAAAAGTGTGATCCGGGATATAATTGATTTGGTAAAACTGGTATTAGCCTACCTAGTTCATACTTACCTTCTCTTGCTTGAACTGTTAATTTTTATTGACCAGGTGATAATAATGATTAAATTCCTTGTATTGATGGTACTTACTGACCTGCATTTTCTTTTAAACCACAACCATGATAAAGAGGATTTGCCTAGGATGTTGTAGCTTTAATTAATACTTGAGTTGATTGCCCTCAAGGAAATTATTGTCCTGTTAATTCAACTATAGCGACAGCAATAACATGATAAGCGGGACATTTTTGCCCAACTAAAAGTGCTCACTATTCTTAAAATCCATGAAATCCAGGAAAATTTAATCCTAATACAGGATCAATTCTTTCAACGGCTTGAGAATCTTGCACAATAAATTCTTATTGAAATTAATTTGGATTAAGCGCTGTTTCTGGTAATTGTGATTAAGGTTATTATTGAAATACAGGATTCATTTATAAAAAAACTCCATCATATTTTTGTACTTTTGGTTAAATTTGTAAGCCAGGATTTGGTAAATAGGATTGACCAGCAAATAAAATATGTAATCAAGAAATGATATTTGACGATTCATTCTTAGATACTTGTGGAAATGGACTTGATTGCTAATTTGTAACAAAAAGAAAATCAAAATATTAATTGAGTGGTGATGATTTAAAATGTCCAAAAGGTTATTATTGAATTGGAGGAATAAAAACTGCATGAGATACAAAAACTTTTATGCCAGGAAGAGGATTTATTAAATATGAAATGACTGATTGCTTATCCTGTCCGTTAGGATATAAATGTTAATCTACTGCTATGTAAACACCAACTATTTGAGATGTTGGATAATATCAAGATTAATAAAAATAGGATACTTGAAAACCTTGACCATTAGGAATGTAATGATTAACAATTGGATTAATTTAGCCAAAGCCATGAAATCCAGGATATTTTAATTCCGCAGGAAGCTGAACAATATGAACTGCCGGAAATTATTGTCCATATACAATTACAGGATTATTAGCCGAAATTCCTTGAAATCCAGGTCATCGTTGCCCAACTGATGGAATGGATGCTTAAATTCCTTGTGATTAAGGTTAATACTAGGATGAATCAGGAAAAATATCATGAAAGTCATGATAACCAGGTTATTATTGCGCAACTAAAGGATTATCAACAAATTTAGGAAGTGGAATATGACCAAAAGGATTTTATTGACCAGCCGGAACTATTTCAATCGGAAATTATATTTGTCCTAAAGGCAATTTTTGTCCTTAAGGAAGCAGCACTACTAATCCATGAACTGCTGGTAAATATTGTTAAAATGATGGATTATTTTAATAATCGGGAACATGTTTTCCAGGATTTGTATGTTATACACAATCAACAACTCCAATTCCAACTGATGGAGTATAGGGAATTAAATGTAGAACTGGACATTACTGAACAGATGGATTATTATAATAAGAATGTCCACCAGGAACATATAATGACAAAACTGGAGCATCAAATATTAATGATTGAATTTTATGCCCTTCTGGAAAAGAATGATCTACTTCAGCATTACTTTAACCAATTATTGATTGTCCTGCAGGATTCTATTGAAAAACTGATCCAGTATTTGTTCAAACACAATGACCTATTGGAAGTATGTGTATTTTAGGATCGCCTTAACCAACAAAATGATTAACAGGTTAATATCAAGATTAACCACAAAAAGATTTTTGTAAACCATGTGATGATGGATATTTTTGATAATATAATTCTATTTCATAGATTGTTGAAAAAACAATATGCAACCCAGGCTATTACTGCAAATTACCATAATTAACTCAAGTACCATGATCATAAGGATATTATTTATCATCAACTGGAAAATCTTAAAGCTCATAATGAACGATTTGAGATACTAATAATTATTGATTAATGAAAGGTTCAGATGCTGTTACTGGAATTTGATTGGATGGATTTACTTGACCCTCTGGTTCAATTGTACCAAATAATCCCTTAAATAAATGACCCTAGAATAAATATTGACAAGGAGGAATATAAATAGATTGAGATGCAGGAAAATATACATATAGCACAAATTTAGGAGGAACTACTTCAGATTAATGATTATAATGAGAACCAGGAAGATTATGAAGTGGAGGAACTGTAAATAATTGACCAGCTGGAAGTTATTGTTATAAAAATATATAAACTACTTGAAATTTAGGGAATTATTGAATTCTAAATTCTTAAGTATAAAAATAGTGCCCTTACAAAACTTATCAAAAAAATACTGGACAATCAAGTTGAACCTCATGCTAAGTTGGATTTTTTTGTCCAAACTAAAAATAAATTGATCATACTGCATGATATGCTGATAAAATTTGAACTGCAAATTCTTATAAACCTACACCTTGAAATTATGGATAATATGCAGATTCTAATGTATGAAAATAATGAGCAATAAATAAATATTGATACAAAACAGATTTAGGAACTTCGTAGATTATTGCTGATTGAAAAAAAGGTTTTGTTTGAAATAAAGGAGCTTCAACTGATAGACCTTATAATACAAATATTTATACTTCTGCGCATGCAGATTTTACAACATATAATGGAAAATCTGCAAAAGGTTATTTTTCTACGGATGGATCAGGAAATACACAATGTACACCAGGAACATATTAGCCAAATATGGGAGCAAAATAATGATTAATTTGTCCTCCTGGATATAATTGTCCTAATTTTTAAATGTATTCTTTGGCAGGCTTTGAATGATTACAAGGATTTAGATGAAATTAAGGATCAATAGTAAATAATTAAAATTAATGAAGTTCAAATACATTTTGTGTAGCAAATTCATATCAATAAATGATATGATAAGATGGGAAATATTCAAATAGCGGATCATTTTAATGATCTAATTGAAATGCACTTTAATATTGTCATTTAGATTTTGGTGGAACCTATTAGAAAAATCCTTGAGCGACAGATAATCTGAATTGAATTTCTGGTACCAAATTTTAACCATTATGTTAGGACGGAAAATATTTAGATGGAACAAAATGCTAAGACTGCCCAATAGGTCATTTTTGTATTGACTCACATTATGATAACGATAAAACTTTTGGTACATTATGAGCAGCTGGTTATTATTGTATAAAAGGTGCAAAAATTCCAAATCCAAATGATGGAACAAATGGAAGATAATGTAGTTAGGGAAAATATTGCTTAATTGGCGCAACAACTGAAATTTAATGATATACTATACTTCCTGTAGGTAAATTTAGATTTAAAACTAAGGGAATGTAGGAAAGCGATTGTATTCCTTGTCCAGAAGGTTATTTATGAACACCCGGAACTTCTGTACCAGTATAATGCAGTAAAGGACATTATTGCCCTTATAATTCAGTTGCATAATAAAAATGTCCAAAAGGATTTGCTAATAATTAAGTCGCAAGAATTAGAAAAAATGATTGCAAAAGATGTTAATAAGGTTATTAATGTTATTAGTAAGCAACTACAGCTTAAGATACTGATGGACAAAAATGTAGCGAAGGATATTTTTGAATATAAGGTACAGGATCTGATTTTTTACCGAAACAAGGATGTCCACCTGGAACTTATGGATAATTTTAGTTACAAACAAATAATATTTCATGAACACCATGATTATAAAATTATTATTGTCCAATTTAAGGAATTTCAAAAACTGATCTTTTGTCAACTTATATATGTCCAAACGGTAAATATTGAGACTAATCATCTATTATTCCTAGAGCTTGACCTGGGGGTTTTTATTGAAATTTAGATACTAGCTTTTAAGAAAGAAAAATAATTTGACCATAAGGTTTTTATTGTCCAATTTAATCAGATTATCCAATCGAATGAATTGCAGGACAATATTGACCATAAGGTTCTTAATTTCCACAAAATTGTATTGCAGGATAGTATATTATATAAAATAGTTTAACTGGAATTTTCTCTTGAAAAGATTGTCCTCCTGGCACATATTCCACTAATGGAAAAGTATAATAATGATCTCCTTGATAACAAGGTTACGTTTGATTTGGAAAAACAAATAAGCAATATCCAAGAAGCTAAAAATACCATAATGGAATAAAATGACCAAAAGGAGCATATTGACCTCAATCAATTTATATTCCAATAAAATGAAAATAAGGAACTTATAATGATAAATAAGGATAGTATCAAGCTTAAGCATGTAAACCTTGACCTGTGAATTCATATGCATATTAAAGAGGACAAGCAAAATGTTCACCTTGAGGAGATACATCATACGCTGATTAAGGATGGAAATAGTGTAAATGAAAAGGAAAAAACAGAATATATTTAAATTCAGATGGTTCATGAAGATGCAAACCATATTTCTAATTTGTTTAAAAGTCAATGAAATTAAATAGTTAAAACTCTGTAGCTGATTGCTTACCAATAGTATATGAAAGATGAAATTATAATTAAACTAGATCTTATGATGGCAGCTGAAAAACACAAAAAAATTGTGAAAATAAAAAATGAAAAACAGGAAATGCAGTTTTATCAAATGTATTAGGAAATTGTATTTGTCCAGAATAATAATATTAAGATATTCCTTGAGATATAAATTGAAGATAAAATTAAATGCCAAAAATGAAAATAATAACTTCTAAAACAGTTGTAATAACTCAAGGAAGTGATAAATATAATTAAACTCCAGAAGTATTAGATTTAAATAATATTCAAAATATGATTACTGATTATATAAGATGCAAAGGAATTGATTATTAATGTAAAATGACTTCAATTGCAGTAAGCAATGAAAGAGTTTAGGCAAAATATGGTCTGTCTTAAAATTTATTTAAATAAACATAAGGTGGAAGATTATTAAAATCAAAGACTTATTCTTAATAAAAGAAAAGAAAATTAGCACAAACATATTAAAAAGGTGTAACAAATCCTCTTATGTGAATTCACTAAGGAGATACTGTGATGTTTGAAATAACAAATATTCAAAATTATCCTGTTTACCAAAAAGATTCTTTGTATAATTCAAATCCTCAATTTGATTATGGAGCATTTAACATTTTATCAACAAGATTATAAGCAAAATTAGTTAATAATCCTTCATACAGTTAAACTGATTATTTTGGATTTACTTTTAATGATCCTGGAAGTTATGTTTTTGCAAATAAACTAGATTCGACTCAAACCTGAATGATAAAAGTATTAAAATTATCATAAAAATGATAAAAATCAACTGTTTAAAAGCAAACATAGGAATCTATGAGTGTAAGTGGAGTTAGCATAAATTAGAATATAGTAGTAAAAATTGACTGGCCATTAATTATAAGTTTAATTTGAATTATGATGGGAATTTTAATATTAACAATGATTTTAATTTACATTATAAATTTCTTTTTATGGATTCCAAAAATAATTGCAGATTTACCATATAAAAAATGTCAAAGAGAATTTTAACTATAAAATTTTGGATAATAAATGCCTCAATAATTACAAAATTTCTTATTTAATTTAAATGCATAAATATCAGAAAGAGAAGGTAAAAATGTTGCAAAATTAGAATAAATGGATCCAAGAATAATAAAAAATATTTTTGATTTATATTTAGAATATAAGAGATTATTAAATTTATTATTACAAAGCAATTCTTAAAGAATGTAAGCAGATTGGGAAAAAATAAGACAATTAATTGCTCATATAAGGTTTATGTTAAATTAAAGATACTAAAAATTGATTTCTTTATTAAGATTAGATTGTGATTATACAAGATTAACAAATGTTCAAATTGGAGAATAGGAATATTAAAAAAAAATAAAAGAACAAAAGCTTCCTAAACCAAAAGATTTTTAGTTATGAAGAGATGATATTTAAAATGTAAATAATGTTATGTAACAAATTTCATTTAAAAAGAATGATTTTTTAACTAAATTTTATAACGAAGATATGAGCCCTTAAAAAAGAAAATAAAAAATATTAGAAGGAATAAAAAAATCATTAAAATAATAAACCTTCAAAAGCTTAAATTAATAATAAAAGCAAAATTTGATAGATTCATTATAAGGACAATTATTTGATTGAGAATTATAAATTGTTGCTGATAGATAACAATAGTAAGTTGCATTAAGAAGATTAATTAAAAGAGATAGAAATAGATAATTAAGAAAGCAAGATACAATGAGTAATATAATAGATTAAAATAATTTAGAGACTTAATAACAAAAATTAAAAGAATAAATTTATAATAAATATTAAGAAATATTTAAAGATGCAAAACAAAAATAATAACAAAATTTAATTAAAAAATTATAGCAAGCAAAAGATAATTATTTAAAAAAATTATTTAATAGGAATGATTTAAATAATTTATCATAAAAAGATAAATAAGTAAAATTAAAATAACATTAAAAATAAATAAGTGAAATTTATGCAAAAATTGGACATGATACAAAAATAAATGAATAATAAATTGTAAAGCAATTATCTAAAAAAAGAAATTAAGCATTAATCGTGAAAATAAAAAAATACAGATAAGATAAAAATAATCAATAAATAGTTGAAGCAAAAAAAATTTAAATTCCAAAAATAAAAAATGAATAAATGTAAAAATTTAATGAATAATGTTAAATATAAATTAAAAAAGTAAAAGCTGAACAATAAAATAAATTTTAAACGTTTTTAAAACAAAGAAACATAGCAGATAAGCAAAAAAATTAAGATTTATAGAGGGAAATTGATCAATAAATTTAAATTCAACAAAAATATAAAAAGGACTTAATTTAAAAATAATTTAATTAAAAAAATTACTAAATTCAAAGAAAAATAAGAGTTGTTAAAGATTAGCAATTATCAAAAAGTAAAGATAAATCGGAAAAGTAAAAAGGAGACGTATAATTATTAAAATGTCAAAAATAAATTGAAAAAGCAACATTTTATAAAAAAAGAAAATAAGCTGTTCTAAATTTATAAAAAAAAGTAAAATTAGAAACATTATTATTATAAAAAAAAGCTGATGTCAAATATAGAAGTGCCAAATAATAACTTAATTTTAATTTAAATCAAATGAAAGAAATCCATGAAAAATAATCCCTTCAAATGTAAGAAAAAATCAGAATTACTATAAAATAACTAAAACAAAAAAATATTAGTAATTAAGAATTAATCTAAATATTTTTAAATATGTTTTCATAAAAATAAAAAAAAGATTTAGAAAATTGTTTATCAAGACATTTAATTGAAAGAGAATAAAAATTGATGAGATTAAATTCGCATTTAAGTCAGTGCAAAATATTATAATTAAAAGTAATAAAAGAAAAATATTCAAATCAATATTTATTATTACAAAGATAAAAAAGTTCAAAAGGAATCTCAGAAGAATAATATAACTAAAGTATGAAAATATTAAAAGTAGAAGAAGCTAATGAAATAAGAAATCTAAATATTAATAGTTAAATGAAATTAATGAAATAAAAAACTGAATAAAGATCAGATATATAATAAAAACAAGCAAATGAAATAGCGGAAAATTAAGAAAGAAATCAAACCGGAAAAATGAATTTGTTTAATTAATTATTTTAAGGAAATAGTTAGAATAGATAAACAGTTGTTGAAATATAGACATATATGAAATCTATAATGCAAACAATTAATAAAGACAAATAATTAAAAATTCAATTAATGGATCTTAAAAAGAAGCAATAAAAATAAAGACTTTAATAATAATTAAAAAAAAGGTTAGGAAATTAAGAATAAATAAAATAGGCACAATAAAAAATGGATAAATAAATTCAATAAAAAAAGAAGCAAATTAAAAAATTAATAACATAGAATAGAGATCAGCTAAATCAGTTAAGACAATAAGAAAAAATAGGTTAAGGACAAAAAAAATAAATGGTTGGAAAATATAATGAATAATTAAAAAAAATGTTAGGCAAATTATAAAACGAAAGAAATAGACAATTGCTAATAATGATGTAAAAACTATAAAAAAAAAAGCAATTAAAATAACAATTATTAGCAAAAAATGAAAAGAAAGTAGCATTTCAGAAAGGATCAGTTGCTAAAAAAATTCAATTATAAAATGATAATATTCCTTAGGTAATTGAAAATTAAAAAATAAACGAGCAATTAAATAAATGGAAAGTATAAATGAAGAACTATTAAAGTATGCATAAAATTACCGGATTTTAGACTTTAAATAAATATTTATTATTATTAGGAAAGAATTCTGAAACTGAAGGATTATTTTTATAAGGAGATAATTATGCTAAATTTAGAAAAATAATGTTAAGTGTAAGAAGACTATAATAAAAATTAAAATAATTACACGCAATAAACAAAAATGCCGCATTTATTGATCTTCAAAAGCAAACAGATTTCTTTGATGGAGATAACTTCAATTTAGATAATAAAAGAAGAGGAAGAATATAAAGAATAGGAGGAGGATACAGAGTCTGGGATCAAGATGATAATGTAATTTCATATTTATTCCAATTAGCTCAGCAAGCAGTTGCAGAATTAGGACAACCAATGATTTACCATTTATACGACCTTTAACATTAAAAATATTAAACATTATTATTTATTTTGAAATTAATTTAATTTAATTTAATTTTAATTTAATTTTAATTTAATTTTAATTTAATTTTAGGGGTTTTGGGGTTTTGGGGTTTTGGGG
>Ga0208863_1001648_pt1 | contig 13310 bp, 11 predicted proteins | sample RifOxyD3_FD_184040 | JGI IMG/M metagenome (GOLD analysis project Ga0208863, IMG submission 184040) | Soil microbial communities from Rifle, Colorado - Rifle Oxygen_injection D3 (SPAdes) | ecosystem: Environmental > Terrestrial > Deep subsurface > Rock core/Sediment | place: Rifle, Colorado...
TGCTAGCCGATGTGTTGCCACGAACCTTGAGTTTCAAGCACACCCTGCAACTCTGGCAGGCATGGGACGGCAACCCGAAGCAGGTGGATGACCAAGACAATACCGATAAATTACTGGCGCTGGTGGCCGAACAGTCAGTCGGCAACCGACCCGGACGTATCGAGCCGCGAGCCGTCAAGCGGCGACCCAAACCCTACCCTCTACTGACCAAAACCAGGGCACTGGCAAGGGAGCAAGTGAAAAAACATGGTCACCCGAAAAAAATTAGGTAATTACATCGCTAGATTATTTAATATTATTATTTAATTCAAGTACTTACAGCTTAAGTCAGTGCCATTCTGGTACGTCCCCTAATTATTAGCAAGCGTAGGGTGCATTCCATGCACATATCGCTTATGTGCCGGATTGAAATATTGCAATGCAAGACATGACCCCGATGGCGGTGTGTGGCGGTGTGTGGCGGTGTGCGATGGCGGTGACCCTACTTAAGGCGAATGGCCTTTCACCCAATTGGTGACTACCCCGTTCATGCGCGTACACCAGCACTTCAACACCGCGTTTTTCAGCCGCACGTGAAAATAGTAACGATTGACGATACTACCACAAAGGGTTAGCATTTACGCTACCAAGTCAATTCCGGCAAGGCCACATAACTAACGCCGTGATGGCGCTGTGTAGGGAAACCACAACATGATCAAATCATTTGCTGACAAGGCTACGGCTGCGGTGTTTGACGGACAGTTTGTTCGCAAACTTCCGCAGGAGATTCAGGCAAAAGCCCGGCGGCAACTCAAGCTCATTGATGCCACGAGCAAAGTCGAAGAATTACGAGTGCCGCCCGGCAACCGACTGGAGCTGTTAAGTGGCAATCGAGCAGGGCAATGGAGCATCCGTATCAACGACCAATGGCGTATCTGTTTCAGCTGGGAAGACGGACACGCATCAGATGTGGAAATCGTGGATTACCACTAATTACCACTAGGAGAATGAAATGAGTATTCAGCGCGAAGAATTGAACAACACGAAATGGGGCAACATCGTCACCGGCGAGCGGCTTGCGCCCGTGCATCCCGGCGAAATCCTGCTGCACGACTTCATCGAACCCATGGGGCTGACCCGCTACAAGGTCGCAAAATTCACCAGCGTCCCCCAGCGCCGCATAGATGAAATCTGCACCGGAAAACGCGCCGTCACCGCCGACACCGCCATGCGCCTTGGTCGCTTATTCGGCATGTCCGCGCAAACCTGGATGAACCTGCAAACACAGTACGATCTGGAAATCGCCGAAAACGAACTGGGTGACAAAATCGACCAAGAGGTTATGCCGATAGCGGCGTAGCGAACGGGGCAACCCGTGTATGCGCCGCTTCTAAACGTGGCCTGCGACATTGCAAAATATTGCGAACCCGACCCCTTTCGACCCTGACTCGCGGCCACACAGGCGCGCAATCGGTGCTAGCGGAAATTAAGCCGTGGTGAATTTTGAGCGTCACCTAATTGATCTGGCTCAGGGATGTCGCAATCAGCAGGAACTCAAACAAGTTAAACAAGGCTTGCTCGCCGCCGATACCGAAATTATTCCCATCACCGCGAATATCAGCTCACGCGCAATGTCATTGATTGATGAATACGCTTTGACGAGTGGGCTGCGTTTAGCCGATGCCCTTATAGCTGCCAAAGCACTTGAAACAAATCTGACATTGCTGACAGCCAACATCAAACACTTCAACCCTATCAAGCACCTTAAGATTAAAGGGTTTGAGCCAGGGGCCTGATGCGCCCCCTCGGTTATAGTAAAAAACCGTGGTGCGTCCCCTATTATTCTTAGCGCGGTTACGGGCACAAACCGTTCAACAGCTTGCCGCGCAATCCGGCCTGCCGAATTTGCGCGAATATATCGTCTGTTGGCGCGCACTGAATTTTGACCACCTTGAAACAATATGCCTTTAAGGCCATAATCTGCCCATGTCTTGGAACGTACTCTTTCACGACGATTTTCACGCCGAGTTTCAGGCGATGGGTGGCACGCCCCAAGATGAGTTGCTCGCCCACGCCCGACTTCTTCAGGAATTCGGCCCCCACTTGGGCAGGCCAACAGTGGATACGCTCAAAGGCTCGAAGCATACAAATATGAAAGAGCTGCGTTTCGATTGTGAAGGCGGGGTATGGCGGGTGGCTTTTGCGTTTGATACCGAACGTGCGGCAATTCTGCTGCTGGGCGGTAACAAAGGTGGCGCAGATCAGCGGCGATTCTATAAAAAGCTGATTGCCAGTGCCGATGCCAGGTTTGACGGGCATCTGGCCACGCTTAAAGCTGCGAGCGCTTCAAAGCAAATAAAGGAGAAAGATCATGGCAAAAAATCTAAATGATGTGCTGGCTGCGCTGCCACCCAAGCGTCGTGCAAAAGTGGAACAGCGCGCGGGTGAGCTGGCAACGCTCAAGGACTTGCGCTTGGCCGTTGAACACACCCAACAAGACCTCGCCGCGAGCCTAGGGGTAGGACAGGACACGATCTCGCGCATTGAACGCCGCAGCGACTTGTTGCTCTCCACGCTACGCCGCTATATCCAGGCAATGGGCGGCGAACTCGATCTGGTTGCGCGCTTCCCCAACCGCCCGCCCGTTTTGCTCGATCACATCGCTCAAGAGCCTGCAGCAAAGGGGCGTGCGGCTTCTACCAAGCTAACAGGCACGCGTGGCAAGGCGATTGCATGATGACATATCATTCACTGGGGCTATTCAAGGCTGGATGTGCAAATTTAATCCGAACACGCCCCCTTTAATTGATCTCGGCTTGCAGGGCGCGCTCGATGACGGCCTTGGTGATCTGCTTGAGCAGGCCTTGCTCACCAATCAGGTCTGCAGGTAGTGCTTTTGCTACGGTCATTGCGACTCCTTTCAAAGTGGCGGCAGTTTCCTGCCTAAGGACCGTTCACACAAAATTTCTTACACCCTCATTTCATTCGGCGCAGTAACGATTGCGCCCTACGCGGGCTCTTTCAGAAAACGTTTGCGGAACGTGTTTAGTGTGTCGTGATCGGGGTGTTCATTCGCCGCCACAAAACGAAACGCAACGGAATCATAAGTGGCATGCTCCAACTTCCGGCTGGAAAACACGCCCGTGGCATAGCCGTAAACCAGGATCGACAGCAGCAATGCGGGGTGGAACGCGGCGCTGCCGCTGCGACCGTAAGCGCGCTCCATCTCTCTCAAGTCCAACTGCTCGACAATCTCAACAATAAATCGCGCCAGATGCTGTTCCGGCAGCCAATCATTCATCGACGGCGGAAACAAGAAATCCACATCTCTATGAATTACCCTGAAGTTGCTCATAAAATATCCTTAACTTGTTGAATATAAATGTAATTATACATTATCTTGTGACTGACTGGTGTATTTCTGGCGACTGTAAGTCCGACAGGCTGCTAGGAGAATGAAATGAGTATTCAGCGCGAAGAATTGAACAACATGAAGTTGGGCAACATCGTCACAGGCGAGCGGCTTGCACCCGTGCATCCCGGCGAAATCCTGCTGCACGACTTCATCGAACCCATGGGGCTCACCCGCTACAAGGTCGCAAAATTTACCAGCGTCCCCCAGCGCCGCATAGATGAAATCTGCACCGGAAAACGCGCCGTTACCGCCGACACCGCCATGCGCCTTGGCCGCTTGTTCGGCATGTCCGCGCAAACCTGGATGAACCTGCAAACACAGTACGATCTGGAAATCGCTGAAAACGAACTGGGTGACAAAATCGACCAAGAGGTTATGCCGATAGCGGCGTAGCGTGGGCCATTCCACGCGATTCTTGGGCGCGAATTTAATCCGAGCCCTTATCGTTTGCGCCTCATAGCAGATCAAAACCCCCGGTGTCAGACTAGTTGTCGCCTCAAAAATTTAACTTTGAGGTGTGGAGGCGACAACTAGTCTGACACCGGGGGGTTCCAAGAAATCGCTTTGTGTGATCTGTTCTTTTGTTATTTTTACTTCCCCTCCATTTATTCATCGTGAGTGGTGTCAATAAGCGAAGCGTATTGAACCAGTTGCTGTCATTCGGCGCAATAACCATTGCGCCCTACGCGGACTGAATCGGTTTACTATCCAGTTCGAGGATCGGATGCCGCAACATTAAGAATTCCGTTTACACAAAATCCAAGACACCCTCAGCTAGCGGGACAACGCACCATGTTCGCGTCCCCGTCCTTTGTCCAAATCCTTTATCCAAATCCTTTGTCCAAGTCCTTGTCCCTGTCTTCTGGAGCGCACATTTGGCTGCTTGCCATTCTGGGATGCCAACGCCATCCGGGCAATGCTTCCAACCGCGCTTTGCGCTCTGGCGGCAGGTTGTCTTTTTTTGTTCGTTGGCTGTTAACCCACACTCCGAGGCTATATCTGTCTACCGTTTTGTAACTTTGAGAAACCTTTGCATGCCCCTCTCGGTCTGCGAATTCCTTGAGATGGCGAAATCCCTCATCCCATTTATCTGACCAAACATCCCAACTCCAGCCGGGCAGTGCTTCCAGCCGTGCTTTGCGTTCAGGTGGCAGGTTATCTCTTTTTGTTCGTTGGCTACATACCCAAGTGCCGAGCCCGTATCCATCTGCCGTTCTATGTAGCGCAGGAGGCAAACAATGCCCCTTATGATCTGCAAAGTACTTGAGGGAGCGAAATCCTTCTTCCCACTTATCTGACAAGGGATCCCAACCCCATCCGGGTAATGCTTCCAACCGCGCTTTGCGCTCTGGCGGCAGGTTGTCTCTTTTTTTTCGTTGGCTCTTAACCCACACTCCGAGGCTATATCTGTTTACCGTTTTGTAACTTTGAGGAACCTCTGCATGCCCCTCTCGATCTGCGAATTCCTTGAGATGACGAAATCCGTCTTCCCATTTATCTGACAAGACATCCCAACTCCAGCCGGGCAGTGCTTCCAGCCGTGCTTTGCGCTCTGGCGATATATTGTCAATGTTTGCTCTTTGACTACTTATCCAATTACCGAGTCGATACCCGCCCGCCGTTTTGTAGTATCGAGAGACCGTGGCATGCCCCTCTCGATCTGCGAATTCCTTGAGGAAGCGAAATCCTTCTTCCCACTGCTCTACAACTGCACCCCAACTCCAGCCGGGCAAGTCCTCCAGCCGTGCCTTGCGCTCAGGTGACATCTTGTCTCTGGCTGTTCGTTGGATACTTACCCAGAAACCCAATCGATTGCCATCTGCTAATTTGCAGTCCTTGGGAACCTTGGCATGGCCCTCACGCTCTGTGAACTCTTTAAGAGAGCGAAATTCATCTTCCCATTTGTCTGACAAGACATCCCAACTCCAGCCGGGCAGTGCTTCCAGCCGTGTTTTGCGTTCAGGTGGCAGGTTGTTTCTTTTTGTTCGTTGGCTACTTACCCAAGTACCGAGCCGGTATCCATCTGCCGTTTTATGTAGCGCGGGAGGCAAACAATGCCCCATATGATTTGCAAAGTCTTTGAGATAGTGAAATCCTTCTTCCCACTGATCTGACAAAGCATCCCAGCTCCAACCAGGCAGTGCTTCCAACCGTACTTTTCGCTCGGAGGATATGCTGTCTTTTGTTGTTCGTTGGTTCAGAACCCAATAACCGACTCGATAACCATCAGCAGTTTTGCAAGCATGAGGAACCTTGGCATGTCCCTCCCGTTTCACAAACGTCTCCAACAATCCAAACCAGAAGTTCCAGGATGCCGTGATCTGTTCGACAAGATAAGTACGTAACGCGCTACCAAAATCTGCATCGACTGTCGTCGGCAGGTCAAGGGTAATTTTTCGCAGGCCGTCGGCACTGATGCCTGCAACAGGCTTCCTCCCCATCTTAGTTCTAATCTGATCCAGCTCACAAGCCAGCACATCGTCATGCGCCTTCAACGCATTCAGCACTTCCCAAACAGGTTTGAAATTGCTCGCCTCTATCGTGTCTTCCGCATTTTCACCAGCAGCGATAAACACCGGCAACACTATCGTGCCTGCCTTCTTGTCCGGGCTCAGGCGAATGGCGCGGCCCACGGCCTGGATGATGTCCACTTGGCTGCTGCGCGGGTCGATGAACGCCACGCCGTCGAGGGAGGGCACGTCCACGCCTTCGGACAGACAGCGCGCATTGCTCAGCACTCCTCTTTCGTCCGCGCCCAAGGCTTTGAGTTGGTCGAGTTTGATCTTGCGTTTGTTCGCGCTCATGTTGCCGGAGACGAAATCGGTGCGCAGGGTTCCGCTGGGGCGGTGTTCGTCGCTGATCCATTCCATCGTTTGCTGAATGTCTGTCGCGAAGATTTCGGCGCGGTTGACGCGGCTGTGGAAGCTGATGATGCGCTTGAGGTCGTAGTCTTTGATGGCTTTGAGCAGGCCGATCTGGGCGGCGAGCGATTCGCTGTCAGTCTCAATACCCGTACTTGTAGTAACCAGTTCGCGGTTGGCGATCCACTGCGCGATGGTGGGGTCGTCCACGCCGATGATAACGACGCGGTAATCGGTGAGCAGTTTGCGTGCTATGGCTTTGCCGAACGGCAGGGCATACAGCACTTCGCCAAACAGGGCGGCGTTGTCCATGCCGACGACTTCGACGCCGCGCTCTTCGGCGGCTTTATGCACGGTGCTGGAGTAGGTGCGCGGGGTGGCGGTGGCGAACAGGCGCTTGGCGCTGCGTATCTGCACGTTGTCGAGGATGGCGGTGAAGTCGCTGCCGACCTTGCCCGCGCAACGGTGAGCTTCGTCCGCCACGGCCAGATCGAACGCGGGGATGGCCGGGTCGGCTTGGGCGGCGGCGATGACGGAGGAAGATTGGTAGGTGGAGAACACCACGCGGTTGCCTGCACCTCCGAGAAAGCGTTTTACTTCCTCCTCATCCGAGGTGACGGGAAAAGCGAGGTCGGCCACGCTGTGGATGGCTTCGTCGTGTCCCTTCGCGCCGACGGTTTGATCCGAGCAGACGCACAGTACTTCAAACGGGGTGGCGGCGGCGAACGTCCATTCGCGCAGGGTTTGCGCCAGCAGACCGAGTGACGGTAGCAACACCAAGGTACGGGTTGCGCCGATGGATTCGGCAGTGTTTGTCCCGGATTGTCCATTAGGCTCAAACCCCTCCCAACCTCCCCTTGTCAGGGGAGGAGCTGGCTCTGCTCTCCCCCTGAAGTGGGGTAAGCAGGCAATCCGCGCAGCGGATGCTCGCACAAGGGGGAGCTGGAGGGGGTTAGGTTCTATTGCATTCAACGCTTGCTGGATCACTAATCTTTCTTTGATCCACAGCGTGGTGTAAGTCTTGCCGGTGCCGCAGGCCATGATGAGCTGGCCCCGGTCGGCGGTTTGCAGCCCTTGAATTACGGCTTCGATGGCTTCGAGTTGGTGTTCTTTGGGCGTGGGGCAGGGTTTGCGTTTGGCTTGCTGGAGTGCGGCGAAGTTGGCGGGATAGTCCAGCGCGGACTTATCAAAATCGGACAGTAGAAAACGGATGACGGGTTTTTCCTGCGCGTCGCAGACTTGCTTGGCGTTCGCTCCGATGCCGTCGGTAGTGGCGATCAGCAGGCGGTGCTGGATGAGCGGTCGGTTCGATTCGCTGAGGAATTTATCGACATCGTGTTTGGTGATATGGTACTCGGGCGCGTAGCACTTGGCCTGTACCGCCCAGTGATTACCGTCCTTGTGCTGGAACACGAGATCAATGCCGCAGTCCGCGCCCCAGCGTTGCGGCCATTCATCCCACAGCCACACCTGGTCAACTTGTGTCGCCCATTCTGGATCGGCTTTGAGGAACCATTTAACGAAATGCTCGAACTGCTTGCCGCGCTTGAGCGGGTCGGGGTCGAGGCTGTTGTAGAAATCGGAGAATTGGGCGGGCATTCGATGGTTGGTATCTGTTCTCAAGGGTGGAATGTAGAACCGGTCTGCCCAAGTGTCAAATGGCAGGGTTCATTTGATCGCAAGTTTAACAATTAGTACTCACATTTCAGTGAGTGCTCTTGGCACATCTCAGGCGATCAGCACTTAAGCTCCCCTGTCGTCCCCGTCGCAAGTGGCTTCCAGCGATTCGCTGAGCAGGTGGACTCCTCACCATTACCTAACATCGTATTATTCTGCACCTGAAATCGACGAGTTACTTGCAGCCGTCAATCGTGTCTGCCGGAACAAGTCCGGCAATGACTTTGCTGAAAAGAAAAATCGCCTAACGGGTAAGCGTTAAGCGATTGATTTGATACTGCAATTTGGTAGGAACGAGCAGACTCGAACTGCTGACCCCTTGGATGTCGACCAAGTGCTCTAACCAACTGAGCTACGCTCCTTTTGAAGAGCGCGCATTGTAGCCGAAACCTTGCCCTGCTTCAAACTTTATCGCGCCGAAAAAAATCTCGATACCTCAATAGCCGGCACGGGGCGGCTGAACAAATAGCCCTGATACTCTTCGCACTGCAAGGATTTGATGAAATCCAGTTGGGCTGGTGTCTCCACGCCCTCCGCCGTCACCCGCAACCCGAGAGCGTGTGCCAATACCGCCGTGGCACTGACTATGCTCGCATCATCAGGGTCGGTCACAATATCGCGCACAAAGGATCGGTCAATTTTCAGTCTGTCCAGAGGCAAATTTTTCAGGCGGCTCAGCGATGAATAGCCCGTGCCGAAATCATCCAGCGCCAGGGTGATACCTGCATCGTGCAGTTGCTCCATCACCGCCAGCCCCGAATCACCCATGTCCATCAGCATACTTTCGGTGATTTCCAGTTCCAGATAACACGCATCCAGGCCCGCATCACGCAATATCGTCACGACGCGCTCGGGGAAATTGCCCTGTTTAAGTTGGCGCGCGGAAAGATTGACCGCAATCGGCACGATATCAAATCCCTGCGCCTGCCACAGACGTGCCTGCAAACAGGCTTGACGCAGCACCCAGTCGCCTATCTCATTGATAAGGTCACTCTCTTCAGCAACAGGAATAAAGTCCACCGGGGATACAAAGCCCATTTCAGGGTGTTGCCAGCGCAACAAAGCTTCCATGCCTGTCATTTCCCCGCTCTGCAAATTCACCTTGGGCTGGTAATAAACCATCAGTTGCTGCTGTGCAATGGCTACGCGCAAACCCGTCTCCAATTTGAGCCGTTCCACTGCCTTGACATTCATTTCCGGCGCATAAAACTGAAAGCTGTTGCGACCACTCTCCTTGGCACGGTACATCGCCAGATCCGCATTGCGTAACAATTCGACTGTAGTTGTACCATCTTCAGGGTAAATGCCTACTCCGATACTGGGCGTAATGGACAGCTGATATTCACCCAGCGTGAATTTTTCCTGCAGCGACGCTATCATCTTTTCTGCCACGAAAATCACTTCTTCCGCCGAATTGAATTCCGTCAACACCGCCACGAATTCATCGCCTCCCTGACGGGCGATGGTGTCACTGCGACGCAAACAGACCTTGAAGCGCTCAGCAACCTGTTTGAGCAAGGCATCGCCGACATCATGCCCCAAAGAATCATTGATATTTTTGAAGTGATCCAGATCGATGAACATCACCGCCACTTTACCCAGATGTCGCTGAGCGGACGAAAGCGCCTGTTCGAGACGGTCTGCCAGCAGATAGCGATTGGGCAAGCCGGTCAGCACATCGTAATTGGCCAGATAGTTGATGCGTTCCTCTTCCTGTTTGCGCTCGGTAATATCGAGATACACGGCAACATAATGAGTAATTCGCGACTGTTCGTCGCGCAGCACGCTGATGGTGATCCATTCGGGGAACACTTCGCCATTCTTGCGCTTGTTCCAAAGCTCTCCACGCCACAAATCATGCGTATTAAGCGCTTGCCAGAACGTCACGTAGAATTCTTTGGTGTGCCTGCCGGATGACAATATTTTCGGCTTTTTACCCAGCACCTCATCGGGCTGATAACCGGTGATATTCGTGAAAGCCTGATTTACCATCACGATGCGCTGCGCAGCATCGGTAATCATGATGGCTTCGGTGTTGCTTTCGAATACCTTCGCAGACAAACGCAAACCCTGTTCCGCCTGTTTGCGCTGCATGATTTCCCGAGTCAGGTTCGCCACCATGTGATGTATCGCCGCAGACAGGTGCGCCACCTCGCCATCGCCCTGATGAACAGGCACATCATAGACAAGCTCGCCGGCGGCTATCCTGTCGGCGGCAAGGCTGATACGGGAGATCGGGCGGGCGATGCGCCCCGCCATCAACCAACCCAGCCAGACGAACAGCAGGCCCAGCGCTCCGCCCGCCAGCACGATATGCCGCTGCAAGTTGCGCGCCGGCGCAAATGCCACACCCGCCTCCTGACGAACCAGACTCACCCAGCCCAGCCCCGGATACTCGCGGTAGCCGGAAGACTTGGCGAAACCGACCAGATAAGTTTTTCCGTCATTCCACTTGACCAGTTGATAGCCGCTGCTATTCGGGTTGTCGCTGATAGCCTGCATAGTCTCAGGCGACAGCTCCGCCAGCTTGCTCTGCGGCTGGGCCGGGCCGGACAACACCAGCCCGCCTTTGCTCACCAGAAAAATATCCTTACCGGGCGTCTTCTTGCTATCGAGCACCTCTTCCGCCCAACGCCAGTAGATATGACCACACAATACGCCCAGCAGCACACCTTCACGACTCTTGACCGGAGCGGCCACATCGACCAGATAAAACATTTCGCCGCTGGGGTTGGGCAACAGCTTGGACAACAACAGGGCATCATGCACATCACCGATGTAATAACCCTCACGCCCCTTGGCGCACCAGGGGCGTTTACTCAGGTCTTTGCCTTCGAGATAATTCCCCGTGCCGACCATGCCTTTACCTTGTACATCGCAAATACCGATCCATGCGTAGGCATTAAAGGTGGTTTGCAGCCGTTCGAGAATTTCGCGCTTATGCGTCAGCGAGACAAGCGGGTTGCGTATCTCATCAAGAATCGCCGCATTCTGAATCTCGCGGCTGCGCTCGAACATACCGCGATCCAGCACATCCAGTGCATTCTTTGCACGCAGCGCAAACGCCTCGCCCTCGGTTTGCTCGATCTGATTCCTGCTGATATCTGCCGCATAAAAGCCTATCGCCACGGAGAGCAGCATGACCGTGACAGCCGTCGCAAGACTGATTTGCGCACGCAGGCTGTGTCCGGGATGCAGTTTCTTTAGCCAGTTATTCATGTCATCCGAGGGTAAAGATTTTAATAGCCGCTCGAAGCCAGATTGTCAAAGCGCGTGTATTCGCCCCGGAAGGCCAGCGCCACGGTGCCGATCGGGCCGTTACGCTGTTTACCGATGATAATTTCGGCCTTGCCCTTGTCCGCCGAGTCCGAGTTGTAAACTTCGTCGCGGTAAATAAACAATATCAGGTCGGCATCCTGTTCGATCGCGCCCGATTCGCGCAAGTCAGACATAACAGGGCGTTTATTGGGGCGCTGTTCCAGTGAGCGGTTGAGCTGCGAAAGCGCCATCACCGGGCACTGCAATTCTTTTGCCAGACTCTTCAATCCGCGTGAGATTTCTGAAATTTCGGTGGCACGGTTCTCGCTGGCTTTACCCGCATTGGAACTCATCAGTTGCAAGTAATCCACCACGATCAAGCCCAACTGCCCGTGCTGACGATGCAGGCGGCGCGCCCGCGCGCGCAAATCCAGTGACGACAAGGCGGCCGATTCGTCGATAAACATCGGCGCATCGTTGAGCCTGCCCAGCGCATGAGTCAGCCGCCCCCAGTCATCGTCCTGCAACCGTCCCGAGCGCAAATCATGTTGATTCAGCTTGCCAACGGAGCCCAGCATACGCATCGCCAGTTGCGCCGCGCCCATTTCCATACTGAAAATAGCCACCGGCAATTTGCTGTCCAGTGCGATATTTTCCGCGATATTGATAGAGAAAGCCGTCTTGCCCATACTCGGACGCCCCGCCACAATCACCAGATCGCCCGCCTGCAATCCTGAAGTCATTTTATCCAGATCGGCAAAGCCGGTCGGCGTACCCGTCACATCGCTGGCATTGTCGCGTCCGTACAGCGTTTCGATACGCTCGACCACCTGCGTGAGCAACGGCGGCATGGACATAAAACCTTGTTTTCCTTTCGAGCCCGCCTCGGCAATCTCGAATACCTTGCCCTCGGCCTCATCCAGCAATTGCGCGGCGTCCCGCCCGGTTGGATTGTAGGCACTGCTGGCGATATCCGTACCTACTTCCACCAGTTTGCGCATGATGGAACGCTCGCGCACGATTTCGCCATAACGACGAATATTGGCAGCGGACGGCACGTTCTGTACCAAACTACCCAGATAGGATAAGCCACCGGCCTTGTCCAGCTCATTGCTGTTTTCCAGCGCCTCCGCCACGGTAATCACATCCACCGGCTTGGCTTGCTCGCTCATGCGCACGATATGACGATAAATCAGCCGATGTTCGCGACGATAGAAGTCATCCTCGGAAATCAAGTCGGCGATTTTATCCAGCGCACTGGATTCCAGCATCAAGCCACCCAACACCGACTGTTCGGCTTCTACCGAATGAGGAGGCAGTTTGATCTGATCGATTTGTGCGTCTGAATTTGAAAAATTTTGCATAACGGGAACCGATGACTCACCAATAAACGAGCCGTATTTTACCTTGCCGCGAGGTAAATTCAGAAAAATAAAAAAGGACTGTTCCCAGTCCTTTTCTGTGTTGCCGTGTTTCGGGAAACCAGTTTAGTGCTCGCCGAGTACCGAAACAGTGATATCCACCATAACATCGGTATGCAGCGCAACGCTGACTGCATGATCGCCCACAGTCTTGAGATGACCATCAGCAATACGCACTTGCGCCTTCTCTACCGCAAAACCCTGCTCAGCCAGTGCTGCGGCAATGTCTGCATTAGTCACGGAACCGAACAGTTTGCCGTCCACACCGGATTTTTGCGAAATCTGCAACGTCAGGCCGGCCAACTTCTCGCCGCGTGCTTGCGCATCAGCCAGTTTTGCCTTGTCAGACGCTTCGATTTCCGCGCGACGCACTTCAAACTCAGCCATATTGGCTGTCGTAGCGCGTTTTGCTTTACCTTGCGGGATCAGGAAGTTACGTGCGTAACCATTCTTGACATTAACCACATCACCCAATGAACCCAGGTTGATGACTTTTTCCATCAAAATTATTTGCATGTCCGATACTCCTAGTGCAAATCAGTATAGGGCAGCAAAGCCAGGAAACGCGCGCGCTTCACGGCTGTACTCAATTGACGCTGGTAGCGTGTCTTGGTGCCAGTGATGCGAGCAGGGATCAGCTTGCCATTTTCAGAGATGAATTCCTTGAGGATATTCACATCCTTGTAATCTACTTCTGCA
>Ga0208863_1001649_pt1 | contig 13307 bp, 12 predicted proteins | sample RifOxyD3_FD_184040 | JGI IMG/M metagenome (GOLD analysis project Ga0208863, IMG submission 184040) | Soil microbial communities from Rifle, Colorado - Rifle Oxygen_injection D3 (SPAdes) | ecosystem: Environmental > Terrestrial > Deep subsurface > Rock core/Sediment | place: Rifle, Colorado...
ACAACTTCTTCTTTATGAATAAAAATAGTTCTGAAAACAGCATCTAAAACTCCGGCAACCGGAATGGCAAGCATAAGTCCCAAAAAGCCGCCTACTTTAATTCCAACGAGAATGGCAATAAAAATCTCCAGAGGATGAATTCCAACGGTTTCACTCATTAATCTAGGCAAAATTATTGTATCTCTGATTTGTTGTAATGCAACTGTTATAATAAAGACCCATAACAACATCCAGAAACCCTGTAATAATGCAAGCAGTAAGATGGGAAACAAGCCGATAAACGGACCGAAATACGGGATTAAAGATGCTAAACCATAATAAACGCCTGCAATAACACCAAAATTAAGTCCTAATAAAGGATATATGATTAACATTGTTACAAGGGCAAGCAAACTTCCGAATACCTGTCCCCTCATAAAACCCCTTAAGCTCCTTGCTAATTCCCGGCGGAGATATTCCCACCGTTTTTGATGATGGGAAGGAAGAATATCAAGACATTTTTGCCATATCTTATTAAAATCAAGTAATAAATAAATAGAAATTACTAATACCATGATTACATTAATAAATATAGTAAATCCATCTAAAATCAATTGAGGTATTCCGGTAGAAATCTTTAAAAGAAAATTTCTGAATCCATCTATAACACTTATAAAAGTTTCTTCCAAATGAATTGGAATTCCCCATGCGGTAAATTTATCCTGCCAGGCGCCTACCCATGTCTGCGATTTATTTGCATATTCAGGAATACTATTAATCAATCCTCCTATCTGGTCTATCATAGGCGGTAAAATCAAGGCTAATCCTATACCTAAAATAATAACTGCAAAAAGGTGAACAAGAATAATAGCCAGCCATCGTGGAATTTTTAGTTTACACAGAGGTTGAACAAGCTCATTTGACAAAAAAGCGAGTAAGCCTGCTGAAATAAAAATTGTAAGAATATCTTTAAGATAAACAAGAACCTGAATTGAAAAATATCCAAGTATTGCAATGAAGACTAACGCCTGGGCAGTATGATTAATTTTTTCCCAGTTTATACGAGACATTTAAAACTCTTTTCTTATACTAAAAATACACCCGCAATAATTCTGTCTATATAAATTATACATCTTACTAAGTTCAATGCTTTTTTTATATCCATCTTTTTTCTTAAAATCAGCATTAAAAAATTGGAGATTATGATTAATGGCTATACTATTTCCTATTTCATTTAATATTTCTGCCTTTTTATGCGGACTAACAGAAAGAGTTGTTGTAAAAATCGGAATACCAAGCTCTATTGCTTTCAATGCAGTTTGTTCCAGTCTCATTTTATAACAGAGATAACACCTTTTACCACCTTCCGGTTCATTTTCAAATCCTTTGATACAGTCATTCCATTTTTCCGGTTCATACTCTCCTGTATATAAAATAAAATTATCTTTTTCAGATAAATATTTTATGGTGTCTAACCTTTTTATATATTCTTCTTTTGGGTATATATTGGGATTATAAAAAAAACAATGAACATTAAAACCCATGTTTAAAAGTCTCACCACATAAACAGCACACGGGGCACAGCAGGTATGTAATAGGATTGAAGTCAGATTCATATTTTTAATAATTCTAAAAATTTTTCTACGGTTAATCCTGAAATACGAATTAAAGCTTTAAGAGTTCCCACTGAAAGTTCTTGTTGTGGCACAGATAGATTTACACGAACGCCTTTTTTTATCATAACCAGATGACTTCCTACCTGTCCAATAGGGTTCCATCCGTCTTTTTGAAATGTTTTTACAGCTTCCTTCTCCGAAATATTAGTGAGTCTGCCCATATTTTTAAACAGCCACAACTATAGGATGATAATTGGTTTTTGAAGATAAATTTAATGTTGCTTTTTGGTCTTCTGCCCATAACCATGCGACTATCGCCTCTTTAATATTGTCCAAGGCTTCTCTTTCATCTTTTCCTTGAGAAATACAACCCGGTAGAGCAGGACATTCAACAACTATCCAACCATCTTCAGCTTTTTCAAGCGTAACGTGAAATATCATAATTGATGCCTTTCTAAATGGACACAATTAGTAACTAACTCTATAAGTATTATATCAAAAAAGTAACTACTCACCTTTTAGTAAGCTGAACAGTTACCATTTTTTTGACCAAGTAAATGATAAAGTAATTACCTATCCTTTTTTCAAAATTTCGTATTTAGCTTTCCAAATTTCATCAGCAATTTTATTTGTAATTCCAGCCTGTCGCCAGACAGAGCTTAATGTCCCTTGTGGTATATTTTTTTTATTTCTTGGAACAATCACAACACGATTTTGCCCTTCAAATTCTCCGGCATAGACATCTTCTTTCCCGTGTCTTTTAAATGTAATTCCAATTTTTTCTAATATCCAGGCTACGTTATTACTTGATAAATTTTTAGGCATATTCAAATTCCAGTGGAATAGCTTTTAATGGTAGTTCTTGTCTCTCCTTGGAAGGAAATAAAAAATCTTTTAAATCCTTCATTTGAACAGGCCGATAAATTTCATTTTTCCGCCCTTCAGAAATCATGTATTCAAGGTAAGTTTCAACGGCATTCTTTAAGCCATCGATAGCCTCCTTTTTAGTATGACCACAGGATGCTATATCCAACTCTACACATAAAGACGCATATTGATTCCCTTCTTTTTTTACAAGACAGGTAAATGCTTGCATTATTTTGCCTCCCTATTTAATTTATATTAAATAATATAGGGAACGCATGTACGCGTTCCCTATTAGATATTTATTCGTTTTTATTCTTCAATTGCTTTACGGATTTTTTTACCCAAACGACCATCTTTGGCATCATCAACAACATCGCTGATTTTATCTTTTGCATCTTCCAGTGAATCTTTAACTTTATCAACCATTTTTTCAGCAGGGGAACGGTCTGTGAAATTATCTCTTATTGTTCTGTTTACTGTCTTTTTTACATCTCTTAGAGTTCGTCCGTCTTTTAAGTCATCAAATTTTTCTTCTATTTTATCAGCAGCATTTTCCAGTGCTTTTTTTACTTTTTTCATTGCGTTTTTGGTTGGTTCTATTAAAACCTCTTCAGGTGGATGAGAATATTTTTCTTTTACATTTTCAGCAATTTTTTTGGCGGCATTTTGTACTTTTTTATCTATTTCCTTTTCATGTATTTTTTCAGCAACAGCTTCTCCTATTTTAACTGCTGCCACACCCACTGCTGCACCGGCAATCAGCGGACCTGCCACAGGCATAGTCATCGCAGCTGCAACTCCGGTCCCTGCGGCAAGAGCTGCTTTTTCAGCAGGAGACATTTTATTTACGGCTTTTACTCCTTTTTTTACTCCTTCACCCGCTGCTTTGCCTGCTTCTACCGCGCCTTCGGCAATAAGTGCAACAACAGGGAGTGCCCCGCCTGTAGCAATTGTTCCTGCCACTAAAGCTACCTTTTCTCCTGTAGAAAGTCTGCTTACAGCCTTTTTAACATCTTTAACGCCTTTTTTATCCCCATCCGCATCATATATTTTGTCTGCTACGGCTTCAACGGCATTTTTGGTAATGTCATTAGTCTTTTTCACAAAGTCTTTTACTTCTTGTACACCTTGTTTTACCGGGTTGATATCCATTGTTTTTTTCCTCCAATTAAATTTATGAAATATTATCTAATATTTATTGTACCCCAAAGAAGGCATAAATAAACAAAAAATATAAAAAAAATATAATGATATAATAATATTATGGTATCTTCTCAAAAAATGGTTATGTCATGCTGAATTTATTTCAGCATCTAAAATCGAGATTCCGAAACAAGTTCGGAATGACATATTGAGAAGATACATATTATGAATTAAAAATTTTTAAGAAAGGATAATTGGATTAAATTGCAAGATGAAGTAAAAAATAAAAACAGATTTTTATCGTTACTTAATATTTTACTCCTTCCTTTGTACATAATCGCGATTTACTTTTTAGGTATTAATGTACAGGCTGTCTATTCCATTCCTCCCCATAAAATAATCAGACCTGTAAAACCCGTAATTCGTCCTTCAGCTTCACCGGTCAGTAAAGAATGGCAGGTTTTATTTAATAAAGAACCAATTACAAACATTCCGCCTGTAATATTAAAAAAAGGAAAGCCTTATATACCGATTTTATTAGGTGAAAGCATCGGCACAAAGGTCAGCATTGATGCGGGTGCGGAAAAAGCCTATTTATCAAATCCCAAATCTGTTTTTGTATTAACTTCTAATTCAAAATCAACTAATTCGTTAGGTGCCGGTATACCTCTTTCTGCTCCTGCATTATGGTATGAAAATACGCTTTATGTGCCTGCTGACTTTTTGGTCAGTCTTGGCGGAGCTGTAAGTGTTAATTCTTTGGAACATAAAATAAATATTTTAAAAAGGATTCCTAAAATAAAAAATATTCGTCCATATTGGGGAAAAGAAAAAAACAGAATAATTTTAGATATAGAAGAACCTCTTATTTATGATATAGTTGAGACACAAACTTTTTTAAAGGTAAAAATACTGGGGGCGGAATTAGTCCCTGCATTAAAGCCTCCGTCAGATAAATCGGATTTGTTTTCCATTCCTATACCATCTTCTGAAAAATTAATAAAACAAATTAATGTACAAGAACAACAAAAAGGCATTGTATGGCTTAACATTCAAAAAGGCTATAAAAGCCCTAATCAGGTATTTCCTTTAGCTAAACCCGATAGAATAATTTTAGATTTTCCAAAATTGTTTAATATAGAATCTGTTTCTAATATTTATGACGGCTTGCGTTATATCAATTCTTACAAGGGAGTTGCTTTTGGTCCTTTAAATATTAATGTATTGGATATAGACCCGAATAAAGTTTTTATAAAACCTGTTCTGGCAGGAGATGAAAAAGCAAATGGATTTTTTTGTGAAAAGGTAAGTATTATTGCCAAACGGCATAAGGCATTAGCTGCTATTAACGGCACATATTTTTCAACCAAAACATATAATCCTTTAGGTCTTCTTTTAATATCAGGGGATATAATTTCCTCACCGCTTTTTAACCGGTCTGTCCTTTTTATTACAAGAAAAAAAGAATTTTTTATTGAAAACACAAAACTGGCAGCATCAATGTTGATAGATGGTGAAAATATAACCGTTAACTTTGATTCTGTAAATTTACCGAGATACAATAATCAATTGGTTTTATATACTCCCAAATACGGTAAAACAACAAAAACCAGCAGTGACCCCAAGGCAATTGAATTTTCAATCGCTTCTGACGGTACGGTTTTAACACAGGGCGACAATAATTTGTCTATTCCTCAGGAAGGTTTTGTGATTGCCGGGCATGGTAAGGCAAAAGACTGGCTTGTAGCTAATTTAAGAGTAGGTAAACGGATTTTTGTATATCAAAATCTTTCTTCCATAAAAGAAGGAATTTATCATGCAATAAGCGGTGGTCCTACTTTACTGGAGAATGGGAAAATATATATAACTGCGGTTGATGAGCAGTTTAAAACAGATATAACACAAGGAAGGGCACCGCGTACCGCTATTGGTTTAACAAGAGATAACAGGGTTATCTTTATTACTGTAGACGGTAGACAAAATAGTTTTAGTGTCGGGGTAACATTAAAAGAACTGGCAGCAATAATGCAGGAGTATGGTGTAATTGATGCAATGAATCTTGATGGAGGCGGCTCTACAACCATGGTGGTAAACGGCAGGGTTGTCAACTCTCCGTCAGGCGGAAGCGAAAGACCTGTAAATAATGCGGTTTTATTGACTAATAAATTCGAATAGAGGAATGGCTGTTTTACATAATGATACTAACAGGGTCCCCTTTAGGTGATTCATTTTTTTTGTTTTTTTCATAATTTAAACGCTGAATTTCCTTTTCTTATGATATTGTTTTAGCCAAAATTTTGTCTCTGTCTCTTTTTTTCTTCTCTAATTCTTTCAGATTATATTTTTCTTCTGCCCGTCTTGCTCTGATTTCATGTAGACCCGCCATCATATCGTCTATTTCACCTTTTGAATTTGTAAATTCTTTGGCTATATTTCCCCGAACTTTTACTTTATAAAATTCACTAAAATAAGACATAAACTCCCTCCTTTTTTATAGCATAGCAGGTTCAACAATTTCAATTATGTTATACCCAAGCAAAGTATTTGCTGCATTTATTTCCCTTTTTGTCTTGAGTTTAACAATATGTTTAAAATTCCAGCTAACCAAAACATCAATTGAGTTAACTGTTGCTATTGCAATATGAATAGCATCTTCAATATGTTTTATAGGAATAGTACCTCTTAAAATATATTCTTGGGTTAATGTTTCAATCTCTTTACTTTCGCTTGAAAGCAATTCAAAGTCTTTTACTTTTTTAATTAATTTTTGTCTTAAATTCTCATCTCCGGTATCGTTCATTTCTTTTATTACCAAATCAGATATAAATACTTGATATTCATTAATCTTTAACCAAAATTGTTTTGTTACTTCCTGACGATGTAATGTTCTATCGTCAAAATACGCATTAGGCACTGTTGTGTCCAGATATATTTTTAATTTTCTCATACATTTTTATATTTTATTAATATTACATATTTATTATAAGCTGATTTTTAATATTAATGCTATCTTGTATAAAAAAGCAAAAAATTATATCTGATACCGATTTAGTAATGAATAGCGTGATGGAGATGTCGTTTCGACAAAGAAGAGCACTCCCTCTCCTGCCAGAGGAGAGGGCTGGGGTGAGGTGGGAGAAGATTCCTCGTTGCTAATGACACAGTCGTTGACTACTAAATCGGTATGATTTTAACGCAAGAGCTTTCAAAAAATTGAAACCCACCGGAATATGATATAATAAAAAACACATAATTAGACAATTAGAGGATACTTTAAATACCATACTATGAGACCAAAAATTATTCTGAAATTCGGCGGCACATCCTTGATGAATGAAGCAAATATTACCAAAGCAGTTAATATCATTCAAAACAAGCAACACCTTTTTCCATTAGTTGTAGTCTCTGCTTTGGGTGCAGTTAACAGCGGAATTAAAATTACCGATTGTCTTCAAAAGTTGGTAAACCATATTTTAAAAAATGAAGATTATTATGCGCTTTTAACGCAAATCAGAGAAAGACATATAAATGTTATAAAAGGCTTTGGGCTTGAAATTAATCTTTTAGATAAGTCTTTTGAAAAATTAGAAAGAACACTTATAAACATACAAGAAAAAAAACACGAAACACTAAATGAAGCTTATGATTCTGTAATGGGATTTGGTGAAATATTCTCTTCTTTAATAGTTGCAGCAGTTCTTCAAAGCAGAAATTCGGATTATGTTGCAACAGTTCCTGAAGAGATTAATTTTATTACCAATGATATTTACCAGAATGCGGAAGTTTTTGAAACAAGCCTTGAAATGATTGCTTCTTCAGTTATTGCAAGTAAATCAAATTTAATTGTCCCGGGTTATATCGGTATAAATTCAAAAGGCAAAACAACAACCGTTGGACGCGGCGGGTCGGATTATTCTGCCGCAATTATGGGAGCGGCATTGAAAAGAGATGTTGAAATATGGACGGATGTGGAAGGAATATTTAACGCGAACCCAAAATATTTTAATTCACAAATGATTGAAGAAGGACATCCTACAACAATCCCGGAGCTTTCAACCGAAGAAGCCTTTCAAATGGCGGCTTTTGGGTCCAAAGTCCTTTATGAAAAAGCCATTCATGCCACAAAATGGGCAGCTAAGAAGGGTAGAAACATTAACCTTTATATTAAATCCACGTTTAATCCCGAACATCCTGGCACCAAAGTTTCAAGCGTCCGAAAATTTGATGGAAATGCCAAAGGTATTACCTGCCTTGAAGGCACGTATCTTTTAACTCTTTACCCTAAAAAAAATGAAGATTACATGGACATATTAAATGATTTGAATAATATTAAAAATTCTAAAATCAAAATATCTTCTTATACCACCGGCAGGGTAAGTTTTGTATTTGATGAGTACAGTGAAGAGCTGGATGTTCTTGAAAGCAAATATGGAGGGCATTTATCCAAAGACCAGATATTGATTAAAATAGTAGGAGATGGATTGGGAGAGAATCAGGAACTTCTTGCAAAAATCCATAATACTCTGGATTTTGTGGAAAATCCCGATAAATATGGCATGAGCCTTGTTCATAAAACTCCGCTGGTTTTAACGGAAAATACGTTTGAAATTGTTGCTAAAAAACGAGGAATACAGGATTTGGTTTTGGGTTTGTATAAAGACCTTTTCATGGAAAAAGAAATTTATATAGGTATGTTTGGACTTGGTACCGTGGGCAAAGGCGTACTTAAATATGCAGATGAAATTTATAGTTCATCAAAAACAGGTTATAAACTAAAATTTCCCAATATTGTCGTACGTGACCCGGAAAAACATAAAAACGACTTTATACCTGGCAAGTTAACTACACAATGGCAGGATATTTTAGATGACAGACGAATTGATGTTGTTATTGAATTAATAGGTGGTATAGAGCCTGCCAAAACTATTATCATAGAGGCATTAAAAAAGGGAAAGCATGTTGTTACGGCAAATAAAGCCCTTTTAGCAGAACATGGGGAAGAAATTTTCAAAATAGCTGCCGAATATAAACGCAATCTTGGTTTTGAAGCAAGTGTCTGTGGTGAAATTCCTGTTATAGACGATTTTTTAAAAGTCCCAAGCAAAAAAGATGTTATTGGGATTGAGGGCATTATAAATGGCACAAGCAATTATATACTGACGAAAATTTCTCAGGGGCTTGAATATGATATGGCGGTTAAAGAGGCACAGGACAAAGGCTTTGCGGAAAGCAATCCCGATTTTGATATTAATGGGACTGACAGTGCCCAGAAACTTGCAATTTTAAGTTCGATTATTTTTAATCAGAGTATTGATTATCGACAAATAAATATAAAAGGCATTGAACATATAAAGAAAATAGATTTTATAATAGCCAGTGAGCTGGGTTATGTAATTAAACCAATATCTTTGGCAAGAAGAACAAAAGATGGTTTGTTGCTTATGGTTTCTCCGTTTTTTATTCCTCCAAATCACAGCCTTTATTCAATCTGGTATGAAAATAATGCCCTTTCTCTTTACCTTCGAGGCAGAGACGAGCCAATGACCCGTATAGGTAAAGGGGCAGGAGCTATTCCTACAGCCCGTTCCATTTTAAGGGATGTAATTGAAGTTGCCAAAAAGGCAAAATATAAAATGCTTGATTTACCTAAATTTTATAATCAAAACGCTAAGGATGCTTTAATAGAAGAAGATAAGATGGTTTTTTCGTTTTATCTAAGATTTACTGTCAAAGACGTGCCCGGAGTTTTTGGAAGAATTGCTACAATTTTAGGTGATTTTAATATTAGTATAAAGCATGCACGCCAAAAAGAAAAAGATGATGAACAGGATTATTCATATATTTTTCTTATGGTAAAATCCTGTAAATATGAAGAGATAAAAAGAGTCTGTTCCAGTCTTTATCCGTATCCTTTTATTAAAGAGATTCAGGTTTGTCCTGTACTCGAATAAACATCCGGAATTTATACTAACCAGGGTCATCAACTCACCCTCTCCCTCAAAGGGAGAGGGCAAGGGTGAGGGTTATAGCCTATTTCGTATATGTTATAGTCTGCTTTAAACCGCTAAAAGTACCATAATTAATTAACTTTACCTCCACTGTACGGGTTTTGTTTTTAACAACAGGGTCAGGGCTTATAAAACTTATTTTTATCTGTTTGCTTAATCTATCTGCCAATTTACGATAGACTGTTCCCAAATCATTGGAAGTCGGACTGTTCAGATATGTTCCACCTGTGCCTCCTATTCTTACTATTTTTCCTGTTGTGTTGTCTATTTCTTCTCTTCCCTCTGCAATATATTTCATGGTTTCTTCGTCATTAAAAGTAGAAGTCCCTGTAAAAAGTCCGATTGTAAATACCGGAACTTTATTGCTTTTGGCATAATTTATTACACTATCTTCAGTTTTATAATTAACACTTGCATTCTCTCCTCCATCTGTCATTGCAATTACTGCCGAACGTGAATTAATAGAGGTTAATTCAGAAATTCCTTTGGCAATGGCATCAAAGAGTGCTGTCATTCCTCCTACCTGCAGAGGATTAGAAATAGCGGAATTTAATAAACTTTTATCAGAAGTCAAAGATTGTGTAACAGAGATTGAACTTGAAAAATCAATTATTTCTGCTTTATCTCCTCCTTTAAGCAGGTCATTTACAAAAGTGGTAGCTGCTGAATTTAAATTATAGGTTGCCTGTCCATCCATGCTTCCGCTTCTGTCAAGAACAAGTGAGACTGAGATAGGAAAAGGATTTGTTGCGCTTTCCATTACTTCGATATTCGTTATTCTACAGATTTTATCATCTTCTTTAACTTCAAAATTTGCTATATTCGGGTCAGGTAGGGGCGTTCCAGCCTGGTCAAGTATAATATTAAATATAACAACTGCCGGAAAGAATGTATCCACAACCTGATTTGGAATTAGCTCTACATTTGTTGTTCCTGCCGGGGGTTTGGCAGGTTCTTTTAATGTTATGTATATTTTTTGCGGGTCATAAGAAGGCATGAGAGTAAGAGATGTGCCTCCTTTGCCTATCATATTATTTGTAGTATCTTTTGCCTCAACAATAATTCCTACATCAGCACCGGTTAAGCCTACGGGAATATCTGATATTGTTTTGGTCTCTGATGCAGCCCCTTTTGTTCTTGTAATAGTTTCATTAATTTCCTGAAAAGACGAACTTGCAACGGTTACGGCAATATTTTTGGTATCAGGGGGTATTGCGTTGGTTTTTAAATTAGCATCAGGCCACTTTACTGTTAATGTAATGCTTGCTGTGGTTAATGATTTGGTTTCGCCTATTATCTCCCCCATTTTTCCCTCTCCTGCCAGAGGAGAGGGTAGGGTGAGGTGGGAGGGAAAAGGGGGATTAAGGGGGATTTTATTATTAGTGGAATTATTTATCACATTACTTCCCCCTTTCCCAATCACATCCACACTTCCCCCCTTTTCAACTCCATCAATACTTCCCCCCTTTTCAAGCACGCCCCCACTTCCCCCCTTGATAAGGGGGGACACAGGGGGGTTATACCCACTACTGCATGAAATAACCAAAAGACCGAGTATAAAAGCAAAAAATTTTTTCATTTTAATTCTCCTTAATTTATCTCTATATCTAAACTTGCGGATGATGGGCTGGCGGATGGTTTGGATGTTAGGGGTGGTGTGGTCGGGGGCGTTACAGGTTTTGGTGGTGTAGTTGATGGAGCTGTCGATAGCATTATATCCATTTTCCCATTTTGTTCATAATCAACATGGCAGATAATTATGACTAAATTTTGATAATCCCCGTCTGTTCCAAAATTAGAGATTGGTAAAGACTCTGATGCAACCCCGTCAAATTCTTTTGAAAGGCTATTTTTCCCGTTTGCAAAAACTTTGATTTTCCATTTATCTTTAGATTCATTTAAAGATGGTCTAAAGTCTATTTTTAAATTTTCTTTTTTGATAGTATTTACTACTGGGGGCAATCCAACTGTCCCACTAATTTGATTTAGAGTAGAACTTATCCAGCCACCGGTAGAAATTGTATAAACTCTTGTAGAGAAAGGCTCCATAGTGTCAGTAGATTTATTTTTATTTAACTCTATAGTTTCCCAGTTATAATAAGGAACTTTATCAAGTGTTTGCTGGTCAAGTGGAATTAAATAATTTTTAGAAAAATTCTTTTCAATATTTTTAAGTGGATATTGATGTTTATAAGCTCGCTCTACCGCAAAATTTAAATAATTTTCTGGCGAAAAAATTTGTGTTAGGAAATTATTTAAATCATCAAGTTGGTCTTTTATAAGTTTATAGGGTTTATCAGTTCTGAGGTTTGTATTATTTTTTAACATTTCAACAATAGCAAAAAAATCTTGAGTAGTATAGCGAGAATCGAAATTAAATAATGATTCATTTAAGTTTTTAGGAGAACGAGAAGAAATAGTTATCTCATTAATGTTCTTTTGTTTTGCAGAAAAATCTCCGCCAATAAGAGCAGCAGTTCCTTCTATAAAACACCAAATATTATTTTCTGTCTCAACTACACATTTTCCATCAGATATAATTTTTTGAAAATTGTCTTTAGTAAAATAATCAAATTGAATAGCATGAAATAATTCATGAGAACATTCCTCATTACCATCAAATGGCTTAGTTAGGTCTTCACATATGATTAGGCTATTAGCTGAAAAACAATATTTAGCGCAATCATTTTTATGGATTATTGCTTGATACCCTTTTTTCCCTTTTATATCTACACTAGTAAGCAATGGCTGTTTACAAGACGCCCCTTTTTGTTTGCAGGTATCAGAATCGTCAATAAATTCTAATTCACGATACCAGCTAAGAGAATTATTTAAGGAATTTAGAACTTCATTAGCTTTTTTAGTTTCAGGAGAACCTTTTTCTAAATCAAATTTACTAAAATATTCAAAATAAACAACTTCAAAATATTTATCACTCACTTTCTCTTCTGTAGGAAAAAATGGAAGCGCTTTTGTCCCCAAACTCTCCTTAGTCACCATCTCCCAATTATCACTCGTAACAACCATAATTTTTGTGTCATTTACATCTTTAGAGGGTAAAGAGGCAAGAGGAAGTTTTAAGATTCCGTTTTCTTTGTCTATTTCTCCAAACGCCGGTTCATAAGTTGTTCCGTTCCATATCATTGCATATAGTTTGTTACTGACCTGTTTTTCATCAGGAATTTTTGTTTTATCATAAGGGATATTAATATATATGGGATTGCTTGAATCCTTCATGATTACAGACTTTTCATTACTAATGGAATAAACTCCGCTTACAGCAGTTGCATCTTTTTCTACCTGATCAACTTTATTCTTTTCTGTTACTTCATTAGCAGGCAATTCTTTACTGACACTAATTTGAGTATCTGCCTGTACAGTGTTAGGCGGAATAGTAACTGACATGTTATCAGTCGTAACAACAGAACCCCCGCCTACTCCAATATTTTGCGAAACTCCCTTATCTGTAGTAACCTTAGCAGTAAGCTCCCCTATCTTATTAAATCCCTGAAATGCCGCAAAGACCCCACAACCGCATACCAATAAACTTACGACCATTAAAACTCCAAATAACCGCTTTTTTGTCATTTTTTAGTCTCCTTTCCCAATTTTTATAAAATTATCTTAATCAAAATCATAGGGTAGTCCTAAACATGTAAGGATAATTTTTCTATTTCTTTTATATCTTTTTCTT
>Ga0208863_1001653_pt1 | contig 13285 bp, 6 predicted proteins | sample RifOxyD3_FD_184040 | JGI IMG/M metagenome (GOLD analysis project Ga0208863, IMG submission 184040) | Soil microbial communities from Rifle, Colorado - Rifle Oxygen_injection D3 (SPAdes) | ecosystem: Environmental > Terrestrial > Deep subsurface > Rock core/Sediment | place: Rifle, Colorado...
AGCGACTCCTGACCCATAAATCTCCAGCAATGACGCAACGCTATGCGCATCTAAGGGATGATGCTTTACGGCAGGGGGCCAATATAGCAGCGGGAATAATTGCCACGGGCAAACAGGTAAAAAAAGGGGCGGCGTGATCTCATCCGGCTACGAGCTATCGCTGACGGCAAGGTAAGCTTCTGTTACAAGGACCAAAAAAATGGTAACGCCAAGCGCACGATGGTCTAATCGCTGAAGGTTTCAGGCAGTCGGGTAAGTCGAAGAACTTGAGGGTCGCTTTTGGTAAGACGGTATCTGACCAACTGCCCATGCTAAAAAGGGGCCATTCCAAGCGTCGGCTAAAAATTGCCGGGGAGCGGGCGAGAGAGAGGTTGTTTTGCACCAGCGCCCCTCCACCAACACACACGAGACCTGTACAGTTCAAGGAGTAAGCCCACTGGATCGACACGCATCACTTCACTCTCCTCCCCGTCCCAAAATCGACGACGTACAGGTTCCCGTGCGACCTCGGCACGTATGTCGCTGCTGACTCACGAGCGATCGTCTCCCACAGCGGGTACACTGCTGCCAGGATGAAGTTTGGCACAGTCAGCGCCCGGTCGATCCATTGTGTCGGCGTCAACTCTTCCGCCCACTCGCCGAGCGTCTTGTCGTCCGACTTCTGCAAGGATGCGCCGATGACGGCCGGCGTGCAGTTGAACGACACTGGAAATTCACCAGTATCTCCTTCATAAGACCGCAACTCTTCCAGGTGCTCGGCGATGCACAAAAACTGAATGTTCCAGACGCCGGGCATGTTTATGTGCTCAGCACAGAACGGGCCGACCATCTGGCCTTGATGCAGTACTGAATACGCTTCTTTCGGTAGGGGGCTCCAGATCAGGCTCATTTTAATTTCTCCTTTGTCGGTGCATTGTCATTACAGAAAAACTGGGCAGATTTTTTTCATACTCATTGCCCCTCCCCTTACGCCACCGAGATAGAAAAAATACGGGCAGAGAAGTGTTGTTGTTCTCCGGACTTGCACATGATAGTTGTGCTCTTGACCGCGCAGGCGCAGATCATAGTGGCAGAAAGCTGCTTTTCCCAGCCATGGCCCCACTTATTTCTGAGCCCTGCTTCTGCTTCGTCCTCAATCTGCCTCGTACTCAATAAGTTGCCAATCAATTGGAGTTGCAAGTATCTCCAGCATCAAACACATCTGAAAACATGCATAACTGAATCGATTGATAGTAGTCGTATTACCGTTCATGCCGTCTAGTTTTTCTGGTGGCAGCGAAATAATGTAATTGATTCTGTCTTCAAGGCCTGCACAGTCGAGTTTATGGGCAATTTTATTCCGAAGTTCATTAAGCTTTACTATCGAATTCCAGAGCCAATTCGCTTCGTGAAATTGGACTTCATCTTCCTCTACTAAAGCTTGCCCGACACACATCAATTGGAAAAAACCAAACTGCTGATCATTTTTTTCAACCACTTTCGGATTTTTGAGCCTTTTTTCTAAAATTGACCAAAGCCCTTCTTGGACCAGAAGGTGCCCTTTTAAAACAATGAGGTCCATATCTCCCTCTAACGGCATGTGTTGCATAAACTGCTCAAATGCATCTTTTGACATAAATCAAGCCCCCTCATTACGATTTGATGGAACCACTTAATATATCTGGGAAAAGTGTTGCTACCGCCTCTACTGCAGGATATTCAAATGGGTGGTACTCATTGGCACTGAGATATTTATTAAGAAAATTTTCCGCTTGTTGTAAAAAATCGATGGATATTCCCATATGTTGCATCACCCCGTCTTTTTCCTGTGAAAACCTTCCGCCGATTATTTTATTTGCAATATCAATAACCTGCCAATCTCTTAAAAGCGCCATCTGGTTTGTCGCCTCGATGAGCTGAACGGCATACACAATTTGTTTCTGTGCACCGGTTTTACCGGTCACCCGGTCAAATACTCTGAAAACCGCCAGTGGTCCACGCAAGCCTGGAACCAATGCCAGCATGACTGGCTGGCTTCTGGCTTGTTCGATTGCGCGGTCAAAAGCTCGATGCCCTACGCCGACAATTCGGAGGGATGCATCTCTTCCTTTGACGTTCCTTGAAAAATGAAGGTTTTCGTATCTGATCCTGACCCCCGGGTCTTTTAGCCACTCATCCGGCGTTTTAAAGGTAATTCCTTCATCATCCCTGACGATCCGTCTCTTGTTTATCTGGAGCATTGCTTCGAAAAATGGCTGCAAATCCTGTAAGTCTTTGCGGGGAATTTCGGCTAAGTTGGAATAGTCGAATTTAGAGCTGCCACCGACAAGACTTTTCACGGCCTCAAGAGTTTCCCTACCGCCGAGAGTTTTTGTTTTGGCATTAAACCAGGTGGAAAGCGCGTCTTTAGGTATTGAAGCAGCGGTCGAAAAAATTTCGGTAAAAAGTGATGAAGAAGTCATGCCAAGGACCAGTTGTAAAAGGTCTTCCGGCTCATCCATGGCCGTACCCAGAGCGACCATGATCTCTTGGATTTTAGAGTTCAATTTGTCCCAAATTCTGGATTCCACAGTGTCCGGGTTGCGAAGGGTGACGACTTCCACCGGGTGGCGCTGGCCGTAGCGATTCAGCCTCCCGACACGCTGGTGAAGACGCATGGGGTTCCACGGCAAGTCAACATGAATAAGGGTATAGCACGATTCCTGCAAATCGATGCCCTCGCCGGCCGCTTCCGTTGAAACCAGGAATCTTACCTTTCCTTCGTTGAACATCTCGGCTGCGGTTGCCCTCTGCATCACCATGGAACATGTCTGGTTTTTCCCGTCATTTACGGCCTCTATACGATTGTCGCCGTTGATGAATGTCACGCAATCGTCGCCGTATCGTTGCAACAACGCCGACATGACGAGTGCCTGTGTCGCTTTATATTCGGTGAAAAATAACACATGCCGGTCGTGATAGCGGGTATCCAAGATGGAGATGAGTTGCTTGATCTTGGTTTCGTCTTTCACCGCATCGGCGGCCTCGATAAGAATATCAAGTTGCGGGACTTCATCCTCCATAAGCTGTAGGTCAAAGGCTTCCACGGCAAGGGCTTCCTCGCGTACCTGCAATTCGTCCAGCAATTCCGTTTGGGCATCATCCTGCAATCCGGCAACGAGGTCGCGTAGCTGAAGCAATCGGTCTTTTTGTTTTAATAAATTGATTCGTTTGTCTCTAATGCGCAGCAGACGGCCATGTAGTGCCTTTTTAATGGCAGCTACCGAGCTGGAAGCGAGTTTTTGCATGGAAATGAGTACCAGCATAACCGCCTGTTGGTCGCGTTCGGACGATAAAGAGGAAGCATAGGCTTTGCCGGTGGCGATGAACTCGGTAAGCAGCGAGTAAAAATGCGCCTCCTCCGGTGAGTAGGAATAAGTCTCGGGGCGAACGGTTACCGGCTTAAAGAGTTTGCGGCCTTCCATGTCAGTGACATTTTGTTTGTTATTGCGGATAAGGACATGGCGCAGATAGGGCAATTGTTCCTCTATCGGCGACTCAGCAGAAAACAAGTCATCCCTCAACAACTGTAATAAACCGAAAAAACCGTAATTTTTCCCTCGATGCGGAGTGCCGGTAAAGAACAGTTTGGAGGTCGCCAGATTTTGGGAGAAAAGTTTTTCGACAAAACGATAGCCCAGTGTCGCCCCTCTATCTTCGTCACTGTTCAAATGGTGGGCTTCGTCCACAATCACGAGATCCCAAGGGTCGGCGCCCAAAAGCCTTTCATGCCTCCCTTTACGGTCATCACGCATTGTCTGGAGCGAGGCCACCACCTGGTTGTGGGTGTTCCAGAAATCCGCTTTCGGGGTATCGGCTTCGGGCAGGTAACGCGCCATGCGGATATCGAACATCTCCCGCAATCGATATTGCCATTGCTCCACCAGCGACGCAGGGCAAAGAATCAGGAGTCGTTTAACAAGCCCCTTGGAGAGAAGCGGCCAGAGGATGATTCCGGCCTCGATGGTTTTGCCCAACCCCACATCATCAGCGACCAGCCAGGAAAATGGCCAGGTCCGCGTTACCTTGTGGCAGACCCAGAGTTGGTGGGGAAGCAGGGCGATACGCGAACGGGAAAAGACACCCCATGCGTCGTTTATGGAAACGATGGCCTCGGCCTGAATGCGGGTAATGGTTTCGAGGGGTTGATCCCAATGCCCGGTGGCAATGGAAGAATGCAAATCGCGCTCTACTGTGAGAAGGGAGGCAGGGCATTCCTCAAGACCATGGTCGAAGCGGACGATAGCGGTTTCGGCCTTGCCGAATTCGACGGTGCCATGCCCGAACCGTGGGTGGGAAACGCGTACCCCTGGGGAAAGGGAAGTCATCGGCAGCCTCATTCGGTATAATCGACAGTAAATGGATCAAAATCTTCTTCCTCATCATCCTTAAGGTCGAGGGCAATATGAAAGAGTTGTTGTTGGATCCCTTGATTTTCTTTTTTAGCCAAAACCTGCAGTGGTATGTCAAAATGGCCAAGGAAGGTGGCCCTTTCTTGGCCGAGATGGGCGGCAAGGAATTGATGAATGGCCTGTGACTGATCAAGAGGGGCGGCGTTTTCATCCACATCTGCCCCCATTCGGGAAAGTAATGCTCTTACCCGCCCAACTGGGGCGTAGCAATAAGGGATGATCTCCGGATCACTGAGAACCCCGCGACGCATCAGCTCCCTCACAACAAAACAGGCACCTTTTCCCAAAGTTCTGGCGATAGGCGGGGCATCAATGCCGCCACCTTGAAAAACGTTTGCTGCCCTTGTTGCGAGAATGGTTTCTACTTTTTTTCCTGCCTGCACAAGCCTGTCCAAGGAAAAGAATACATCGACGTAAGAATCAAGATGCCGAGATAGACGGTAGATCGAGCCGAACTGTTTGAACCAGTGCTCGTATTCAGAACTGTCGATCTGCTCGTCAAAATATTCTTCAAGAACCCCCATCCATTCACTGGACCTCTCTTGAGGACGTTCGGCTGAAAAGACCTGCCACCAGCCGCGTTGCATACAACGGTCGATGAAGCCGCGGTGCTGTTCAGGCGTGGTCCGGCCAATGGTGTGGAAGGCTCCGAGGAGCAGTAGAGTCAACCACCCCGAGCGGTCAAAGCCGCCAACGTCGTCCGTGGTGTGCAGCGGCAGGGCGCCGCCATTGGGATAAACGCGTTGCTCGTAGCGATGGAGGTGGTGTCTGCTCCCTTCCTGTTGCCACCAGGCATGTATTGCGGGTAGGATAACATGTGGGTCGAGAGGGGCTGGTTGTGGCGGTTCTGCAGGTGTTTCTTGAAGTGGGGGAGATCGAAGAGCATCAAGTGACGGAAGTCCACGAAGAAGAAGTTCGTCCCGATCGTTATAGTCCCAGTCATCGAAATAGGGAGAGTCCTTATCCAGCGTGGCGATCCAGGTTCCTTGTGTGCCGTTCTTGCGCAAACGTTCTAGCAATTCGGACCGTTGCTCACCCTCGCGAAGGTAGAGGATGGCAGCGCATCGTTTGTCATCGTCAGCCTCCCGTATCCAGGCATCCATGTCCTCCACCGGGGCCTTCAACCGTTCTCGACAAATACGAAAGAACTCTATGGCCTTACCGCTGTACTTCCTGGAAAGGAGTCTTCCAGCAGGAGCGAATCCGGCGCGTAGGCTCTCTTCCTCATATTCCTTTTGGCTGGCGTCGGCACAAACCAGAAGTTCTCCCGCCTTTTTCCACTGGCCGTTTTCGGTCTGGAAGGTGAGCGTTTCTCGCAGATATTTGAAAAGCGTCTTGACTTCTTCCTGCTTATCGTCGGCCTGTTTATCAAATTCTCTGTCGATCAAGGCCCCGAGCTCTCTGGCCGCCTCCGGTGTGACTTCTTTGCCGTCTCCAACAACCCAGTCAACAACGTCCTGAGCTTGTAGCGAAATCCACTGATCCCTTTTCTGGCCCCATTCCGGCAAAATCCTGCACAAGTCTGCATGAATATCCTTGGAGATTAATTGCCCGGGTTTTGCCTTTGCGGCGAAGGCCTTCATTTTGGCCACTACGCTGAAATTTTTCTCTGTATTCAACAAATCGCGTAGCACATAACGGACTTGGCCCGGGTTGGTCAAGGTTGCATACGTCCCCCACAAGCCTGTTGGCAATGCTACCCGATCAGCGGACGCAATGAAGGCACCGAGTCCACAATCTGCGGTCAGTATATGCCGAACAAGCTGTCGAGCCGGGCTATCTGAACCGGAGATCGCATCAGTGAGGACATCCCAAAGCGAGTGCCAGAATTCATAGTGCGTGAGGTCCATCTCCAATCGGGCTCGCTTAGTGAAGCCTTCCCAGTCTTTCTCTGCCTCAACATAGAGGGCACTGAACCCAGAGGCAAGTATCCGCCCCATTGTTTTCGCCTTCTGCGTGTTAGCCTCGCTGGTACCCGATAGTTTCGCACGTCCGGCGTCGAGATCGAACTCCCCATTCATTGCGATGCCGAAGCCGGTATCCTCCTTGGTGGGAGCTACCACCCATACTGACGGTATCTCCAGGGGAAGTTTCTTGAATCCTCGGGGACCGAAGCCAAGGAGCAGCCCTCCATTCCCGCAGCGAAAGTGCATGGCCGGGAGCCGCTCGGCTTTTCCCGATGGGGAAAGAAACTCCGCCTGTTCGATGCGACAGCCATCTCGATCAAATAGCACTTCTGGCTCCCAATCGGCGGCACGGGTAGTCCCCCCATCGTCCCTGACTTCAAGGCTGCGAAGTTGTCTGGCAAAGATAACCAAGCCACCGGCCAGTTGTGAAAACCGCTCCAGCACTTCCTGTGGTTCAACTTCTGCATCCAGAGACAGTTCTATTATGGTGCCGGGCCATTGCCGATTCGTCGGAATCTCTTCCAGCCGGGCACGCAACATCGCACCCCGATCGGGAAGCACCACCGGGCACATGCCAGCCACTACCTCGAAGCTGAGCCGCCCGCTCACCAGACGAGGACGGTCGCAGACCAGCAGGACGCTCTTGAAACCGAGGCCGAACTTGCCGGTCACCTTCCCGCTTTCTTTGTCTGAGGAAGAGAGGATCAGCATCTTTTCCATATCCTGGTGATACCCACGCTCCCGGCCTGGGAAATTGCCGGAACCGGTGCTGTTGATAGGGCGGCCCCAGTGGGCAAAGGCAATTTTGCCCTGGTCGCGCAGGACAAGGAATCGGCGGCAATGTTCCGGCAGCATCGCAACGGAAGACAACGGATCTTGTCGGCATGCCTCAATCTCCGCCTGTTCAGCGGCGGCGTCATCAGCGTTCTGAAAAAGCTCGAACGGGACGCTGGCTGGTTCGTACTGAAAATCATTCATCTTGGCCCGCACCGCGTCTAGCACGGCCGCCTGCGCCTCAGTATCTTCTTTGAGTAAAGATTGGAGATTCCGAAGAGCTTCGTTTTGCTTTACCTCATATTCATCATGTTTCTTCTTGTTATTCTGATTCTCCTCAGCCCTGTAGTCTGCATCGTCCCACTGCCACAGTAAATCTCGCAACTTTGGTAGTTGTTTTGATGCGCTGAGTTGTTTCAAATAAAATGGTAGATGTTTCAGAATTCGTCGTTCCGCTACCCGAATATCGAGCTGTTCAGAGCTATCAAGCTCCGCCCAGATGGTATCGAGGCTGCCGGTTTGGTCATAAATAGTGGTAAGGAGATATTCAGCCGTTTTTTTGAGGGCTGCGGAGAACTGCTCCGGGGTCATGGTTTCTTGGTCGGCTTTCCGCAGACGGAGCCGCACGGCTCCGAAATCCATATTTGACCAGAACCCGACAGGACGATCTCCCACAACGAAGGAGTTGAAAGTCTTCTCCATAAAAACCGTATTGGTCTTGCCAGTGATCGCTGTTACCTCAACTGGCTGATCGCCAGGGATTACGTCTACAATGAAACCGTGCCTGGCGATGACCTCTTGCGCAGTACCATAGAGTCCTGTATTTCGTCTTTTTTGGGGAGGGATAGGGGAAACCTTCCAGGGGATATGATCTCGGTACCACTCTAAAGAAGAATGTCGGCCCCGATATTTCTCTGCCAGGTCATGCATTTCTGGAAGTGGATGATCTCCCAAGAGACTGAGGAAGAAACAGATGGTTTCCGGCGCAACCTGGCCTTCCCATGGTGAAAAAAAATCATGCAACTGCTCGGGAGTTGTCTTGAGTTGCCCACGAATTTTTTCCCAATCAGAAAAGTCAGGTGCTTTTTTGCCTTCGGATATTGGCGTCTCACCCTGAAAAATATCGTCTTCCTCTCGTAATTTGATATGAGACGCACCTCCTTCGTCGATGATGTCCTTGAGGATGTTCCGTTGTCCCTCATCAAGGATGTATTTTCCTGCGATCCCGACAACATTGGTGCACAGTTCGCCGGCTCTGTGCCATTGGCCATCCCGGTTCAAGAGGAAGACGCCGGATAGCAAATCCCGCGCTTCAGGCGACCGCGCAAAGGGGGCAAGAGTCCAGTTGTAGACCGACAGCCATTTTGACTTATCGCCCTTCGCTTTGGCCTCATGTTCTTCCTTAAGCCATTGTAGCAGTTCAAAGAGCCTTTGCCCGTCAACGGGGAGGAACAGGGCAGGAATGAGATGATTTGTGAGCTGCGTCAGGTTGTGCCTCTCCACAAGTCTATGGAAGAGAGGCCAGCCAGGGAAACAGAGATTACTCGGGAGCTGGGCCAGAATGGCGAGATGCTGTTTAAGCACTTCCTCATCCTGCCCTACCTCAAACTCACCTAGGTAGTACTCTGTTTTCCCGTCCAGCAGGAGCGCCAGGCATTCCAGGCCCTCCTTCCCGGTGGAGAATAGTCCCTGTAGTTCATTGAATTTATTATGCCCCTGTACCTCTGTATGGAGTTGCGAAGGAGGCAGGTAGCTGTCTCGTTCCTTGGCTGCCAGGCGGTCCAGCTCGTCGGCGATTTCGGGCAGGAGGATGACATCCATTGGCTTCGCCGGAGCACCACGGCGGGTCGGTAGCCACGGAGTCTCGCGGAGTTTTATCTTAAAATATTGGTCGTTTGCGGCATCAGCGACCGTTGCCATGATTTCCTGCCAGAACCGTTGTGATTCTTCGTGCTCAAGGGCCACGGTGGCCACATCGCGCGAACCGAGGGGCTTGAGCCAATCATCCTGCTGGCGGCAGACCCGCTTGTCGCCACTTCTTTTGATGATGACCGCATACCCGTTAAGGCCGTCCGGAAGTAAAACCGAACTTTCGAGATAAGTCTTGGCCTCCACATTCGTCAGGCCACCGTCGAGGGTTTCGTGCAGGGCCAGAGCGCACCAGAGCTTTTTGTCCGGCACTTGGGCAAGAATTTCGGCCCTCTCTTCCTCCGTGAGGCTGGAACCTTCCAGAGAGGCAAGAGCACGTATCAATTCCTCAAGAATGGCTTCCGGCCTGATTTCCTTGATTCTGAGGCCGGACCATTTCCCAGTCGCGATCTGGTCAACAAGATCCTTCGGAAGAAGATTCCAGCCGTCGTCACTGTCCGGTCCCTGGATCTGACGCCACACCTTTTCCCAGGCGGGGGACACTTCATGGCCTCGTACCCAAAGCGGTGTCGTAGTATCTGGGTGTTTCCCTTCCTTTCCATGCAGGAGATACCGCATGCCGCGCCTCTGGGGCTCCGAATCCATAATCGCTCCAGCCAGGCGTTGGACGAGATTAGGGACTCCGGAAAGTCGAAGAGTTTTGACGCCCAGCCCAAGCGACTCAAGGCACGCTTCGGCATTGCAGGGAGAGAAAACGTCGCCAGGGTTAGACAGTAAACGTGCCGTCTCGCCTTGGATTACGAAGATGTGTTCGTCAATCGCCTTTTGGAGATGTGGGGCAAGGCATAGTCGATCCTCTTCCCTAACTCCTGATGAGAACTGGAAGAGCAGGCGGTTGTCGCGGGCTTCGTCTAGGTCTTGAATGGAGACAGTTCGCCGCCGTTTTTGGTGACAATCGTATGCATCAACAAGGCGCAGGGTCCTGTTCTGTTGGAGCACCGACCTCCGGTCCGCATCGATCAATCCGCTGAGCACCAGCTTGATCAGTTCACGGCACTCGTCCTGTGGTCGGGTCACGGTGCTGTTTTCCGCTCGTCCCACGAGACGGTCGAGGTCGCGAAGCAGCGTCGTGGCGTCTTCTTTGCTAAGCCTAGCCTCTCCTTGGTCGTCGGGAGCGTCAAAATCCTTAGGTACCAGGAGTACGCTGAGGTCGAGGCGCTGGAGTATACGAAGGGTTTTCGACGCCTTTGGCATGACCAAGCGGCCCTCTTTCCCGATCAGAGAGACAGCTTCCTGGATTTTTTTGCGGAAACGGCTGAGCGTGTCACCATGCGCGGCAAAGGCCTGGGCCAAGATGTGCCGGAGCCGCTGCTGGATGGAGCCTACCCCGAGAAAGGGGTGATGTGCGCCATCGCCGACGAGCACCTTGAGAAAATAGTCAAGCTGACCCTGATCATTGAAGACGTCTGTTGTCGTGTCGTCCAGCAGTGTTTTGAGAAGCGACTCGTCCCACTGCGGCAAAGATGCGGCCCGCAGGCAAGGTGCACCACTATCCACGAGGGCGTATTCTTGTTCAAGACGGGTGAGGGAGGGGAACACTATCCACGGCCGCTCACGATCAGAAAGTGGTGGTGCGGGTAGAGGCAGGACGCGTGTTTCAGCGTCAAGAAGCTGCCATGCAATACCGGAACGGGTAAGAACACACACATACTGCGACTGTCCGCAGATCATCTTGCGGTGTGTTTTGAAAAGGATAGATCCGGCAAGTGCCTGGCAGAGAATTCCGATCTCTTCGAGTGTGAGTACCACTTTTTTAGTGAAGCTTTCCAGCGAGGGGAGGACTAGGGGCAGCACCGCCTCCTTGACGAGGAGATCATTCCACTTTCGGCGTAGGTCACTCTCTGTGGCTGGATCCGCGCCTGCCAACTGCGGCAAGGCTCCATCCATCCCATCGATTCCGACCCGCCCGGCATCGACAAAGAAATACCCGTGTAGAGTGAGGAGATAGGAAGAGTCGCCATCGCAAACGCGATCTTCCTTCCCGCCTTCAAGAGGGAGAAAAACGGCCCAGCGAATGCGCAATTCGCCCCGTCCACTTCCTGGCCTGCGAGTAAAGACGACAGCTGCGTGGCCTTTTGCCTTGTCGGGCGCCTCCAGTTCGTGACGAGTTTTTTCGTCACGTACATAGCTGCGGGGCCAGTGCGGGGACTTGCGAATTGCGCGAAGGCCCTCTGAGGCAATGTGTTGCTCCAGACCGGTAAAGGAGATTTCCTTGGTTCTGCCTTCCAGTTCTCGCTTTTCACCCTCATTTACCCTGGCGAGACGTCGTACATTCGCTTCCAAGTATACATGGAATCGGGACGCAAAGGAGCCCTGTTCTTCTTGCCAGAACCGAATACTATCGAGACGAAGAAGGAGAGGCAGAAGCTCGGCCAGTCTTCCTGGCAAGTCTGGTTCGTGGAGGAAATCGAGCAGCAGTGGATCATCTCCTGGGAATTCAGTGATGATTCCTCCACCCCCTTCAAGGTGTCGTTGTTGCCGTAAAGGCAGCCAGAGAAGGAACCATGATTCGCTCTCTTGAGAGATTGGGGCGTGTATCGGGGCGAGATGTTTCAGGAGGTGCTTCTGATCCTCCTCGGCAAACTCATCCCAGGTAGAATGACCGGACGGGTAATCATCACCGCCATACCAAGGGTTGAGGATTGTATTATATGGCTTACCCTCTCCCTTCGCGAGATAGAAAAATGCCTCACAGAAGTGAAAAACGCTTTTCATACCCAAGCCGAATTTGCCGATACTTGCTGCATCCGCAGCCTTTCGATTAAGGCCGAAAGATTGTATAGCCCGGTTGTCCGCAGCCGTAAATGCCCCGTCGTTGAGGAAAAAAAGTGCCGGCCCTTGGAGTAAGGGATGGCTGGCAGCAGGAAGGCCTTGAGATAGACCAAATTCCAGACGGATGGAAGGCTTTCCTCCAGCATCATCGGTGTTTTGGATGATCTCCTTCAAAACCGGAAAGCCACTCTTGTATCGGTCCCGCAGGTTGTCGGCGATAAGGTTGATGGTCTGGAGTGGATCTTGGATAAAACCGGCCATGTTTTCCCCCCTGGTGTATGCCTTGCTTAGCCCGGAACATGCCTCAACCATTGTATGGAATGGGACTGTTGTAATTTGCCCGGGGTTTCGCCTTTTTCGCAATCATCATTACCCTAACTCATCCACATCATTCCAATCTTCGCCACTATCCAGCGGCACTACTCAATTCTGCCAATGCCTCGGAAGGCGACCGAAGCGTTTAGCAGAATCGTTTTCATGCTTCACATGGAGGTTTATACCATGCCACCTGGGTCAAATAGTGTCCTATGTCCATCTTTTTCTGGCCACCATGTTTTTTTGCCCCAATCCCCTTCTCCCCCAATTCAAGGATAGCCCACAAAGGAAAAGCTTAAACCGCAGGGCAAGAGGATTGCCCAGGCATTGAAGATTGTCCGGCGCACGAGCAATGAAACCGTATAGAAGTCAAGGTAAGCAGAGCAGGCATGCCGAGATGCTAACAAAAAGCAGCTTCGCAAACAAGGGAAACATCAGAGGAACGTCAGGAGTACGGGTGTCAGGCGCTATTTCCCGACGGGGCGAAAAGTCGGACTTTTGGACCTTGACTCAGAGAGCTGCGTGCGGCGGCAAGACATGGATGTGTAAAAAACTGGTTGAATACGCCATGATGCTCGTCATCGGCGCAGTTTATCGCCGGCTCGGTTATCTGCTTGAGCTGTTCGAGTCGGCAGAAAACGGCCAGTTGGAATTGCTGCGTAAAAAACTCACCGCCACCTATATGCTCCTCAATCCGATGCTGCCGACAGAGGGCAAATTCATCGCCCGTTGGCGGCTAAGGCTCAACGTAAGCCCTGAAGAGATAGAGGCGACAATAAGGTCCTGAGCGATGATCTCCCAAAGAAATGTTTCACTACTCTCAAACCGTCTCGCCATATCGGGCGGTCGCCGTGTCCCTGATCATCACGACCAACCTCTGCTTTGCTGACTGGACACAGATCTTTGGTTAAAAGCTTGAGTGGTCAAAATTCGGTTAGCACATTCAACACGAAATACCATTCGTCACCCCCACCAGAATGGGCAGACTACTTTTCCATCTTCTGATCGCCACCACTGCGAAGGGGGTAACTTAATAACAAACAGGTAAACCCCCGGCTCTGCCGGGGGACTCGCAAAGTTTGACAATTCCGGGAATAAAAGGAAGTCTCACAATTCTGGACCGCTCAAAGTTCAAGAAAAGGAGACTTCCATGTACGA